>Ga0172379_10008162_pt1 | contig 13284 bp, 14 predicted proteins | sample GrowelOW334metaG_FD_119756 | JGI IMG/M metagenome (GOLD analysis project Ga0172379, IMG submission 119756) | Groundwater microbial communities from an aquifer near a municipal landfill in Southern Ontario, Canada - Groundwater well OW334 metaG | ecosystem: Environmental > Aquatic > Deep... | reverse complement strand
GATGTCGGAAAGGTGGATGGGGACATCCATGATGGTCTTTTCTGTGGTTTTTTCGCGGATCACCACATTGGCGGTGACCACGGTCTCACCCATGAGTTCGAGGAGCGCTGAGCGCAGCTCCAGGGGAACCTGGATGGTTGTCGGCCTTTTCAGCCCGCTGATGTCGATGGGCTTAGCCGTCAGAATCTTTTCCCGTCCGACAACGGCCTTGGGGCCGGAAATTTTGATGGACTGGGGCTCAAAGACCACTCCCGCCAGTTCGTGGCCAATGGCCGGGTCGCCTGTTGTCTTGGCTTGGACCGGCAGTTCTTTCTCGACCAGTTCGTCGATGAGCAAGGTGATGTGGGTGGGCTGGATGCGTGACACGGTGACGCCCCGCGGAAACTGGATCGTTTCCGGTTCGTTGCGGATGACAATGGTGCCGGGGGTGGCCTTGGCAAGGTTGATGGTTCTCGTGATCCGCTGGCGGTTGATGCTGCTGATCAGGCCGCGGGGGCCGCGGACCGTGGCCTCCAGTTGTTTCTTGAATTGGTTGGAAATGATCAGTTCCTTGGGTAGATTGACAATTTCCACCGGAATGAAGACCGTGGTGTCAACCTTGTCCTCGCCCACCACGAAATACCAGAGGAGGATGGCGAAGATCAGGGAAATGAGCTTCAGCCCCCAATTGTTCGGCCAGTTGAGGAGGTTTGGGGTGGGCAGGCGCCGGATTATTTGTTTAACCAGTTTTTCCATAACAGAGGGGTCGTATTTTCCTTGGGAACAAAGATTGCGTCAAGTCGGCTTCTGAGTGCGCTTTCGTCGAGATCGGAGGTCATGGCCCCATGCTGGACCAAGGATATCTTTTGGGTTTCTTCCGAGATCACGATGATTACCGCGTCTGTTTCCTCGGAAAGCCCAATGGCTGCCCTATGGCGGGTGCCAAGTTGTTTGCTGATGTAAGGGTTTCGGGTGAGAGGGAGCAGAGCCCCTGCCGAACGGATTCTGCCATTATGGATGATCACCGCTCCGTCATGGAGGGGGGCAGTGGTCTGGAAAATGCTGATCAGGAGCTGTCTGCTGACAATGGCGTCCAGGCTGTGCGCCGACTCGATGTAGTCGTTGAGCCCTGTTTCTCGTTCGATGACGATGAGGCCGCCGATTTTGCGTTGGCTCATTTGCTGCGCTGCTCGGACAATTTCGAGCAGAATGTGCACCATGTCTTCCTGCGGCTTGGAAAAGGTGGTTTGCCCCACCTGGGTAAGGGCTCGCCGGATATCGCGCTGGAAGATGATAATGATGATCAGGAAGATGGAGCTTAAGAATGTCCCCAGCAGCCAGTAGAGGGTCAGGAATTCGAACTCTCGTGCAGCAAAATAGAGCATGATGAGGACAACGATGCCGGCCAGCATCTGGACGGCACGGGTTCCCCGGATCAGCAGCATGATACGATAGATGATGAATGAAACGATCATGATATCGAAAATGTCTTGCCAGCGGAGTGACTGTGCGAATTCCAGCATCGGGTTCCGTCAATAAAAAAATATGGGGGTAAAAAGTTGGGAACATCTCGTCGTCTTTTTAAGGTAAACGAAAAGCAGGCCGCCAGGCAAGGGGCATGAACGATTTTTTTAAAAAAATTGAGGAGATCGGTTGTGGTGTTGCGAAAAAAAACGGTTTCTGCCAAGGATTCGTCGCGCGTTCCTGAGTCGTTGTGCAAAAAAGATGTATCATTGAAATGTCGTGATCGGCAGCAGTGTTAACGGAGTAAGGAGCCGTAACAAAGTGGTCAGAAATGTAATGGCAGTTTTGTAACGGCTCCTGAAAAATATCGAAACAGGCTTCCCAGTTGTTGCTTGACAAGGCGGGGGAATTGATTTATCTTTACAAAATTTTCCAGCATCTTTCTGTCGGTGTTGTCGGAAACCGGCGACCGGGGAGGAAACCTGCCAGCCGTGAAACGGCGCGGGCAGAGCATCTTGAATCAATCAACAATACAGTAAACAGGAGTTGAGAATTGGCTAATCATAAATCCGCCGAGAAAAGGAATCGTCAGAACCAGTTGCAACGGCTTCGCAATCGCTCCAACAAGAGCAAGATGAAGGGTGTTGTGAAGAAGGTCCTTGAGGCCGTTGAGCTGAAAGCCGGAGATCAGGCCCAGGAAGCACTGAAGTTGGCGATCCCTATTATTGAGAAAACAGCGGTGAAAGGTTCCATCCACAAAAAGAATGCCTCCCGCAAGGTTTCCCGTTTGACCAAGCGGGTAAATGCTATGTTGGCCGCAGTGTAATATAACGAGAGAGCCGGTAATGGTTGGAGCCCTGGCGGTTTTATCCCCAGTGGGGGAAAACTTAGCCTAAGGTCCATTCCGATTGGCCTGGTTGTGACTCTTCCGCCGTGCGCAGGGAACAGACCTGTATATTATGAAGAGTGTTTCGCTGCGAAAAGAAAAATAAAAAAGCCATGGGACGCTTGTGTTCCATGGCTTTTTTTATGATTTTATGAGTTGAGGAGCCATCATGTTCCGACCCTCCTTGCTGGAGTTTGAACACCTGGCGGTCGATGCCGGGTTAGTGCCGATCTATCGGGAAATCGTCGCCGACCTTGATACGCCGCTGACCATCTTTGCCAAAGTGGCGGGCGGGGAGTCGCACGCCTTTCTTTTTGAAAGCCTTGAGGGAGGGGAGAAGTGGGGACGTTATTCCTTTATCGGCCTTGACCCCATCGTCACCTTTGCAAGTCGGGGCACCCAGATCACTATAACCCGGGCGGGAAGGGTGGAGCAGCAGCAGGGCGACCCGCTTGAGGCCCTGCAACAACTGCTGAAATCCTTCAACGCCTGCAATTCCGAAATGGCCTGCGATCCGGAGATGTTGCCGCGTTTTTTTGGCGGGGCCGTCGGTTTTTTGGGCTACGACATGGTGCGGTTCATGGAGCGGCTGCCCGAGAGCAACCCGCCTCTTGCTCAATTTCCGGAGAGCGCCTTCATGGTGCCCCGGACTGTTTTGATTTACGACAACCTCAGGCAACTGCTCACCGTGGTCAATCTGGTGCAAACTGCCGGGGCGCGGGATATTTCGGCTTTGTACGAGAAAGCGCAGGCTGAGATCGAGGAGGTCATCGTCCGTCTCCAGGCTCCCATGCCGACGGAGTATCTCGGCGGCATGGGCAACAAGGCCGCCACACCCCACGCCTTCACCTCGAATATGAGCGAGGAGGCTTTTGAGAAAATGGTAGAGGCGGCCAAGGAGTATATTCAGGCTGGTGATATCATTCAGGTTGTTTTGTCGCAACGCTTTCACACCAAAACAGAACTGGCGCCCTTCAAGCTCTACCGCGCTCTGCGCCATATCAACCCCAGCCCCTATCTTTTTTATCTCAAGCTCGGGGATCTGGTTCAGATCGGTTCGTCCCCGGAGATTCTGGTCCGCCTTGAACAGGAGGATATCGAGTTGCGTCCCATTGCCGGGACGAGAAAGCGCGGGAAAACTTCGGAAGAGGATACGGCCCTTGAGCAGGAACTGTTGGCCGACCCCAAGGAGCGGGCCGAGCATCTGATGCTCGTCGATCTGGGACGCAACGATGTGGGGCGGGTCGCCCAATATGGCTCGGTGGAGGTCCGCGACCTGCTGGTGGTCGAGCGTTACAGTCATGTTATGCATTTGGTTTCCGGGGTGCATGGGACTCTGGCCCCAGGCAAAGATCAGTTTGACGTTTTGCGTGCCTGTTTTCCTGCGGGCACGGTGAGCGGCGCCCCGAAGATTCGGGCCATGGAGATCATCGAAGAGCTTGAACCAGAGCGGCGCGGTCCTTATGCCGGCTCGGTGGGTTATTTCGGTTTCTCCGGGAATATGGATTTTTGTATCACCATTCGAACTTTTGTCATGCAGGGCGACGATCTTTGGGTGCAGGCCGGGGCAGGCATTGTCGCCGATTCGGTGCCAGCCTTGGAGTATCAGGAAACCATCAATAAATCCATGGGGCTGAGGCGGGCGGTGGAGCTGGCTGAAAAAGAGTTTTAGGCGCCGTTACGGAATAAATATTTTCTTGTCTATTTCGTTACGGCTCTCTATGCCGCTCATGATATTTCAAGGTTACTGTTATTTTTGAACAACGGCTTAGGCAACCGGCTTGGCCGGCGGCATGCGAGAAAGAATATGATTGTTATCATCGATAATTACGACTCCTTTACCTACAACATTGTCCAGACCCTTGGGGGGATGGGCGCCGAGATGAAGATTTTTCGTAACGACGAGGTGGATATTGCCTTCATCGCCGGGCTTGCACCCGACCGGCTTCTGATCTCGCCAGGCCCCTGTTCTCCGATCCAGGCGGGCATCTCCATTGAGGCGATCCGCTTTTTCAGCACCAGGATTCCGGTGTTGGGGGTCTGTCTGGGGCATCAGTCCCTGGGCGAGGCCTTTGGCGGACAAACCGTGCGGGCCGGACGGCTCATGCACGGCAAGACCAGTCCCATCAGCCATGACGGCCTGGGGGTGTTCACCGGGTTGCCCAATCCTTTTGATGCCATGCGCTACCATTCTCTGGTGGTTAGGGAATCGGACCTGCCTGCCTGTCTGATGGTAACGGCGCGTTCCGATCAGGGCGAGCTCATGGGGTTGCGTCATCGGAGTCTACCGGTGGAAGGGGTGCAATTTCATCCCGAATCCATCATGACCCCGGCCGGGGTGCAGTTGCTGAAAAATTTTATTGATCCGGCCTATCCGGAAGTTCTCGCGCAGCAGCGCAAGGAGATGGTCGCATGATGAAAGAGGCCATTGCCAAAGTGGTGGCGGGCACCGACCTGAGCGAAGCGGAGATGGTCGGGGTGATGGAAACCATCATGGGCGGCGAAGCCACTCCGGCCCAGATCGGCGCCTTTATCACCGCCCTGCGGATCAAGGGGGAAACCGTGGATGAGATCACCGGCGCGGCCAAGGTGATGCGGGCCAAAGCCACCAAGGTGCATGGGGTAGCGGAGGGCGAGGTTCTCGTGGATACTTGCGGCACGGGGGGCGATGCCTCCGGCACCTTCAATGTTTCCACCACCGCCGCCTTTGTCGTGGCCGCAGCCGGGATTCCGGTGGCAAAGCACGGCAACCGTTCCGTTTCCAGCCATTGCGGCAGCGCTGATGTGCTGGAGGCTCTGGGCGTGGATTTAAGCTTAAGCGCAGAACAGGTCGGCCAATGCATCCGGGAGATCGGGATCGGGTTCATGTTTGCCCCTGCTCTGCATGGGGCAATGAAACATGCCATCGGCCCGCGGCGTGAGATCGGGATCAGGACGATCTTCAATATCCTCGGCCCCCTGACCAACCCAGCCGGTGCCAATGTTCAAGTTTTGGGGGTATATGATCCTTCCCTCACCGAAACTCTGGCCAGGGTTCTGGGTAGGCTTGGTACACGTCGCGCCTTGGTGGTTTGCGGCGAGGGCAATCTTGACGAGATCACCATCACCGGCGCGACCAGGGTATCCGACTGGGCCAACGGCGCTCTGACAACATACAGTATTCATCCCTCGGAATTGGGCATGGCCACGGCCAGTCTGGCTGAGATCAAGGGCGGGACAACCGCAGCCGAGGCGGCGGTGCAGCTGCGGTCGGTGCTGAGCGGTGTGGCTGGGCCCTGTCTGGATATGGTCCTGCTCAATGCCGGAGCCGCTCTGATGGCTGCCGGACGCAGCGATGATCTTGCTTCCGGGGTAGCCCTGGCACGCGAGGTCGTGGCAAGCGGGGCTGCGCTTAACAAGGTGGATGCGTTGGTTGCCTTTTCCCGGTCGGTGCAGCCATGATTTTAGATACCATCGTGGCCCGGAAAAAAGAAGAGGTCGCGGCTCTTAAGGCCAGAGGCATTGGTGCGCCTGATCTGGAGATTCCGCCGCCGCGCGGCTTTATCCGGGCGCTCACCGATTTTTCCGGCGTGGCCGTTATTGCCGAGGCCAAGAAGGCATCCCCTTCCAAGGGGGTGATCCGGCCTGATTTCGATCCGGTGGCCATTGCCCGCAGCTATCAGGCTGGCGGCGCCCAGGCGCTGTCGGTGCTCACCGACGTGGAGTTTTTCCAGGGTTCTCTCGCCTATATCCCTGCGGTGCGGGCGGCAGTGACGCTTCCGGTTTTGCGTAAGGATTTCATCATCGATCCCTTGCAGATTCGGGAGGCGCGGGCCTATGGCGCCGATGCGATCTTGCTGATCGCCGCTATTCTTGAGACCAGCCAGATAGAAGAGTATCAGGCCCTGGCCTCGGAGCTTGGCATGGATGCCCTGGTGGAGGTGCATGACGAGGCAGAAGTCGAAAAGGCCGTGGCTGCGGGCAGCCGCCTGATCGGGGTCAATAATCGCGATCTGCGCGATTTTTCCATGGATCTGAATACCACCTTCCGCTTGCAGAAGATGATTCCGGCGGAGATCCCCCTGGTGAGCGAATCAGGGATTCGTGACCATCAGGATATGCTGCGGCTTGCGGAGCATGGGATTCGGGCGGCGCTGGTCGGGGAAACCCTGATGCGGGCTGCGGACCCAGCCGAGGCTCTGCGGACATTGGTCGGCGGGGAACAAGGATGAAGGGCATGGGCGCGAGAACGCGGATCAAGGTATGCGGGATGCGGGAGATGGCCGAGGTCGCCGCCGTGGTGGCCGCTGGCGTGGATGCGATCGGCCTGATCTTTGTTAAGCAAAGCCCCCGTTACATTGACCCGGAACGGGCCCGAGAGATTGTGAAAAGCCTGCCGCCCTTTGTCGATGCGGTGGGGGTTTTTGTCGACCAGGACTCTACGGCGGTGAATGAGATCGCCCGCTACTGCGGCCTGAGCAAGGTGCAGTTGCATGGGACGGAGTCCCCTGCCTACTGCGCGGAAATCGTCTGTCGGGTGATGAAGGTTTTTCGGGTGCGGGAATCCCTGACTGCGGCGGATCTGGCCCCCTATGCCGACGCGGTTTCCGGTTTTTTGTTTGACACCTTCCACGAGAAGGCAGCCGGTGGCACCGGGCAGACCTTTGATTGGGGGCTGCTGGAAAAACTGTCGCCTCCTCGACCGGTTGTCCTGGCTGGCGGCCTTACCCCGGATAATGTGGGCGAGGCGGTTCGGCAGGCGCGTCCCTTTGCCGTGGATCTCAACTCCGGGGTGGAGAGTGCGCCCGGACGCAAGGACATCGCCAAGGTCCGGGCGGCCATTGCCCAGGTCGCGGCGGCGGATGCCGCCGCGCTTCGTTTGTCAGCCGGTAGCTGAAATTACTTGAGCGCGGGAAAGAGAACAACCACCTGCGGCGTATTGCCGATGGTTATGGAGAGCCGCAGCTCTTTCACCCCGTCTGCTTCCTCGCCAGGCATTCCCGGAAAGAAGAGCACGCCGTAAGCGATCTGGTGCGGCAGGATCGTTTGGTTCCGCAGGCTTTTTGAGGCAAGATCATCCTTGATTTTTTCCCCGCTTTCGCTGTAGCTCTTGGCTCCCCCGACAATCGCTCCACCCGCCGCGCCAAGTACCGCGCCGGTTCCCATGGCCTCTCCGACATTCTTGCCGGTGACCACCCCTACGGCCAGTCCGGCCAGCGCTCCGGCCGCGCCCATGAGCAGAGCAGGTTTGCCTGCGCCTTTGGCTGTTTCCCCAAGATCGACATGCCCAGAGGTTCGCTGGTAGGTTTTCTCCAGTGTGAGAATCGGCCAGGCCCTGTTGTTGTTATCGATGAGAAAGGTTTGCTCGGGATTGATCTTTACCTTGTCCGGGCTGTCGTTTTGCAGGGTGAGCTGCACCGGCAGCAGGCCGGCATTGCGGGCGCCAAAGCCGAAGGCCTGTTTGGCCGCGTCATCGTCGTTGAAAGCCAGGGCGGAAATCTTGACTCCATCGCCCACCACAATGCCGCCGTTTTTGGCGTCCGGCAGGTTGAGCGGGGCGACCCGGTCCTGGTAGGTGCAGCCAGTGGCCAGGCTGAACATGCTCAGCAGGGCGGCAAGGCAGCCCAGACGTTTTCCGAAACCATGCAATTTTTTCATCTTCATTCCTTGCGTTGACTGTTGGTAAAGTTATTTAAGTTTCAAGCCAAAAAATCTGGTGCGGCCTTCCCGTTTGACAAAAAAGGAAACCGTTGATTTTGCCTTTATTCCCTTGATTTCGTTGAGGAAGCTTTTCGTGTCCCGAACAGGACTCTGGTTGAACTCAAGGATCAAATCGCCCTTGCGCAGGCCTGCTTCCGCAGCCGGGGAGTCCGGCTCAACCGCCGTGATCAGCACCCCGTGCTTATCGGTAATGCCCAGGGCAGCGGCAATCTCCGGGGTAAGATCCTGGACGCCGAGGCCCAGTCGTTTGTTCAGGTTTTCTGTGGATTCGCTTGCTGCCGCCTGTTCTTCATTGAGCTTGGCAATGACAATGGGGAGCTTTTTCAGCGCGCCTTTCCGGAAGAGGGTCACCTCCGCCTTGCTTCCCACCGGGGTTTCCGCCACCAGATTGGGCAGCATGCTCACCTGGGCGATTTCTTTGCCGTTGAATTCGACAATGACATCACCAGGCTTGATGCCGGCCTTCTCCGCCGGACTACCGAGGGAAACCTCACCCACCAGGGCGCCGATGGGGCGCTCCATTTTGAACTGGGCCGCAAGCTCGGGGGTAACAGGCTGGATCATCACCCCAAGCCACCCGCGCACTACCGAGCCATGTTCCTTGAGTTGGCTGATAACATTTTTCGCCATATTGGCGGGGATGGCGAAGCCGATGCCGATGTTGCCGCCACTACGGCTGTAGATGGCGGAATTGATCCCGACCATTTCTCCCTTGAGATTGAACAGGGGACCCCCGGAATTACCGGGATTGATGGAGGCGTCTGTCTGAATGAAACTATCATAGGGCCCGCTGCCCAGAGAGCGGCCCTTGCCGCTGACAATCCCGGCGGTAACGGTCTGTTCGAAGCCGAAGGGGTTGCCGATGGCCATGACCCAGTCGCCCACCCGCAATTTGTCTGAATCCCCAAAGGCTGTTACCGGCAGGCCGTTCTTTGGCGCGATCTTGAGCAGGGCGAGGTCTGATTTCGGATCGCGGCCGATGATCTTCGCGTCGTATTCTTCGAAGTTGGTCAAGCGTACGTTGATGGTGTCGGCATTTTCCACGACATGGTTGTTGGTGACAATATAGCCATCCTTGGAGATGATCACCCCTGAGCCGAGGCTGGTCCGCTTCTGGTCCTTCTGGGGTTGTTCTTGGCCAAAGGGGGAGGGGCCGAAGAAGTGACGGAAGGGCTCGGGTATTTCCCGGTCATTGAACAGGTCGTGGGGCAAGCGGGAGGCTTTGACTACCTGGGTGGTATAGATATTGACCACCGTGGGGCTAAGTTTTTCCGCCAGATCGGCAAAGGTTTCCGGGGGGCTGCTCGCTGCCTGGCTTGTGCCAGGCAGTGTCGCGAGAAAAAATTCCATGAGCAGGAAGGCCAGAAAAACAAAAGCGGAGTGGCGACGGGAAAAGGCTCGTAAGTGGGGCATCATGGCGTACTCCTTGGTGTATTGGGCAATATAAAATGGTATGTGGGTGCGGAGTTGGTGGGGTTGTTGCGCATATTCTGTATTGTGTATATATCTTTTCTCGGATGTCAAGCCCGGTGCGTGTGCATCCTGTTTGAAAAAAGCGGGACCGCAGGAGCAGGGCGGCTCTGCGGTCCCAGGAAAGAGCCCTTCTGGGGAAGAAGGGGGAGGGAGTGAAGATGTGATGCTTGGAGGATGCGCATCGTAATTATTATGACACGCTCTGTTGGGAAAAAGTTCCTGAAAAAAAGTGGCGTACATTTTATTGAAAATGAATGGCCGCAGTCAAGACCTGCTTGTCGCCGCCGAACTCCGTTTCCGCAGCCGCGGCAGGCATCAGGGCGGAATGGTGACGGCCCAGGAGTTCATGGAAATCCCCAAGCTCCGCTTGGGGGAGATGAACAAGGAACAGGCTGGTGCTTATGCGGTGCAGCTGCCAGTTCCGCTGCAACATTTCCCGAAAGAGCACGACCTGGTTGTCGTGGTCAATATCCTTGATGAGTACATGGATATCCGGGGACAACAGATGATGGGTGTTATTCTCCGGGGCTAGGTGGGTCGTTAGGGCTGTCCGGGTAAGGGGCGCCAGATCCCCGCCCTGTTGCCCTCCATTGTGGGACACGGCAAACATGGCGTTTGGGGCAATGGGGGGGCGTTTGGGGGTGAGAATCTCCCCTTGCTGTAAAGTGTCGAATCGGGCAGATCGTGAGGAGAAGATGTCGGGTTGCTCTAGGGTGGAGGTTTTTAGCAGAAACCCGGCCAGCATGGCGATGGTGAATATGGCCGCAGCAGCGGGGATCGACAGGGAGAAATTCAGCGACTCGACAAGCGTCCAGACCTGGTCGAAACTTCCTCTTTTCGCCAGCTTGGCGTGAATGCCAGGCAACAGATCGGTTGGGGGGGCTTGTGTCTTAAGACTATGTACCAGACTAAGGGTTTGCTGGAATTCCCGCCATTCCAGAGTGCAGGTCGGGCAGCCGAGAAGATGGTCGGTTAGGGCGTGCAGCTCTTCGCGGGCAAGGGTGTTGTCTGCAAAATCGGTGAACAGCGGCTGGGCTTCAGTGCATTGCATAGGCGGACCGTTTACAGGTAATGTTTGTTGAAATCGCAACAAACCGTGATTACAGCAGGAAGCGAAAGCGACCGGCGACGGTTATTGCTTTGGACCTCTTTGATCTCGGAGTCTCGGCTTCGCTTACCTGTGCTCCGGACCTGTGACTTTTTCAGGTTCTTGCGAGACCATCATGTTTCAGGCGGTTTTTCAGGGCCAGGCGAGCCCGGTTTAGTTTAGATTTGACCGTGCCCATGGGCAGATCAAGGATTTCACTGATTTCTTCGTACGACAGCTCCTGGAGATCGCGGAGAAGAATGACTTCCTTTTCCGCCGGCGCCAGGGAGGCAATGGCTTTCCTCACCAGGCGGGCGGTGTTCTGCCGTTCATAATCTTGTTCCGGGGTGGCCCCGGAGCTTAAGTTCAGGCCGGTTTCCGGGTCGTCAAGGGACTGGTTGCTGAAAAATCCCCTCCGGCGCAGTTTCTGGTAACGGTTTCGGCAGTGGTTTAAGGCCAGCTGATAGAGCCAGGCCCCAAACTTGCTTTCTTCTTTAAGTTTGTCTATCTGCCGGTATACAGTGACGAAGATGTCCTGGGCGAGATCCTTTGCCTCATCTTCCTGTTTTACGTAGCCAAGGGCCAGATTGTAAATCTTTCTCTGGTAGAGCGTCACCAGCCGGTTAAAGGCCTGATGGTCCCCCTGGCGGAAGGCGCGGACAAGTTCGGGTGCTTCTTGGTATGGCATCGTGATCCGCTTGCCCCAAAAAAACCAGGGCCAATTTTTCTGTATGTTATAAAGACACGCCACCGGATAAAAAGTTCCAGGTAAAGCGGGAAATCCGCTTCGGTGGTTTTCTCACAAGAGAGGCGCGGTCGAAGAGAGTATCTTATGCAGGATTAAACAAAAAAAGGACCAAAAGAACAACAGGAAAGCGTGGTGATCCGTGGTACATTGCTTTGCGCGTTATGGTTGAAAGAATTTTTCTGATTGGCTATCTTGCTTAACTTGTGATAGCCCCATGCCTTTGTTTCCCTTTTATGAGACCAATCCCTATGATAGAAAAAATTGTAAATGACTTGAAAAATATCTTTGTCTTCAAGGAGACCACCCAAGTCGGGGATATTGTCCTGATTGTGGCCGAACGGATCATGTACGCCTTGGTCACTGCGATCGAGAGGGATTATAATAAAAAAGACGAGTGGTGGCAGGTGAGCCTACAGTTGTTGACCATTCCCCCGCAGAAGGTAGCTTGGACTCTGCGGACGCCGCAGTTCACCGGGCAGGAATTATTCACCATGGGTGGCGAGGAGCGGTTTATAAAGGCCATTGATTTTGGTGGGGGCGGGGAGCTGGCGCAGAAGAAAAGTGAAGGGCAGATCGAACCTGGGAAAAAGAAAAAGCCCTTCCTTACGGTAATCAAGTAAGGGGGCGGCTGGCGGATCAGGCGTTTTCGCGGCAGCCGTTCATGGCAAAGAAGTTTGTAACCCTCTCTATCATCTGTTGGTAACACTGGGGGCAATAGCCGTGTGAGAGTTGCGCCCCGACCCTGGCGGCCTGTTTTGCCCAGCCATTGTGATTTTTTGTTTTGTGACAGACGCAGCAGATTACTTGCATGATCGGTTCTCCTTGTCCTTTGGCTAACAGATCGGGATCTTTTTAGAAAAACTTGACGAAAAAATTAAGAATGAACATGGCCAGGCCTGGAGGAGAAAGAGAGATTGTAGCCCGTATCCGCCAGTCGGCAGGGAGTTCCGGCGATCTTCTGGTCGGGATCGGCGATGACTGCGCGGTATATAAAACGCTCTCGGACCGGGTCAGTTTGGTTACCACTGACACCATGGTGGAAGGGGTTCATTTTGATCTGGCCTGGCATCCTCCACTTGAGCTGGGCCGGAAGGCGGCTTCGGTCAACATCAGCGATATAGCGGCCATGGGCGGCCTGCCCCGGTTTGCCCTGCTTTCCCTGGCCTTGACTCCGACCATTGAGAGCCGGTGGCTGGATGCATTCATGGCCGGTTTTCTTGCCGTGCTTGACGAGCAGGGGGTTGTCCTGATCGGCGGGGATACGGTGCAGAGCGGGCATGAGAGCGTGCTTTCCGTCACAGTGCTTGGGGAGATGGCCGAGGTAGAACTGATTACCAGAAAGGGCGCCTGTGTCGGAGATGTGGTCCTGGTCAGCGGTTTCCTGGGCGAAGCGGCGGCTGGTCTGGCCCTGTGCCGGTTGGGATTGGCCCATGAGCCCGACTGGCAGACTCTGGTCGGAGCGCATCTGGACCCGGTTCCCCTGGTGGCCTTAGGCAGGGTGCTGGCCGCGAGCGGGCTGGTCCATGCGATGCAGGATCTCTCCGACGGTCTGGCCACCGATCTCGCTCATATCTGTGCGGAGAGCGGGGTCGGTGCGGTGGTGACGGCGGAAAATATTCCTCTTTCGCCCGTGTTGCACCAGGCGGCAAAAATCTGTGGCCAGTCTCCCCTTGACTGGGCCCTTTCCGGGGGGGAGGATTATCAATTGCTCTTCACCGCAGGCGAGCAGCAGGTGGCAACACTGTGCAATTTGGTCAAGGAAAAAACCGGTCGAGAGCTTTTTGCAGTGGGGCATATTGTCGAGGGGCAAGGGGTTTTTTTGGAAGATGCTGGCCAGCGTCGCGAGATCAGCTATCGAGGTTATGAACATTTCAGGTAACAGCCCAGAGACCCCGGCTCTTCCGGCACCATTCACCCTGCGGATCACCATTACCCCCGAGGATGTCG
>Ga0172379_10008161_pt1 | contig 13288 bp, 9 predicted proteins | sample GrowelOW334metaG_FD_119756 | JGI IMG/M metagenome (GOLD analysis project Ga0172379, IMG submission 119756) | Groundwater microbial communities from an aquifer near a municipal landfill in Southern Ontario, Canada - Groundwater well OW334 metaG | ecosystem: Environmental > Aquatic > Deep... | reverse complement strand
TAGAGTACCACAAAATTATTATTTTTTTTGAGCCTCCATATTTCTTCTACGACTTTCTCCGCCGGTTGACCTAAAAATTGATTAAAAGCCACATAAGCGACCTTTGCATTACCTATTTTCCGCTCCAACGGCTTATTCTCACCTCCAGCATCGCCAAAAAACGGAATCTGATTTTCGGTCAAGAATTTTTTTGTATCATCGAATCCTGCTTGCCCAAAATCCCAAACATGATTATTGCCAATAAAAACAGCACTAGCACGAGTGCTTTGCAAAAAGTTTTTTGTCAGGTCAGAATCAAAAGTAAAACGCATATTGCCTTTGTCGCCAATTAGTGTTTCTTTCGAAACAGAACTATTTTTCGTCACCGGCCCTTCCAGATTAAAAACTATTTCATTTGGATCAGAAAAAAGGCTTTGCATTTTTCCAGTGAGAAATCCCGTGCCTCTCTTTTGCGCAACACTAAAAATATACCGGTCAAGCATCGCATCCCCTGCAAAGAAAAAATTGATATTTTTATTCTCTAGCGCAGGCTCTTTCGGCAAAGAAACAGCCTTTTTTGAGGCTGTTTCCACTTTTTGTCCACTGGCTATTTTTACATTTGATTTTACTGGTTTAGTGAAGACAATGCCTGTTGCAACAACAAGAACCAGAAAAACTAAACCGTAAATCAGAATTTTTTGTTTCATGTTACATGTTTCATATTACATGCAGTTAGAACTCAACCTTCACATTCTCCTTCTCGGAGTCAGCTGCCTCAAAAAATTCTCGTTTAGTAAAATTCAAAGCGCCTGCCAAAAGGTTGGTTGGAAAAACTTCAATCTTTGTGTTAAAGTCCCGCACATTGCCATTGTAGAATCGACGCGAAGCCATGATCTTGTCTTCCGTGTCAGTCAACTCTCGTTGCAATTCTAGAAAGTTTTGATTAGCTTTCAGCTCTGGATAATTTTCTGAAACGGCAAACAATGTTTTCAGTGTTCCAGAAAGGGCATTTTCCGCTTCCGCCTTATCCGCAGTATTACCAGCGCCCATTGCTCTTGTTCTTGCTTCGGTCACTTTTTCGAATACTTCTTTTTCGTGCGTAGCATAACCCTTCACAGTACTGATTAAATTAGGAATCAAATCATAGCGTCTTTTGAGTTGCACAGAGATGTCACTCCAGGCTTCGTCCACTCTATTTTTAAGCGTCACAAGCCCATTATACATTCCCACTAACCCCAAGGCTAGCACCACTACGACGACTAACACAATTATCCCAACCATATTTTTATTACTTGCCGCGTGTCCCGCCTTGACGGGATTTACGTGGCTTTAATAATTACTCTCAAATTATACTGCCTTTGAAGAAAAAATGCAAAAAGCCATAAACTATGTTAAAATTGAGTTGACTTAAAAAATTAAAATGCTCACTATGCCAAACCTAACAAACTATTATGTTGCCATTCTGCCTGTCACTGTTGGATGCATCATCTGGATAATTAAGTTCGTTGTTTTCTATATCCACCATAATTTCAATTGGAAATATGCAATCGAACATGGCACAACCTATGGGCATATGCCTTCTGCTCATACGGGCTTTGTAACTTCACTCATTACTTCCATTGGCTACTACGCCGGTATGGATTCTGGCGCTTTTGCCGTTGCCACAGCGCTTGCCATTATTGTGATCGACGATGCCCTGCGTCTACGCATCTATATGGGAGATCAAGGACGAAGATTAAATTTTATTATCGAACAGCTGAAAATCAGCAAAAAGGAATTCCCCCGCCTCAAAGAACGCGTCGGACACCGAAAAAGCGAAGTCGTTGTTGGCGCCATTTTGGGATTTTTGATTACCTACTTTTTGGCGACTGTTTTGAAATAAATTCATACTGTTTATATGTTACACAAAAAAGAACCAATAGGTTCTTTTTTAAATCAGTGCGAACCCGCCTGCTCGGCGAGGCAAGGTCAGTGGTTCAGACTTTTTTCAACTCCTCCTCAATCACCATCCGATCATTCCAAGGAATTCTTTTTTTGCCCACTGCCATTATTTCTTCCGCGCCTTTGCCAGTCACTAGAATAATATCGCCCGCTTTGGCAATTTTTAACGCCGCGCCTATCGCCTCTTTTCTATCTAGAATTCTCCAACAATTTTTATTTTCTTTTAGTTTTTTCTTTTTCAGCACGCCCACAAAAACAGCATCGATAATTGCTTGTGGATCTTCGCCATAAGGATCTTCGTTAGTCACAATTGCATAGTCTGCATATTTCGCCACAATCTCGCCCATAATTGGACGCTTCCCACGATCGCGCTCTCCGCACGAACCAAACACCCAAATCAGGCTTTGAGAAGCGGTCTTTTGTCCTGAAATAAGCTCGCCCAATTTCTCCATCGAGTCCGGCGTCACAGCATAATCAATGATAATTTTTAGTCCCAGCTTATTTTCCACCTCATCCATTCGTCCAGATACTTTGGTAATTTTTTCCAACGCTTTTTTAATTATTGGCAAATCAATCTTTTCAGAAATTCCTACAGATATCGCCGCCAATGCGTTTTCAATATTAAAAAGTCCTGGCAGGTTTAGCTTAAAACAGGAGCTCAACTTCTGGAGCTCCAGGAGTTGAGCTCCTGTTTTACTCCTATGAACTTCAAATTCAGACCCATCCATTCCTAACTTTATATTCTTTGCATTTATAATTTTTAATTTTGCATTGTCACTTTGCATTTCCTGCCTGCCGGTAGGCAAGGTGAGATTTACATTTTGATTTTTAGCCGAGTATCCATAGATCCTCCCCGCCCCGTAGTTCAAAAAATCCTCCGGCCTGTCCATGTCAAGATTCACAATCGCCGTTTTTGCATTTTCAAATAGTTTTGCTTTCGCTTTTTGATATTCTTCCATTGTTGCGTGATAATCCAAATGCTCACGCGTCACATTCGTAATCACCGCCGTGTCATATTTTACACCCCAAACACGATACTGATCCAAAGAATGCGAAGATGTTTCCAAAACTAAATATTCACAACCCGCTTTCACTGCCGAAGCAATAAATTTTTGCGTATCAAAGGCTGAAACAGTGGTAAATTTGGTCGCATTTACCCACTCCACGTCCCCCAGTTTAAAATTAATCGTGGAAACCATTGCGACACGCGCGCCTGATTCTTCTAAAATTTTGGCGATCATTTGGCACGTTGTCGTTTTGCCATTGGTGCCAGTTATGCCGATAACTTTAATTTTTCGCGAAGGAAATCCATATCGAACATTGGCCGCAACTGCTTGCGCCAAGTGATAGATATTTTTGATAGATTGAGGAATAAGTTTTTTCATTGTGCTAAAAAACGCTCTTTAATTTTTGCAAAGCTTTATAGATTAAATATTTTCTCTTATCAACAATTATATCATAACTGCCAGGGAAAACGGTCGGCAAAGTTTTTGGAGAAAAGCCCAGTTTGAACTTGGTAATTCCACTCCACGAATTCACCTCATCCGGCCTTCGGCCACCCTGCCTACCGGCAGGCAGGCTTCTGTCTTGGTAAAGAGAAGGGCTTTTTCCTGCATTTTGTCCCCTCTCCTTACTAAGGAGAGGGTTAGGGTGAGGTGGATTTTTCACGCCCCCAAAATCATACCTCACGCAACACTCTTTTTTCGCATCTTGGATCTGCCGCCACTGCAAAAGATAGGGCGCCATGACATTGCGAAAATTATCATCCGAAGCACCATGCAGATAGATGCAAGTGTCACCATAAAAAACCACGAGATTAGCTGCAATAACCTTATTTTCATATTCCGCAACATACAATTTCAAAATATTGCCAGAAATATTCTCCAGCATCTTACGATAATATTCCTCGGGATGCGCGGTTATCCCCTGCCTCTTCGCCATCACAACAGTTAATCTCAAAAACTCTTCCACATATTCGCCTCCTACTTCTTGCTTCCTTATTCTTACTTCTTTTTTTTCTGCCAATCTGATATTATACCGCGTTTTAGCTTTCATCTGCGCCAAAAGATCTTCCTCACTTTTCGCAATATCAATAACAAAAATCTCCTTCGGCTGCATATCATGCGGCGCTCTGGTAATTTTATGCTTTGTATTTTCCCTAATCACTTTTAATATCTCCTCGGACTCCGGATCAATCCGAATCCACCCAGCACTATTTTCTTTTGCCAGTTTTATCAATTCATCAAAACTGCTTTTTGATTTTTCATTGTCATTTTCCTGCCTGCCGGTAGGCATGGGATTTTTGAGATTTGCATTTTGATTTTTTAAGATTGGTCCACGTGGTACATAAAAATACTTCCCCACCATTGGAAGCGTGTGCAAAATTATATTCGCCCAAAAATTCTCACCCTCCAGATGAAAAGTTTTTCTCCCAACACTTTCCTGAAATTTCCGCCACACCTCCGACTGCAAAAATTCTCCGGCCGGAGAATTTTCTTGGATTGAATTTTCTTGATTTTTTTCTTCCATACTAAATACAAAATACTAGATACCAAATACTACCTCTTCCCGATATTTTTCAGCGCTATTCCCACTCGCTTCCCAATGTCTTTCACATCGCTTGGCACAATCTTTAAAGCCTCGCGTGCTTCATAGGCACTGTAACCCATTGCCATAAGAGCTTCAATAGAATTAGAATCGCCAGTCGTCTCATCCTGGTCGCCTTGCGAAATTGTTCCGACTTTATTTTTCAGCTCAAGTATAACCCGACCAGCTGTCTTTTTGCCCACACCGGAAACCTTGGTGAGGATCGTTGTGTCTTCATTAACAATCGCCGCTTTAATCGTTTTGGGACTGGCAATGGCCAAAATACTCGAAGCGGCTTTCGGACCGATACCGGAAATCGAAATCAAAAGCTCAAACATTTCCTGCTCTTCTTCAGTCAAAAATCCATAGAGTGCCAACACGTCTTCTCGCACGTGAGTGTAAATAAAGAGTTCGACAATTTCCGTGCCGGCGATTTTGGCCAAAGAATAACTATTCATTTGGACTTTGTACCCAATATCATGCACACCAACAATGGCATAATTCTCCCTCACTGATTCAATTTTCCCCTTGATTTTTCCAATCATAATTTTACATTGTCATTCCCGCAGATGCGGGAATCTAGTCTCACATCCCTTGATTTAAGCATAAAACTATCACACTTACAGAGATATTGGAGAAAGGTTTATATTCTGCATTATATACGAGCTAAAGAAAAATTGCACGTAACGCCACACGCTAAATTTATATCCTCTTCTCCCTCCGGGAGAGCCTGCCTGCCGGTAGGCAGGGATGTCCGAAGGACAGGTGAGGGAGTAACATATTACACAAAGTAAAACTAATTTTAGCTTTTCACCAACTCCACTCGAAGCCTCTTCGCCGTAACATTCCCGGCATCATCCCGATAATCCCCTTCTTCGGCCACAGTCTCGAAACCCAAGAGCTTAGTGATTTTGTGCGATGGTCCATTTTCCGGCACATGCGCAATCAGTTTTTTCGCACCAGAGAGTAACTCTTTTTCCACGATCTCACGCAAAAAGTTTTCGCCGAAATAGAATTTCTGGAGAATCGGGTCAATATTCGTCGCGCCAAGATAGCGTTCGCCTTCCGGCAGTTCACGCTTTCCATCAAACGAAGACGAACGCATAAAGCCAACCAAATTTTCCAAAGATTTTTTCGGCTGATCCTTATCGTTTTTATCAAAATAGACCAGATGAAATCTTGGGTCACATTGTTTATGCCTTTCAAAATCCGAAAGTAACCGTTCCAGATCTTTTTTGGATTTTTGTGAATTGCTCGCCCGGTACATTTCTTCCAATTTTACTTCCAGCTCCCTATCCTTCTTCAATTCTTCCCCGCTGATACTCACCATTTCCACGCCACGGATCTCAGAAACATTTTGCCCCTCCCCGGCTTTTTTCATTGCAATCAAAAGTGATGCCATAATATCAATATCGATCCGGCTCTTTTCCAAATCAGCCAAAAGTTTTTGGATTTTTTCCTCACTCGCCTGCCCGCCAGATTCCAACTCAGTGCTGAATCGCAGAATTATTTGATGCGCTTTGCGGAGAAGTTCTGCCTGCAGATTGTCGGGCAGATCTTTTTCACTATCCTTAAAAATAATCTTGGCTAATTCTGCATTTTCCTTCTCCACCAAATCAACTAACTGAGCAATTTTCTCAAAAACAAGCTTAGCACTTTCCCCTGGAAGCTTTTCTCCGATAGAAATAATTCGACTACCATTATTTTCATCAAACTCCAGAGATAAAAAGGATTTTAAAAAATTCATCTTATGCTCACCAAATTTATTCGCAATATTAATTATACTGGAGATATCGGATGATTCTCTATGTTTTATGAAATTCAAAAACTGATTTTGCATTCGCAAACTCAATGCATCCAAATCCACATCAAAATCATTTCTGATTTTTATTTTCGCTTCAATGTTTTGAAACTGTAAAATATCCAAAAAGTATTTCTCATCCAACGTTCCTTTATAATTCAATTCTAAAAAATTTCCAAATTCGATAATTTTTCCGTCATTCATCACTTTCACTAAATCATAATTTTGGTTGAAATAGCCGGATATTCCCGGGGCGATGTTGTGATTATAGAAAATTTCTCCCTCAATTTCTTTCTTTTGAAGATTTAGCTCTCCTAGTTGTTTTTTTGAGCTTGCAACTTCATCTTTTTTTTCAAAAAAATTAAAACGCTCCTGTGCTTTTCCAATCAAATTTTCCCTTGGATCATATCCCTGCGATTCAATGCTCGCAACTTGCTCATTAGTGCTGTTTAAAATTGAACCGACTGCCAGTGTATGTTTTATCTTCATGAAATAATCATCGACATTTCCGCATTTTTCAATATACTCAAGCAAAAAATCTTCATAATCATCGTTAGGTTGCATGCCGGATTCCATGATTTGCACATAGGAATTCGCAGCGACATCCTGCAGTTGCGCCATATTTCTAATATTGGCCTTGTCCGAATCTTCAAAATCTGTATTTTTACATTCACCTTCCAATGCTTCACAAAAAGTAAACCAATACGGTATCACCAGTTCAACGAAGATTGGTTTTATCGGAGGATATGACATTAAATTATTAATCAGCACCAAAAAATCTTTTGGATTATGTTCAAAACCACGATCACGAAACAAATATTGCATCAATCTATTTCCCTGGTTCATTAGTTCGGCGCTTGAAAGTTTTCCAGAAATAAAAAATTCCAAAACCGCTTGTAGTGTTTTTTCATTTATATCTGCATCGATTAAATCAATTTTTTGATCACCATAATTCCAAAAGCTATTTATGTCTATCCCAAGCCCGTGATTTGCAAGCTGCTCAAAAATCATCAAAATATCATCCGTTTGAAAATTTTTCCGATACACACTAAGGTCTGATAATTGCCTGATGACAACTTTTAATTCACCCGCACTTAATGACTCAATGTAGCTATTAAGACTTGCTTTATCAGGATTTTCAGAAAATTGATAAATTCTCAATGCTTCCAAAAAACCAAAAACAGCATCAAATTCTTTCTTCTGATCTTCCGGCAAGTTTATAATCCGCGACTGAAGCCTCGCGGCATATTTTTCATTAAATTTTTGCAAAGCAACTACTTTTTCTTTTTGCGCTAGCTCATTTTCGGTTTGCGAAAATTCAATCTGAAAATCATCAAAATTATCACCCCCAAGCTTTTCAAGTAAACCATCTTGGCGTTTTGGTGTTTTTATTTCTGTTTTATTTTCCAAGCTTCTTTGTGTTTTGGCATAGCCCCCAAAGTCTTCAAGCTTTCGCATATTTGCTATTTTAATTGGTTATCCTCCATTGCCTTAATTCTATACTATTTTGGAAAAAATAAAAAAGGCTCGCAGATTTGTAGTAAATCTTTGAGCCTTGTTGGTGGTTTTGCTTCCTAGTTTTACGGGCAGGAAGCTTACCCGTGCCTGCTTTAATCGCAGGCATTTTTGAGAAAACGGTTTTCACCGTTTTCCCAAAACAACTCTTCATTGACCGTCGCTGCGGTCAACAAGAATATGCCCCGGGAATGATTCCCGAAACACTCGCATTTAAGCGAGTGTCTGGAAACATTCCCGTTTTGCCAGGAAAACATCTCCTGGCAGACAGGACATTTATATCTCCCGGAATGGGAGATAATAAAAAAGCAACTGTTTCCTGGTAATAACATAGCATCCTCCTTTCGAAGAATTACAGCCGCTATGTGGCCGGGACTTTCTCTGCGCAGATTAGGCGCTTCAACGAAAGCCCAAGTGTAGTTCGCATCATTGCTCGTAATGAGTGGCGAACTGAAAAATTCATTCCCAGGGGACGAAGCGCTGATCCCTGAGTGCTTTTTTTGACTTTTCCCCAGAAAATTCCAGGTTTTAATTTCCAGAATCTTTTGGGAAAAAGCCAAAGTATTTAGTTTTTAAAGAACTTCCACAAAAATGCCAACGAGCTTAAATCCGACTGATTGAGAAGAGAGATTCTAAAAGCTCAGTTGGAGTAACGTAAGCTCGTTAGCATATCTGCGAATCTCTCTTCTTTTTGACTCTCTTCTACTAGAAAGCCTGCTTCCGATTCCAAATAAATTAGAATCGGAGACCACTTTCTACTTAGCGATGGCTCGCTAAGAGTGAAGCAATCTTGTTCTCCGTATCTTGCCGCTATCTTTTGAGAGTTCTCTCTTCTCAAGCAAGATTTTGGTATGCTAATTGCTTCTAGTGCCATTCGATGATCTCTTTCGCCCTAAGCTCTGGCCGTTTCTTTTGGATCCGGCTGAAATCTTGGGGCAATCGGGATACATTTATAATTCAAGGAACTTTGTTATTACGTGAGGCAAGTCTTTTCTCTCTTCTCATCGTAACTGCGTAGTATATCAGAAATTTAACATTTTGTCCATAATAACTATGCCATTTTTATCCTTTTGTCACTAAATTACCTAACATAAAACACTATTTTGGCTTGTATTCACTTGCAGATTGTCATTTTAAATGTTGACAAAGACGCAAAAACCTGCTAGAATTAGGGTATAAAATGCCTAAAAAACCAAAAATATGGCCAAAAATGAAAACTTGAGGTCACAATCTGTGACCTCAAGTGCAGTCCCCGATGAACGGATAATGAGCCAAATTTACTTTATCCGCGGGGAAAAAGTGATGTTTGACCGCGATTTAGCCGAACTTTATGGCGTAGAAACAAAAGCCCTTAACCGAGCTGTCAAAAGAAACATTGACCGGTTTCCGAAAGATTTCATGTTTCAGTTAAGCGAAAAAGAGGTCAATGCCTTTTCAAACTTCCAATTTGGAAGCTTGAAAAACGAAAACTGGAAGTCACCAGATGTGGCTTCTAATAGTAAAGAATCTTTAAGGTGCCAAATTGGCACCTTAAACAATGACGCATCTTTAAGGTCACAAATTGTGACCTTGAAGAAAGGTCGTGGGCAACATCTAAAATATTCTCCCTATGTTTTCACCGAACAAGGCGTCGCAATGCTTTCTGCCGTTCTCAAAAGCAAGCGCGCTGTGGCGGTTAGCATTCAAATCGTGCGAACTTTCGTGAAACTGCGGGAAATTTTGTCCACCCATAAACAACTACGCGAAAAAGTGGAACTAATGGAAGATAAATATGATAAAAGTTTCAAGGTAGTTTTTCAGATGATCGCGCGACTGATGAAAGAAGACATTGAGCCGAAAAAACGCATTGGATTTTATGACAATACGACAGAAAGGGACTAAACCCCGAAGCTTCGGGACTCAGTCCCTTTGATGCCTAGAATAACCCAAACTTGAAATCACAATTTGTGATATCAAATAATCCTAAATATTATGTTTCAGGATCAGTTACAAAAATTCGGCCTCACCAAAACCCAATCCGCTGTGCTGGATTGCCTTTTTGAGCATGGCGAAACCAAGGCTAGCGATGTGGCGAAACTTGCCAACCATCCGCGTGGAGTGGCCTATAAAGCCCTAGAAGAATTGCTCACGCTTGGCCTCGTAGAAAAAATGGAGAAAGAAAAAGAAGTGGCCAAGTGGCGCGCCACCCATCCGCGCAATCTGGAAAAGATCTTGGAAAATAAAGAAACGGAACTCAATCAAAACAAAAAAATGTTCGAGGAAACTTTGCCCGGGCTTGTTTCGAGCTATAATATCACGCTCAATAAACCTGGCGTGAAATTCTATGAAGGCGAAGATGGAATGCAAAAAATTCTCGACGACACGCTCACCTCTCAAACAGAAATTCTACTTTTCATCAATACCAACGCTATGCAAACAGAAAGCAAATTTAAAGAAATTAATGACGAGTATAAGAGAAAAAGGAAATACAAGGGACTCAAAAAACGCATTCTGCGCGCCGGCCAAAAACCAGAGCTGACTTTTGGCACATCTGACGACAAATATGACGCCATCACCGAAATCCGCTACCTCAATGATTCTCTTGACCCTTTCAAATCCAACATCCAAATTTACGACGGCAAAATTTCCTACCAAATTATCGACAAAGGCAACATAATTTCCATTCTCGTCGAAGACAAAAATATCTACGAAATGAACAAAGCTTGGTTTGAAGCGCTGTGGAAGATTGCGACTAACTAAATTAATATTCCCTTCTCTCTTAAGGAGAAGCCTGCCTGCCGGTAGGCAGGGTGGCCCCGCCGCGGCGGGGATGAGGGAAAGGGCTTTTGATAAAATTATTGCTTTCCTACGCAGAACATTTTTATTTTTTAGTATTACCCTTGCCCTCACCTGTCCTTCGGACATCCTCTCCCGAGGGGAGAAGAGGATATTTTCATAGATTTGCGTCAAAAAAATTGATACTTATGCTATAATTAGCCTAACTTAAACCATAAGCTGAAATTATGTCTAAAAATAACCCCGAAAAACTCATCCTTATCGACGGTAACGCGATCATTCATCGGTCATACCACGCTTTGCCACCGTTTACGACTAAAAATGGTGAGCTAGTGAACGCGGTTTATGGTTTTGCTTCGACTTTGCTTTCGATCATTGCCAAATTTGAACCAAAATATATCATTGCCACATTCGATCTGGCCGGACCGACTTTTCGCCACATCGAATATGCGGGCTACAAAGCAACGCGCGTGAAAGCCGATGATGCGCTTTATGCCCAGATTCCTCGCGTGAAAGAAGTGACCGAAGCCTTTGGCATCCCAATTTATGCTGTCAGCGGTTTTGAGGCGGATGATGTGATTGGAACTTTGTCTAAGCAAGCAAAGGAGAATAGCAAAGAACTGGAAACGATCATCGTCACGGGCGATATGGATACATTGCAACTGGTTGATGATGCGACTTCGGTCTACACCATGCGCCGAGGCCTCACTGATTCTGTGCTCTATAGCAAAGCGGAAATTTTCGAGCGCTTCTCGCTCGCGCCGGAGCAACTGATTGATTATAAGGGTCTGCGAGGCGATCCGTCAGACAATATTCCCGGCGTGAAAGGCATTGGTGAAAAAACCGCTATTGAACTTTTGAAAACCTATGGCACATTGGAAAATGTCTATGCGCATTTGGATGAGATCAAAAAACCGGTGCGGGAAAAATTGGAAAAAGATCGCTTGATCGCGATCCAAAGCAAAGGCCTCGCCACAATTTCCCGCGAGGTACCAGTCACACTTGATTTGGAGAAAGCGGTAACGAAAGATTTTGACAAGGAAAAATTAGTCGCACTTTTTACGGAACTAAATTTTCATAGTCTCAAAAAAAGATTGCTCGGTACGGGAAAGGAAGTAGGCGTCCACCCCGTTAAATCCCCGCTAGGGCGGGGTGCAGAGCAATTTAACGGGGTAAAAGATTTTAAATTCGAAATCGCCGACCAGAAAAATTATTCGGAGCTAGTGGAAAATTTAAAAAACCAGAACGAGCTTTCGATTAAACTAAAAACTAATGGCCCGACGGTGCACACCAGCACACTTTCCGGCATTGCGCTTAGCTATAAAACCGGTCGAGCAATCTATTTTGATCTCGAGAATAAAGCAGTTTTTACTGAGATTAAAAATATCTTGGAAAATCCCGAAACAGAAAAAATTTGCTTTGATTTGAAAAGTGATTTAGAAGTCCTGCAAAAAGCCGGCATCAATTTAGCGGGAAACTATTTTGATATTCTCCTCGCTAGCTATGTGCTTAGTCCGGGACGGAAAATTACACTCCCCGATCTTGTCGCAGAATTTCTGCAAGAAGAAATGACTGAAGAATCCAAAAAGGGACAACTCGGACTCGAGATTGAAAGCATTGATGATATCGCTCAAAAAAATTGCACTATCGCAGACTACATTTTCAAACTAAAAAATATTCAAAAAGAAGCGATTGAAAAAATCAGCGCGGAGCAATTGGAAAAAGGCAATTCGAAAGAGCACACACTCGGCACGGTTTTTTCTGAAGTAGAAATTCCACTAGCCAAAGTTTTAGCGCAAATGGAGCTTGCAGGAATCAAGTTAAACACGATGATTTTTGCCGGCATTTCTGAGACAATCACAAAACGTATCGCCAAGCTCGAAGAAAATATCTATGCATTGTCTGGCGAAACTTTTAATATTGCTTCGCCAAAACAACTCTCAGAAGTTTTATTTGAAAAAATGCACTTGCCAGTTGGAAATATCAAAAAAGGTAAATCCGGCGTCATCTCCACCGCTTCGGCGGAACTGGATAAATTGCGCGGTGAGCATAAAATTATTGAAAAGATTGAAGAATTTCGCGAAATCACCAAACTAAAAAATACCTATCTCGACACACTCCCTATGATGGTCGACAAAAATTCCCGTCTGCATTCCACTTTCAACCAAGCCGTCACTGCCACTGGTCGCCTCTCCTCATCTGATCCAAATTTGCAAAATATTCCCACCCGCACCGACCTTGGGCAACTCCTGCGGACCGCTTTTGTAGCTGAAGAAGGTTGCAAATTAGTCAGTGCCGATTATTCGCAAATTGATTTGCGCGTTGTGGCACATGTGAGCGAAGACAAAAAAATGATTGAGCTATTCCACAAAGGTGAAGACATTCATCGTGCCACTGCCGCTGAAATTAATAATCTCACGCCTTCGCAAGTGACAGACAAAATCCGTCGTACCGCTAAAGAATTAAATTTTGGCGTGATTTATGGCATGGGCTCATTTGGTTTTTCTGCCCGCGCCGGCATCTCACGCGATGACGCCAAAAGATTTATCGACACCTATTTTGAAAAATTCCAAGGCGTGGCCAATTATATGCGCGAGATTAAAGAGTTCGCTAAAAAGAATGGCTACGTCGAAACAGAAATCGGCCGACGCAGATATATTCCGGAAATTAATTCGTCCAACTTCCAGGTCC
>Ga0172379_10008160_pt1 | contig 13289 bp, 8 predicted proteins | sample GrowelOW334metaG_FD_119756 | JGI IMG/M metagenome (GOLD analysis project Ga0172379, IMG submission 119756) | Groundwater microbial communities from an aquifer near a municipal landfill in Southern Ontario, Canada - Groundwater well OW334 metaG | ecosystem: Environmental > Aquatic > Deep... | reverse complement strand
GCCGCGCCGAGCTCGCGCGCAAGCTGCATGAGGCGGGCATCGGCTGCCAGCGCCTGCATGTGCGCAACGACCGCTATTCCTGCTTCGCCGCAGCGCGCCGCGACGACGCGCTGCCCGGCGTGGACCTGTTCGATCGCGAGAACCTGTCCATCCCCTGCGGCTGGTGGCTGTCGCCGCAAGAGCGCGAGCGCATCGTCGCCTGCATCCGCTCGGGATGGTAGCGCCTGCGCTGATCCGGCCCTGCATGCCGGCCGAGCTGCCGGCGCTCATCGCGCTGCTAGACGAAGAATTCATTTTTTCCAGGGCGCGCAACGTCTCGCTCGCACTGCGCTTTCCCGAGGTGCTGCGTGGCGAAAACTGCGCGAACATCCTCGTCGCCTGCCGCGGCGAGGACATTGCCGCGGCAATCGCGATCAAGCGCTTCGACTGGATTGCGCCGGAGCGCAGCTGGCGCGGCGCGATGATAGGCATGGTGTACACGCGCCCGGCCATGCGCGGCCAGGGTTTCGCCTCGCGGCTGCTGCGCGCGGCGCAAACGGCGCTGCGCGCCGAGGGCACCGACTTCGCCGTGCTGTTTACCGCGCAGTCCGGATTCTATCGGCGCCTCGGCTGGACGACGTCGGACTGCGGCATGTTCGGAAGCTGCATCAGCCCGGGCGGCGCGGCAGCGGGCTGCAGCCAGGCAGATGCGGGCGCGATCGAGGCCATGCGCGTGCGCAGTTCCGAGGCACACCTGCAGCGTGACGGCGCGAGCTACCGAACGCTGCCGCTGCCGGCCGAACGGCTGGAAATGCGCATCAGTCCTTGCGGAGCGGCCTATGCGATCTATGGCCTGCGGGCCGAAAACGCTTACGTCTACGAGCTAGGCGGTGCGCCCTCAGGCTATGCGCCGCTGTGGCAGGACTGTTGCGCGGCCCGCCGCACGGTGTACGTCAACGCGCGCCGCGGCAGCGAAGCGCAACGCTGGCTATCCGGCATACCCGGATTCGGCTGGCACGAACAGGCGCTTGCGATGTGGTTGCCGCTCGCGGAACCCGCCTGTGCGCGCAGCTTCGAGGGCTGGTATATCCCGTTTCTCGACCGCATCTGACGCGCTTCGCGATCCGCATATGACCCGCCCGTTTGGCGCCCATCCGCGCCATGTACAATTCGGCATTTGACGGCTGGTCGGGAATGAAGCGAAGCGGGCGCCGATATCCGATCGTGCCGGTGCTGTTGGTGGTCTGATCCCGGACCTGTTTGCGCAGGCACCGCAGGAACAGATAATCGAAAACGGACTTAGCCGCGCGTATGGCGAGCTTGTGATTGTCAGAGGATGTCATGGCCAGAGCCCCGAAAAACGATCTTCCGATGATGTCCACCGACGAGGGCATCGTACTGTTTCATCCGCATATGCCCAAAAAGGCGAAGCAGTACGTTTGCGACACCCTCGACGGCCGCTGGATCGGGCAGGGCCCCAAAGTCGATCTGTTCGAGGCCCGCTTTCGCGCGCAGTTCCAGCAGCCCGGACCCTGCGTGTCCACGGGTTCCGGTACCGATGCGCTCCACCTCGCCTATCTGCTTGCCGGCATCAAGCCGGGCGACGAAGTGCTGGTGCCGCTGTTCACCTGCACCGCGACGAATATCCCTCTGCTTTACATCGGGGCGAAGCCGAGGTTCGTCGATGTCGACCCGCGCACGCTGAACCTTTCGATCGAGGATCTGAAACGCAAGATCTCGGACCGAACCAGGGCCATCGTGTGCGTGCATTACGGCGGGCTTCCCTGCGATATGGCCGAAATACGCGCGCTCGCCGACCAGTACCGCATCCCGGTCATCTAAGCCGCGGCGCATGCGCTCGGTGCGACCTACGACGGAAAGCCGCTGGGCGCGATTTCCGAGTTCACCATGTACAGCTTCCAGGCGATCAAGCAGCTGACAACGGGCGATGGCGGCCTGGTGACGTTCCTCGACGAATCGCTGGCTCCGCTCGCCCGCCGGCTGCGCTGGTTCGGCATCGACCGAACGGACAAGCAGAAAGGGATTTGGGATAACGACATCACCGAGGTCGGTTACAAGTATCAGATGACCGACATTGGCGCGGCGATCGGACTAGCGGGCCTGGAGGAATTTGACCAGACGCTTGCGTATCGCCGCGCGCTCTACCGGCGTTACGTGGAGAACCTGAAGAAAGTCTCCGGCATCGCCATCGTAAACGACTTCGATCCGCGCAAGGAGCATGCTGCCTGGCTGTTTACAATTCTGGTCGAATCGCGTTTGGAGTGCCAGCTCAAATTGCGCAGCCGCAGAATCGAATCCGCACAAACGCATTTTCGCAATGACCGGTATACGGTATTCGGCTGCAACGAGACCTTCCCGGCGATGGATTCGATCGACGACAAGTATCTCGTCCTTCCCCTGCATACCAGGATGAGCCTGGAGCAGGTGGACAGCATATGCGAGGTGTTGCAGGAAGGCTGGTAACGCCGGCGTCTGCCGGACGCGGAGGGGGAAAAAGACGATGAAAGAAGGCTTGTGCTACGTCATCGCGAGCTGGACCGGCACGCGGCGCGGCCGAGACAGCAGGTATGAGTCGGATCCGCTCATATACGCCCGCGAGCACCTCCGCCGCCTCAAGCTCCTGCAGCACTCCATCGACAAAATCGTGGTCTATTTTCCGCGCATGAAAGATGAGCCGGCGCATATCACCCGCGCGATCGACGAGATGAGGACACAGGCCGGTCCGCTGGTGGACATTCGCCGGCGCGAGAATCGCGGCCAATCCTACGGCTCATATCACGACGCCTATGAGGCGTATCGCAAGGACGGTTACAAGTGGTGGTTCTTCGTCGAGGACGATTACGTGGCGACGCAGGACAACTTCGACCAGGTGTTCCTGGACATATTTCAAAGCGAACCCGGGTGCAGCCTGTCCACGCCGCTGAATATCGGCGCCGAAGTCCCCCAGTTCGGCTATGTGGAACACCCCGGGGCCGGCATCGGATTCACCAGTTCCGCTGTTCTGGAGCTTATCTGGGCAAGAAACGGCGGATTCAATCACGAAGCAGGCGATGTGGACTACAACATCGCAGATCAACTTCTTTGGGGCATAGTGTTCCGCGAACAGGGCAAGATCCTGGACACGCGCGGCAAGTATTGCTTCGCCTACCGGGCGGGGAGCGCGGGGACCAGGATATACCACGATCCCGGGCTCCCGCTCATTTTCGCGCCACAGCAGGATCCGCATCTCCTCGCCGATCACGCCCTGAGATTCGGCATGTACAATTGTCCATTGCCCGCGCAGCAGTCACGCGGACAGTCGAGTACGACGTTGCCGGCAAAACCGCAGTCCGATGGGCACCGGCGCCGCCCACCGCTGCTGCTGCGCACTTTCCTGGGCCGCTTGCTGCACCGCTCGCGGCCCGTGGCGCCGAGCGCGCCGCAAGCCGCGCCAGTCAAACATACGCGCTTCGAATTCGGCCGAGTGCATCGCGAAACGCTGGCGCCGGCCCTCATGGATTCAGTCACCTGGGGCGCCGCGCCCTTGCCGCAGCGGCCCGCGGGGCCGTTGTTCCCGCTCTGGTCCGGGTTTTCGCATGGCCAGAAGTGGCATCACTATTTTCCAATCTATGAACGCACTTTCGCGCCGCTGCGCGCTCGGCCCATCAAGATCATGGAAATCGGCGTTTACCGCGGCGCCTCGCTTAAGCTGTGGCGCGAATATTTTCATGCAGACACGCAAATTGTCGGCGTCGATATCGACCCGAGCTGCCGCGAATGCGAGGACGCCGCACGCGGCGTGCATGTGCGCATCGGTTCGCAGGCCGATCAGCCGTTCCTGCAAGCCGTGGTGGAGGAATTCGGCCCGTTTGACTTGATCATCGACGATGGCAGCCATGTCGCGTCGCACATGCTCACCAGCTTCAACTATCTTTTCCTCGATGGGCTGAACGACGACGGCATCTACTTTGTCGAGGACACGCATTCGAACTACTTCCAAGCCTTTCGCGACACCGAATTCTCCTTCATGGAGATGGCAAAATCGCTGGTCGACGTCATGCACGCGCATTATGTCGAGGATGCCGCCCACCCGTCCAAGGTTCGGGCATTCGTGCTGGGCGACGCGAAGCGGCTGCCGGCGCTCGATGTACCGCGCATCACCACGCTCCTCGACGAAATCCGCTTTTACGACTCGGTCGTGATCTTTTATCGCAAGCCGCGGCATACGCTGCCGGTGTCACAGATCGCGCAGCATTAGGATGCCGCGTTTCGCGCAATGACCGGGCTGGTCAGGCCCCGGACGGCATTGCGCGGCGGGACCAAGACGGGAACGCAGCGCAATCCACACCGCGGCGCTGCGTCGGGCTGCGGGCCGGTGTACCGGGCTGGCTACGCGCGGCGTCTGCCGTGCAGCGTGGAAACGACGCCGGACCGGGCCGCCCCCGCTATTCGCCGACCGCAAAGGACTGCGGCGGCCGGCCGGCTAGACAGCGCCTCCACATCGCGTCGAACGCGCTCTCCAGCGCGCGCACGAAGCGCGGCGTGTCGAATAGCGCCAGGCGTTCGCGCGCAGCCAGCGTCTGGCGCAGGCGGCGCAGTTCCGCCGGGTCTTGCGCCAGGTGCACCGCAGTGTTCTCGTAATCCCCGATGCTGCGGCAGGCGAGTTGCGGCAGTCCGGCCGCCGTAACCAGGCTGGCGCCGACGCGCGCCGCAAAGGCGTCGCCCGGGCAGGTGAGCACCGGCAGTCCTGCCCATAGCGCGTCTGACGCACTGGTGTGGGCGTTGATGCTGAAGGTGTCGAGGAACAGGTCCGCCTGCGCGAGCCGCGCGAGATGCTGCGGCTTCGCCAGGGTTTCGCCGTAGATCAGCCGTGCCGGATCGATGCCCGCAGCCGCAGCCTCGCGCGCGAGATGCTCGCGCGCCGCGGACCTGCCCGCATACAGCCACAGCACGCTGTCCGGCACGCGCGCGAGGATGCGCATCCAGGTGCTGAACGCTTCTGGCTCGATCTTGTACACCTGGTTGAAGCAGGCGTAGACGAAGCCGTGCTCGGGCAGGCCCAGCGCCGCTCGCGCAGGAACTTCCTGGGCGATCGGCTGCCGGTAATCGTTCACCTGGTAGCTGTGCGGCATCCACACCAGTTGCTCGCCGTAATCCGCGGCGTGTTCGGGCGGTGCGACGATGCGATCGACGATGGCGTAGTCGGCGAGGCCGCGCCCGGTGGAAGCCGGATAGCCCAGCCACGCGACCCGCAGCGGCGCCGGCCGCAGCGCGAAAATCTCGGGCCGGGCTTCGTGGGTAAAGCCCTTGAGGTCGATCAGGATGTCGATGCCGTCGCGGCGCATGCGCTCGGCGCTCGCGCGCGCGCCCTCGGAGCGGATGTCGATGAAGCGATCGACCGCGGCGACGGCGTCGCGGCGGTATGCGCTGCCATCGTCCGCGCCGATCGAATACGCGTACACCTCGAAGCGGCTGCGATCGTGCAAGCCGAAGAAGCTGTGCATCAGATGCATGGTCGGATGGCTGTGAAAATCCGCCGACACGTAACCCAGGCGCAGGCGCGGGCGCGCGGGGCGCGCAGGCGCGGGTGGCAACGGCGCGCCCGCGGCCTGCAATACGCGGTCGCAATAGGCCTGCGTGACCGCATTGCGCGTCTGCCGCGGCAGCGGATATTCGTAGGCGACGAAAGGATTGACGCCGGCGAAAGCCGTGTCCTGCGGGCGTGCGCCCCAGCGTGCGAGCTGGGCCTGCAGCTGCGCCACGTCGGCCTCGCGGCCGCGCCAGTCGCAAGCCCAGGCGCGGTAGCGCATCAGTGCGATCAACAGCGCGGGGTCCCCGGGGCGCAGCGCGCAAGCGCGCCGGCCGAATTCGATCGCCTCGTCCAGGCGCGCAAGCGCGAAGCAGAGGCTTGCGATAAGGGCTAGTGCCTCGACCCAGTCGGGATTGAGGGCCGATGCCCGCTCCCCCGCATCCAGCGCTTCGGCCAGGCGCCCGCGCGCCTGCAGCACCATGGCCAGGTTGAACACGAAATTCGGATGCGCCGGTTCGAGGCGCACTGCCGCGCGCGCCTGCATTTCGGCCGCCTCCAGATCACCCTGCGTGCGCAGCACTTCGGCGTAGTTGGCGCGCAGGAATGCGGTGTCGGGCGCGCGCTCGACCGCCTTGCCGATCAGCGCGCGCGCCTCATCGCCTCGGCCGCTCTGGTGGCACAGCAGACCGAGGTAATGCAGTGTGTCCACGTCCCCGGGCGATTGGACCAGCTGCCGGCGCAGCAATTGCTCGGCTTCGGCGACGCGCCCGGACTGAATCAGTGCGAGAGCCTGTTCGATCATGGGCGGGAGCCGGAGCGTTCGGCCGGCCTGCCGCACCATTCGCCCCAGATACCGCGGTAGATATCTTCGAGCGCGCCGGTGTAGGCCGCGGCATCGCACAGCGGCGAGCTGCGCATGGTATCGCGCAAGCTCGCGCGCAGCCGCTGCAGTTCGCTCGGGTTCGCTGCCAGACCGGCAGCGATGGCGCGATACTCCGCAGCATTGCGCGCGACGAGCTGCGGCAGGCCGAGCGCGCTGAGCAGGGAGAGGCCGGCGCGCGAGCGGAACTCCTCTCCCGCGAGGCTCACTACCGGCACGCCCAGCCACAGCGTCTCGCAGGTGGTGGCGCCGCCGTTGCAGGGATAGGCATCCAGCGCGATGTCGATTTCCCGGTGCAATGCGTGGAATTCGCCCTTGGGCAGCCGCTCGCTGAATGCGATGCGCCGCGCGTCCACGCCTTTGTCCGCGAACAGGCGCAGCAGGCGCTCGCGCGCCTTCCCGGGCGGAATCGTGGCGAGCAGCAGCTGCGCGTCCTTGATCTGCAGCAGCAGCTCGGCCCACAGCCCGATGAGCGCCGGGTTGAGCTTGGCGATGTTATTCATCGAAGCGAAGGTGATGTGCCCCTTGCGCAATGCCGGCAGCGCGCCCGCTCCGGCCGCGTCCTCCTGCGGCGGACGATAGCACCACAGGCTGTGCGGCAGGCGCAGCAGCCGCTCGCGGTAGCGCCGCTCGCTTGCGCCCGGCGGATCGGCACAGGCGTCGCTCAGGCGGTAGTCCATGGCGCGCATGCCGGTGGTGTTCGGATAGCCGAGGAAGGTGAGCTGCAGCGGCGCCGGCCTGCGCGCGAACAGCAACAGGCGATTGCCGCGCGTATGGCCGGACAGGTCCACCAGGATGTCGATCGCATCGGCTTCGATCAGGCTCGCGGCCTGCGCATCGTCGAGCGCGCTGATGTCGCGCCAGCTGTGGCCGTACATGGTGCGGCCCGCCTCGGGCAGGGGCGCATTGGAGTAACAGCTGATTTCAAACAATGCGCGCCGGTGCTGCTGCAGGAACGGATGAATGAAATCGGCCGCAGCATGGCCGAAGAAGTCGGCCGACACATAGCCGATGCGCAAGCGACGCTGCGGCTCGCGCGGGTTGAGGAACGCGCGCTCGCGCCACAGCGGGTCCGCGATACGCCTGCCCCATTCGAAATGCTCCGCCGCCGTGCCAGCGGCCTCGGCGCGGTCGGAGAGGTTGAGCGCGAACAACAGGCTCGCGCGCGCATCGGCGTATTCGGGCGCATCGGCCAGGCAGGCGCGGAACGCCGCAACCGCCTCGGCCGCCTCGCCGCAGGACAGCAGCGTCAGCGCGAGGTTGTAATGCAGCGCGGCATTGTGCGGTTCTACGGCGAGCGCCGCGCGGTAGGCGGCGAGCGCGTCGTCCAGCCGCCCCTCCTCGTGCGCGAGGTTGCCGAGATAGAGCAGCGGCAGCACCGAACCGGGCGCGTGCTCCGCGGCACGCTCCAGCGCCGCGCGCGCCTCCGGGCGCCGGCCCAGCGCGCGATAGCAAAGACCGAGTTCGGCCAGCAGCGCGGCGTCGCCGGCATGCGAGCGCAGTGCGGCTTCGAGCGTGGCGAGCGCGGCGGCCAGCTCGCCACGCTCGCGCTCGGCGCGGCCGCGCGCGAGCAGTTCCTCGCGCGAGGCGGCGGGCGCGCCGAGCAGCTGCTGCAGTAGCCGTCTAAGCATGCGACACCTGCCCGCACCAGTCGCGCCAGGCAGCACGGTACAAGGTTTCGAGATCGCGCGCGAAGCCCGCCTCGTCGAGCAAGGGCGATGCGCGCATGCGCCCCCGCAACTGTCCGCGCAATTGCGCCAGTCGCTCATGCTCCCCGGCCAATTCGCGCGCGATGCGCAGGTAGTCCTCCTCGGTGCGTGCGGCCAGTTCCGGCAAGCCGATCGCCGACAGCAGGCTCAATCCGGCGCGCGACTGGAACAGCGTACCCGCCAGGCTGAGCACCGGCACGCCCGCCCACAGCGCCTCGCAGGTGGTCGCGCCGCCGTTGCAGGGATAGCTGTCCAGCGCGATATCGATTTCCTGGTACAAGGTGCGGAACTGCTCGCGCGCGAGCGGCGCGCGGAACGACAGGGCTTGCGCCGGCACGCCGTGGCGCGCGAACTCCGCGGCGATGCGCTCGCGCGCCTCGCCCGCGGGGATCGTTGCAAGCACCAGGCGTGCCCGCGGAACGGACAGCAGCAGCCGCGACCACAGCGCGATCATCTGCGGCGTGAGTTTCAGCATCGAGTTGAGCGAGCCGAATGTGACTTGCCCCGCGCGCAGCGCCGGCAGCGGCCCCGGCTCGGGCATGGAAGCCGGCGGTCGGAAACACCACAGGCTGTGCGGCAGGCGCAACAGTCGTTCGGTGTAATAGCCGTCGGCGGCGCCGGGAGGGTCGAGCAGCGCATCGGTCAGGCGATAGTCCATCGCGCTCATGCCGGTGGTCGCAGGGTAGCCGAGGTAGGTGATCTGCACCGGCGCGGGCTTGCGTGCAAACACGCCGAGCCGGTTGCCGTTGGTATGGCCGGACAGATCGACCAGGATGTCGATCGCGTCGGCGCGGATCATGCCCGCGACGGCCTCGTCGTTCTGCCAGCGCAGGTCGCGCCAGCAGCCCGCGAGAGCGCGCAGCTGCGCCGTGGTGGCATCGACTTTTTCCGTGCTCGAGTAGCAATAGGTTTCGAAGCCGGCGCGGTCGTGGGCGGCGAGTATCGGCTCGATGAAGCTGCTGGCGGCATGCTCGCGGAAATCCGCCGATACGTAGCCGATGCGCAGGCGCCGCGCCGCATCGGGCGCATTGGCATGGCGTGCGCTGCGCCCGCGCAAGGGTTCCGCGTTGATCTCGGCCCAGCGGCAATGCGCGGCGCGCACTGCCAGCGGCTCCTCTCCCAGCAGGATCAGCAGGAACAGGTAACCGGCAAAGGCCTGCGAGGCATCGGGGTGCTGCTGCGCCAGGCGCCGATACACGGCCAGCGCCTCATCCATGCGCCAGCAGGACTGCAGCGTCAGCGCCTGTCCATGCATGGCCGGCGCGTAGTCGGGATCGAGCGCGAGCGCCCTGGAACCGAGCTCCAGCGCACGCGCATGGTATCCGGCCTGGCGATTGGCCTCGACGGCATTGCACAGGGCGTGCAGGCTGTCCCCCGCAAGGCCGAGCGCGGTCTCGAAGCGCTCGCGCGCGATTTCGTTCTCGCCGCGCTCGAGCGCGATCGCGCCCAGCAGTTCCCACGGCGCGGGCGCGGCCGCGTCGCGCGCAATAAGATCTTCGCATAGGCTTATGGCCTCGGCGTAGTCGCGCGAGCGCATCAGCGCCAGTGCCTGCGCCAGCGATGGCTCCGGAGCGGGCGGCGGCGGCAGGCTGGCCGCGGGCACGGGCGCGCCGATCAATTGCTTGAGCAGGCGCTTAAGCATCGGAGCGGCCTTGTCGGCTGCACCACTGCCGCCAGATGTCGCGATAGCGCGCCTCCAGCGCCTGCGCATAGGCCGGCGCATTAAGCAGCGGCGAGGCCGGCAGGTTCTGCCGCAGCATCAGGCGCAGTCGCGCCAGGCGCTCGGGATCCCGGGCAAGCCCTGCCGCCAGGACCACGTACTCTTCGGGGCTGCGCGCGATCAGTTGCTCGAGGCCGCAATTGCTGAGCAGGCTCACGCCGGCGCGGCCGACGAAAGTCCGCCCGGCAAGCGTGACCACGGGCACGCCCAGCCACAGCGTCTCGCAAGTGGTTGCGCCGCCGTTGCAGGGAAAGGGATCCAGGGCGATGTCGGCGCGCCGGTGCGCGGCCCAGAACTCGTCGGTCGGAAGCCGCGCATGAACCTCGAGCCTGTCGCGCGCTATGCCCGCGCGCGCAAGCCAGCCAAGGACGCGCTCGCGCACCGCGCCCGTGGGCAGGCTCACCAGCATCAGCCGCGAAGCGGGCGCGGCGTGCAGGATGGCCGCCCATACTTCGATCAAGGCCTGGTTGAGCTTGTACGCGCCGTTGAAGGAAGCGAAGGTGACATAACCGTTCGCGAGCAGCGGAGCAGGATTCTCCGGCGCCGCCGGCTGCTGCGGCGCGTAGCACCACAGGCTGTGCGGCATGCGCAGCAGTTGCTCGACGTAGCACGCCTCCGCTCCCGGCGGATCGGCATAGCTGTCGGTGATGCGGTAATCCATGCACTCAAGTCCGGTGGTATTGGCATAGCCGAGAAAAGTGAGCTGCAGCGGCGCCGGCTTGCGCGCGAACAGCGGCAGCCGGTTGCCCGCGGTGTGTCCGGACAGGTCCACCAGAATGTCGATGCCGTCTTCGCGCACGAGGGCGTCCGCCTCGGCGTCGCCGAGGCGGCGGATGTCGCGCCAGCCGTCGGCGCACTGCTGCAGCCGCGCCGTCATCTGGTCGTGCTTCGCGCCGTTGTAATAGCACAGGACCTCGGTGCGCGCGCGGTCGCGATGCGCGAGCAGCGGCAGCACATGGAACGCCAGCGGGTGGCCGTAGAAATCCGCCGATACATAGCCGATGCGGATGCGCCGCTCCGGATCCGGCAGGTTGGCGTGGGCAGCGTGCGCCTGGATATGCAGACTGCCCCAGGTGCGGTGCTCGCGCAGCACTTCGCCGGCATCGACATCCGGCATCGCCGTCAGCAGAAACAGCAGGTTGCTGCGCAGGGCCGCATCCGCGGGATCCAGCGCAAGCGCCGCGCGGTACAGGTCCACCGCCTCCTGCAGCCTGCCCTGGTTTTGCAGCAGCAGCCCAAGGTTGCTGTGCGCGAGCCGCCACAATTCCTGGTCGCGCGCCGCTTCGGGCAGGGCCAGCGCCGAGCGGTAGCAGCGCTCGGCTTCGTTCTCGCCGCCGCGCTCCTGCTGCAGTTGTCCCAGGTTGTACCAGGCCTGCGCCAACTCGGGATCGAGTTCGAGCGCATGGCGGTACGCGCGCTCGGCCTCCGCGGCCTCCCCGCTTTCGCACAGTTCCGCGCCGTAGTTGCACCAGAGCCTGGGATTGTCCGGCTGCAGTTCCAGGCTCTCGCGATAACAGTCCACCGCGACGGCATGCTCGCCCGCAGCCGCGTGTTCTGCGGCGCGGGTGAGGCATGCCTGCAAGCGCTCGGCCTGCGCCCCGGCCGATTCGCTTGCGCCCGCGCCGCGCAGCAGTGCCTGCACCAGATTCTTCAGCATGCGCCGCCCCGCGCTGCGCTCTGACGCGCGCACCATTGTTCCCAAGCCGTGCGGTAGAGCGCTTCCAGGTCGCGCGTGAACGCCGCCGCCGCGAGCAAGGGCGAAGCGCGCATGCGCTCGCGCAGCCCGGCGCGCAGCGCGGCGAGGCGCGTCGTGTCGCGCGCCAGACCGAGCGCGATCTGCAGGTGTTCCTCCTCGCTATGCGCCACCAGTTCCGCCAGGCCTACGGTGCTGAGGATGCTCAGGCCGGCGCGCGCGAGGAAGGCCTCGCCGGCGAGGCTAACCAGGGGCACGCCCAGCCACAGCGTCTCGCACGTGGTGGCGCCGCCGTTGCAGGGAAAACTATCGAGCGCGATGTCGACGCGCTGGTGCAGCGCCCAGAAGTCCTCCCAGCGCAGAAAACCGTGGAATTCGAGTCTGGCCGGAGCGATGCCGTTCGCTTCGAATTCGCGCGCAATCCGCGCCCGCGCCTCGCCCGCGGGAACCGTGGCCAGCAGCAGCTTCGAATCGGGCAGCGCGGCGAGCAGCCGCGACCACAGCGCGAGTTGCCGCCGGGTCAGCTTGTGCATGGAGTTGAGCGAGCCGAAGGTGATATGCCCCGCTGCGGACGCAGGCAGCGGCCCGGCCTCGGGCATCTGCGGCGGCGGCGCGAAGCACCACAGGCTGTGCGGCAGGCGCAGCAGGCGTTCCACGTAGCGCGGTTCGCTCACGCCGGCCGGGTCGGCGCGGCCATCGGTGAGCCGGAAATCCATCTGTTCCATTCCCGTGGTCGCGGGATAGCCGAGATAAGTGATCTGCACCGGCGCGGGCTTGGCGGCGAACAGTCCCAGGCGGTTGCCGGAAGTATGCCCGGAAAGATCGACCAGGATGTCTATGCCGTCGCCGCGCACCATTTCCTCCGCCGCCGCATCGGCGAGCGGAAAGATATCGCGCCAATGCGCCGCCAGCCGTTCGCAGCGGCGCGTGACCGCGTCGGTACTCGGCGTACTGGAATAGCCATACACTTCGAAGCGCACCGCGTCGTGATGTTCGAGCAGCGGCAGCACAAAATGACTCACCGCATGCTCGCGGAAATCGGCTGACACATAGCCGATGCGCAAGCGGCGCCCGGGCTGCGGCGGATTGGCGTGCGGCGGCGCGGGCGCGCGCGGCGCGGCGAAGCGCCCGGCCCAGCCGCGATGCGCTTCCAGAATCACCGCGGGATCGGCGCCGGCGCGATTGAGCAAGGTGAAATAGCTGGTGTGCAGCCTGGCGAAATCCGGATGCAGCGCCAGGGCGTCGCGGCACGCCGCCAGCGCTTCGTCGTCGCGCCAACAGCCCTCCAGCGCGAGCACGCGGATATGCAGGAAGGGCGCGAAACCCGGCTTGAGCGCAAGCGCGCGCTCGATGAATTCGAGCGCGCGGTCGCAGCGCTCGGCGCGGCGGTTCGCCTCGGCCGCGTTGGCGAGCGCCTGCGCGTCCTCGCCGCCCAGCGCGAGCACGCGCTCGAAGCGCTCGCTCGCGAGCGCATACTCGCCCTGGTTGAGCGCAGCGACGCCCGCCAGCTCCCACGCCTTCACCATATGCGGATCGCGCCCGAGCAGCTGCTCGCAAACGCGCGCCGCCGCCGCGTCGTCATGCAGCTGCAGCAACCTGACTGCCCGCTCGAGCTCGGCCGCCGGCGCATCGTTGGGTGCTTGCGGTGCGCCCCGGTGCAGCAGGCCGGTCAGCAGTCCTTTCAGCATGATGGGCTTCGTGCCATGGCTTGAGCGCACCAATTGCGCCAGGCATCGCGATACAGGGCTTCAAGGTCGCGTGTGAAACCGGCGGCGTCG
>Ga0172379_10008159_pt1 | contig 13291 bp, 11 predicted proteins | sample GrowelOW334metaG_FD_119756 | JGI IMG/M metagenome (GOLD analysis project Ga0172379, IMG submission 119756) | Groundwater microbial communities from an aquifer near a municipal landfill in Southern Ontario, Canada - Groundwater well OW334 metaG | ecosystem: Environmental > Aquatic > Deep... | reverse complement strand
CCTGGAGTTCCCCCGCACGCTTGGCATCCTTTGACCAATTGGCACACAGCCAGGAATACAAGTCGGCATGGAAATTGGTCATCACCCCGGAATAACCCGCCGCACCAGCCTCCAGCGAGGCAAGCAAGGTTGCGGCATTGGCGTTGAAAAGCTTGAAATTCGATCCCTTCGCTACTGCCACCTTGGTCCGGATATCATCTATGCGGCAGCTGGTGTCCTTAAGGAATCCAAACCGGCCACTATCCACACAGAATTTCATAAGGTCCGGAGAAACGAGTCGTTTGTACGGAGCAGGGCATTCATAGAATCCCAAGAGGATATCCGCTGGCATCATCGAGAGGAATTGTTCCAGCCTGCGCTTGAATACATCGTCACCTTGGTCCTGGCGGGCAAAACGGTTGGTCAGCAGGACAACAGCCTGAACGCCGGTATCAGCCATCATTTTTGCCTCGTCCGCCATGTCATCCAAAGTTTCCGCGACATTTCCAGAGGCGATCACTGGAATCCGTCCCCCCGCAATTTTCACACAGGCTCTGGCAAGTGCCAAGCGCTCCTTCAGACTCAGGAAAAACATTTCACTGGACTGGCACACGGCGAAAAGTCCCGCCACTCCGCCCTTGATATACCAGTCGATCTGCTTCTCAAGGGTCGCATAATCAATCGTGCCGTCTTCGTTGAACGGCGTGATCATGGTGGGCCAAACTCCATCACTTATGGTCTTCATATTAAAAATCCATCCCCGCAAGTTGGGCTAAAAGCAATTTCTTGCTTTCCTCAGTGATTTGAGGCAAAGGAGAACGCACTTTACCGCCTTTATGGCCTATATACTCAAGTGCCACCTTCAGCCTGGGTAAAAAAGGACCCTCAAGCAGGCACCCCGTATCACGGAGCAATTCACGATTCATTTTCAAGGCAGTCCTTGGATCACCAGCTGAATAATGATCATAGATTTTTCTGAGACGTCTGGAAAATACATTCGACATCCCCGAGACTATTCCATCGCATCCACCTGCAAGCACGCTTACAAACGCACGGTCGGCACCGGCCAATACCGAGAAGGAGCCATCCCGGATGAGAGTGAATTCCAACAGTCGAACCAAGTCGTCACCGCTGTATTTGATGCCTATAATATTAGGACAACTGTGTGCGATTTCCGATGCCGTTTCCGGCAGAATATCATTCCCGGTATATTCCGGAATTGAATACAGATAGATGGGGAAATCCTGACGTAAAGCATGGGCGATCGAAATGTAATAATCGCGAATCGCCTCCTGCGATAGCGTGAAATAGCTGGGGGTGATGACCGCGATACCATCAGCGCCAATGGCAATGGCATGATTCGCCAATTTCAATGTTTCGATCGCACTCATGCCCCCCGCCTGCACAAAGACCGGAACACGGTTGGATGCTTTTTTTACCACATACTCAGCGCAGGCCATTCGCTCTTCAATGGTGAGCAACGGCGCTTCCGCTGTGGTACCACAGGGAAACAGCCCTTGCACACCATTTTCTATGAGCATATCTATCAGTTTGCCCATGGCGTCGAGATCAATTCTATCGTCCGTATCGAACAAGGTGACAAGCGGAGTAACTACACCAGTGAGTTTTTTCATGTCATCCTACTGTGAAACCAAATTAGGGATGAAAAGCACAAGCTCGGGAATGAATGTAACCAATAACAAGACGACCACCAGCACGGCTATCATGGGAAGAATCTCCCGCACTATATCCACGAAAGGTGTCTTAGAAATACCTGCCACAACGAACAGCAAGAATCCAAAGGGAGGGGTTGTCAATCCAATCATCATGTTGAGGGAAATGAGCACGCCAAAATGCACCAGATCGATTCCCAGAATTTTCACGATCGGTAAGATCATGGGAAGGAACACAAACTGCAGCACCGAGGTATCCAGGAACATACCCAATACAAAAAACAGGGCATTGCATATCATCAGGAAGACTATGGGGCTGTTCGTTATTCCAAGGATAAAACCACTCATCAGGGTAGGTATCTGTTCCTTCGCCACGATGTAGGAGAATACGCTCGCAGCTCCCGTCAGTATCGTTATCTGCCCCGTTGCCGAAGCGGTATCTTTCAGGGTTTTCAGGAAATCCTTGAACCCTAAAACCCTATATGCAAATATCGATATCAGTAATGCATAGAAAGCCGCAATCGCGCCGGCTTCGGTGGGAGTCATGACACCGCCATAAATTCCCCACAGGAGAATGATGGGAGTCAGCAACGCTGGTAATGCCTTGAGGGTGGATATCCAGAACTCACGGCTCGCAAAAGAATTACCCTCTGGATAGTTTCGCTTTTTTGATATCCAGCTTACATAGATGAACAGGAAGATAGCGATCATGATTCCTGGAATCATACCACCCAGGAACAACTTGCCCACCGACGCGCCAGAAAGCATCGCATAGATGACGAATGGAATGCTGGGAGGAAAAATTGGACCGATGGTAGCCGATGCAGCGGTGATTGCGCAACTGAAAGGCTTGTCATAGCCGTCCTTTTCCATGGCGTCAATTTCCATTTTTCCAATGCCGGCGGCATCTGCAATGGCGGAGCCGGTCATACCGGAGAATATCAGTGAAACCACTACATTGACTTTAGCTAGCGCGCCCTTTTTCTTTCCTACCATGGCTTTTGAGAATTCGAACATGGCCTCGGTCACCTTGCCGGAATTCATGACATTGGCAGTGAAGATGAAGAGCGGAACAGCCATCAACACGTAGCAGGTCATCATCGTGTCCATTGTCTTGCTGAGAATAAGACCCAAGTCACCACCCATAAGCGCAAGATAAAATGCACCCGTTGCAAGCATGCCGTAGGTGATGGGAATGTTCAGGATGAAGACAAGCAACATCATTATGATGGGCATTAATGTGGAAAAAGGCATTATTGATTCTCCGCTTTCGTCGCATCTTCTTGTTTCAGGAATACTTTAATTGCCTTGAGTATATCCCTGATCAAGTAGGCACCAGACATCGCTATGAACAGAACGAAGGGACCATAGATAATATCGTATGGAACCCCTAGTACCGATGTTTTCTTGATTTTTATGAAGCTTGCATATTCCACTATGGGTTCGAACATCAACACGAATGCGCTTAAAATCAGGAGATTCGAGACGATTGTCACTGTAGCCTTACCCCTTGGACCTAGATGATCGTAAAGCAGCGAAAAGGACACATGTTCATTGTTTTTACTGGCGAAAAGCGCGCCAAAAACTACAGTCCAGGTAAATCCGATGACCGTATATTCATAGGTCCACTCGAACTGGTGGTTCAATAAATATCTGGAGAAAATCTGGATGCAGAACGCCGAGAACATAAAAACGAATGCGATAGATGGAATGTAGACACCCACTATCCGTTCAAAAACATCAATGACGCCGAGTACGATTTTCTTCACGTAACCACCCCATTGTTCCCAGTGAATAACGTCGCAGAAAAACGGGGATTGAATTATCAATCCCCGTTTTTCTGTCAATCAGATACGGAATTACCAGGCTGAAAAAGTACCTTAATACTTGTCGCCAATGGCCTTTATTTCATCGAAGAGCTTCATGTCCCATTCCTTGGTGAACTCTTTGTCCGCAAGGTAGTATGCGTTTACCTGGGACTTGAACGCATTCAGGTTGGGTACCACAACAGTCAGACCCTGGGAACGGAAGAAATCAGCAAGGCCATTTTCTTTTTCCACAACCAGTTTGTTGTTGTATGCGACACCTTCCTGGAAGGCTTTCGCGACCAGTGGCTGAAGCTCTGGTCCAAGCTCCTTCCACAGACTCTCGTTGATGGCTGGCCATACCGCACCAATCTGATGGTTGGTAAGAGCTATCGACTTCGTGACTTCATAGAATTTACCTTCCTCGATACCGGTCAGGGGATTATCCTGGCCATCGACGGTACCGGATGCAAGGGCAGTGTACAACTCGGAGAATGCAATGGGTACGGGATTCGCACCAAGCGCCTTTCCAAGCATGAGCCAGGCAGCGGAGTTGGGCATCCTGAGCTTCACGCCTTTCAGATCAGCCGGGGTCATGGCCGGGTTCGGGTTTTTCAGGTTGATGGTCCGGGAACCCATGTAATAGCACGCGAGCGGACGGACTCCCACTTTCTGGGCTACCTGCTCGAACAGATTCTTGCCGATATCGCCGTTCATCACCGCGTTCATGTGGTCAAGGTTCTTGAATATATAACCTGCGGAGAACATGCTCGTTGAGGGCATGTAGGTGGATAGCCACGTACCATCGGTGTAGCACATGGACGCGCTGCCTTTGATGGTCATTGGAAGCTCATCGTCCTGGCTGAATAGAGAACTTGAATCGTGGGTTTCCAAGGTTACCCGCCCACCGGTTAGCTCCTCCAGTCGGCCTTTGATGAATTCCTTAAGCACCTTCGTATGCGCTTCTTCTGGAACCGATGATGTGGTGAACACCAAGGTGAATTTCTTCGCCTGGGCTACGGGTGCCGCTTCCTTGGCTCCAGCCGCGAAAACCATTCCGACCAAGGCTGCTGAAAGGGCAGTTACAAGCAGAATCTTCTTCATAAACCTTTCCTCCTATTTGATTTTCCAGATACCTAGGTATATCTGGATATGCACAAACTTATATTAAAAATATTAACAAAAGATTTTATAATAGTATTAGTCATTAATACGAATTTGTCAATAAAAAATCGCAAGAAATTAAGATGTGGGTTCATCGTATCAGAGACCGCTCATCGCTTGCAGATTTTCCGAAGAAAGCTGTGGTTGACAACCTATGATCAATCAGCTGACTTTTATAAAAATAGTTAATCATTCTTCACTTAATAAAAGTACAGACACATGGTATTATCATGAATATGGACCCAGATCTGACTGAAGATAAGAACGCAAAAATTTCCACACGAACCCGGAATAATAAAATTGTTCGGGAGGAGAACAAGAAAAGAATAATCGAGATTGTAGGGAAATTTGAACCTATTGGGATCGAAACCATATTGAATCAATCCTCCCTGAGTTACCCCACAGTCTTCAGTATCGTGAAAGAGCTGGTTGCCGACGGCGTGCTGGAAAAATCCGGTTATGCGGAATCGACGGGTGGCCGTCAGGCGATACTGTACACAGTCTGCACAAGCAACAATTATGTCATGGGTATCCATCTTTATTCGGAATGGCTGGCGCTTACTATTTGCGACGTCAAAGGCAGGATAATCTGCGAGAAAAAAGACGATGCACTCCCTACTGTCTACGCTGAGGAAGAGCTCGCCACTGAGCTCAACGACAGGATACGGAAAACCCTGAATGCTGTGGGGATTTCATACGAACGGCTCTCCGGAATTTGCCTCACATCACCTGCCAATCCTGTACCGACACTGTCCGAACCTGAAATTGAGCGATGGGATATCAAAAAACTGGCCGAACTGCTTACGAAGATTACGGGAGTCAATACCACCGACATGCACGATGCGGCACTTTTGAATTTCCTCGAACGGACAAATTATGCTCTTTCCGAAATGAAGTCATACATACACATCGTATTGGAGCAGGAACTAAAAATAACGATGTACAATAAATCCGCTGCTCAATGCGACCCCATGGATACCTTCGATTGTCTCGGACATACCACGGTCGTACCCAACGGCATGCCTTGCGAATGTGGATTGCGGGGCTGTGTCTTGACCTATTGCAATGGGTTCGGACTGTATGAGGATTACCTCAAACGCAGGAAAGACTCAAGAAGCATTCTTCCACCATTTGAGAGTATGAAACAAAAAGGTATTTTCAACTCCATGCTCATTCTTGCCCGTAAAAAAGACGAAGCGGCAATGCATGCGCTGGACGCCTCGTTGAGAATACTGGCGATCACCCTGGCCAATGTCGCCAAAACAATGGGGGTTTATAATATCGTGCTATCCGGATTTTTCACCAGCAACGACGAGGAATACCATCATGCACTCGAGAACTATATCAAGGAAAATATACCTGCCATATATTCAGGAAAATTGAAATTGATTTTGGGCATGGCTTTATTGGAAGATTGTTCCCATGGTGCCTGCCTGTATCTCTGCAATAGCCTATTTCCTGAACTGGATAACCAGAGATTCAAATGATGCGGAATAAAATGAAAATAGTTGGAATAATACCTGCCCGATTCGCCGCGTCCCGTTTGCCGGGAAAACCTTTGCTGGACATCGCAGGAAAACCGATGATCCAACGAGTGTATGAAAGCGTGAAGAAATCAAAATTGATACAACAGGTAATCATAGCCACCGACGATGAACGTATAAAGAACTGTGTGGAGGATTTCGGTGGCATTGCACTGATGAGTTCGGGCGATCATCAAACCGGTGATGAGCGGGTAGCCGAAATCGCCAGAAAAACGGATTGCGAGGTAATATCATATATCCAATGCGACGAGCCTTTCATAATGGCGGAAATTATCGATGAAGTGCTGGGAGCTTTGCTATCCGACCGGACACAAGTGATGACCACTTGTTGCCATGCCATACAAGACCCTGAAAGATTGAAGAGCCCCCATGTGGTCAAGGTGGTTTCGGACATAAAAGGGAATGCGTTGATGTTCTCCCGTTCGCTTATTCCCTTTCCCCGTTATGCAGAATATTTCCAGGCCTACGAGCACATAGGTGTTTTCGCCTATACAAAAAAATTCCTGCTTCAGTACGTTTCATTGCCCCAGACCCCACTCGCGTTCACCGAATCAATAGAGCAACTCAAGGCACTCGAAAGCGGTTATAAAATCAAGGTCGTAAAAACACGCTTCCCCTATACTCCTCCCAGCGTGGATACACTTGAGGATCTAGAAACGGTACGAAAATTCGCGAAAGAGCACGGACTATAAAAATCTGGATCGAACCAGGAGCGTCGGACTTTTAGCTTTCCATAAATCCGATGACCTTATCGATCTGCTGCGCGAATGTTCCGCCGAATTTGTTCTCGAAAAAAGCGCTTCCGATGGTGAACGCGAAAGCTCCGGTATCTTTCACTTCCTTCAGCCTTTCCATACTATCCACACTGCCAGCAAGGACCACTGGCAAGGGAACCTGACGGACGAATTCAGAGTTCAGCCTGACGCAATCACCCACAAAGCGGTACCCAAGCAGATCAATGCCAAACACGCCCTTACTGACACATCGCTTCCCCTCTTCTATTATCCCTTCGATAGTGCCAGTAACCACGCTCGGCCTACCGGTGATCGTTCCGACGAAGGGCATATACTTCAGTTTATGCCGTTTCGTATATTCGTTAACCGAATCGAAATAAAGTGTTCCCATCAGAAAATCGAAACCACATTCGGCGCATACCTTGGCTCCGTCCAGACATTCCTTTTCGGTATAAGCCACCACCTCGAGGAAGGTGGTTTTTCCCGCGGCCTTCATCAATCCCACGAGCTTCTTCATGGAATCACGATCCAGGCCAGCTTCCTTGAAACCCCAGTATTTCGCCTTCGTATCCTTGCATTGGGTGAACACATCTATGGCGTTTTTCACCGTCATATCATGATGGGTAAGCATTACAATCAGTTCGCTCATACTCGCTCCTGCATATCGGGATTTACCATCTTATGAAAAAATCGTGAAGAGTCTTTTGAAGGTCTTTGTAGCGTTCGTAGACTTTGCGGTAGGCAGCGAAGTTCTCCGCTGCGGGAATAAACACCTTATCATCCTCGATAAATTTCGCTGCGCAACTCTCCACATCCTTCCACAAGCCCACAGCCACCCCAGCCAATATCGCCGCTCCCAGACAAGCCGAATCCTCGGTGTTTCTCATGGTTCTGACTGTCTTTCCGGTAGCGTCCGCTTTCATCTGGCACCAGAATGGGCTTTTTGCACCCCCGCTGAGGGACCGGATTTCTGTTACCTTCGTCCCCATGCTTTCGGTGGCATCCAACATGCGGCACAGGGTCATCGCCACGGACTCCAGACAGGCACGGGACATATGCTGTTTCGTATGGGCCATCGTCAGACCGCAGAACACAGCCTTCGCGGCCTGATTCGTATCCGGTGGTCCCGAACCCTGCAGGTGAGGCAACACAGTCAATCCATCGGATCCGATCGGCACTTTCGCCGCTTCCAGGTCCATGAGGTTGTACGCCGGAAAACCTGAAATTTCCTCAGCCAGAAGTTCATTCCGGCACAAGGTATCGCGGTACCAACGTATCAGCATTCCACCGGTGGTGAAGGAATGCACCATGTACTTACCTGGGATGCCGAAATAGAAACAGGGCATTTCCCTTGTCGGGTCAAAAACCGGCGAATCGGTCACCGCTACGATCGCCAAGGCGGAACCGGTGCTCTCGGAGAACATTCCAGGTTTGACATTCCCGGCACCAATCGCGCCGCATGCCTGGTCGAGAGCGCCCAGTGCGCACATGGTTGCCGGGGAAAGACCAAGTTCCGCCGCCACATCGGGCAGCATCGAACCCACCAGTTCGCCAGGTTCGCGGATTTCAGGCAATTGGCTTTCATCTATGCCCAGAAACTGCATCATTTCTGTCCAATATTTTCTGGTGTTGATATCCCAGAGAATCGTGGAGCATAAAAGCGAGCCCTCGGCCACAAAACGCCCGGTGAAGCGATAAAGGAAATAGTCCTCGATCAGGAGATATTTATATACTTTCCGGAAAACCTCAGGCTCGTTGTTTTTAATCCACAGGATTTTTGCCGCAGGCCACGTGGCCGTCATGGCAACCTGGCCGGTGGTCCGGTGAATATTTTCGTTCGTGAAACGTGCCTCGATAGTATCCGACTCAACTTGAGCCCGATTGTCCATCCAAACGATGGCGCGTCGCAACGGAGCTCCGCTCCCGTCGATCGCAATCAGAGTCTCGCCCTGCGCCGAAATACCGATACCGGCTATATCCGCGACATTGATCTCGGCACGCTTCAGCAGTGTACCCAGTGCTGATTTGAAAACATCCCAGTAGACCTGGACATCCTGCTCCACAACGTGCGCGGAAGGTGTGAGCAACTCGTATTCCTCAGTCACGCCCGCGATTTTGTGTCCATTCTGGTCGAACAACGCGATTTTTATGGCAGAGGTACCAAGATCAAGACCGATGACATAACGCATGGCACGCACCTAGTCTAGAATTCGCTGGGAGCCAGGCTCCAGGTTATCAAGGCAGGTTCCATGCCGATATTTGTGAGCTCGTGGGGAACGCCCTCGGGCATGATGATGGCATCGCCTTCGAAAAGCTCGTAGGAATTGTTGCTATCCGGTGTTCTCAAAATCACGTGGCCACGGGAGACGTAGAAAACCTCGTGCGAAGCCTTGTGGCCCGTATCGATGGCACCGGTTTGGCCGGGCAATAATTCCGAACTGCCGAAGGTAATTCTGTCGGTCTTGAAATATCTCCTGCAAACTTCGGGACCTTCAAGAAAGAGCTTTGCCTGCGTTTTCCTGACAACGGATACTTCCATGCATTTCCCCTTACAAAGAAAAATAATCGAATCCGAGAAGCTGGCAGAGATATTTGAAAGTTTCACCATGAAGGCCGGGCTTAAGTACGAAATGATGGTCCACCCCTCTTTGGATCATTTCATCGTGGGCCTTTTCTGCGGCAAAATCCCGTGGCTTGAAAGCCCCCAGGAAACGACCGTTCAATGTATCCCAGTCACTTTTCCTGGCTTCGACGGTGCTTCCTTCCAAAGCGGTGATCATGTATCCATGATCGGTCTCGCCCATGCTCAACGCTGTGGCTTCCATATTCGGCTTGAGTCGGAAGCCAAGCATCGAGCCATCGCCACAATCCCGCAGAGTGGCGGTCTTTACAGCATCCGCCAACGACAAGGCGGTACTGCCTTCGTGTTCAAGATAGAAATGGCCTTCCCCGCACACCGCGCCAATCTCGCTCAGGCAGGAAGGCTTTTCGTCGATGAGGCTGCACATGTACAGAAGCGTCGCATGACCGATATCACCCTCGGTGTCCAGCACGAAATTCTCATCCGCCAACAACGCCGATGCCAAATTCGCGATGCCTCCATTGTTCGGGTAGCATTGGGCAGCGGCAAACGATAGTTCGTATCTATCCTTCAATTCCTTGACAGCAAGGTATACCGACGAACAGAAATCAAGTCTCCCGTTCTCCAGCATATTCACCAAACCCATGGACTTGACCTTAGTCGCCACAGCTGATATCGCGGTCTGGCTTTGTTTCTTCGCCAGGGCAAGCAACTCATCGGTGTCGATGTGCACAATTGTGGGCCCGAAATTCTCCGAGAAATCCCACTCTTCACCAGTCATGTCCTGTGCTGCAGCAATTCTCCAGGTCTGTCGGTTTCCAATCATCCCGCAATTCGTATTCCTCAGTTTTCTGGCAATACGCGCGGCATGCGCGAATCGTTCAACTTTTCCCCGGTGATCCTTCCGGTTCAGATCGGTGCAGATGGAGAGGCACGGAATACCCCGGCGCGTCAACTGAGCCGAATAATGCTGGACGCAGGCCAGCGAAAATGTTTCCAGGAAAGGCACGGCAAGAAGCACAGTAGGCAACCTGAGAGAATTGGTGAACAGGTACTGCACGCTATCCTGCACCCAGGATGCGTGGATCAATATCAGCAGATCGGGTGATTTTGTCTTGAAATAGGAACATGCTTTAACCGCATCCGCCATGTCCCAGACCATGGAGGGTGCTTCCAGCAGTTCGACCTCGCTGTTCTTGAAAAGCAGTTTCGTCGACTTCAATAGCGCGTCGAAACGCTCCCCACCACACTCAAACCGATTTGCGATTATAGCCAGGGCTGCGACGGGCTTTTTCATGCGGAAATTCTCCTATAGCACTATTTCGGATCTGCCCAAGGAAGCCTTGCGCAGATCGTACAATTCTTTCAGGTCATCCTGACCAAGTGGGAATTCCCCACCTAGCTGTTGGGCGATCGTCAGTGTTTTCGCGATAGCCTCAGCGGCCTCTGCCTGGTAGAAAGCCTCGAAGGGATCCGCATGTATCGACACCAAGCCATGGTTGGCAAGCAGGAAAAGATCCGATACAGGCGTATACTTCGCGATGCCCTTGAAAATAGCCGGACTCGCGGTTATTCCATAGTCGCACACGGGGATTTTATCGAACATGACGATGGACTCGAAATAGGACTTCGATTGGATCGGCTTCCTGCATATTGCGTGGGCGGTGGCATACGGTGAGTGTGTATGAACCACGCAGGAAATATCGGGACGAAGTCTATAGAATTCCAGGTGCATGAGATATTCCGAAGATTGTGACCGTCCATTGCTCAGGCGATTTCCCTTCAAATCCAGAATGACAACATCGTCGTTGATCAGTTTGCCCTTGCAGTAGGTCGTTGGCGTTATGTACATCCGGTCGCCGTTCTTGATGGAAACATTACCTTCGTAGGTGGTCACCATCCTTCTTTCGTACATGAGGTGGGCGATCTCTACCACAGTCTCAATTGCCTGCAATTCAGTCATCATCTCGTTGCTCCTTTTCTTTGGCGCGATCAATACGTACCGTAGGTAGGTCCATAATAAGCACAGGCCGCTAGATCCGATCCTTCCGGATTTTTGGTTCCGAATGCATCCCAGGCGGTGGGTCGGAAAATCCCTGTCTCTTCGATATTGTGGAGGCTGACCGGTATACGCAGGATCGAGCAAAGGGTTATCACATCGGCCCCAATATGACCGTACGAGAAGGCACCGTGGTTGGAACCCCATTTCGACATCAGGGTATAGACGTCCCTGAACGCGTCTTCACCAGTTGTGCGCGGCACGAACCAGGACGTTGGCCACGCTGGCGATGTGCGCATATCAAGGACGTTATGGATTTCAGCGGGGATGTCCACGATATGCCCCTCGGCAATCTGCATGGTCGGCCCTATTCCTTTTACGATGTTGGCGCGCATCAAGGTTACCGGCATTTCACCTTTGGTCCGGAACCTGGTGTGGAAACCGGTTCCAGAAAAAGACAGGGTTTCGGCCGGGCACCACTCCACGGTTTCAAGGCACGCGTCGACATCATCCTTGGTCATTTCCCAGAAAGGTTTGATAACCGGTTTCCCGTCCTTGGTCGCAGCACCGCAGCCATCCAGCGCCGCAGGGCCGGAGTTTGCGAGGTGAATGATTCCGCCAGCTGCCCTTCCGGTCAACTTCTGCCCGGTGGCTTCGAACACCGATTGGGGACTCCAATAGGTTCTGATATCGGCGAAAACCTGCGCGCTGCCGGTGAGTAGATTTCCAAAAAGCATAGGGACCGAATTCAGGGAATCATTCTCGGTCGCCACGATAAACGGTTGTCGTATGCCGTTCCAGTCAAAGCTGGAATTCAACATGGCTTCGTGGAGATCACCCACCGGCATGAAATCGGTCCAATGGCGTTGGCCCTGAAAACCCGCAGCGATTGCGTTGTAACCCACCGCTTCCTCAGGGAATCCCAGCTCGCCCAGCTTCTTGTTTCCAATCATCAAATCCCTGAAGATCAACGCCATCTTGATGGTGGTGTCCCACGAGGCTTTCTGTTTTTCAGAAGAAAGTCGGGTTTCGGTAGGATTATAGTCCTTGCCGAATCTGAAACGGGTTTCGATGAATTTTTTCGCCTTGAGGTATTCCTCTTCGTCGTAGATGCCACCCTCAAGCCGACGGGTAAGCTCACTCATATCCATCATCTGGGTCCGCATGCCTAGATAGGTTCTGAAAAAGGCTTCATCCACCATCGAACCCGCGATTCCCATAGACACCGATCCCACCGATAGATAGGTTTTACCCCTCAAATAGGCAGCGGCAACAGCGGCTTTCACAAAGCGCAACAAGCGCTCCACACAGTCAGGGCTCAGCGTGGTTTCGCTCAGTTTGAGTACATCCCTGCCATATATTGAAAAACAGGGAAGCCCAAACTGGTTGTGGGCTGCCTGGAGAGCAGCCAGATACACGGCACCGGAACCATCAGGATTATTCATGCCGATCGCGCATTTAGGCGTAAGCGGGTCCAAATCGATGGTTTCGGCGGCATAACACCAGGTAATCGCCACGGTAACGGAGACACCCACTCCATTCTTCCGGAAAAAATCGGCGCACTCCTCCGCCTCTTTCACGCCGCTGATACCTACGGGTGAAAGAACACACTCCACAGGCATACCGTTGGGATATCGTAATTTCTCATTGATGAGCAACGAGATATTCTTGCAGAGTTCGATGGTGATGGATTCACATTTCTGCCGGGCGCCACTCATCTGGCGGGCGTCCACAACAGGTCGAAGCCCTACCTTGGGAAGACTGCCCGCATAACGATTGGAAATATTCATATCCATTTTCATACGCCCCCGG
>Ga0172379_10008158_pt1 | contig 13293 bp, 17 predicted proteins | sample GrowelOW334metaG_FD_119756 | JGI IMG/M metagenome (GOLD analysis project Ga0172379, IMG submission 119756) | Groundwater microbial communities from an aquifer near a municipal landfill in Southern Ontario, Canada - Groundwater well OW334 metaG | ecosystem: Environmental > Aquatic > Deep... | reverse complement strand
CCAGTCATCACCGACCCGAAGAAGACAATATTCTCTCTCAAGTGGGCGGCAAAAGAAATGGAGCGCCGATATAACATCCTGGAAGCAGAACATGTACGTGATATCAATTCTTATCACTCAACTATTTATGAACCTGCAAAGAAGAAAGGAGCTGTAGAAATGCCAGAGGCGCTTCCCTACATCGTCATAGTCATCGATGAGCTCGCCGATATTATGCATAGCTTCCCGCGAGAGCTTGAAGCTTCTATTGTCCGCCTCGCGCAGATGTCTCGCGCGGTCGGTATTCACCTCGTTCTATCCACCCAACGTCCTTCAGTGAATGTTATTACAGGTCTTATTAAGGCAAACGTGCCGACACGCATGGCTCTTCAAGTCGCTTCTCAAATAGATTCGCGCACCATCCTTGATGGCGCAGGCGCGGAGACCTTGCTCGGAGCTGGAGACATGCTCTATCTCTCGAGTGACATGCAGAAGCCGGTGCGCATTCAGACTGCTTTCATTAGTGAGAATGAGGTGAAGAGAGTAGTGAGCTACATAAAGAGTCACAATGCGGGTGATCTCTCGAGCATAGATTTCGGCGGGAACGGAACTTCTGTATCAGAACCGAGCGATGTTATTGGACTTATGAATGGTAGTTTCGATGATGATGACATTGATGATGATCTCTATGAGGATGCTAGAGTCGCTGTCGAAGAAGTCGGGCGTGCTTCAACCTCGTATCTGCAGCGCAAATTGAAGATTGGATACTCAAGAGCGGCACGACTTATGGACGTACTCGAAGCGAAGGGCGTTATCGGTGCTGCTGATGGATCGAAACCTCGTGAGATCCTAACTTCTGTTTCCAAAACCCAGAATAATGATGACGTAGAACACTTCTGATATAACCCATGACTCGGTATCTCATCCTCGTCGTTCTGGTCATCCTAGTTGTATACGGTCTTGTTGAAGCTCTGCCGGTCATAGTCGGCCCCAATCTCTCCATCGCCTCCCCTTCAAACGATGGGGCATTCCCGAATGGTATTGTTACTGTCTCTGGAAAAGCTGCACGAGCCGCTGTGCTCACACTGAACGGTGCTGCTATTCTGCATCAAGAGGATGGGAGCTTTTCATCCGTTCTTACGCTACCGCGTGGAGGGTCTATACTTACCTTTGTGGCAACCGACCGATTCGGAAAACGGGTGACCGCTACGAGAGACGTTTTTGTGCCGTTTGAAAATTGAAAATTGTAAATTAAAATTATTGACATTATGGCCTTCGGAAAACCAAAAAAAGAAAAAGTTTTAAAGACCGTCACGGCAACGAGTACGGATAAAGATGAACGTCAGAAATCGATCGAACACGCACTCAAAGAGATTCGCACCAAATTCGGTGATGAAGCAATCACGGTCTTCGGAGCAGGAACTCCAAAGAAGATCCCATCTATATCAACAGGATCCATTGGCCTGGACGCCGCACTTGGCGTTGGAGGTCTCCCATGCGGACGCATCATTGAAATCTTTGGGCCAGAATCTTCGGGTAAAACGACGCTTGCGCTCCATGTCATCGCCGAGGCACAGAAGGCTGGTGGCATCGCCGCATTTGTTGATGCAGAACATGCGCTCGATCCTGAATATGCACGCCGTATTGGAGTGAAGCTCGCTGAACTTCTAATATCGCAGCCGGACACTGGCGAACAGGCGCTTGATATAGTTGAATCGCTCGTACGCAGTGGCAATGTTGATATTATTGTCATCGATTCGGTCGCTGCACTCACACCGAAAGATGAGATTGAGGGGGAGATGGGCCAGCAACACGTTGGCAAACAAGCGCGACTCATGAGTCAGGCTTTGCGCAAATTGACTGCCATTGTCTCACGCTCCAAAACCATCGTTATTTTTATTAATCAAATTAGAATGCAAATCGGCGTGATGTTCGGTAATCCGGAGACAACACCGGGCGGAAAGGCACTCAAGTTCTACACCTCAGTGCGTTTGGACATCCGCCGCATCGCGAGCATCAAGAAGGGTGAAGAAGTTGTTGGCGGCAGAGTGCGCGTAAAAGTAGTGAAGAATAAAGTTGCTGCACCCTTCAGAACTACTGAGTTTGATCTTCTCTATAACGAGGGAATCAGCCGCGAGGGCGAGCTTCTCGCGCTGGGTGAGAAGTACGGCCTCGTAGCGAAATCTGGTGCCACCTACAAGATCCTGCCTGCCGGCAGGCAGGGGGCGACAGAAACGAAGCTCGGCGTCGGCTATGACGCCTCTCGCACCTTCCTCGCCACCAACAAACCAATCGCTAACGATCTCCTCAAACAAATCAAAGCGAAACTCGCCGAAGCGTAAAAAACAGAAACCGCCCGACTCAAGAAGCCGAGTGACTTCTGAGGCGAACGGTTTGGTGAGTGTTTACTCGTCAAAAGCAAGAATTTGTACCTTTTTCTTTAAGGGTTTAAACTTTCGCTCTTTCTCCGCCTTGCGTTCCGGAGTTGTGATAACGAAGAGTTTGTCATACCCAAGATAGGCGGCACGAACCATTTCATCTCCATCAAGCGGACAAAGTTCTTCTCCGATATAAAGGAACGGAGTGATTATACGGATATGATGGACGCCCTTACTGGTGAGGGTATCCTTCAATTCCATTGCATTTTTCTCCAGAACATTTCTCGCAATTTGAAGTTGTAGATGTGTTTTTGGTTCGCGCCCGAGCGGTCCTTTTTTCTTAACGGGAAATTCCATACGTAGAAACTCCCTGTTAATATCAGTTCCTCCACCAACACAACAAGTAATGATACAGGGCCTCTTGTAAACATCCGCAATCCAGTCATGAAATGCTGGATTTCTAAGTGCATCTCCTGACACCTTGACGAAATTCTTTGTCAGATTCATCTTCACTTCCTCCTTTTCATTATGATTTAGAACAGCTAATCCAAACTGACTCTACAGGACAACTCTAAAAAATACAAATGGAAATGTACCATGTACCACGCTATAGCGTAAATTAAGGTACACGAAGAAATCGAGCTTAAATGGTAATAAGATCGAAGTGTTTACGGAAGAAGTAGTCGCTTTCGTCTGCAAATGAGGCCGTGAGGTAGCGTATTTCGCCCTTACCGCTTCCGAGATGCGAACGGAGCAGAGTGACGAGCTCATTGCAGGGATATGGTTGTATCCACGCGCTATCTTGGAAATGAATAAAACCTGCACTTCGTAAGAGCATGCGCAATGTATCACGAACTTTCTTGCGTTTCTCCGGTACATCAAACATAACGAGTCGCCACTTCCCATCCCAACGAACCGGCAGAGGAATAACATATGCGCCCGTATACAAATCATTAATAAGTTCTTCTCCTTGAGTCGTCAGGTGTATTTCACGTTTCCTTCCCTCGCCCGTTATGTGAATAAGTCCACGTCTTTCAAGTCGCAAAAGTGCTTGTGCAATACGCTGATTGAACCGGATGGTGTTTGAGCGAGAGATCGGATTGAGGTAATCAAAAAGGCGCAACGCATTTGGCGCCACAAGTGCTACAGCGAGAACGCCGGTCACCGAAAGTGTCCCGAGAATAATCGTCTGAAGCGGGATGCGCTTATTCCCCCGTGTTCGCGCAACAATCTTTCCGACCGCCTTACGATCTAGATTCCCCTCCTTCTTTTTACCTTTCATTTCCATGTACCATATTCTACGCTATAGCGTAAATTAAGGTGCATTTGGTTTGTGGATAATCGTGAAAAATCTTAGTTAAAAACTAGACATGCGGTGGAGTGAAGAAAGAGATGAGTGCGCGAGCGGTCTTGCGAGCGAGGTAGATGCATGCAGCAAGAGAGAGGAGGGTAAGCACCTGAACAACGAGCCGTGTATGACCAAATGCATCAAGATAGAAACGACCAACTGCAGCAAAGTCGCCCGAATGGGGCATATTCTCGAAGATGCGCGCGACCCACACTTCCCTGCCGATTCCCCAGAGCGCAAGAATGAGCGTCAGAAGAGCGAGGACTGCTGTTGAAATAATGAGCCCCAATATGCGCATTAAATGCACGCGGCGCATTACAATGCGCTCGATGTTTGATTGGTCATTCATAGCGTTGTTCGTCATAGGTCTGTTTGAAAAGTTTTTTGGCGCGATGCACGCGCGTTTTCACTGCGGGAATTGAGAGATTCTCTGATTCGGCAATCTCTTCTTGACTCTTGCCTTCAATAAACTGCAACCGCAATATCCTAGCCGCAGTTTCAGGCAATTTTGAGAGCGCCGCAATGACTTCATCTCGTATCGATAGATCTTCAAGAAATTCTGCCCGCGCATCTGGGAGTGATTCGTAGTGCTCTGGTTCTAGCTCCGCCACTTGCCCACTCTCTTTCCGTCGTGCTGTGTATTTGGTGTAGGCAACACGATTGAGAATCGTGTATGCCCATGAAGAAAATGATGCGCCTGATTGCTCTTGATACTTATCCGCATAGAGATACATCTTTGTAAATGCATCCTGCACTGCTTCCTCGGCGTCCTCTGGAGAAAATAAGATTTTGCGCGCACGACGCAGTAGAGCTGCTTCGTAGCGGCGAACGAGCACCGCAAACAGCTCTGGCTCACACCTTGAACGCGCAAGCACTTCAGCGTCCGAGAGAGCACCGAGGTCCTCAGCAGTTGAAAAACTCATGGTATCTGCTAGCATACCCCGTAGCACAATTTAAGGAAATGACTTATAATCGCACTTGTCGCCTCCGTGGCACTGTTAGAGGATTGTGCTACGGGGCATACATGAATCGCCCTTTTTGGGCACTTTTTATAACAATCATTATTCGACATTAGTTTCAGATCTATGGCAGTACTCAGCTACAACGAAATCCTCCCCAAGTGCATTATCAACTACAACAACGAGCCATATGAGGTACTCTCCTCGCATATTTTTCGTATGCAACAGCGCAAACCGGTAAATCAGACGAAGCTGCGCCACCTTATTTCTGGCAAAGTGACTGAAATTTCTTTTCACCAAAATGAGTCGGTAACCGAAGCGGATATCGGCAGAATGTATGCCCAATACTTGTACACCAATCGTGGTGAGAGCTGGTTCGCTGAAGAGAAGAATGCGAAGAATCGTTTTTCATTTCCCGAGGACTCGGTACATGACAAAATACAGTGGCTCGCACCGAACAGTGTTGTTGAAGTAATGACCTATGAAGAAAAGCCGACGACGATAAAAATACCGGTGAAGGTTGAGCTCGAAGTTAAAGAGGCCCCGCCGAGCACCAAAGGTAACACCGCAACCGGTGGCAACAAGCTCGTCACCCTCGTCACTGGTGCAAAGGTAGATGTCCCACTCTTTATCAATGCGGGCGACATCGTCCGCATCAACACTGACTCTGGAGAATATACCGAACGCGTCGAGAAGGCGTAATACAAAAAAGCCCCGCTCAAGCGGGGCTTTTTTGTATTTTATACGTTATGCAGAAACGTACGGCATGAGTGCCATGAAGCGGGCACGCTTGATCGCTTGAGAGATGTCGCGCTGTTTCCCTGCTGGGATGCCGGTGCGCTTCTTTGAGAGCATCTTGGCATGCGGGTTGGTGAACTGCTTCAAATACGCGACATCTTTATAGTCGGTAAACTTCTTGAGCTCTATTTCTTCACGTTCTGCTTGATATGCCATACAAAAGTATTAAGGGGTAAGTATAAGGTATAAAGGGATACTAAAACGGAATGTCTTCCGGATTTATCTCTTCGTCGGGATACTGAATTTCATTCGCATCTTTAGGTGCTGTCTGTTCTCCAGACGAAGATCGGTGGCTAGTAGAATCACCACCACCCTTCGCGTCAGCGCCAAACTGGAAGGTCTCAGCGATAATCTCGGTGCGGTATTGCTTCTTCCCATCTTCTTTACCATCCCATGATCGTGTCTGAATGCGCCCCTCAATGAAAATGGGGCGGCCTTTCTTTACATACTGTGCGATGACTTCTGCGGTGCGACCGAATGCAACAACATTATGAAACTCTGTTGATTCTTGTTTTGCTCCACTCTTGTCTTTGTAGGTGCGATTCGTCGCGAGACCGAAATTCACCACCTGCCCACCAGAAGGAAGCGCCTTGAGCTCTGGGTCGCGGGTAAGATTGCCGTAGAGAAATACTTTGTTGAGGTACATGATAGTGATTATACCGCAGCGTGCTCAAGTGCAGCATCAAGCTCGACACCAATAGTCGCCTCTGGATCTTTTGTTCTCTCTGGCGCCTTGAGTGAAAACTCGCGGATCTCAACCGCATGACGAGCTGCGTCCTTCGTCGTCAATAGATCAATAAAGCGGATGATGTGTTTGTCGGCACCTGCTGCACCCAGTAGCTCTGCATGAGAAAGCGCTGATGTCTCGTAGACAATCCAGCAGAAGTGAGCGGAGTCAAAGTCGCGACGACCAGATGTCTCTTGAAGAGAGATTGTGTACGCAAGCGGTATTGACTGCGGCTCACCCTCTGCAATGAGCGTTCCCTTGCTCGCGATAAGCCCCTTTATTGCCTGATACGCCTTCTTCACCTCTTCAGAAGGGAGTTCCGGGTCGAGGTGAAAACCGAGCTCGTAGACGCGCGGCTCTGCGCTATCTTCGAGGATTTCTTGCTCGTCTATTTCCATTTCCTTTTTCGCCATAATAATGGCACCTTAGCACGAGATTACGACCACCGCAACAGGCGCTGGGCGCTGGCCAAAAGTGCCGCCCGGACACCCTCGAGATCCTCACCCCTAATGCTCGCAATCATCGCGACAACCTCAACAATCGCGAGAGGGTCGTTGCGCTGCCCGCGACGAGAAGCGGGCGCCACATACGGAGCGTCAGTCTCTGAGAGAATACTCGCGATCGGAACCGCTTTTATAATTTCATCATATGTGCGTGCAAAGGTGATAACGGCGGTAAATGAAATGGTGAAATCAAGTGCAATGAGCGTTTGAGCTTCGGCGAGACTGCCAGAGAAGAAGTGGATGTCTCCGCGCAGGTTTGGATATTCTATTTTTACTTTTTTAAGAATTTGAATTAAGTCTTGATAGGCGTTCTCTGTTGTACTTGAACGCGCATGAATAATGAGCGGTTTCTCCAGCTCTGCAGCAAGGGTAATATGTTTTTTTAAAATCTCTTCCTGCTGATCGTTTTTCTCTGTGTGGAAATAATCTAGGCCGCATTCCCCGACCGCAACCACTTTAGAATGCTGTGCAAGTTTTTTAAATTTTTCTATATTGAAATCTTTTTGTGTGGCGTGGCTCGGATGCAAACCAACAGAAGCATACAAATGCTCATATTTCTCCGCGAGCGCGATCGCCTCTTGTGATGACGCAAGGTCAGTGCCGACGACAATGGCTCCAATCCCCTCTTTGCGCATTTTCTCTATTATTTCATCCCTGTCCTGCGCATACTGCTCAAATTGTAAGTGGCAGTGTGCATCAATATATTTTGGAATCATAACCTCGGGAAAAGATTCTCGGGTTTTTTATTTTCAAGCACAGCCATTTCTATCGTTTCGCTAGTCTTTGGCATATATGCTTTGAGCGTATGCGCGATAAAAAACAATTCTGTTCTTAAATTATCAATGATCTGCTTTCCCTTTTCTGGGTCTGATTTAATTATTTTGAACGGTTCTTTTTCTGTAATTTCTTGATCAAGTTTCTGTATGCGAGCCCAAATACTGTCCATCGCGCCCTGGAAGTTAAACTGCTCAAGTGCTACTAAGTCCTCTCGTGGATTAATTACAGAATATGAGTCTAGATGACTTTCTGAAAGTTTCATCACGCGCGCGACAAGATTACCAAGGCCATTGGTGAGATTCGCCGTATACCATTCATCAAGGCGTTCCCAAGTTACATCAGAATCTTCTGTTGGATGGATGTGCCGCAAGAGTATGTAGCGTGTGGCATCGGTGCCATATTTCTTCACCAAGTCATAGGGACTAATGACGTTCCCGAGCGATTTGCTCATCTTCTGTCCACCCGACGAGTTGATAAATCCGTGATAAAAGATCGTGTCGGTATTTCTTATCTCGGCAGACATGAGCATCGCCTGCCACATGAGTGACTGGAAGCGCACTTGGTCCTTCCCTGCTATTTGTAGTGTGTTACCTTCAACCCAAAACTTCTTAAAATTCCCCTCCGCGTCAGATGGCCAGCCGAGAGTAGAGATGTAGTTCGTGAGTGCGTCAAACCACACATACATCACTTGCGAATCATCTCCCGGCACAGGGATCCCCCATGTGAGGCGTGCCTTCTCACGAGAAATACTGAAATCTTCAAGGCCACTTTTTACAAAATTAATCGCCTCGGATCGTCGCCATTCTGGCACAATAACTCCCGGCTGTTCCAAATATTGGATAAGGCGATCTTGGTAATTTGAAAATTTGAAAAAGTAATTCGTCTCTTTCAAGAGCTCTGGTTTTGTACCATGATCGACACACATCCCGCCAACGAGATCCTTCTCGGTCACAAAAGCTTCGTGTCCAACACAATACAACCCCTCATATTCTTTTTTATAAATATCACCCCTTTCTGCACAGCGGCGCCACATTTCTTGTACTGCTTTGCTGTGCATTGGGCTCGTCGTCCGAATGAACGAATCATAACTGATATCGAGCGCGCTCTTTAACTTCTCAAACTCAGCGGCATACTGATCCACGTATGCTTGTGGATCTTGCCCTGACTTCTCTGCAGCTTCAAATATCTTCTGTCCATGTTCATCAGTGCCAGTCGAAAAAAATACTTCCTCTCCATCATTGCGCCACGTGCGTGCGAGCGCGTCTGCCTGTACAAGCTCGAGCGCGAAGCCGATATGCGGGCTCGCGTTCACATATGGCAGCGTGGTGGTGATGTAGCGCGCACTCATGGTTATTAAGTCTGCGCGTGATGAATGCGGCGCTTGCGTTTATCGAAGTCCGAGATGAACTCAAGCATAACCGCCGCGACCGGCACCGAGAGAAGGGCCCCCAAGAATCCGGCAAGCGTGTAACCTGCGATGAGCGCAATGATGACCAAGAGCGGTGGGACGCCGACGACTTTCTTCACAATAAGCGGGTAGATAAGATTGGCCTCAAATTGGTTGACCACGATGAAAAGGCCGGCGACAATCGCGCCGAGTGCAACACCACCGTCAGAATATCCGACAGCGACCGCCACCACGCCGGCAATCAAAGCGCCGAAGATGGGGATGATTTCTGCCAGCGCGGTGAAGACAGAGAGCAGCAACGCGTACGGAATGCCGATAATAAGAAGGCCGAGGTAGACGAGTATGCCGACAAGAACCGAGAGAAGGATTTGCCCTTGCATCCATAGCCCTATTTTCTTTTGCGACCTTCTCCAGAGGTCAACAGAGTAGTCCTCATAGGCGACAGGCATCACGAAACGAAGAAAATCATCAACTCCGGTATCCTGCAGTGCAAAATAGAATGAGAGCACGACGATTAGCATCAACGCTGAGATGCTACCAAAGAATGTAATGAGGAGCTGCAACACACCCATCGAATCCGCAGAAAAGATGGCTTGGAATGAGAGCAGTGTATTGGTAATCCCAGATAGAGAACTGGGGACATTGAGCGTATCGAGATACTGCGGCATTGCTGAGAACATGTTTGCCGCATCCGCGATAATCGGCGGGAAGAAGAAATAGAGTAGCGAAAAAATCGAACCTAAGAGGAGCACATACACCAAGATTGCCGAAAAGAAACGTGGGATGTGTCTCCGAATCAAGAAGGCGATCCATGGCTCAATGGCTGAGGCTATAACAATGGCAGTGAGCACTAGGAGCACGAGGTCGCGCAAGAGCCAGAGCACGTATGCCCCAACGACGATAAACAGCGCGGTGGTAATGGTATTCGCGGTGATAGATATCCGCATTTCCTTATCCATACGGGCATCCTAGCATATTTGCGAAAGAAATTGCTTTCTCTTGAAGTCTCTGTGTGTTTCCATGACTCAACATGCCAAGATAAGAGTGCAGCACTTCAGGCTTCCCTTCGCTCTTTTTGATCGTGCGGAACATCCTATTTTTGGTTGCCGTCCGTAATACGCGATAATTGGGGCGATGCATCCAACCAAGAAAATCAATCCCTGAGGCAAGGGTTCTTATGAATACTTTGTCTGGATGCAGACTGAGCTTTAGTTGGTCATGCAAAAATGCTTCCATATATGGTAGTACTCGCAACAAATAATTTTTGTTAGCAGAAAGAATCACAAAGTCGTCTGCGTAGCGGATATAATACTTCACTTTTAGTTTATGTTTAACAAACTGGTCAAATTCACCCATATAGATATTCACAAGCAGTTGCGAGGTAAGGTTCCCGAGTGGCAAACCCTTCCTTGTTGCACAAGAGTTGAAGCTGGTGATGATATTTTGGATAAGTACACAGATGCGTTTATCTGATATATAGGTACTAATAATCTCCATCAATATTTCTTGATCGATGGAAGCGAAGAACTTTCGTATATCGCATTTGAGAACCCAGCAAGTGCACGTGTCGTTTTTAGATACTTGATATGCGAAAGCTCGAAAGCGGTTCATCGCCCGATGAGTGCCTCTGTTGAGGCGGCACGAATACGAGTCTAGTATGAATGTACGGTCAAAGAATGGATAAAGTTGGCGATAGAGAGCGTGATGAATGAGCCGATCTCGCACGCTCGCTTTATGAATATCGCGTGGTTTCGGGTCGCTGATCTTAAAGTGATGGTAGCCGCCGTGTTTATAGGTGCCAGCAGCAAGCTCGCGATGCAATTCTAAAACATTGTGCATCAAATACCGTTCGAATTCTTGTACGTCATCACGTTTGCGTTTGCCCCTTATAAATTCTTGCCACGCTCCGAGTAAATTTTCAACTGAAATGATATGCTCGGATGAATGAGTGAATTTCTTCCTAGAAGTAACCCCCCCCCCAGAAGCTCTTGCCTGTTTTGGAGAGAATTAAGCATGCGTATATCCTATGGTATACATTTTATCAGACAATCCCTAAGACTCATCGCTATACGCTCGGTGGCAAGATAGATGCAGAATTTGTCACACTGATTGAGGCAGTCGCGAGCGCAACATTCCTCTCAAAAACCGAGAAGCAACCATGGGTGCGGCTCGCCATACGCAAGCTTGAAACGTTGAAAATATTTCTGTTGATTCTCTGGGAGACCAAATCGCTTGAGACGAAAGAATATGTTGCACTCTCCATTCCGCTCGAAGAAATCGGCAAGATGCTTGGCGGTTGGAATGGTCAGCTCACAAAACAAAACTCGCTCGTGCCGTGAGGTACGAGCGAGAAATGAAGAGAGTTGCAGGGAGGACGAAGGCGAACGCGCCATTGTCGTTCCAATGATTATCGGGATTGTCCCAATAGCTGTTGAGCCATTGACCATCATCGTTGCGATTCGCATTCAGCACGTTCGGGTTGCCATCGGCATCCGTGATTTGTACGCTCGCTCATCAATGCCACCACCCATAGAATACTCTCCGAGTTGAATCGTATCTGCCATCGAAATGGACCAAGCGAGCGCACCAAGTATCTTCATTTTTGAAGTGTCTGCATACATCCCCCCTATTAAACCGTAATCTAACAGGCTCTCAATGTACGGATACTGGCCTCGGTAGCGAGAAACCTAAGATTGCTCTAGTGCTCTAGTGATCGCCCGCGTATTCACCTACTACCTCTTTCAATATAACAAAATCCCGCACTAAAGTGCGGGATTAAGAGTTAAGAATCCAAGGGCAAGCCCTAAGATTCGAAGGTACAAGTTCTAACTTGCAGGGAGGACGAAGGCGAACGCGCCATCGCCGTCCCAATGACCATCGGGAATGCCCCAATAGCCGAAGAGCCAACGACCATCATCGTCGCGACCCGCACCCAGCACGCCCGGGCGGCCATCGGCACCCGTGATGGGATTATGAAGCCCGGCGATATACCAGAACCCCATTTCTTCCATCTGTTTGTCAGAGACCGCCTCGCGAATGCGCTGGACGATTCCGGCAAGCGGTTTGTCGTAGCCGAGCTTTTCACCGAGCTTCTGCAGATTTGCAGTCGTGCGGCCGGAGTCGTTCTCAATCTCCTTACCAGGAATGAGAACGATCATGTACGACTGCCCCGCGACGAGTCTATGCTTCGCATCATACCCATCGGGCTTCGTGCTCGTGAGCATCTGCTTAGCGTAGTCGCCGATGCGATACTTTGCATCCGTGAGCCGTGTAATCTCTTGTGCGCCAGTGAGATCGAGACCTGTGATCGTGAACACGATGTGGCCATATTCATTGCGCTCGAATACGACTGCCGTTTTAGAAGACAACTCTTCTTTGAGTAGATTCTCGAAACGAGAGAACCACTCGTTGCCATTCGGGTTGTCCTCTGCGATCGCACTCGCGATTTTGGCGAGCACTTCAAGCCGATTTTGAGGGACACCCACTGCCGCGCGTACTATCGAACCTAACATGTCTTTCTTCATTTCCGCTCTCCTTTCCCTTTCTCAGGGCATGCATGTCTTGCAAGCGGATTATTCCTCTTGCACCTTTCAACGTACTGTCTATATTAAAGTATACACGCTTCTTTTATCTTGTCAAGTATTTGAGAAATGGTAAGACGTTCTTGTTCGCCGGTGTCGCGATGACGCAGAGTGACAGTGTCTGTTAATTCTGGGTTTTCTCCCAAAGTGTCGAAGTCGATTGTGATGCAGAATGGTGTACCGATCTCATCTTGACGGCGATAACGCTTGCCGATATTGCCGTTGTCGTCCCACGCGATGGCTGGATGAATTTTCTGTAGTTCCGTGCGCACCTCGCGCGCCTTCTCGACGAGCTCTGGTTTATTTTTCAAAAGCGGCGAGACCATCGCCTTCACCGGCGCGATCTTCGGCGCGAGCGCGAGATAGGTGCGCACCTCTCCACCCAACTCATCTTCGCGATATGCATCAGTGAGCACTGCGAGGAATAAGCGCCCAACACCTCCAGAAGATTCTATGATGTGCGGGATGAAACGCTCATTGGTATCTTGGTCAAAATAATCAAGTGTCTTTCCACTCCCTTTTGAATGCTGTGTGAGATCATAGTCGCCACGCGCATGAACACCCTCAAGTTCATCAAAGCCCCAAGGGAATGCGTATTCGATGTCCCACGCGTCCTTCGCATAAAACACGAGATTTTCATGCTGTTTCCAGCGAAGATTCTTTTCTTGCAGACCAAGATCTAGAACTGCATTCCAACGATATTCTTTTAGTTTTTTATATTCCTCCATTTCCTGTTCTGGTCGCGTGAAATACTGCATTTCCATCTGCTCAAACTCACGTGTGCGGAAGAGGAATTGCCGCGGTGATATCTCATTTCGAAATGCTTTCCCGATCT
>Ga0172379_10008157_pt1 | contig 13297 bp, 10 predicted proteins | sample GrowelOW334metaG_FD_119756 | JGI IMG/M metagenome (GOLD analysis project Ga0172379, IMG submission 119756) | Groundwater microbial communities from an aquifer near a municipal landfill in Southern Ontario, Canada - Groundwater well OW334 metaG | ecosystem: Environmental > Aquatic > Deep... | reverse complement strand
TGGTAACATTCCAATAGTTTCTTGTGTAACAACACTGACGCTTCCGGGAGCATCTTCAAGAGTTGTTTCTGTCTTGGTTGCGGTAACGATAATAGGTTCCAGTGTTATCCCCTCAGCCATGAGGTACGTTGTGGCGATTAATGAAAGTAATAGTATTTTTTTCATTTGTATTCCTCTAAAATGATGTATTGATGTTCAGAAGACTGAGTATAGCGCAGCGATTTTTTTGAAGTCTTGACTCAAATCAATTTTAAAATGTGACGTATCTGGATTGTCTTGACTGTAAAATAAGAGCCAAATGGGCAGGTGATTAGTAAAATTGTTTCTAAAATGCCCATACAAAAGGGATTAATCCTAAAACTAGCGTAGGTGAAATGAGCTTAAGTGTGGGATATAGAATAGTCTGACTTTGATGGATAATTGGAAGACGTATCATGTTATTTTGCAGCTATTAATAAAATATTATGGATATAAAGTATAAAAATGACCTAAAAGTAACCAAAGTTTAGTATGATTAAAGCTATTGTAAGTAAAGTTGGGGAAAAAATGGAAAAATATGCGATTTTAAAAAATTATACTTTATTATGCGTGGAAGATGATAGCGTAACTTTACGCTACTTAGAAGGGGTTTTGAGCTTATTCTTTAAAAGAGTTATCACCTCGGTAAATGGAGACGAAGCGTATAGAAAACTAAAATCAGACGATATAGATATTATTATTACTGATATTTATATGCCTTATAAAAGCGGAATAGATTTTATAAAAAAAATTCGTGATGAAAATAATGAAATTCCCGTAGTTTTTATATCGGCTTGTTCAGATACAAAAAGTCTTCTGGGTGTCGTTCCACTTCATGCCAACTCCTATTTAGTTAAGCCTATTGGAGTGGATGTAATACTAGAAACACTTTATGCTGCAATTTTAAAAAAAACCAATACAAATTTTAATATTTTAAATAATGTTGAATTTAATCTCAAGGAACAATCTTGTAAAAAAGATAATAAAATTATTAATTTGACACGAAAAGAATTTGAACTTTTAGCATTATTTGTGGCAAATTATAAGTTGACTTTGAGCAAAACATTTATAGAAAATAATTTATGGAAGGACACTCCAGTAAGTGAAAGCGGTGTTAAAACATTAATTAAAAAATTGCGTTCAAAAATTGGAGAAGATACTATTACGACTATTTCAAACATTGGATACAAAATCGCCGTAGGGTAGGGCGGTTTGAAGTCAATAAATAATATAGACAATATTCTTACAGATGATTCTCAAATTGTTGGGAAAAAATCAATATTCTAAAGGTGGAGTAAACTCGGAGTAATTTTGGTTGTTTGTCATATTTGTTGGAAACTCTATTCGAAAAGAAGTCCCTTCACTTGTATTTTCAACATATATTGTTCCATTTAGTTGTTTTTCTATAATTGTTTTAGCAATAAATAAACTGAAGCTTGAACCAATTTGATCTTCTTCTGTTGTGAAGTAAGGTTCAAAAATATTTTCTAAATGTTCACTTGAAATTCCACCAGCATTGTCTTGTATTGTTAAATAACACTTATCTGTTGCTCTAATAATATCAAAATAAAGGGTTATGCTTCCATCTTTTATTGATCTTGATTGGATGATGTCTTTAGAATTTTGTATGATTGATAAAAGTGCTTGCATAAGCTGGTTATTAAATATAATAAATGAAGAATCTCTTGCAACAATTAAATTTAAAGTGATACTCTCACTTCTCATGGCATGTCCCAAGATAGATTCAAAAATGACAGCCATTTCTGTAAACGTTGTATGCACCGGGGTTGCATCGGTCTGAAATAAATTTTTAAAATCATCAATCGTTTGGGATAAATAATGTATTTGGGATTCAAGTTGAGGGATATCTGCTGAGAGTGCAATGTTGTCTAATAAATTCATTTTTGCTTTTATAGACAATGAGCTGGTAATTATACTCATATTCATGAGTGGCTGGCGCCATTGATGAGATATCATATCTATGAGTCCCCCCATTGTAGCAAGCCGTGACTGTTCTAATAAAATTTGTAGATTTTTCTCATTTTTAGCAATTTCAAGGCTTACCCGTTCATTTAGTTCAGAAGAAGTTAGCTCAGCAAGATGAATAAGGGATTTATAATAGGCTAAGGACAACTCTGTTTCATTTGGCGCGTCAGAAGTATTAACTATACCTAGCTGTACCGTTTCTCCTTCAAAGATATTACCACTCAATAAAAATGAGCCATCATCATAAATTTGTTCTGGTAATAGTCCTATTTTTATGCCATTACGGTGAAAAATAAGGGGAAAATTAATTGCTATTGGATCAGTCGTATTGAGAGTGTCATTGCCTAAATATTTTTTGTACAGAGATAACACTGTCTGGTTATTTATACTATATATACGATTTTCAATGGCACTTGTTACTTCAAAAAATGGACTAATTGGTATCCATGAAAGCTGATTTTTTGTTTCAAATATACTAAATTGTGCTTTCATAAATCCCTTAAACCAATGGTCATATTATTTATTATATCACGAAAATATAGTGAAATGTTTATTCTGATTGATTAGGTTTGATGCATACTAAAAGAATTATGGAGTCATATCATGATAAAACTTTTTGCTGTATATCCACTTCTTTTTATCACGTACGTAAAATAATGTAAAAAAAATATTCTATTAATGGTTTAGATATGAATGTAGTGTATGATTAGAACTAATAGTTAATACCAAAAAAGCCTTTTTCTTTCGATGAGAGGTTAATAAGTCTAGTTGTGAGATTTTCTGTAAAAAAGGCTATAGTAATATGAATAATAAAAAATTAAAAAATCTTAAGTTAAATGAAATATTACGCCAAAAAGCCGAAAAAATTATTATAGATAACGGTATGTATGATATCGATAAAATAAGTCATTATTCTTTAGAAGAAATTGAGCTAATACTTCACGAACTTCAAGTTCACAAAATTGAATTAGAATTCCAAAATGAAACATTACGTGTAAGTCAATCTGAACTGGTTAATGAAAAAAAACGCTATATGGATTTATACAATTTAGCACCGATTGGCTATTGTAGTGTAAGTAGTGATGGAGAAATTCTTCAGTCAAATCTTATGGCAGCATCACTGCTAGGTCTTACAAAAGACAAGTTGATCAATCATAAATTCTCTGATTTTATTTTCAATGCAGATCAGGATATTTATTATTTATTTCAAAGACACGAGAGCCCTTCATGTGAACTGAGATTATTAAAAGCAGATCGTACTCACTCGTGGGTACAGCTCTCTTCTAGTTTTTCAATCGACCAGCTCGGAGTAAAGACGACCAATCTAGTTTTGACCGATATTTCAGAACTAAAAAAAGTGAATAAAGAACTGTATTTAATTAAAGAGCTCGAGATTATCAAAAAAAAGGTGAGGGAGTTTTCGGAAAGTATCATCAATACAGTACGTGAACCTCTTATATCATTGGATCAAGATCTTCGTGTTGTTGCTGTGAGTCGTTCTTTTTATGAATTTTTCAAAGTCAAACCTGAAGAGACTTTAGGACAGCTCATCTATGACTTGGGTAATAAACAGTGGGATATTCCAAAACTTCGCGAACTGCTCGAGACGATTCTTCCCCAAAAGACCACTTTTGATGACTATGAGGTTGAGCATGATTTTGCTAATATCGGACGACGTGTCATGCTTCTTAATGCAAGACAGATAGAACAAGTAAGCGGAAAAGAGCGGATTATTCTTTTGGCAATCGAGGACATTACCGAGCGCAAAGAGATTGAAGCCGGATTAGAAAAAACCCGAAAAGAGCTCGAAATCATCAAAAAATTAGCGGATGAGGCGAGCGAATTTGCGGAAAGTATCATCAATACTGTACGTGAACCTCTTATATCATTGGATAAAGATCTTCGTGTTGTTGCTGTGAGTCGTTCTTTTTATGAATTTTTCAAAGTCAAACCTGAAGAGACTTTAGGACAGCTCATCTATGACTTGGGTAATAAACAGTGGAATATTCCTAAACTTCGCGAACTGCTCGAGACGATTCTTCCCCAAAAGACCACTTTTGATGACTATGAGGTTGAGCATGACTTTGCTACTATCGGACGACGTGTCATGCTTCTTAATGCAAGACAGATAGAACAAGTACGCGGAAAAGAGCGGATTATTCTTTTGGCAATTGAGGACATTACCGAGCGCAAAGAGATTGAAGCGAGATTAGAACACGCCAAAGATGCAGCAGAGCAAGCAGTACAAGCTAAATCTAACTTTTTAGCTAATATGAGTCATGAAATACGAACACCGCTAAACGGTATCATCGGACTGAATGAGCTAATTCTAAAAACATCTTTGACTTCTCTACAGGAAGATTATCTGATGAAATCGCAATTATCATCAAAGGCACTATTAAATGTTATTAATGATATTTTAGATTATTCTAAAATTGAAGCAGGAAAATTAGCATTTGAGGAAAAAGTATTTTCAATTGAAACAGTATTAAGAAATGTTTCTGATTTATTTGAATATGCTATCTTGCAAAAATCAATCGAAATACATATCGATATTCATCCTGATACGCCACAAATGCTTCGAGGTGATTCTCTTCGTTTAGGGCAAGTATTTAATAATCTTGTTGGAAATGCCGTTAAATTTACGGAAAAAGGTGATATTACCATCCGAGTTAAACCCATAAATCAAACCAAAACGGATGTTCAGTTGGAGTGTTCCATCACCGATACAGGGATCGGGATGAATAAAGAAGAACAAACAAAATTGTTCCAAGCATTTTCACAAACCGATACCTCCAATACGCGTAAATATGGCGGGACAGGTCTTGGACTAACGATTTGTAAACAACTGATTGAGCTTATGGGTGGAGATATTTGGCAAGAGAGTATTAAATCGGTAGGATCAACATTTTACTTTACTGTGCAGTTACGAAAGGATGAGTCTGAAGAAACAGTGTCTCAGGATACTCACAATTTACGTGGTCAGCACTTTTTAGTAGCGGATGACAATCAAGTTGAACGAGAGCTTATAGGAAGTATTCTCTCGTCATGGGGCGCTCATCCTATTTTATGTGGGAGTGGAGAAGAGGCGATTGAATTAGCAACGCATCAGGTATTTGATTATTTAATCATTGACTGGCAAATGCCGGGAATCGATGGTCTTGATGCTATTGAAACGCTGCATAAAGAGCTAAAAACTACTTTGCCAAAAGTAATCATGGTAACAGCACATATAAAAGAAGAGCTGCTGCAGGCATCGTCAGCCTTACTTGTTGATAAGATTCTTCACAAGCCGATTACACCATCTGTACTATTTCAATCGATTACACAACCTAATATGATTGATGAATCAGAGAAGAGTGTGATAGGCAAGCGCTTTTTTGCAGAGGGCAATGTACTGATTGTTGAAGATAATAAAATCAACCAATTGGTCGCACGAGATATGCTGAAGTTATTTGGATTGACGGTGAGTATCGTTGATAATGGAAAAAAAGCTGTTGAAAATGTAAAAAATGGATCCTATGATCTGATATTGATGGATTTACAGATGCCGATTATGGATGGATTTGAAGCGACGCGTAAAATCCGTGAATTTAATAAAGATATTCCTATTGTTGCCTTGAGTGCAGCCGTAATGGAGCAGGATAAAGAGCTAACGATTGATGTAGGAATGAATGATCACCTTCCTAAACCAATCGACATGGATGAGTTACAACGTATCTTAGGGAATTATCTAAAAACAGGATGGAGAGAAGACGAGATTCTATCGGATAAAATATATCTGAAAGATGTATCCATGAACGCCCTGGATTTTAATGACATAAAGGCGGCTTTACCGTTTGCTGAAAACATACTCGATGAATTATTGACGATATTTTTAAAATCATCCCAAGAATTGATGGAAAGTTTGCATATAGCTGTCGATACTCTAGATTATAAACAGATTGCACATTGTTGTCACTCATTACGCGGTTCGGCATTAACATTGCATATTAATAATATCATCCCTGTAATGAAAACTATGGAAGTTGCCAGTCGCAATAGCGAATCTTTCGATTACCAACAATATTATGATATGCTCGACACTATGATGACCAGCAACAAGAATAATATTCAGTTGTATCTAATTGAAAATATAAAATCACTGTAGGGTAATTTGCCTCACATATCTATACAAACATTTATAATATCTAAAAGTTTTTTTGAATCTGTTGCATAAGGATTAAACCCTTTTAGAGAAGGAATTATTTTTAGTGGCAGTATAGCCTTCACTCTGGCAAGTATAAAATAATATGTTACTTTATGGTTATTATTTATACCAGCACTCAAAACTACTCATTCATCAACTTTACTTTCCTATTTAAAGCCAATCCTTCATGCACTTTAATGAGCTTTTTTACCTCTAAACTTTTACACTTGGATCTTTTGTAGCACTTTTTGCGACAGACTTACCCTCAGGGTGTAAAACTAATTATAGATAATTCTTAACAAAATACCATGGTAGCGGGGTGATATAAGGATTTTAGCCAATATTTTTAACTACATCGTAATGCTTCCCTTATTTAGATTGAAATTTTATCATTCTTATCTCCGAGTAAATGTAACCAGAGTAGTTTTTAGTGCTGGTATAAATAATAACCATAAAGTAACATATTTTTTTTATACTTACCAGAATTAAGACATTGTCAGTGATTTGAAAGAAAGAAATCGAATCAGCTCCTGCAGTGAGTTTGGATGCTCAAAGTCGATGGCATCTCCTCAATCACGGCAATGTTTTTAAAAAATTAGGCGTATTAGATCGTAGATAAAGGAAAAGCGTTCAATTACTATAGTAAGCCCTATAAACATGGTGCTATGAAAGCATTAATTAAAGCGGTTCTAAACGAGATTATGAAATAGAATGAGTAGCACTCTGGATAAAAATAGGAACTATAAAGGAACTATTATGAATTTGTTTATACAAGATGAAAAATCTTCAACAGCAAAACATTTTCAAGTGGCAAATACACTAAAGCTTGATAATTCAAGTAATTCTTCAAATGAAAATAATAATGTCGCTGCAGCAAAAGTATATATGGATGCAAGGCCACATAAAGATTTACTTAGCAGTTCAAAAGTTGATAGCCAACTGCACTCAAAAGATGTGCAAGTAACACAAGGAGTTAAACAATGAATAATATCAAACGTAGTGCTGCACTCAATACAGCAATCGCTGCAGCCGTTTTAATTGTGACGGCTGTTCCCTTATTTGCATCCGATGCTGATGACCGAATCGAGTCGTCATTCAAAAAAAGTTATGTATATAAGACGTATCTCAAAGATGAGAATATCAAAATCAGTTCTAAAAATGGAATTGTTAAGTTATCCGGTGAAGTTCTAGATGAGTCTCACAAGCCAATGGCACAAGATACGGTTGAAGCATTACCTGGAGTCAAAAGTGTTGAGAATACTATCGTAATTAAAAACGATAAATCTGATACTTGGATCAAAATCAAAATTCAAACTGTGCTTGCATTTCACAGCAATGTCAATGCTAGCAAAGCAGACATAAATGTTAAAAACGGAGTTGTAACACTCAAAGGTAAAGCCATCAGTCAAGCTCAAAAAGAGCTTACGACGGAATACGCAAAAGATGTGGAAGGGGTTAAAGAGGTTAAAAATGAAATGACATTGGTAAAAGCAGATGATACTATAGGCGAAAAAATCGATGATGCTTCGATTACGGCTCAAGTAAAAATGACGTTGATGATGCATAAATCAACCGGAGTAATCCGAACAAATGTAACAACTAACAATGGTATTGTGACGCTTAGCGGTAAAGCTAAAAGTGAAGCTGAACGGGATTTAGTTGCAAAATTAGCTGAAGATGTTCAAGGTGTAAACAATGTTGTCAATAAAATGACCATTGAATAACAATCAACAAGGTTCAAATATGCTGTGGACAATAGCGGTAATTCTTTTGGTTCTATGGGCTTTAGGTTTGGTTAGCAGTTATACCATCGGTGGATATATTCACCTCTTGCTGGTGATTGCTATTATCGTCGTTCTCATTCGATTGATTCAGGGACGACGCGTGCTCTGAGGAGCAAAAAAAGGAAAATATCATGAGTGATCGAAAACTATATCAACAAAAAAAAGAGGCTCAACTCAATGAGTGGCAAGCGGATATCGACAAATTAAAAGCCAAAACAGCTATGGCGAGTGCTGATGCTCAAATCGAGATGAACAAACAAATCGATTTGCTTGAAAAGAAAATTGATGAGGGAAAAATGAAACTTTCTGATTTGATAAAAGCGGCAGACGAGATGTACGAATCAACGAAAGAGGGTGTTGAGTCTGCTTGGGATTCATTGAAATCGACGTTTAGCGACGTTGCATCAAAATTCAAACACTAAACATTTTATACCTAAAGGATAAAGAATGAAAAAAATAGTTTTAGCAACCTTGCTTGCTAGCGGATTAATGGCGTCTGAGAATGTAAGTTTTATTGGAGCCAGTATCGGAAATGCTGAGTTGAAAACTACGGCTGGACCGGGTGATTTTGAATCCAAAAATGATGATACCCATTATACAGGTACATTGGGACAATACGTAGGGGACAACGCTCGTATCTCTCTTTCGTATACGTATGTAGAACCCGGTAAAAATATCAAAAATAGTGATGGTGCATCTTTGGCATTTGATCTTATCGTTCCGATTGTTGACAATCTCTTTATGTTATATGCAGGCCCAGTCGTTGGTTATACCCGTTTTGAAGCAGAATCAGCAGGGGTAAATTTGGATTTAAGCGGTTTGCATTATGGCGGACAAGCGGGCGGAATCGTACGTATTGTTAATAATATTGAAATCGAAGGCGGTTATCGCTATTTGGTTGAAACGGGTAGTGATTCTGTTTTAGGGGTAAATATCGATGCAGATAACCTTCGAATGTGGTATGTCGGAGCTAATTTCCGTTTTTAATGTCTATTTCCTCCCTTTAAGAGGAAATATGCCATTCAAATTGCGTCTCTTTGTAGTACGCGATAAATATAATTAAAGGAATTAATATGTCAATTTTCAGAAAATATTTTAATCCAATCGCTATCATTACTGCACTAGTAATGAATACATTTATCAGTGGATGCAGCAGTAGTGGAAGTGCAAATCCTGTTTCCAGTACGTCTTCTTCTACGCTTATTAGTAACTACTCCCTTGCAGGATCAACAGGTATTATTGATGAAGCAACAACAACGATTGCAGTAACTGTACCTAATGGAACAGATATTACGAAATTAGTGGCAACTTATACCACCGAGGGCGCGAGCGTAAAAGTAGGAACAATATCTCAAACAAGCGGTACAACTCCAAATAACTTTACCGCTCCCGTTTCTTATATAGTGACCGCAGGAAATGGAACAACGGCTACGTATACTGTAACCGTAACGGTCGCATCTGCTACAGATAAGAGCATGACGACGTATTTTCTTGCAGGTGTAGCAGGTGTCATTAATGAACCGGCAAAAACTATTGCGGTAGCGGTACCTTATGGGACAAACGTTACGGCTCTTGTCGCAACATTTACGTCTACTGGAAGTGTTAAAGTGGGTACTACGACTCAAACAAGCGGTGTAACTCCGAATAACTTTACTAATCCGGTTGCTTACATTGTAACCGCAGGTGATGCATCAACGGCGACCTATACTGTAACGGTAACCGTTGCTTCAAACACAGCTAAAGCGATTACTGCATATTCCTTTGCTGGATATACCGGAGCTTCAGGAGTTATCAATGAAACGGCAAAAACCATTGCGGTAACGGTACCTTATGGGACAAATATTACAGCACTTGTAGCAACGTTTACGTCTACTGGAAGTGTTAAAGTGGGTACTACGACTCAAACAAGCGGTGTAACTCCGAATAACTTTACTAATCCGGTTGCTTACATTGTAACCGCAGGAAATGCTACAACGGCTACGTATACTGTAACGGTAACCGTTGCTTCAAACACAGCTAAAGCGATTACTGCATATTCCTTTTCTGGATATACCGGAGCTTCAGGAGTTATCAATGAAACGGCAAAAACCATTGCGGTAACGGTACCCAATGGTACAAATGTCACGGCACTGGTTGCAACGTTTACAACTACAGGTACAACAGTAAAAGTCGGAACAAAAATTCAAACAAGCTCAGCAACGGCCAATAATTTTACAGCACCAGTTGCTTATATTGTAACTGCAGGTGATGGCTTAACTGCAACGTATACTGTAACGGTAACGGTCGCTTCAAATACAGCTAAAGCAATTACGGCTTATTCCTTTGCGGGACAACCGGATTCAGTAGGAGTTATTAGTGAATCGTTAAAAACGATAACCGTTAGTGTGCTTCCTGGGACAGATAAAACAGCGCGTACGGCAACGTTTACAACAACAGGTACCAACGTAAAAGTAGGAAATGTAGTTCAAACAAGCGGTGCAACGTTAAATGATTTTACCAATACGGTCATTTATACCGTTACTGCGTCGGATTTAACCACAACGCCATACGATGTTACTGTTACAGAAGGTGCAGGTCCGATTCCGATTGATTTAGGAACAGCAGGAAATTTTGCGATTTTAACTAAAGCAGGAGTTTCTACAACCGTAGGATCTGCAATTGTTGGCGATATCGGGGTTAGTCCTGTGGCTACAAGCTATATCACCGGATTTGGAACATTGACTGCTGGTGCTACCTATGCAACATCACCCCTCGTTACTGGAAAAATCTATGCAGCTGACATGATACCTCCTACTCCTACGTACATGACGACAGCGATCGGGGATATGGAAATCGCATACAATGCGGCTGCTGGAAGAGCTGCCGGAGTTGGGGTGACTAATTTGAACCGTGGTGCTGGAACGCTTGCCGGTGAAACACTGACCGCTGGCACGTATACATGGGGCGGAGATGTGACTATCACTACTGATCTTACTTTGAATGGCGGAGTGAATGACGTTTGGATTTTCCAGATTGGAAATAAACTCGATTTGAATTCAAATCATATTATCCTAACCGGCGGTGCTCAAGCTAAAAATATCTTTTGGCAAGTAGCAGGCGCAGTGACTTTAGGTACTAACTCTCATTTTGAGGGAATAATATTAGCGAAAACAAACATTGCAGTTCTTACGGGCGCATCAGCAAATGCTCGATTGTTAGCTCAAACAGCTGTTACCTTACAAAGTAATGCGATTACTCAACCGTAAAGGTTGGTAGTCCTTATTCATAAACAAATATGACTGGGTTGTTATGTTTCGTCATATAACACACTGAATGCTTATTATCAGATTGGATTATGAAGGTAAATTGTTCTTAGGAACAAAGTTACTTGGGAGTTACACAGTAAATTAAAGGGGATAAGATGAAATACACATTAGCTTTTTCAGCACTGCTTGCCGCAACATTACTCGGCGCAAATGAGAATAATTTTGAAGTGAGTGCCATGGCGGGATATACCATTGCCAATGATGGACAATACATAGACGATTATGGTGTTTATGGGGCAGAAGTTCAGTACAATGGTTTCGAGTCGGCATTTAAACCTGAACTTTCCATGTATTACAGTAATGCGGGGTATAAATACGATACGGGTAATACGAAGATATATCGATATGCACTTCACGGTGTGTACGAGTTTGAAAAAGGAGTCATAGCTACGCCGTTTTTTAAGGTTGGAGCTGGATACGAAAATATGAGCAATCCGGCTTTTGAGAATCGTGATGGTGTTTTTGTCGATGCTGGTGCAGGTATTAAAATGGATTTAACAGAGAGAATGGCATTTAAATTAGAAGCTATCAAAATGTTGAAATCCAATAATAGCAGTATGGATAATAACTTGCTTCTTATGGGCGGGTTAACTTTTACCTTTGGTGACAAAGCGCAAAAGCGTATGAATACCGTTGTTGCTTCTGACGCAAAAACGGTTACTCCTGAAACAAAACCAGTTGTTTGTCCTGTAGTTCCTACTGCAACAGAAAAGCAAGTTGCTTGTCCTATCGTAGAAGCACCTGTTGCTGCTGCAGTAGACAGTGACAAGGATGGTGTTTTGGATCAAAATGATCAATGCGCTAAAACTCCATCGACGTATAAAGTAGATGAAATTGGCTGTCCTGTGAAAGCAACGATCAATGATCACTTCAAATTTGACTCGGATCATATTGATGCTACCGCAACGTCAGAGATTAATGCTTTCGCAATTTTTATGAAAGAAAATCCTTCGTACAAAGCAACGATTATTGGTCATACAGACAGTATCGGTACGCCTGAATACAATCAACAGCTTTCAAAAAAACGGGCAGAAAAAGTAAAAGATGCGCTCGTGGAACAGGGTATTGAAGCGGATCGCTTAAGTACTTATGGAAAAGGTGAAGAACTTCCGGTTATGAGCAATATGCTAAAACAAGGGCGTGCAGAAAATCGCCGTATCGAATTAGAACTCCACGAATAAACTAAAATGAGAGATTGTTATGTTTCGTCATATAACACACTTTATGTTTGTTAACTAATAAATTATGTTGGTGAATCGATCTTCGGATAGAGTTCTCTTTGGAGTTATAAATTTAGATAAAAAAGGAAATGTCATGTTGAAAAAAGTTATTTTAGGTACTCTAATCTGTAGTTCTGCATTTGCAGCTAATCAAGCAGAATTAAATATAAACAACAAAGAAGTTGAAGGTCAGTTTCGTTACGATTTATCCAAAACAGGAAATAATTTAGAGGGTGCATTTGCTGGTGTACGTATTCTGAACGGCGATGAAAGTAACAGTGATACGATTTCAAATATTGATCCTTTGTTTGAAGCTTCTTTTATGGTTATGCGTCCAGTTGATGGTGTTGAGGGACTCTCTCTTGGGCTAGGGATCAAAGCAGAATATACAAAATTAGACGGAAATAATTATATGGCAATTCCATTTGGTCTTGAAGCAGATATGAAATTACCTGTTCCAACTCCTTTTCCATTTTATGTTGGTGGAGCTTTGTATTACGCACCTTCAGTATTATCTTTTCAAGACGGTGATGGATATTTTGAAGGCCGTATTCATCTCGATGCTGAGCCAATTAAAAATGGGCGTATTGAAGTGGGATATCGTCAAATTGATACCGATGTTGAAAATCGCAATGTAACGTATAACGATGCATTCTACTTTGGATTTCGATACGATTTTTAACTGTTGAAGTCAAAATTTAAACACAAATAAAAGGATATCAAATGAATAATTTAAAACTAGCAGCTGTAAGCACTCTCGTGATGATCGCATTCTCCGGATGTGCATCCAAAGCA
>Ga0172379_10008156_pt1 | contig 13299 bp, 16 predicted proteins | sample GrowelOW334metaG_FD_119756 | JGI IMG/M metagenome (GOLD analysis project Ga0172379, IMG submission 119756) | Groundwater microbial communities from an aquifer near a municipal landfill in Southern Ontario, Canada - Groundwater well OW334 metaG | ecosystem: Environmental > Aquatic > Deep... | reverse complement strand
TTTGTCGATTCATACGCTGCGTTCAAGATATGAAGCGCGTCGAGGTCTGTCAACCAATCATCGGCATCGATCCTACAGATGATGTCGTCGTCAACACACATGGAAATTCCATGGAGTACGTTTGCAACTTCCCACTTCTTTTCAGTGTTCCAGACAATGTGGATCTGATCTTGCGGAATCAGTTTAGACCAAAGATCGATGATGTTGGCCTCACGGCGTTGTTCATTGTGTTCACTGACGTCGTCAATGAGAATGATTTTCCAATTGTCATATGACTGTCCGACGATAGACGCAAGCATCTGTCCGACGTACTGCGAGGCGTTCCACATAGGACTTACAAACACGAATCGATTTTTATGTTCAGGCATAACGCCACCGATAACCTTTTGATGTTTCTCTGTGACAATTCAAAACCATCGAAATCATAGCACGACTCGTGTTTGTTTCTTTTGCTGCATTGTCAAGATCAATTCGTCGTTGAAATCCGAATCGACTTAGCGTACGATGATGAATTCGATTACGTTTCACAGTTTTTGTACGTGCTTGTGAACCAATCCCAACGTAGAAACATCGAGGATTTTCTTCTGTTGTCCAATCTTCATACACGTAGTATTTCTTCACTTGCACAACGTTCTCAGACATCGTACCTGCACAATGCCGCTGAAACCGTGTTGAGAAGACGCCTTTCCACATCAGAAAGAGTGTTTGCACACTTTGGTGAACACCATCCGTAATAAACGTCTAGTTGATCACGTAATGCATCTGCGTCGTCACTATCTCCACGTCCTTCCTTGAACAAGGCGTGTAGTTTCATCGTCAATCCAAGCGCTTTTTCAAAGTTATTCATCTCAAATCCTTCACCAATCGGCGCGGCCGACTCCTTCTTTTGTCAAGAGAACCTGACCATAATCGATCTGGTCATCTGTGTATCTCCTGTCGTCAAAGAACATTCTGCGATCCATGATGATCAATTCCTTCGAAGGGTCATCCACCTGATCAATAAGGTCACGGCACTGGATGCCCGCGTCGACCTTCGTGAGAAGGTGATAGTCATCAAACAGGAGACACTTATTCCACTTGTCCTTTGTCATCTCCCAATCGAGTTTTGTTGCCTGGTATGAGTGATCACCATCGATGTATACCAAGTCGAAATTTTCATTCAGTTGAGGAACAACATCACCGCTTGTTCCTTTCATGAATTGAATGTATTTAAACCATTCCTGAGGAAACACTTGGGATAACAACTGAACAGACTTTTCTTCGAGAGTTGGATCGACCGTCGTGATCTTTCCTTTGATCCCAGCATCGTGGAACGCCCGGGCGGCACAGAACGTTGCGTATCCCCTTCCGTAGCCGATCTCGAGAACTGACTCGATGTTGTAGGTGCGGATGAGGTAGTAGATAAGGATGCCTCGCTCGTAGTTCGAGCGGTAAAACGATCCGTATTTCTTGTAGTTCGGATCGTCTTGGCCACGTTGTCGTTCTGCTGTGAATCTGCCTATGTAGTCAAAATCACCCATAACGATGGTAGATGGGTCAACACCCATCGATTCGAGTTTTTCTTTGATTCCAACTTTCTTCATTTAGACAGTCTTTCCTTCATGATCTTTGGTTCATCTTTCAAGACGGTGATGTTGGGAGTGTATGCATTCTTTGGACATTTTCTGTGCCAAATCCACCCTCCGATTGTGAGGAGCTCCTTTGCACGGGCATCAATCATCTCGTCAGTAACTTGATGCCAGGGAACATCAAACATCATGTTGTTTTCTGAAGTGTCATCGATCGACTTTCCATACAAAGAATTCCAGTGCTTTGTCCAGTAATTTTTGTATAACCTTATCTTTCGAGGAAGATCATACCACGAATAGTGAAACACTCCTGGGAGTTGTGCAATGACATCGTTGAACCAGGCTTCATATGAACGTTTAGCGTCTAAGTTGCCAGAGAGTGCAGCCTGTCTTGCATTGTCGACCTCAGGTGAATAGAATGAAACGTGTGGAATCCTTTCACCGGTTCCAACGTCGATCATATCACAACCATCTGTTCCTACACGAGCATAAAAATTACCATTTTCGTCCTTCAAACGAAGTTCAACTGGAATTCCATGTGTGATGTTTGGCTTGTTTCTGCTGAGCCTCCACTTCCAGGGAGTGACATCCATCCTAACTTTTCCTTCGTTGCCCCAATACTCGACAACAGGTAACGAAATAATGTCGACCTCTTTGGGCATCTTCGAGCAGAGTTGGACAATCTTTTGTGAATCATCTTCGTGGACAATCTCATCGCAATCCATCTGCCAACAAAAAGTCGAGGTACACATAGCTCGAGCTTCAGCTTTTTGCATGCCATCGAAAACTGCAAACCGTGGATGATTCCAATCTCTGATGACTTGTTTAACTTTGATTCTTTGGTCTGAGGTCGCCAAAAATTGAATGGCCGGCCAAGTACCATCAGTCGAACCCCCATCAACAACACAAATCTCGTCGCAGAACTGTGTCATTGATTCAATCGCTTGCAGATATGGATAATTTTGTGATTCTGCATTGTATACAGTCATATAACCGCTGATTGTCGGTTTATAATCGATCATCTGCTTCACAGAGTTCCAGAAGACCTTCGGAGATGCGTAAAGATAATCCTTGATAGAATCTAGATCATCAGTTGCAAACCATTCTTCGTCTTTGTGTTGAACGTTATCGTTCAAGACCAGGTCACAACCAAGAAGTTTTGCTTCGATGACCATTCGAGGGCATGTGTCAGCACCGGCCGGTAAGTACACAAATCCCTCAGAAGTCGCTAATTTTGCGAGAAGTTGATCGTAAGGTAAGTTCCATACGACTTCATAATTTTTCTCATTATCTACACACCACTTTTCTGCGGTGGATGCACCCTTGACCCATGAATTTGAACCCAAAACAATCCAATTTTTTCTTTGGAGATTAGCATCTTTCAATGCTTGAATCGATCCAAGAGTTTTTTGATCGAAAACGCTGGAAAGTACTGTGTTGTTTCTGTCAGCGAGGAATGGGAACAATGTGTGGTAACGTTCCTTCTGTTTTTCAGACATCCAAAAGAGGCCTTGAGCAGCATAATAGAACGCACTCACCATTTTTCCATTAGAATCATTGTGACATCCACACGGAATTTTTGTGGATTCAAAGTGTTTCTCAGGTGATCGGAATCGACAATATTTGTAGTCGTACTCAAGAATTGCGTATTTAAGATTTCCGACAATGCTGGGGATGAGGTTACCGTTCATCCCAGAAAAATTGCCAAAGACCCAAAACCTGTCGACCCCCTCTTTGAGGAGATCCATGTTCAGATCTTTTGAGTGGAGCTTAAAAATTTCAAGAGGACTGGAGTCTATCAGAGCTTGAGTTGTTAACTCAGCACCTCCCAAGTAGTCTTCTACGAACATGTCGGCCACTACGATCACTTGTGCTGACTGTGGAATCACAATCTTTTTTGACTGTGAAAAGAATGCGTCTCTATCTCCGAACATGTTTCACCTTGACACATCATACAAACTGTCAAGAACATGTTCAAAGTTGTTGCAGGTGTACACGAAATTTACTACTTAACCATAGGAAATCTCTGACGATTTAATTTCTCTGTGGAGATTAAACATTTCCTTCTTTAAATTTCTCTTCTACTTCTCTTAATCTCTTAATCTCTTAATCTCTTAAGAAGAAGATCAAACGTACGCGCGCTAGCGAGGAAAAACATGGTGAAGATGTCCAAGCGAGTTCACGGAAGAAATCAACAAAGCGTTGATGAACATGACCATGACGACAAAGGACGTCAAAACGACGATGAAACTAAGAAGATCATCCTGGATATGCAGAGAAAAGTTATCAATGCACCTGTTTTAAATGGAGGATTTGATCGACTTTGTATGAAGATTGAATCGATTGAAGCAACCCAACATCAAATCAGTGAAAGAGTTGATGCTATCCATGATGCGATATTCAATCCAGATGAAGGGTTATTTTCACGTATTGCTAAAACCAAAGTTGAACAACTCGAATCAGTAGCTGATGTTGATAAACAGCTTGCATCTCTCTCTATGTGGAAAGAGATACAAGATAAAAACACTGAAAAAGACGCAGAATCGACAGAGAAAGTTAATGACTCTTTAATTACACAACAACAAACGCTAGATGAACTGGTGAAATGGAAGACTACACTTAGTTCAGCTGGGAAATGGTTTGCTGCGGCGTTAATAGGTGCTAGCATTTCCCTCATGTTCAAATTACTGTACGACACTATCATTCAACACTGGAAGTGAATTTCACACACGGTCTTAGTATGATTACGTTGTGTTGAATGAAGTTTATGTTGGGACCTCGATAAAAGACTCATTGAGGAGAGTCACAAGTTCACTGAGGACAGTTGTCGATAACATGGGCACAACTGTCCTCAGTGAACTTTCAAATAAGCCAATAGTTCATACAAGGCTTCAAGCACTTTTCAATCTGAAATTCGACAATGTGATTGACCGTCGTTTGTATGAGATCATGATCACTCATGCTGTTCATGCAGAAAAAATAGGCCCCGGGGCCTTTGATAGATGCATTAGAATGACACTGGAATATCTTGAACTTTATGAGAAAGGTTTTCCTCCATCGAATTTTGTGAATTATGACATAAAACCTATTACGACAGGTAATCATCCTGTTCGACAAGACATCATGAGAATCATTGATTCATATACGATTGACAATGAAGTTGTCAAAGATCTCATTATGTGTGCTGTTGAACTTGCTGGATTCGGTGGTAGAATCATAGTAGAAAAGACAAATTCTACGGTGCATTCAGTCGAACTTTCAAGAGGCTACACATTCGACGTATCTCCAGCAATTCCAGTCACTGTCAAGTTTGATCAACCTCGGATTATCTGCATCGATGGTTATGTTGAATCAGTTTCAGAAATTCACCATCTTCTTGAAACGGCTTCAGAAATAAAAGAACCTGGTCTGATGTTTGTTCGTGGTCTATCTGATGACGTCATTCATACATTGAAAACGAATTATGACCGTGGATCATTGAAAATAGTCCCTGTGATTGTCAAATTTGATCTTGAAGGAATCAATATGATAAATGACATTGCTATTGTCACCGGTGCTGATCTTGTGTCAAGCACAAAGGGTGATCTGATCACATCTGTCAGATTCAATGAAGCGCCGCGGATAGATGCAGCAGTCATTTATCCCGCAAAGGTAGTGATTACCAACTCATCTACACATAAAGCTGTATCTACACAAGTTTCATTCTTAATGAACAAAAGGAATGAAGAGACGGTCGTTTCAGACGTAGGAACGCTCTATGACAAGAGGATTAAATCGTTATCACCTAATCAAGTGACGATTCGAATACCAGACACGAAAGATTACGTTGTGTCTGCACAAACGATTGATTATGTACTCAGGGCAATCAGATCAGCCGTAGATTACGGCGTTGATGAATCAGGGCTCGTTGCATCGACAATAGTCGCAAGAATTCACTCTCAACGATGCATCGAGACGTTGACATCTATCGGAGCGATGGTCACATCTTAAGATGACCTTTGTCGTTAAGCAACTTAAGTGCTGCTACGATGTCTTCGTCGTTTGAAACGTTAATTGCTCTTGCAATTTTCAAAACTTGTTCATCTGACAACGTCTCTTTAGGTGTTGGTCGACCCGGTGCTTCGCCGGCTTTTACACTCCCAGTTGTTTTCGTCGTGTCTTTTGTCGGCGAAGTACCCTCAGTTCCAGATGATCCGTGTGCCGGTTCACTTTGCGAAGTATTCTTTGTTTCTGCTTCTCCACCTGCAGTAGCGGTGTCTTTGATATCATCAGCAATTCTTTGTGTACTTGGACCACTCGTTATTGTCTTGATCAAGGGCGCAAGGTCACCAATTTCGACCGCTAACAATGCAGGTGCCAATGCTGACATGTCAACATACGGAATCTTTTTGAAGGCGCCAAAGACCCCCGAAGGAGACAACGCTTTCATAATGTTTTTCAAAATGATTTTTTGTTTTGTCTCATCCGGAACTAGTTCTGCGATGCTCTTGCCAGAATTTTTGTATAGATCTTCTTGACTTCCTACGACATTTTTTAAGATCATTGGAAGTTGCTTAAATCCTTGTTCTAGCGCATTGGCCATCGTCATAACCTTGACGAGTGGATTATCAATTCCCATTTTACCCTTCATCTTTGACCAGGCTTTTGAAATAGGTCCACCAGCGGTGTACTTATTTAGTTCTGATTCAGCCTGTTCGATTCCTCGGTCGAGGGCGTCGAGTCCCTTTCCCTTCATACTACGAAGTTTGTCAATAATTTGAGATGCTTGATCGAGGTCTTTTTCATCCATTGCTTCAATGATGAGGTTCGCTGCGATGTTTTCACGTAACAATTGAGAACGACCTTCTCGTACTTTTTGTTCGATCAAAACACGTCGCTTTTCAACGTACATACTTTTCAATGTTCTCGACATTATGCCTCCGGGCGATTTACTACGCATAAGTATGTGGATACAACTCGAGAGTAGGATAATCTCGATGCAACCAAAAGACAAAATCGCTAAGCTAGCCTGGCAACTCTTCGAAGGTGTAAAAGACGTCGTTCAGGCAGACATTACGAATGCCGTTAGAGCAGGACAGGTGAAAGTTGATCCCGCTGCGTTACCCGTGTTGATTAGTTTGATCAATTCATCGTTGGAGTCTGGATATCATAGAGGTGCGCGGACATTTGAAAAGTCAGTTGCAGTTGCCATCAATGACATTGAGATGCCTGCTCTTAAACCACTTCCACAAGGTAAAAAAAAGTAACTCTGGCACTTTTTGTTGACTTTTTCAAATTGTTGACACACATAAAATAATGCCAAAAGGTCAAAAACATCTTGTTCCGTGCAGATGTGTCTTGTCACAGCTCAAGCACTTGTCTGAACCTCCTCGTCATCATTTCATCGTATTTTCTGTAGTCGATGATTCTGACGTTGTGATTCCAAAATTTGCTCAATGTAACAATTGTGGTCTGATTCACAAGGTAACTGACATTTGCAAATCTGAGATAGTCCGAGGCCGTGAATCGATGACGTCGATAGCGTCTGTCGATGACATCAGACTTGGTATGCCAAAAGCATTGGGAGACTTGTTGGAAGGAAACAATGCTGACCTTCCCACATGGGAAGCTGCACAATTCATCCTAGAAAATAAATTCTGGGGTGATTTTGTCGTTCTTACAACAGATCATTCTGGCGGTGCACGACAAGGAAAATATGTTCGCATACTTAGCGAGTCGATGTTTAAGGTTGATACCTTTTTCCGTGAGGAGACGTTGCAGGTAAAATGAGCACACCAATCATTTATGGTCAATCACCGGCTGAAAAATTAGCAGCAGAAAATCAAGTTGCGCGAGACATCGTAAAAGAGATTAGTTCGTTCGGCGTTAATGAACGTCAGAGATGGTTGATCATTCATTATCTTGCTCTTGAGCTTGAGAATGTCGACGAGATGCGCGAGATTATTGGGCTCGTACGTGAACTCAAAGGCGAAGAACTATTCATCAACAAAACATCAGGAGGTCTACATGGGTCGACGAGTACTTGACAGACAGGCACCTGTTGTTTCTGCGACACAATCAAATGGTGCGGAAGAACAGTTCATACAGAGCATGCTCGTACAACAAGATGCTGCGAGAATCGTTGTCTTGCATGGTGACGTTAACGAACATTCAATTTCAAATGTGATCGTACAATTGTTGCAGCTGGCAAATATCAGTCACAAACCAATTCATCTTGTTGTCTCCACATATGGAGGGTCTGTTGACGAGATGTTTAGTCTCTATGACACAATCAAATTTTTACCATGTCCAGTTCACACGATAGCGCTCGGAAAGGTTATGTCAGCCGGCGTTCTGTTGTTATCAGCAGGTGTGAAAGGAAATAGGATGATTGGTCGTTCTGCAAGAATCATGATGCACCCGATTTCTGGCGGTGTTTTTGGAAACGTTTTTGAAGAATTGAACGAAGTAAAAGAACATCAAAGACTTCAAGATCTCATGGTTGAATCTTTAGTTCGTGAAACAAAAATGAAACGTGTTGATGTTGAAAAGATCATGAAGGCCGGTCATGATTACTTTGTGACACCTTCTGAGGCGATCAAATTAGGAATCGTTGATAAGCTTGTCGGCGACGACAAAAAGTGACCTTGTAAAAAGGGGCTTTGATGGTTGACATTTGAGCAAATGCCTGTTCATGATTATGTTCGTTACTTTCCGTTTGCGAAGATTAGGGACGAACAAAAGAAAGCGATAGAGTTTGCTCTTGATGCTTATGAGTCCGGTAAACGTTATGTAATTCTGCAACTTGGAACAGGCTGTGGAAAGTCAGCTACGGGCATTACGATCGCTCGATATCTTGAAGCGCACGGTGGTAAGACAGTCGATGACGAAGGTGTCACCACAACCGGTGCATATGTGTTGACAACACAAAAATTGTTGCAGCAACAATACATTGATGACTTCGGTCCGGGAATTGGTCAAGGAAAGAACTTACTTCGAAGCATCAAGTCAGCGTCTAATTACACGTGTGGTTTTTACACTGATCAATCGTGTGCCGAATCACGTCGAGTGCTTCATCAATTACGTAAGCAATTGACCGGCAGCGATTTTCAAAAAGCATGCACCGGAAATTGCGGTTATGCAAAAGATAAACAAGAGTTCATCGATTCTCCCATTAGCATCACGAACTTCTCGTACTTTCTCGCAGAGACGATGTACGGCAAAAAATTGACGCCCCGGGCAACGTTGGTGATCGACGAGGCACACAACACTGAACTTGAATTGAGCAAATTTATCGAGGTGACGTTTTCAGAGAAGTTTGCAAAGGACGTCTTGAAATGTAAGGTTCCAAAGACGGTAGATCAAGCTGTCATTTACGAATGGATTTCGACAACATACAAGATAAAATTGTCGAGGTACATCAAGAACCTTGAAAAGTTGATGTCGTCCAGGTTCAAATCAGGTGCTGCTGATGGAGGCGAACATTCAAAACAATATGAAACGCTTGACAAACACATTTGTAAGGTCAATCGATTTATCGAAGTATACTCGACAGAAAATTGGGTGATGAATGTTGTGACACCACCGGCAGACAAAAGTCGATTTGGTCGGAAGTTTGAATTCAAACCCGTTGATGTCGCGAGGTATAGTCACGATCATCTTTTCAGATTTGGTGGGAAAACGTTGTTGATGTCAGCAACGGTGATCGACAAAGATACCTTTTGCAGATCAATAGGACTCGATACGAATGATGTGGCATTTCTGAACGTGCCGTCACCTTTTCCGAAAGAAAATAGACCTGTACACTTCATCCCAGCGGGAAGCATGTCGATGGACAACATCGCAAAAACGTTGCCAGCAGTTGCAGAAGCGATCAGGATGATTCTTGAACAACATCCAAATGAAAAGGGGATAATTCACACAGTGAATTATCGAATCGCTCAGTACATCATTGACAATGTGAAATCTCCAAGGTTATTGAGTCATAATTCTGAAAATCGAGATGCAACGTTGAAGGCACACATCATGGGTTCATCCCCGAGTGTATTGTTGTCGCCTTCAATGATGGAAGGCGTTGACCTTGCTGATGACGCATCAAGGTTTCAGATCCTGTGTAAGGTTCCGTTCCCGTACTTAGGAGATGCAGTGATCAAGAAAAGGATGGCTCGTGATAAAACGTGGTACACGTATCAAACTGTCAAATCGATCGTTCAATCAATGGGAAGATCGATCAGGAATGAAACAGATCACGCTGTTTCGTACATCATCGATGCCGATTGGGAGAGATTCTACAGGACAAATAAACAGATGTTCCCAGATGAATTTTCGAGCGCTCTTTTTAACCCATGATGATCGCTGAAAGAGCTTTTTACTTTACTAGACGCACAGAAGCCTATATCTATTATAAAGGAGTGACGTATGGAATCAGAAGGTAAAGTGTTGGCATTGTGGAATGACGTCAAACAACTAGTTGAAGGTCTTGAATTGGACGTCAACAAGAATTCGAGGGGAAATCTTGCTGCCGGTGTCCGAGCTCGAAAGGGTCTTCGTGACATCAAGGTTAAAGCAACGGCATTGGTCAAGCTCACCGTTGAACTTGACAAGTCGAAGAAAGAAAATTCTTTGCCCAAAGGTACAGACGTCAAACCTGTTTGATACACAACAAACGTAATTAAACAAAGCCCTCATCTCGTGAGGGCTTTGTTGTGTTTTAAGACCTATTTACGTATCAGGAGAAAAGAATGCCATCACCCAGAGCAGTTCTAGCAGATATCAAAAAATTGAGACTTGATCCATCAAAGGCTCATTCTAACATTCGTGCGAACGGACATCTTGGTTTGATTCAAGACCAATTTATTGAAGGTCCTCTCGTCGTAGAACCCATGATTATCACAGTCGTAGAGAACGTAGTTGTTGATGACTCTTCAACTCCCACACCTGTCGAGATTTCTTCTTATGATACGCAAGTTGAAGTTTTCCAACAAGTTGCTGAACACGTTGAAAATGATGAAAACTCATCATCAAGTGAAGTAGTTGATGAACCTCTTCATGAAGAGGTTGTTGAACAAACATTCGAAATCACAGAAGAATACGTTCCATTCAAAAAAACAAAGAAGAAGAAAATTAACTGACGCTTCTGATCTTTTCGTAGATGCTTTTTTCAATCTGACAAATACGCATCCTTGTCAATCCGTATATTTTTCCAATCTCTTGTAACGTATGAGGCCCATTCTGTGCCGCAATCATGACACAGTTATGCCCCTCACGATGAGATATCCAGTGTTGACATCGTTTACGTTGACAATCAACGGCTTCTTTTGCCAACACAGAGAAACACGTTACGTTCGGAACGATATTGTCGTCATTGACGACATTTAAATGACGCTTTTTGCTGGTATGCATCTGCAATTCCTCTCTCAGCATGGTATACAGTACTTTTTAGATGGGTTCATGTACATAAACGAACTCGACCCATCGGAGCAAAGAGAATGAAAAAAACGTACGTCCTTGACACTAACGTGTTACTTAGCGACCCCGGCGCGCTGAACTCGTTCGATGACAATGACATCATAGTCCCTATGGCGGTCCTCGAAGAACTTGATAGGCATAAAAGCCGACAAGATGAAGTCGGAAGGAATGCTAGAACTGTTAGCAGAACATTAGATGACATGCGACAGTTGGGTAGCCTGTTCAAAGGTGTGAAATTGTTGAATGGAGGTGAACTAAAGGTGGTCAGTATCGATTCATCAAAAGTTGATCTGCTTCCTCCTGAACTACAAATTGCAAAAGTTGATAATCTCATCATTGCATTCATGTTACAAATCACAACATTGAAGGAATTACCCGAGCCAATTTTAGTGTCAAAGGACATCAACGTCAGATTGAAATGTGATTCTCTTGACGTCAGGTGTGAAGATTACCTCAAGATGAGGGTGACAACTGACGCTAAGAAGTTCTATCGAGGCGTTGATGTGATCGAAGTACCAGAAAGTTTGGTCGATAAATTTTACGTTGAAGGTCAACTTTTACTTCCGAAAGAATTCAAAGAAGATCATAAACTCTATCCGAATGAAATTGTTGTCATCAAGAACGTCCATAATGGTGTGACTACAAAGTCAGCGATCACAAAGTGTATTACACACGACAAACCGTTAGTACCGGTTGCAAAGATCGACCACGCATTTGGTCTTAAGCCGAGAAATAAAGAACAGAGTTTTTCGCTCGATCTCCTGTATGATGAGAACATCAAGTTGTTGACGCTTGTCGGTCCTTCAGGAACAGGAAAGACGCTATTAGCATTGGCGTCTGCACTCGACCAGTTGAAGGGCCTCGGAAATAATGCAAAGTACGAAAAGCTCATCGTGACAAGACCCGTTCAACCTCTCGGCAGGGACATTGGATTCTTACCGGGAACGCTTGAAGAAAAGATGGAACCTTGGATCTCTCCCATTCGTGATAACATCAATTTTTTGATGGGTTCTAAGAAATCTGCGCACAGGCGAGTTCCCCAAACAGGAAAGGATAAGAAGCCAGTCGACGAATATTATCTGTCGATCATGCAGGAACGAGGCCTGATTGAAATCGAGGCAATTACGTTCATTAGGGGACGTTCAATACCAAATTCTTTTATCATCATTGATGAAGCACAAAATCTTTCAATGCATGAATTGAAGACGATTATCACCCGTGTGGGCGATAACACAAAGATTGTGTTGACTGGAGACATTGAACAGATCGACAATGTTCACGTTGATGCATTTTCAAACGGTCTGTCGTATGCTGTGGAAAGATTTAAAGACTACGAACTTGCGGGTCACGTGACACTCCAGAAAGGTGAGCGCAGCGCCTTAGCTACTCTCGCCTCTAAGATCCTATAAACCTGAATCTTTTGAACTGGCAACAATACTTATGTTGCATGAAGTTCAAAGTATATGTCGATTACACGAAAGAAGAGACCCCTCGGCCATTTTATATCGGTAAAGGATCTGAGAAGCGAGTCAAATTAGAAAAGCGAAACAAACTACACACGGCGATTGTGGCCAAATATGGTCTTGATCGCCGTGTTATTTTTGAATCTGATGATGAAATTGCAGCGTTTGATTTAGAAAAGAAGTTGATCGTTGAATTTAACACATATGTGTATGATGGTGGTTGGGGTGCAAACTTCACGCTTGGTGGTGAAGGAGGCACCGGCATGAAGTACCCAAATCGTCGAGGAGAGAATCATCCGATGTGGGGCAAGAAACATACAGAAGAATCGAAACGTAAGAACAGTGAGTCAAATAAAGTTGCTTGTACAGGCGAAAAGAACGCAATGTTCGGAAAACATCATAGTGAAGAGACGAGAAAGAAGATTGGTGACAATCAACGTGGATGGCACCAAACTGCAGAAGCAAAAGCATTGATATCTGAAGCGCTAAAAGGCAAAACGCACGTGTGTTCAGATGAATCAAAAAAGAAGATCAGCGAATCACGAAAAGGTAAAGAACCTTGGAACAAAGGTAAGAAAATTGGTCCACGAAAGACGAAGCGTATCTTCTCTGAACAGGCACTGAAAAACATCGCTACTGCTGCTAAAAATAGAAAGAAACGTTCGAGTGCTGATGAATAAGATGAATTGATTCTACACAATCAGCTCTCGCGACATTGGCAAGCAAAATTCTATGACATTGCAATGATAATGATGATCCTCTTGAAGATCTTGTAACGAAGTAGGTCAACGATGCTCATGCTGCGGTATATTTGTCGTAGA
>Ga0172379_10008155_pt1 | contig 13301 bp, 9 predicted proteins | sample GrowelOW334metaG_FD_119756 | JGI IMG/M metagenome (GOLD analysis project Ga0172379, IMG submission 119756) | Groundwater microbial communities from an aquifer near a municipal landfill in Southern Ontario, Canada - Groundwater well OW334 metaG | ecosystem: Environmental > Aquatic > Deep... | reverse complement strand
TGGAATTGGCCTTTACGGAATGCGAAGATGATGCCTCGGGAGTTGTTGACACCCCCGCCGAGACCGTCTTTGTTGATCCCGACCACCGCACCGGCGGCTGTTCCTCCTTGGCCGCCATATCCGGGGATCAAGAACCAAGCCATGGGAAGTTCCTCTCGCATTTCCACCGCGTCGTTGGGGAAAGTGGCGCCCATAACGACTCCCATGTTGAAATAGCCGTATAGGCTTCCTTCGGTTCCGGCTTGCCAAACCCTGACAAGCCGAGCGGTTTCGCGCCAAACGGGTATACCATTCACCGTTACGAGCTGCTCTACTTCCGAGTTGGGGTCGAAGCTCGATTTGTCGACAACAAATATTCCCGTCCCGTGCTGCTTAATCGCCGCAGCGAATGGCAGGATGCAGGCTGAGCCGATGCCGGGCTGAACCGTTATACAGTCCACCCTTATCGGTGATTTCCTCGTCTTGAGAACCGTTGGATCCTTCTCGTTGCCGAAAAAGTCCACCTCGCCGATATGCCCCGCGGCATAGAGTACGGCCGTATCTCCGCCGTCACCCCTTTTGGCGTCTTCGATGACGATGAGGCCTTTTTTCCGGGCGTAATCAACAGTTTTCTGAAAGGCCCAGATTCCCCAAACGCCGTAGGCTTCATAGAACGCCATCTGCGGCTTTACAGCAAATACATATCCCTCGACGGCGTCGATGATTTGTTTGTTGAATTCGTAGAACATTCTGCCGATCGCTTCCAACGATCGGCCGTACTTGTCAGCCATCATTCTTACGAGATGTGCTGGCATATAACGGAGTTGCGGATCAAGTCCGCAAATTAGGATAGTTCCTTTCTCCGTTATTGCGGCGGAACATCTGTCGGTGAAGTTTGGAATAGTTAGCATTGCCAGATCTCCTTTCAAAGAGCTACTCGCGCAACAACAGGTTGCACCTATCTGCCAAAATATTTGGCCAGAACATAGCCCGCCTCAGTCTAGTCTTTCGGGAAATAATGTCAATTATTCAGCAAAGATGTTCCGCTTCAACCGGTATCACCAAACACTCAGAAAAATAAATTTCAAGGCATCAAAAACACCGGCTTTTAACATATCCGTATTCAAGAAAGCGCCTGGAGAAGCCGATGGATTTGGCGTCGCGGTCGCGGTAGGAGAAGGCGACGATGATGAGACTGGCGTAACGGTAGGACTGACGGACAAAGTCGGACTTGGAGAATTTGCCGGTGACGCCGTCGGTGTCGGAGTAACGGTAATAGTCGTTTGCACCGAGCCTGTCGGTGTTGGTGTAGGTAAAGAAGTCATTGCCGGGATAGGCGTAACGCTGACCGCCACAGTAGGCGTAGGTGCGGGGGTGTTCGTCAAAACCGGAGTAGGAGTTGGCGCATAGGTCCGGTACGGCGTTGGCATTATAGTGGTCGATGGCTTTGGGGTTGGAGTTATCGTTGGCATATTTGAAGGGCTTGGCGAGCGGTATGTAGTCGGTGCGGGCTTAAAAGAGACCGAGGGAGAAACTGTCGGCTTTGTGGTAATCGAAGGAGAAATGGTATTTTTATTGGAATTCGGCGAAGCAGCTGGAACTGGCGTTGCAATTATGGATGAACTTGGACTTGCTACCGGCCTGTAAATAACGGAAGTAACGGTTTTCACGGTATTCGAATAAACGGCCTGGACGCCAGAAGCGATACTATAGAAAAACCTGGCAATTCCATTTCTGGCAAAACTGCTTTTGGAAATGGAAGTCACGGGTGTTTTCGTTGGTGAAGGGATAGGCGTTGTCTCGTTTTCGATCATAGGTCCGGTCATATTGCCGTCTTTATCGAGCTCGATCAGAGCACCCCAGCGATCTTGGGGATCAAAACTTTCTATTATTAAATACCTCTGATCGTTCCTTTGCCCTGTCTCCGTCAGATTGGTACCGGCCTTAAGAACAGCCGAGACTTGATCCTTCGTACTCAGACCAGAAGACAGGTTTGTTCGGTTTTTGATGAGCTCGTAAGCTCCTGATTTACTTTTTGGAAACTCATAGTTAATGCCAGTATCGGCGAGACCTGTTAGGTTTTTGCAATACTCAAAATATTGCTTGCCATTTTCACCGGTTAGCGCGTTTAAGCCGGTATTTTCTCCAGTAATTGAAGCAATAATGTATCCACAAGAAACTACATTAAATTTTCCATTTGCGGACATCAATAGAGAGTTCATAATACTTTCGTTTGTAGGACGATAAACAGGTCTTGAATCGCTAAGCTTTTCTAATGTGCAACCCATAATCTCCGGACTACCATAAAGTCTTCCTTTGTATGTATAAGCGTCTGCGGGATCAATCGCGCAATTTTTACCGAATACTCCGCTTGAAAAGGCTTTTGCCGGAGACAAATTTGTTTTGACTATATACTCATCGGATAAGCCAGCAAAAGCGTGGCCTATTTCGTGCATTATTACAGTAACCAAATCTGTCGTATTCAAAAGAACGGGAGCATCGCTATTATTTTTATTCCCTGTACTTATAAAAATACTTTTTGATTCAAGGTCGGTATACGCTAAATGTGTAAGCTCGTTTATGAAGATATAAATTCTAGCGTCGCGACACTGAGAAATAGCTTCCGGAAAGTTCATATCCCAGAAATATTCCCTTTTATCTTGTAGTTCAGAATTTCCTGTATTCTTCTGATTTCCATTTATCTTTACGACCTTTTTTGATAATTTACCATCATCATGTTTGTCCAGGTCAATATAATGAGAAAAGGAATCTCTGAAATCGGCAAATGGCTCGATTGTTTCAAAACCCAACTTTCTAACAGAATCGCTTGTCAAAACAAGTCTGTTAAAGTTGTATGAATTCGCGCTTGCACCGCGCATAGTGACAATTCCATATTTTCCACTACCGCCAGTCGGTGCACATAGACTCATTCCAACTTGAGATGAGTATATATCTCCAAATTGATTATCCTTGGATAATTTGATAACAACCTCAATCGGCTGGCCTGTAGAAATCGCTTTTACAACCCGATCAGTAAGCGGATCATTAAACCAACCGATACCTTCTGACCAATTTTTAATTTTCCATTGGTATACCCATTGCCCTTGTTCGTTTTTAGCGACGCGGGTAAAGTTCTTTTCCCGATTTTCCCTAACCACTACTCGCTGCCCATCTTCTAGCATCGTAATCTCACCGATCGCACCCATCTCTGTCGGCGGATTTACCTTCTCCACCAAAATTCCATCTTTATCCCACTGTGACAAACAATACTCGTTGATAGTCGGAACAATGGTTACGACAAGATCGTAGATGGGAGTAACGGGAATATCACCGGTGATTTTCCTCTCCCCTCGCAGAATATCTCTCTCAAAGTCGGGATCGACCGCCAGAGTGATCTTGGGAGCGCCGGCTTCATATTGGATACCGGTGAAAATCCTTTTATCAGTGCTATCCGGGCCGCAATATTGAGGGTGTGTAGAAAGAGTCGTCTCAGCAAAGACTTGGGGAACAAAAAAACAAAAGCTCAAGCCAACAAAAATGACAATTGAAATTAGGATGGCTGGAGACAATCTGGAGCATGAAGCTCTCATGCGGAAATTATAGCACAACCCTATTCCACCCCACCTCTCAACTTCCTTCTTAGAATTTTATAGTTAGGCAGTTTACCGTGTTTCACAACTTCATCACCGCACGACCCAAAAAATCACCTTGAGTGCTCCCAAAACTCCAGCCATTAGACGATCGCCTTCCAAGAAGGCCTGTGGCGATGAAGATGGACTTGGTGTGACTGAAGTGCTCGGCGACAAGGAAGGACTTGGAGTAACAGTCGATGTCGGTAAAGGTGACGATGAAGAAGTCGGCGTGGCGGTAGGAATTACGGATGATATTGGGCTTGGAGAATTGGTTGGTGAAACTGTTGTTATCGGACTAGTGAATACGGTTGGAGACGGCGAAAATGTTTGACTCGGAGAAGCATACAGCGGGACGGTTGTTGACGGACTGGGAGTAATAGTTACGGTTGGTGTCACGGAATAGGTCGGAACATATGACGGTGAAGGTGGATTTGTAACACTGGGGTCTGGTGTTGAAGTGACAGTTGGCAAAGTTGAAACACTTGGACTTGGCGAGCGGTATGTAGTCGGCGCGGGCTTAAAAGACGCTGAGGGAGAAATTGTCGGCTTTGCCGTAATCGAAGGAGAAATGGTATTTTTATTGGTTGGTGAAGCAACCGGAACCGGCGTTGCGGTTGCGGATGAACTTGGAGTCGTTACTGGTTTGTAAATAACAGACGTAATGGTCTCTACAGTATTCGAATAAACTGCTTGAACACCGGTAGCGATACTTAAGAAAAACTTGGCAATCCCGTTTCTGGCAAAACTGCTTTTGGAAATGGAAGTGACTGGTGTTTTAGTCGGTGAAGAGGTGGGCGTTGTCCCGTTTTCGATCATAGGTCCGGTCATATTTCCATCTTTATCAAGCTCAATCAGAGCACCCCAGCGATCTTGGGGATCAAAACTGTCCATCATCAGGTATTGATAATCATTATTGACAGCGGTTTGGACGGATGCGACTCCGGAACCGAAGATTGAGGAGGTGAAATTGCCGACGGCTGACAACAGGTCCGAATTAGAATCAACTGATTTTTTGCTTGTGGCTGAACTATTTTCCTTCGGCAACTCATATTTGACGCCCTTATCAACGATACCGTCTAACTCCCAACAATCGGGAAAATGCGATTCGGCTATACCTTGAGCGAACCCTATGATAGCCGTCACTATGTGACCACAAGAGACTACATTGAACTGGCCAGTCCCCTCTCTCATTATGCTGTCTTCAGTCGGTCGATACAATGGCCTTAAAACTCCTGAAAAATCGACCGCCCGGAAAGTGCAACCCTCGGAAGTCAAACTTCCGTATAATTTGTTACCCGATTTTGTATTATACGTAAAATCATCCAACGGTCTCAAAGAACAATTTTCCACAAAATTACCTGCTACCGTCCATGATTTTTTGACCGAGATGTTGCTGTTAACCAAATACTCATCGTTCAAGCCCGCAAAAGCATGGCCGATCTCATGCATTGCCGTGTCCGAAAATTCCGAGACAAGAGCAGTCCTGGTACCATCCGGATGCGTTTGTGAGAAACCGTCCACCGCCATGAATATATTATTAGTAAATCGACTCGTGTAACCGTAATAGGTTAAGTCATTTATAAATATATAAAGTCTCTTACCAGAACAAGCGGATACGCGTTGTGGAAAGGATATGTCTTTAAAATATTTTCGTGGCTTATCATTTATCGTTGCATCCTCAGTCTCAAACCCTCGATCATCATAATTGCCAAGATCAAGGAAGTGGGAAAAAGTCATGTGATAGGTAGCAAAAGGTTCCGTCTCTCTAAATCCGCGCCCCCACACTCCGTCACCAAAGGCCGCCAGTTCTCGAAGATTGTAATCGGCACTTTCACCTCTCATATAGACGACGCCATATTGACCGCCACCACTAATCGGTGCGCACAAACTCATACCCACTTGAGAGGAGTAAATGTCCTCACCCGAATCAGCTTTTGGCACCTTAACAACAGCTTCAATAGCTTGGCCATTGGCAATGGCTTTGATAAATCTTTCATTCAACGCTCTATCGGAATAAGCAACACCAGCAGGCCAATTCTCCATCTTCCAGGCATACTGCCATTGGCCTTGTTCATTTTTTGCGCCTCGAACAAAAGGTTCTTCCTCATTTTTCCTCACAACCACTCTCTGTCCGTTCTCAGTCATCGTAATCTCACCAATTACCTTCATTGTCTCCGGAGGATCCACCTTCTCCACTAAAATTCCATTCTTATCCCACTGTGGCAGGCAATATTCATTGATGGTCGGAACAATAGTTACGACCAGATCGTAGATAGGCGTAATAAGGATATCACCGGTGATTTTCCTTTCACCACGCAAAATATCTCTCTCAAAGTCGGGATCGACCGCCAGAGTGATCTTGGGAGCGCCGGCTTCATACTGGATACCAGTGAAAAGTCTTTTGTCGGCACTATTTGGTCCGCAGTAATTGGGATGAGGCATGGGTGCCGTCTGAGCAAAGGCTGGCGGTACCAAAAAGAAAAAGCTTAAAAAAGCTAAGGGAAGCAATGAGCGTGTAGCTCGCATGGAGAAATTATAGCACTGGGAGAATGGTTTAAGAAATTTCTTATGCTAGGCAGTGGTCTCTCTTCCGCAACCACTTTCCCGCAGGAAAGTGACAGAAACAGACTACTCTATCCCTCCCCTCAACCTCTTCCTCAACACCTTATAATCCCCCACCTCCCTCCCTACCAACTCCCAAAACTTCTTAGAATGGTTGAACTCGGCCAGATGACACAGTTCATGAACGATAATATAATCCTGAAGCCGTGGCGGAAGATAGATAATACGGTAACTGAAATTAAGATTACCTTTGGCCGAGCAGCTGCCCCAGCGAGATGACTGATTGCGGATAGAGATTTTTCCCCATTTGAAATGGTAACAGTCGCTACGAGTTGAATTATAAATATTGCCGAAGTGTGCCAACTTTTCCTTGACCAACTTCAGAGCCGCGCTTTTCTTAGCCAAATAATCCTTACGCCAGCCATTAGCCGGCTTAACATTCCAAACCGCCGGAGGGTTCTTCAGGAATTTCTCGCGCTTCCCTAATACCCAGCTCTGCTTGCTATTTACAAATCTTTCAATCAGAAAATTTGGAGCCAAAAAAGGTGCACTTACTCGAACCCGACCGTCGTTGCGATAAATCGTTATCCGCAAATGGCGGGCCCGACGACTGCGAACTAATTCATATTGAAACGGCAATGATTTCTCTTCACTATTCATTACCCCAATTTATCACAAAAGCGACCATTTGGTTGGCCGCCTTTGAAATTCCAAATGCTCAAATATTCTTGAATTCCTATTTCGCCAACTTACTGAGAAATGCATTGATAAGCGCCAAGACCACTGAGAAGATGAGTGCCGCCCAGAAGCTGGTTACAACTACGCCTGGAACGAAGTAAGCGGCCAGCATGATAAGGAGAGCGTTGATGATCAATGCAAAGACTCCTAGAGTAACTAAAGTCATGGGCAAAGCCAGAAGATGGACGATGGGCTTAATGAAAGTATTGATAACTCCGAGGACTATGGCCAAGACCAGAGCGGCCACAATCCCGCCCGGCAGAGCCACGCCTGGAATAAGGTAAGCGGAAATAATAATGGCGATCGTGTAAATGAGCCAGTTGGTGATGAATTTCATGGGGTAATTATAGCACCTTCCTAACATACCCCAACAACACCCTCGCCAACCTTATTTCTATCCAGGATACATTAGGACCAACTTTGGACTTAACCGGACTAAGAAGTGGCGGCTTGTCATCATTCTGAGCAATTGAAACTTCTTCCAGAGCTTTTTCCAGTTTGGAAAAATGGGCGAGAGAAATTTCCTTCTTCAAATACACAATGTCGCTGACCTGCAATGGTTTCGTCACACCCTTGCCGCCCTCCAGAAGCTTCTCGATCTGACTTATGATCGTTTCTTCCTCGAGCTCCCTTTCCTTAGCCATTTCTCTCAAAGATTTCTGGTCTTTTACAAGCAGAGCCGTTTTCTCATAAGTAGAAAGCTTTGATGGCTTGATTTTCTTTGTTCGCTTACCATCCGGACCCAGAGCATAAAGCGGCGCCACTTTGGCCAAAAATTCATTTTGTTTTTGGAGAATGTCTTTTTCGTCTGTATACTCGATAATGCTTTCGGCTTTGTCCGACAATTCGCGGAGATGCCGATCGAATTCCAAGACTTCGCCATGAACCTGAAAAGCGTTCTCATGGAAACCGAGGATAGCCAGTCCATTCAATGTCCGGACCCGCGACAGAGCCACATAACCCATGCCGGGAGCGAAGGTTTTGGAAAGATCGACTTCGATGGCGTCCAAGCTCATACCCTGACTCTTATGGACGGTAATGGCCCAGGCTAGACGAAGCGGGTACTGTTCCAGTTCGGCCAAGATCTTACCGTCCTCCTCGATCTGCCAAAGAGCCTTTTCGATGGTGATAAGCTGACCCTCCGGATGATCCGGTGTTGTCGCCGTCCGGATGACCGGGTCGGTAAAGTGGCCACAGGAAACAACCACACCCAAGGTGCCGTTGACATAACCTTTATCGAAATTATTTTTGACGCACATGACCCGGGCCCCCTTTTTCAATTTCAATATTTCCGGGGCCAAGCAGGATTTCTTCAAAGCTTCAACGAGAGGTTTCCGTCCGCGCGTAATCATTTCATAAGTTATTTCTGTCCCATCCACCTTCTCCAGTTCTCTCTGATTGATCGAATCAACATCGATGTTGTGCGTATAGAGACGAGTCGGTTCGATAAGCATTTCTACCTTTTCTTCTCTCGTATCTTCCTGCTCCTCACTTGCCCTTCGTAGCTCCGAGCTTGCGAGGAGCGAAGTAGGGTCTCCAATCTCCTCTTCTCTTCTTACCTCATAGCTCTTAGCTCCTAGCTCTTCTCTATATCTCCCCCTCAATACCTTCCTCGCCCCTTCCGAAACTTCACCAGATCGAATCTCGTTTAAAATCGACAAGATGGCATCATTGGTCTGGCGGAAGTTCTCATGAAGATAACAGACACTGAATTTCCCCTCCTTCCAAGCGGCCGAAGTATAGATAAATCTCGGTTCAGGCTCGCCCATCCTCGCAACGGGCGGCAATTGGAAAAAGTCGCCGCAAAGAACGACCTGGATGCCACCAAAAGGCTCACCGGACTTCTTGATATGGCGGAGGACACGGTCGATCATGTCGAAACGGAAATGGTGGAGCATGGAAACTTCGTCGATGATGAGAACTTTGGCTTCGGCCACTTTCTTTTTTATGTAAACTTTCTCCCCGATTTCCGCTATATCCTGAAGCGACAGTCTGTCCTTGATGCCGATGCCGGACCAGGAATGGATAGTCATCCCACCCATATGGGTAGCGGCAATGCCGGTCGAAGCTGTCACACCGACAGGCACGTCGTGCTCCTTGAGATATTTGATGTATTCATTGAGGACATAAGTCTTGCCGCTCCCGGCCGGTCCGGTCAGGAAAACATTGGCGCCGGTTTTCAAGATGTTGAGGGCTTGGGCTTGGGTCATGGGCGAAGTATAACAGAAAAAAATACAAGGGATTAGGGACTAGGAGTTAGGGACTAGGGGGGCAACTTTTGAAGGGTTGGTGTGGGAAAAAATTCATGAAGATTTTATCACTTTTTTATTATTTCTTTATCACTTTTTGATACAGATTTTATCTCGCTCTGATACGATTAGGTATTGAAACGCCGGTGGTTTGGCAACGAGATCAGACTCGTCACTCTGTGTCTCAGGGGTTCGAATCCCCTCACCGGCTCCGTGATCTGGACCCGATAAAGTAAACACAAAAGCCTTGACTTTTAATTTTGGTTTGCTACAATTACACCAATGACGAGTCTGATCGTTTGAGTTCCAAACGAGGCAAGAGAAACAAAAATCCGCTTAGGCGGATTTTTGTTTGGGAAAACGACAAAACATTGTAAACACCTAGCTTCACATGTAATCGTTATAACCTAAATCCAAAATACCCTTATTCTAAGCCACTATTTGGTTTTAACATAGCAATTGTGCAAAAGTGCTTGACAAATTAAGTGGGTATGCTATACTTGTACCAAGATAGAGTGAGTTGTGGGATTATATATCCTCTATCCGAAGTTCTTTGGAATCTGGTCTGGTTTAAGGATGAGCTCGTCCGCCAGTGCCTGTATAAAATCCCTAGGACCCGAAAAACCCTCCGAGGCAGGTTATCCATTGGAATCTGCTTAGCGTCCGAGGTTTGATCCCCCTCGGCTTTATGTCTTCACAGTTCTTTGAAAGATTGATCACCTTTCACCACTTGTTCGCCCGCGCATATCATCCGATATGCGCGTTTTGCTTTTAAATACAATCCAATCTGCATCACAACCCCTTTGGCTTCCGGGAGATGGAATAGATAAGAACAACCAGTCCAAAAACCACCACGACCGCGGCCAGAAAGAGAGCCACGCTCGGGGAATAAACCTGCCAGACATAGCCGCCCACAATGCCGGCGAACATTGCTCCGAAACCGGTCGAGGCATTGAAGAGACCGTAGGCCGTGCCTTTCTCTTCGAGAGGAATAGTCCGGCCGATGAAAGCCCTGGCTGTCGAGTCCGTGGCCGCCGAGAAAACTCCGAGAACAATGAAGGCCAGGACCAGAGCCAGAGCCCCTTGGGCGTAATTGATGCCCAGATAAGCGACGATCAGAATGATGTAGCCGACGACCAACACTTTGACTGTGCCAAATGAATCGGAAAGTTTGCCGGAAATATAAGAGAAACCGGAATAAGCGATGCTGTAGACCATATAAAAGAGCGGTATTGAAGCGATGAAAAGTCCGATGGTCGTCGTCTTCAAGAGCAGGACGGCGATAGGCAAACTGCCGACCGACAGGAAAAATATGGCCGCCAGATACAAACGCAGACTGAGCGGCATCCGAAAATAAGATGAAAGCGAGAGGACTTTGCGGCCCCGGTCGTCTTTCCTGGCCACGATATCTTTGACGAAAAAGATCGTAGCCACGGCGATGAGGCCAAGAAGAAATGCCGTGATGAAAATAATATTAAAGCCGTCCGGCCAGCGCGAGAGGATGAGGTACGCCGCCAAAGGACCCAAAACTCCGCCGGCCGTATCCATGGCCCGGTGATAGCCGAAAGACCGGCCCTGTTCGGAAGCGGGCGCCGAAGCCGAGATGATGACATCGCGGGGCGATTCGCGCAGTCCCTTACCTATCCGGTCGGTTACCCGGAGACCCAGGACGGTGGCGACGCTACCGGTCAAAATATAGAAGGGACGAATGGCTACAGACAGGCTGTAGCCGATAAAAATAAATATCCGGTGCTTCTGAAGTTTGTCTGAAAGAACGCCGGAATAGATCTTCAGGAAATTGGCCGCCCCGGCGGCCAGACCCTCAACCAAACCGAGCGAAGCCGCTCCGGCCGTGAGAACGGAAGCGAAGAAGGCCGGAAAGGCCGAAAGGATCATTTCATTGGAAAAATCGTTGAAGAAACTGGTCAGCCCCAGCATGAAAATATTCTTGTTCAAACCAAAAATCCGCTTGGGAGGCGGTTGTGTCGGAGGCAACAAGGTGGTTGGGGTGGTGAGAGCCACGGGAGAATTATAACATGGGCAGTTCCCTTTTCTCCTTCTCAAGAATAATTCTCTTCTTCCCCGCTCCCCTATTATAACCGCCCAGCTTTCCGTCGGAGCGAATAACGCGATGGCATGGAATTGCCGGATCGTAATTTTTATTGAGAATATTACCGACCGCCCGGGCAGCCTTGGGTCGGCCGGCTTTCACGGCGACTTGCGTGTAAGTTAAAGTCTTCCCTTTGGGGATTTTTTTGACCACGGCGTGGACTTTTTGGGTAAAGGTAAGCATAGCATCAGATCGTTTGAGGCTTTCAATTTTTAATATTTGATATTTTATATTTGATTTTCCTAATGTGTCGCGATTATAACATGACTTGCAGGAATTTGAGAAAAAGGTAGGATGGGTGGTAGAAAGTATTCGGAAACCTCAAACCAAAAGGATTTTATGCGAGTCATATTACTGATAGGTAATCTGGAAGATGCTGACAGGGATTTTATTGGGACTCTTAATTCCCTAGAACACCGAGTTCAAAACCTGCATTTGTTTGCCAGTCGCAACATTGCGGGTCAGATGCCGAGAGCAAAGACAATCGGGCCATACTGGCCACTAGATCCGACCCTCGGCGGAAATTCAATAATTCCCTGGAGAATCGAGATATTGGTCGCAATCTTGCCGAACATCTCCATGAAGACGGACTGGAGAGTGTACGGTAATCAGGCGCTAATGGCAATTACAATCGCCCTGATCAATCGACAGAGGCAAAGTACGATCGTAGTCACCGATCGGTATGACTATGCGGCAGTTGTCGATCTGGTTAGGCCCAGAAAACCAGACCTACATGCACCAATAGTCGATCGACTCTACGAAAAGGCTTCAAAAGCTATTGTGGGGCTTTTTGGAAGCCATGGAATCGATGAAATCGCACCAGAGCAAGAAGTCGCACATCACGATTAACGAAACCGCGCCCTAACCCGGCGCGTTTGTTTTTGGGGCGATGAGGAGAGCAACACTATCCTTTTCTGACACTTTCCTGGAGGAAAGTGCTTGGAAACGACTTGTCTGACTGGCCAAAAAAGCGCCTTATTTGTTCCCAAACTCCTCGTCTTCCACATCTTTCTCCGCCTCGAACTTGGTAACATGAACCCGACCGTCAATATGATGAGCCGGCGAATAGAGTGTGTAGAAACGGAGCGGTTCGGGGCCAGTATTCACAATATTATGCTCCACCCCGGCGGGAACGATGAGGGCCGTGCCGTCGGAAAGTTCGAATTCCTGGCCACTCACAATAGCTTTGCCCTGGCCTTTCTCGAAGCGGAAAAACTGGTCGTTCTTGGGATGGGTCTCGAGACCGATCTCCTCGCTCGGAAGCAGTGACATGAGAACCAGCTGGCAGTGATTGCCGGTGTAAATAACTTTCCGAAAATTCGGATTGTCGATGGTTAACTTTTCGATGTTGGCGTGGTATGGGGTGGTGATCATGGGGGTTTTTATAATTAAAGATTAATAAATCTAATTATACCGCATGATCCACTTCATTCCGCACTATCCTTAATAAAGAAATAATATTCACACCTACTCGCTATCCTCCTTGATAAACCCATGCGATTGCAATGACCACAACTTGGCATAGAGGCCGTTCTTGGCAAGAAGTTCATCATGAGTCCCCTCTTCCAGAATCTTGCCATGCTCAAGGACGACGATCCGGTTCATTTTGCGGATAGTCGAAAGGCGGTGGGCGATAACCATGACCGTTTTGCCCTGCATAAGATTGTTCAAAGCTTCCTGGATCAGGACTTCGGAATGCGAGTCGAGACTGGAGGTCGCTTCGTCCAAGATGAGAATGGGTGCGTTCTTCAAGATCGCCCGGGCGATAGCCACCCGCTGGCGTTCACCGCCGGAAAGCTTGATGCCGCGTTCGCCCACGAAAGTATCGTAGCCCAGAGGCAACTCCGAAATGAATTCATGGCAGTGAGCGGCTTTGGAAGCAGCGATAATTTCTTCTTCAGTGGCATCCTGTTTGCCGTAGCTGATATTGTCACGCAAAGAGCGATGGAAGAGGACGGGATCCTGAGGGACGAATGAGATAGCTTCGCGGAGACTGCCTTGGGTCACTTCCGCAATATTCTGTCCGTCGAT
>Ga0172379_10008154_pt1 | contig 13302 bp, 13 predicted proteins | sample GrowelOW334metaG_FD_119756 | JGI IMG/M metagenome (GOLD analysis project Ga0172379, IMG submission 119756) | Groundwater microbial communities from an aquifer near a municipal landfill in Southern Ontario, Canada - Groundwater well OW334 metaG | ecosystem: Environmental > Aquatic > Deep... | reverse complement strand
TACATAACTCGTCTTGTCATTAGCATCCAGATAAGCTAGAGAGGTTTTATCTTGATAATAGAGACGGCCGGTATTTTCCTCGTTATACCAGTTAGTGGCGGATCCCTTGATCAGCGGGTTATAGTTGAAATCATTATTTTCATCCGGCCCGAATAACCAGCCGCTCGCTAACAGCCTATCTTGATCTTTCAGCCATTCCCCGGGTGCGCCAGTTAGAGGGAGGATCCTCTCTCGATCGGTTTTAAGAGTAATTATTTTTCCGGTTTCCGCTATAAATAAATATTTATAGTTAGAACTTAATTTTAAATCACTGCTGGTTGCTGTAGTAATTAAAAAAGGCAAGTCGGCGCGAAAAAGATTGATATTTTCCGCGAAGGTGGTCTGGCCCGAATAGACGGTAATTTTTTTATTGAGAGTCAAATATCCTTCTAATTCCAATTTTAAATCGTATTCTCCGGGGAGGACATTCTTTATCTTAGCGGCGGTCGTCAAATAATTTTTGGCGTAGGGATTGAGAGAAAAATTAGTCTGCGGCTGGTCGTTAAGGTAAATAGTGGCGCCCCGCGGCGAACTGTCTACAGCGATCATGCCGGTTTTAATCAAAAGACGATTAACTTTGGGCGGCCAAGCCAGATTAAATTTATAGCCGGAAGCTAGAAGGGAAATTATGGTCGTTCCCCCGATAAAAATCACGATAAAACCGAAAAATAAAAAATCCCGGGATTTTTTAGACATAATATTGCTCCTTTTAGTCCGCACGCGTAATATCCGCGCCTAATTTTCTTAAGCGTTCATCTAATTTAGCGTAACCGCGATCAATCTGGTAGATATTATCTATTTCCGTGGTTCCTAGCGCCAGGAGAGCGGCGATAACTAAAGCAATGCCGGCGCGAATATCCGGACTGATTATTTTTTTTCCGTATAATTTAGTTGGTCCGCTGACCACTACCCGATGCGGATCGCACATCACGATATTAGCTCCCATCTGAGAGAGTATATCGGTCCAGATCAGTCGGCGATCATAGATAGTATCTTGGATCAAAGAGACGCCGTTAGTCTGAGTCATTAAAACCGTGTAGGGGGATTGCAGATCGGTCGGAAACCCCGGATATTCATGAGTTTTTATATCGTAACTTTTTAGATTCTTAGCAGATTTAATCAGTAACCAATCTTTCCCTTTTTCATAAATTACCCCGATCTTATTAAAAATAGTCAGTAAGCTTAGGATATGGTCGGGATTGCAATTAGTTATTTTTATTTCCGAATTAGTTGCGGCGGCCATGATAGCGAAAGATCCAGTTTCAATTCGGTCCGGCATGATATTGAACACCCCGGCCCTTAAAGTTTCCACTCCCTCGATTATGATAGTCGGCGTACCGGCGCCGGTAATTTTTGCTCCTTGAGTATTTAAATATTCGGCTAAAGCCGTAATTTCCGGCTCCATCGCGCAATTTTGTAAAACACTCCGACCCGGGACAAGAGTAGCAGTCATCATCAGACTTTCGGTAACCGTGACGCTGACGGTGGAAAAGAAGTAATTTGTCGCTTGTAATTTTTTAGCCTTAACATGGTAGTACTTTCCATCCGTTTCTTCTACGGTCGCTCCGAAGGCTTTAAAACCCTCCAGGAACAAGTCAATCGGCCGACTGCCAGCCCCGATGACACAACCCCCGGGGTGAGGGAATTTAGCTTCCCCAAAGCGGGCGAGGAGCGGACCGACAAACATGACTGAAGTCCGGAATTTATCGGCTAATTTAGAGGCTAATTCAATTTTATTAAGGTTTTTAGTGCTAATTTCCGCGCTGGAGCCGGTTTTCTTTATCTCCGCCCCTAAATCAGTCAATAAATCAAAAGACTTGCTGATATCTTCAATATCCGGCAGATTATTGATAATTATCGTATCGGTTGATAAAATAGCGGCCGGAATGATTTTTAAAGCGGCGTTTTTTGCTCCATTAACCGTTATTTCGCCACTTAATTTTTGACCGCCTTTGATAATGAATTTTGGCATATTAGTAAAGGGAAGATAAAAATTTTATTTCTGACCTAACTATAACCCATTTGTTGACATTTTTCAAATATTTGTTATCATTAACTTAGTTCAGAGATATTCTGATTTTTTATTATCAAAACATATGTCAAAAATTGCCGTAGTGCATACTGGTGGTAAACAATATAAAGTCCAAGAAGGGGCGACTATCAAGGTCGAAAAGCTGATAGCGGAGATCGGTCAGAAAGTTAAATTAGATACTCTACTCATCGCTGATGGCGATAAATTAGAATTAGGCCAACCCTCCTTAGGCGATAAAGTTGAGGCCGAGATTTTAGCTACCGGTAAGAGTCCTAAAGTAACGGTCGTCAAATATAAGAACAAAACCCGCTATAAGAAAACAGTCGGTCATCGTCAGAGATTCACGGCTCTAAAGATTTTAAAAATTGCTTAAATAGTTTAACCCAAAAATAAAAATTCGTCTCTCTCCGGGACGAATTTTTTTATTCTGCTAAACTTTATTTATTTCATTCCGGTTTTTCAGGGCGCTTCCCAAAGTCAGTTCATCGGCATATTCCAGATCGGATCCGGCCGGCAAGCCTTTCGCCAGGCGGGTGATCTTAACCCGGTCTCTAAAAATCTTTGTTAGATACAGCGCCGTCGTTTCACCTTCTAAAGTAAAATTCAAGGCGAGGATTATTTCCTTAATCTCCCCGGCTTTTATCCGGTCCACTAATTTTTTAATATTTAAATCTTCCGGTTTGACTTCATTGATAGTATTGATCAGGCCGCCGAGAACAAAGTATTGTCCGTCGTATTGTTTCGTGGCTTCTAGCGCCGCGAGGTCCTGAGTATTTTCGACGACGCAGAGAGTACTAGCACGGCGATTCTTATCGGCACAGATCAAACAAGGATTATTTTCCGATAGGGCTAAACAAGTTCGACAGACCGTAGTTTTATCTTGTAGTTCCTTGATCGCGGCGGCCAAATTTTCCAGCTTTTCCCTAGGTTGTTTCAGTAGATGAAAAACATAACGTTCGGCCGTCTTCGGACCGACGCTGGGAAGAGCCGAGAATTTTTCAATTAAATTTTGGATAGCCGCTGGGTATCTCATCTTAATTTATTTTTTATTAATTCATTCCTGGGATACCGCCCATATCCTGCAGTTTTTTAGCCATTATCCTTTGGGCGCGTTTCAAGGCGTCGTTAAAACAGGTTTTTAAAGTTTCTTCCTGGGAATTATTGTTTAGGTTTTCATTCAATTTTAATTCCAATACTTCCATATTGCCGTTTAGAACGACTTTCACGCCGTTTCTTTCTTCAGTAATCGTTTCTTGCGCTAGAGCGTTTTGCATGGTTTTCGCCTGGCTGCGTAAATCTTTGAATTGTTTCAATTTATTAAACATATTTTTGGTAGTATTATTATCCTTTATTTTTATTAAAATTCCACCGCTTCCGGCGCGTTCAGTTTTTTAGTGATACTTCGAAAACTCACCGTATTTTCGTCAAAGAATAAATCCACTTTTCCGGTCGGACCATTACGATGTTTGGCGATATGGATTTCCGCCTTATAGCGCTCATCCAGCGGTAAGTCGTTCGGATTATAACCGCGATCGGCCGCTTTACGATAAATGAACATTACGACGTCGGCGTCCTGTTCAATGGAACCGGAATCGCGCAGATGGGATAATTTCGGGATGGCCGGATGAGTCAATTCCACGGCGCGGGAAAGCTGGGCCAAAGCGAGGATCGGAATATTGAGTTCGCGGGCGATTGATTTCAGGCCGCGGCTGATTTCCGCGATTTCCTGGACGCGGTTATCGCCGTATTTACCGCGACCTTCCATCAACTGCAGATAATCGATAACAATTAGTCCCAAACCTTTTTCCATCTGCAAACGCCGGGCTTTAGCGCGGATTTCCATAATCGATAAAGTTCCCGAGTCATCGATGTAAATCGGCGCTTCGGCTAATTTACCCATCGCTTCGCCAATGCGCGCAAAATCATTGTCCTCTTCTTTATCCGATAAATTTCCGGTGCGCATCTTCCATAAACTGACGTTAGCTTGGGCGCAAAGCATGCGATCGACTAATTGCTCCTTACTCATTTCTAAAGAGAATACTCCCACTCCTTCTTTGCTCTTGATAGCGGCTTGTCGGGCAATATCCATCGCTAAGGCCGTTTTACCGACCGAAGGACGGGCGGCCAAGATTACCAGATCAGATTTTTGCAGGCCGGCTAAGAGATTATCAAGATCCGGAAAACCAGTCGATAGGCCGCGTAATTTTCCGCTATAACGATGCAGTTCATCGATCCGTTCAAAAGCGGCCGTGAGCAGGTTATCGATTGGCAAGAAAGCATTCTTTAAATATTTACGACTGACCCCGAAAACTTTTTTTTCAGTTTCATCTAGGATTTCGTCAATTTCCCGCTCCTCATCAAAACTCATGGTGGAAATTTCCGCCGCGGCTTGCTGCAAACGACGCAGCGTCGCTTTACGCTGGATAATATTAGCGTAGTTGGCAATATTACCGGAAGTCGCAACAGCGTTAGAGAGTTGGGCGAGGTAACTGCGGCCGCCGATGAGAGCGATCTGTTTTTTATCTTCTAGACGATTAGAAAGCGTGATGATATCGATCGGTTCCTGGTTGCCGTATAATTCTTTAATCGCGTCGTAGATGATCTTATGGCTGTCTTTATAAAAATCCTGCGGCATGACGGTATCCGCTACTTTTATGATCGCGTCTTTATCAATCAAAAGGGAGCCCAGAAGAGATTCTTCCGCTTCCAGGCTATGCGGCGGGACTTTGGCCATTAAATTTTGGTCGCTCGTAGCCATATTTTTAATTATTTTTTTTAGTATTGTTCCTATCGTTTTACTATCTTAACCTATCGTCAGCTATTTTTCAAGCGGATTTTAGGGCGGTCTGAGCACAGTTTTTGCGCAGGTTTTACACACCGAATAATCAGGAATAACCGCGACGGCTATAAAAAAAACCGCTGTTTGCGGTTTTTTTAACAACGTTTGGGAGCCGACTGTCGGATTCGGACCGACGACCTGCTGTTTACAAGACAGCTGCTCTACCAGCTGAGCTAAGTCGGCGAATCAATACTCAGACAGCGAAAAAGTGCGCCCAGCAGGATTCGAACCTGCGACCATCTCCTTAAAAGGGAGCTGCTCTACCAACTGAGCTATAGGCGCCTAAATAAAACGGCGTTAAACCGCCAGTTTTATTACAAATTTGATAATAACAAAAGATTTTATTTTTGACAAGCCTTTGGCCAATAATCGGATAAATCGGCTGGACAATTTTTAGGAGTTAAGATAAAGTAAAATCAGTTTATAATTAATTAACTATTTTTAGATTGGTTCTTTGAATCTTAAGGAGAAATAGCCAATGGCTAAAACAAAAAATGGATTAAAAAATTTTCGCAACAGCGATAATTCTGAGGATAGAGAAAAGACTATTCCGCCGCCCCGAAAACTTGTGATGATAGGAACAATTGTCAACAAGAAAATTATCGTTGGCCCAGGCTATAATCGCCGTTTGCAAGGGGGAAGAAAAAGTTAATCAACTAAAGCATCGGCTAATCGTGCTTTTATCTTATCGGAGTAAAGGAGAGATAAAATAAAAAAGCCCTCGAATCTTCGCGCGAGGGCTTTCCACTAAATCTCAATCTTTGTTTTCATAAGACATATGTATCATCTGAGTTTGCGGGTTCCATAGCAACCGTTTGTTTTCTTTGGCCCATATCTCGCAACCGCCAAAAAGACTAATTTTTTTCCACCCGTCTTCAGTCAATTCATTGATTGAAATTTTTTTCCCTTTTTGGATTGATTCATCCGGCCACGACTTTTCGTTTCGGTACATTGTAATCTCCATATTTTATTAAAAAGAACGATTCCGTTAAATAAAATCCCCTAAAAAAGCAGAATAAAATAGTATAACAGATTAACTATTTTATGTAAATAGGGCCAAAATATGCTTATAAAAGCCAATAAAAAACAAATTTTAATGAATTTTAGCGAATTAGCTATTTGACCCAATTTTTAAAACGAGGTATCATATCAATTCGTTAACTTATTAAAATATGTTTTATCCCTTAGAACTATTAGCTGATTGGCTGACTTATTCCGTTTTTAATATCACGCCCGGCACACTATTAGCCGGTTCATTAAACTTTTTCATCGCTGATATTTTAAAAATATTTATTTTGTTATTCCTGATTATTTTTATTGTTTCTTTTGTTCGCACCTTTTTACCGCCGGTAAAAGTCCGTTTATTCTTAGCCCAGAAAAATAAATTGACGGCGCATATTTTAGCTTCTTTGCTCGGGATAGTTACGCCTTTTTGTTCTTGTTCGGCTATCCCTTTATTTTTAGGTTTTATCGAAGCCGGCGTCCCGCTGGGCGTAACTTTTTCTTTCCTTATTTCCTCACCGATGATCAATGAAGTCGCTTTGGTTTTACTTTTCGGCTTATTCGGTTGGAAGATCGCTTTGATTTATATCTTCAGCGGTTTGCTCATCGCGATAATTTCCGGTTTGATTATTGATCGCCTGAAGGTTGAATATTTAGTAGCTGATTTTGTTTGGCAGAATAAATTGGTAGATAAGACGATCCCCGAAATTAAAATGAGTCAGAAAGAAAGAATGGCTTATGCTTTAAATTATGCCGTAGATATATTTAAAAAGGTCTGGCTTTATATTTTAATCGGCGTCGGTTTGGGCGCTTGGATCCACGGTTATGTACCAGCCGATTTTTTAGTTTTATACGCTGGAGCGGATAAATGGTATGCCGTACCCCTGGCGGTCATAGTCGGCATTCCTTTATACTCCAATGCCGCTGGCGTGATTCCTCTAGTTAGCGCTTTGACGGAAAAAGGCGTGGCTTTGGGGACAACCCTCGCCTTCATGATGGCCGTCACCGCTTTATCACTGCCAGAATTTATGATCTTAAAGAAAATCATGAAGACTAAATTAATAATAATCTTCGCCTCAATAGTCGGCTTGGGAATAATTTTCACCGGTTATTTATTTAATGTGCTTATAAGATAGATCTAAAAAAGAGGGGGCAATCACTTTTTTAGTTACTCGTGTTATAATTAAGGTATTACAGAGTAATCAAAAGATCTATGGGCATTAGGACTAAACATTTCTTGCCATTATCCGTGGTTATCGCCATCATAATTTTTGTGATTTTAAAGATAGCCGATAATTCGTCAGCGGCCGCGCCATCAATATCCGAATGTTCACCGGGAAAGACCGATTTCACCAGTTTTCTCAAGACCTATCATTTACGCGATAATACCGAGGGTTTTGGTATTTTGCCGACCAAGGACGGCGGATATGTGCTTACCGGAGAAACTGTCTGGTCTGGAGGTATGCAGGCGCCGTATCCGTATATCGTAAAGATAAATACTAAGGGCGATAAGCTCTGGACTCGTGATTTTAGCAGTGCGAGTAACGCGCTCGGCGATATGAGTTCCAGCCATTTCGGCCGTTTAGCTATTGAGACCTCCGACGGTAATATAATTACAGCTAGCGATGTCGTCGATTTTGTAGATGAAAAAGTGAAAGAACTTTATGGGGATATCTTGGTAACTAAGTTTAATTCTCGGGGAACCCAGATCTGGTCAATCATGCTTGGCGATTACAGCCTTGATCGTCCGCAGAAGATTTGGGCGCTGCCTGACGGTGGCATCTTACTCCTAGCGCGTTTTATGAAAACCGGTCATGGCAATGATGTGGCGGATACCGAAGCCGTACCTAAGCATAGCGTGCTGATTAAAATCGATAAGAACGGTAAAGTTCAATCTTCTAAGAAAATAAATTGGAACGCGCTTGATATGCAACGCTTAGCCGACGGAAGCTTTATCGCTTTAGCCAACATTACTGTGCCCAAGATAGAACAGGCTGAAAATATCGTCGGATCAGAAGCGGTTATGGGTGATCTTCCGACGGTAATAAGGCTGGATCGTGATTTAAATATTTCCTGGGCTAAGAGTCTGGAGATGATTCCTTCGGAAATAAATACCCCGACTAGCTATACTGGGAGTACGCTTACTATCGGTAAAACCGTTATCCGTTTAGCGGGCGGCGACTTTAGAACAGTCCAGCAAACGCCAGATGGCGGTTTTTTGGCTTTCGGTTTCACTAATCAATTATTAACTCAAGGTTTATCCGGAGGAGCGACAATATCTATGGAGGAATTATCTTTACGTCCGCTTATGGCCGTAAAATTAGACGCCGCCGGTAATTATCAATGGGCGAAAAAATTGACTGTTAATCTGATTTCCGGAGGGTCTGTTAACGATTTTCATGTAATCAAGACCGTTGATAATAATTTCGTCATCATGAAGAATACAGTTCGTGATAATAACGGATTAGCCGCGGCTTCGATTGTCAATATTGGATTAATTAAGACTGACGCTGATTTCAATCCGATTTGGATAAAGAAGATCGACGCAGAAAGAGAACTGTTCGGCTACAGCTTACAGCCGACGGCCGATAAAGGAGTCGTGATCACTGGAAGTATGCTTACTAATAAGAGGCGTAAGGTAATGGGAATTTTGACTCCCTATACGGAAGCGGCGCTTATTAAAGTAGATGCTAATGGTAATGCGAATAGATGCCTCTCAGTTTCTAACCGGACTGGAGCGACAGTAGAAGATCAAAGCCCGTATCTGGTGACGCAAGACATGATAGTCGCGGGAGCAGAAAATTCAGTCTTGGGGATCAATAAGAAAGTAAAAGAGAAAGTTACGGCCGCCAAGAATACAGTTAAGAATATCTGTCAGTATTTGAAGAGTAAAGTGGTACCAGTCTGTTCCCGTCTGACACCCGATTCCGTGGTAAATCCGCCGACTGGGTCAACAGTGACGACACCGGCGACTAAGACTTGGGCTGAAATAAATTTTGAAAACGCTAAAGAAGCGAAGATTGAGTCGGTTAAGAATCAAAGCATCCATGACGAGCTGTTGCCGATCCTAAATCAGATTTTCAATAATCGGGTAAAAATGATCGATAGCATGAACAGTATGTGGTTGACTTATTATCTTCCTCGCCCGGTGACGCGCATTGACGTTGAAGCGGTCCAAAAATATTATGAGGGGCGGGGATACAAGATCGACGAATCCGAAGGTGAACATTTATATGTCAGTCGGGTCGGCTTGACTCTGCGTTTTACTTTCTTTATCCACGATTCAATGAAAGGTAAGATTGAAGTGTTATTTTAATTTCGTCATTTTAATGTAATTATTGGGGAAATTAAGAAGTGGGGGAAACTTTAAAATAGTATTGATACATTAGCATTTTTTGCTATACTTAAAGAGTATCTAAAATTAATCAAAAATATGAAAAATTGGCTTAAAATTTTAGGGGTCGCAGTTTTAACTGTTGTTGTCAGTTTAATAACCGTTAAATTTGCCACTCCGTCAAAAAACACGGCAGTGTCTAACTCTAGTGTATATGACAATGTTATCAAAGCAGGTACGATTCGCGCTTGCTATCTTGTCTATCCGCCGGCCTCAATAAAGGACCCTAACACCGGAAAAATAACAGGCGTTTTTGTTGAGACATTAAATAAAGCGGCTGAAAATATGGGCTTAAAAGTTGATTGGAATGCCGAAGTAGGATGGGGTGATATGATTGAGGCTTTAAATTCAAACCGCTGTGATATTATCGGCTCTCCGGCTTGGAGCAATTCTACCCGTGGGAGAAGTGCTGAATTTGCTCAACCTATTTATTATAGTGCTATAAATGCCTACGTCAGAGCAAACGACAACAGATTTGATAAAGATATTACTATTGCCAACAGTAAGGATTATAAACTTGCCACCGTTGACGGTGAGACTTCCCAATTAATTGCTTCTAGACAATTCCCTAATGCCCAGACTTTGCAACTACCACAATCAACTGATGTTTCTCAAATGCTTCTGAACGTCGCAGACGGAAAGGCTGATATAGCTTTTCTTGAGCCGACAATTGCCAATGAATACATGAAGAATAATCCCGGGAAAGTTAAAAATGTTTCTCTAGAGAAACCGGTTGTAATTTATGGAAACGTTATGATGATTAAAAAAGGTGAATTTACCTTTAAGGCAACTATCGATAACGCAATTACTGAACTGCTAAACAACGGTTATGTTGATGGATTAATTAATCAATACGAGAAAGATTATCCAGGTGGATTCTACCGGGTAACCGCTCCCTATGTTATTCCTACAAAATAATTATGTCCGTATTTGATATCGTAATGACTTATAAAGAAGGTCTACTTGCAGGCCTTCTTGTAACCTTGAAACTTTGTCTGATAATTTGGTCATCCGGAATTATAGTCGGCACACTTTTGGGATATTTCGGTTCAAAATATCGTTTGGAAATTGGCGCGCCTTCAAGAGTTGTTTCCTTTATCTTATCCGGGATACCAGTTTTAATTTTACTTTTTTGGCTCCACTACCCTTTACAGGCGATGCTTCAAGTAAGTATCAATCCTTTTTATACTGCGGCTTTTGCTTTTTCTATTCTCAATATTTTTTCCGTTGCTGATTTAGTTAGATCGGCTTTAGTAAATTTTCCGGCGCAATATAATTTAGCCGCTCGAGTTTGCGGATTATCTCAAAGGGAAACGTTCTTAAAAATTGAATTACCCATTATCTTCCGTCAAATAATCCCATCCCTCTTGAGTTTACAGGTAACAATGTTGCAATTAACATTATTCGCTAGCTTAATTTCGGTTGAAGAAATTTTTAGAGTAGCGCAAAGAATAAACGCCGTAATTTACAAACCAATTGAAGTTTATACTGCTTTAGCTATTTTCTTTTTAATTATTTGTTTGCCATTGAACGGAATCGCCCTATGGCTAAAAAATAAATACACCCGTGATTTATCGGAAAAATAATCAAAATTTATGCTCGCCTGTAAAAGTATAAATAAACAATATGACGGTCGCTCAACCTTGAAAGATGTTAGTTTAACTTTGGAAAGAGGCGAAATTTTAGCTTTAATCGGGCCGAGCGGTGCCGGTAAAACTACCTTAATAAAAAATTTATCATTATTGGAATATCCGGATAGTGGAGAAATAACTATTGATGCCGATACCTATTCTTTTCCAGGAGATTTAGAAAAGAAAATAACTCCTTGGCCAAAAATCTCCGTTGTCTTTCAGCAGTTGTTTTTATGGCCTCATTTAACTCTAAAAGATAATATTCTATTACCTGTTAGGTTAAAAAATAAAAAAGATATAAACAAAAGATTTGAAGAGTTAATTAGCCTTTTTGATATGGGCGACTTTGTTAATCGCTATCCAAACCAAGCCTCCCTGGGGCAAAGACAAAGAGCGGCTATTGTCAGGGCATTGATGTTAGAGCCGGAATATTTATTTTTAGACGAAATAACTTCTTCTTTAGACGTTGAACAAATAAATATTATTATTTCACACCTACAAAAGTTGAAGCAAAACAATATTGGCATAATAATGATTACTCATTTATTAGGATTTGCCAGAAAATCCGCAGATAAAGTCGTTTTTATTAATAATGGACAGATAATCGAATCGGGTGGTGCCGAAGTCATTAATAAGCCAAAAAGCGATAGGGTCAAAAAATTTATTTCTGATATTAATAATATTTATTAGAATTATAAAGCAGTTGTCTAAGGGAATTATCGCGTTCCCTGGCTCAAGCATGACAAATTAAAAAAGAACACCTCTACGAGGTATTCTTTTTTAATTTGTAGTCCCTAGGGGAATCGAACCCCTGTTACCAGGATGAGAACCTGGCGTCCTAACCGTTAGACGAAGGGACCATTTTATTAAAATTTATTTGAGGATTTTTCCGATAATCTCCTGATGTCCAGCTAAAAACTCCTTAGCGGTCATGATTTTTTTTCCGGCCGCTTGTAATCTTAGTATAACTAAAGAATCTTGTCCAGATTGTATCGCCAACTCATTATCGTCTAAAAATATTTCGCCGGGCTGATGATTATTACCTTTTAATATTTCTGATTTTACGGTAATTATCTTTAAATTTTTTTCGCCCATGGCCGAGTAGGTGCCGGGCCAGGGGTTATAAGCGCGGATCATTCGTTCTATCTCTACTGCCGGTTTTGACCAATCAATTTTTCCATCCTCTTTTTTTAAAGTTTTAACTATGGTTGCGCGCGATTGGTCTTGCGGCTGCGGTTTTATTTTTCCGGCGATAAGATCCAGTAAGGTCGGTATTAATAGCCCTGCTCCTAAAGAGGATAATTTATCATGGACTTCGGTCAGAGTTTCCCGGCCGTTCAGTTTTATTTTAGCTTGTCTTAAAATCGGACCAGTATCAAGACCGGTATCCATTTTCATTATAGTCACGCCGGTTTCACTATCACCGTTTAAAATCGGCGCGTTAAGGACGGCCGCGCCGCGATAAAGCGGCAAGAGGGAAGCATGGACATTGATACAACCGTAAGTCGGAATTGCCAAAATTTCTGCCGGGATGATCTGACCGTAAGCGATTACCACGATTAAATCAGGAACTAATTTTTTAATGATTTCAATTTCCGTCCGGATTTTAGCCGGCTGGAAAACCGGCAGATTATTTTTAAGAGCCAAGGTTTTAACCGGCGACGAAGTCAGCAGTTGCTGGCGGCCGACCGGTTTATCGGTTTGCGTAAAAACCCCCACGATTTCTAGGGCCGGAGCCGCGAGCAATTCTTTTAATCCGAGTATGGCGAATTCCGGCGTTCCCATGAAAATAACCCGGATTTTTTGGTTGGATTTATTTTTTAATTCCATAGGTAAGTAGACAGAGGAATAAGAGGAATGATATGATAATCAAGTAAAATTATAAATTATTTTTTATGTGGGCACCAATCATTAACTGGGTCTTAGAGATAACGCAAGGTTTGGGTTATACCGGAATCATGGCTTTAATGGCGATTGAAAGTTCTTTTATCCCCTTACCCTCGGAAATTATTATTCCGCCTGCGGCTTATTTAGCTAGCCAGGGCAAGATGGACTTATGGCTAATCATTGGCGCCGGCACTTTAGGTAGTGTCTTAGGAGCTCTGGTCAATTATTTTCTATCGCGATCTCTGGGACGGTTAATAATCTATAAGTTAGCGGCCACCAAATTTGCTCGTTTACTATTCATTACTCCGGCCAAGATCGCGGCCGCGGAAAAATATTTTTTAGCTAATTCCCATTCCGCTACTTTTTTGGGACGTCTGATTCCGGTCGTCCGCCATCTAATTTCTATTCCCGCGGGTTTTTCCCGGATGCCCTTAGCCCCCTTTATTTTTTATACCGCGGCCGGTTCGGCGATCTGGGT
>Ga0172379_10008153_pt1 | contig 13304 bp, 7 predicted proteins | sample GrowelOW334metaG_FD_119756 | JGI IMG/M metagenome (GOLD analysis project Ga0172379, IMG submission 119756) | Groundwater microbial communities from an aquifer near a municipal landfill in Southern Ontario, Canada - Groundwater well OW334 metaG | ecosystem: Environmental > Aquatic > Deep... | reverse complement strand
CCGCCGTTGTCGCTGCAAAAGACGACGAGCGTGTTGCCGCGCCGGCCCGTTTCATCCAGCGCCGCGAGAATCCTGCCGCAGCCATCATCCACGGCGGTCATCGCGGCGGCGAGCGTGGCGCGCTGCTCGTTCATGGCGGGTCGATAGGCGGCGACGGACTCTTTGCTCGATGCGAGCAGCGGCCCATGCACGCCGGTAAAGGGCACGTAGAGGAACAGCGGTTTGCCCGCCGGCTGCCGCTTGATGAGGCTGACGGCCTCGCTGGCTTCGAGCGTGGTCGCATAGCCTTCCTCGACGACGGGTTCACCGTTGCGACGCCAGTCGAGTCCGCCGTTCTTCACATAGTTGTGGTGCGTGAAGTAGTCGATGCCCTCCAGGTGGCCGAGCCAGTGATCAAAGCCTCGCGCATTCGGCCAGTAGGCCCTGTCAAAATGACCGACGTGCCACTTGCCGCAGATCGCCGTGGTGTAGCCGGCGTCGTGCAGGGCGTTCGCAATCGTGCGCTCCTCCAGCGGCAGTCCGTATTTGGAATCCGGCCGCAGCACGTTCAACTGCATCCCCGAGCGGATCGGATAGCGCCCGGTGAGGAAGGCCACGCGCGTCGGCGTGCAAACCGGCAGCACATAGAAATGCTCCAGCTTCGCCCCGCTCGCCGCAAGCTTGTCGAGGTTTGGTGTTTTGATGTCGCTGCCGTGCCAGCCGACGTCTGCATTGCCGAGATCATCGGCGAGGAGGAAGACGATGTCCGGCTGCGCTGAAAATGACGAATGACGAATGCAGAGTGACGAAAGGAGGAGCGTGAGCAGAAGGGTGCGTTTCACGATTCAGGCAGGTTGTGGATTTGAAGTTCGCTCACTCCGCAGCGCCAAAAATCCACTTGCGCACGGGTTTGGAGGAGTTCGCCGGAAGGTATCGAGCGGAGGATATTTCGACGGGCGCTTTGGCGGCAGGGAGGAAGACGCGCAGGTGCATGAGTTCACCTTCGACGGGCAGTTCCACGCTGATGTCCTGCCATGCCTCGCCGGGCTTCAGTTCAAAGGCGATGTTCTGGCCGTCTTTGGGGAAAGTTTTCTGGCCGATGGTGCGCCATTGCACCGCACCTTTGCCGCCAGTGCTGCTGCGGGCGCGCAGGTTGAAGACGGCGGGCCCGGCGTGTTTCACCTGCACCATGCCGAGGAAAGGCGTGCCGCCGTCGGATTCGATGCGCAGCGCACCGCCGGCGATCCTTGCCCTGCAGTTCTGGGCGACCCAGCCTTGCAGCGGGTCGCTGGGAATGCCTTGCGCGGACGCGGCCCTGAAGGCGGGATTTGGTTTTGGAACAACATCGCCGGTGGCGAGGAAGCCGGTGATGAGCGCATCAAGTTGCTTCACCTTCTCGGGCATTTGCGCGGCGAGGCTCCTTGTTTCGCCGATGTCGTCCTTCAAGTTGTAAAGCTCGTGGGCGTTTGTGTATTGGTCGTTGGTTTCAAACCAGCGGATCAGTTTCCAGTCTCCGGAACGCACCGTCACTCCTTCGGGAATGCCGAACAGCGAGTGCGGAAAATAGTTGAACACCCCCTCGCGGGCGGGCGGGCCGGTCTGCTTGAGCGCTGACACGAAGCTGATGCCGTCCATCTTCTGTTTGGGATTCGGCGTGAGACCGAGAGCGTCGAGAAGAGTCGGATAAAGATCGTAGGCATGGACGATGGCCGGACTGGTCGATCCAGGTTGCACCACGCCGGGCCAGGCGACCATCAACGGCACGCGCGTCCCGCCTTCGTAGAGCGTGCCCTTGCCGCCTCGCAGCGGGTCGTTGCTGGTCGGCGGGAGATTGTTGGCGTATCTGATCCAATTCTTGCGCAGCTCGTTTGTGGGCGGTTTCCGCTTCTCCTTTTCCTGCTGTTCCGGGTCGGCCACGTTGCTGAAATTGTTGCCGCCGTTGTCCGAGAAAAAAATGAATATGGTGTTCTCCGCGAGCTTGAGTTCGTCCAGCCTGTCGAGCAGGCGGCCGAGGCTTTCGTCCATGCTTTGAAGCATCGCGGCCATGATGGGGTTGCCCTGTTTGCCGCGCGGGTCCTTCCGGCCCGCGAACGCGTCGGCGTAGTTCGTCTTGAATCCCCACGGCCCGTGGACGTTGTAATGCCAGAGGTTCAGGAAGAACGGGCGGTCGCGGTTCGCGGTGATGAATTTGACCGCCTCATCCGTGAGCCGGTCGGCGATATACTCGCCCGGCGGGCCGTCGGTGATGGTGCCGACATGGTTCCTGCCTCCCGGCTCGCCATCCGGCTTCACCCCGTAGGGCGAGAAGTAACTGGCCGGACCCGCGCTGGGTTCGGCATGGAAAGCGACATCGAAACCCTGCTGTTCCGGCCAGTGCGGGCGCGTGAGGCCGAGGTGCCACTTGCCCATGTGCGCCGTGCGATAGCCCGCATCATGCAACGCCTCCGCGAGCGTGTATTCCGCAGGATCAAGGTAGGTCTGCGAGGTCGGGTAGATGAATGGTTTGCCTGGTGGAGCTTGGTTTCGCATTTCCCGCGCGCGAGGAGGGCTGTGACCCGCAGGCGTGCTGATGCCGTGGTGCAGCGGCGACTTGCCCGTGAGAATGCTCGCGCGCGTGGGCGAGCACAGCGGCTGGGCGTAGGCATCGGTGAATCGCATCGCGCGCTGGGCGAGGCGCTCCATGTTCGGCGTCGAATAATACTTCGAGCCGTTCACCGCTGTGTCCATCCAGCCCATGTCGTCCACGAGGAAGAGGATCACGTTCGGTTGCGCTGAGAACGCCGGATACCGGAGGGCGAATGCCGAAAGCAGCAGGGCGAGGAGGAGTCGTTTCATGGCGGTGCGTCGATGGGGCTACGGTTTGTCTTTGCTGCCTCCGGTCTGGTGCAGGCTTTCACATTTCGCGATGGCCTCGCGCAGGGGCTTGAGGATCGGTTCGATGGGCTGCTCGAACTCCGTGATGAAGCCTTCGCGGTAGAGGATGCCGCGCCGCTCGTAGAAGGTGATTTCCTTCGTGTCGCCCTTCTTCAAGGCGGCGATGTAGGGCTGCCGCAAGCCGCGCATGTAGCCGCAGTGATGCCAGCCGATGAACCAGGGCTGTGCGAAGAGTTTCGTGAGCGTCTCGTCGTAGGTCTTGCCGAGCGATTGATAAAACTCGGGATTCTCGCTGTTCATGGAGCTGTCGGGCCAGATGGGCTTGCAGGTGGTGTCGCCGTTCATCACGGGCAGGCCGCTCTCGCGGTGGACGGCGGCGAGCGTCTCCACCTGCTCGTCGGCGGGGGCATAGTATTGCACGCTGATGACATCCACCTGGCCGCGCATCAGGCGGAGACTGGCCGCGAGTTGGTCGGGGAACTTGCGGTCGCGGTTCATGTTGAGCTTGTCGCCGAGGATGAGGTGGTGGGGGTCGTGCCGCCGGATGCTGCGGGCGCGCTCCTCATACCAGCGGCGGATGAGGAATGAGAGGAAGGCGTGGCTGTCGGCCACGGCGGTCTCACGGTCGCCGATGTCGCTCCACTGGGTGGTTGCAGCGAGATCATCCCAGTTTTTGGCCTTGATGGCATAGACGGCGGCCGCCCTGGCCGGGTCGGGATAACGCTTCTTCAAAAGGGCAATCCAGGCCTGCTTGCCGGGCGCGGTGGCAGGCAGGGACATGAGCGCGTGGACCCATGGGTGGAGGTGCTTCTGCGCCGGTGTCAGCTTCGCAAAAGCCGGGCTGGCGGCATCATCCTCCACGGTCCAAGGCGGGCCGTCGGTGTAGGCGTAGCCGAGCAGCATGGGATCGTTGGCGCGCGGTTTGACGAGGAGGTCTGACACCTCATCGAGCTGGGCGCGGAAGCGGTCGTCGCAAATGTCCATGGGCCGCTTGGAGAGATGGGTCACGAGTTCGGCGCGCTTCATGTTCCAGCCCCAGGAGACGGGGACGGGCAGGTGGCAGACATAGTAACCGCCGACGGCCTGCTGGAGGCTGCGGGAGAGCGGATTGTGAAAACCGAGCGTGTTGAAGCCCCAGTCCTTGAAGTTGGCCGCGACGCGCGCGGACCACTTCTTCACCGGCTCGGATTCTTCGTCGAACGTGCCGTCCTTGCGGAAAAGATCGGAGCCGTAGGTCTGACGGACGAACTCGGCGTTGCGGGGGCTTTGCCAGTAGAGCGGCTCGACATGGTTGGCCCCGATGGAGAGGAAGCGCTTTCCAGCGGGTGATCGAAACCACCAGACACCGCCCTCTTGCTCGATGCCGACAGCCGCCGCACGGTCGCGCTCTGCGGCGGCCAGCGGAAGGGCGGACAGCGCAAGAGCGGTGAGGAAAACAACGAGGATACGTTTCATGGGTTGAAGGGGCGCACGCTAATCATTTATCGGCTGCCCGGAGATTGACACGTCATCCACATACAGGGTCGAGGGTTTGTCCTGCCCGTTGTAGGCGCTGATGCCGATCTCGAAACTGTTGTAGATCGCGTGTGCGAGCACCAGCGTCTGCCCCCGTGTGTCGATGATCTTCTGCCCGTCCTGCCACAGCTCGATCACGCCGTCGTCCTTCTCAGAAAGTTTGAGATGCATCCTGAGATGCACCCACTGACCGGAGGGGAATCGCACCTCCCTGCCTTTCGGCTGGCGGTAATACGGGTGATTGGCCGACTTGAGCTGGACCGCCGCATACTTTTCGTCCGTGATGAAGATGCGGATCCCGGGGTGCTCGTTCATCCAGGTCGTTTCCAAGTCCTGCACGGTGGCCGGCATTCCGCTGTCCTTGGGCACGTGGCACCAGATCGAGGTCCATACATCGTCGCCCTTCACGAAGTGCAACAACTCCGTGGAGAGGGAGGATTTCGCCGTGACCATGCCGCGGCCCGGCGGCACCGAGACGCACTTCAATGCCGTCCTGCCGCCGTGCACCACCTCGCCGCCGGGCTCGATGCGGTTGTCGAGAAAGTCCGACTCCCCCTTGAGAATGCGGTTTCGCAATTTCACGTAGTCTTTCACCGTCGGAGCCCTTGGTGATTGCAGTTCACAGCTCGTCCATCCGCGTTTGAGGTTCATGAGGTCTGCGAGACGTGTTGTGCCCTCGAAGTCCTCTGCGAAGCTCTTCTTCACCGGCACCAGCTCGCCATTGTCGGCTTTGCGGAAGATGGCGCCGTCGCGCTCGACATAGTTCTTTGCGTAGAAGTCCGGGTCGTAGAACTGCTTCACGAACTCCCACTTTCCCGTCCACCGGCTCACGCGATAGAGGTTGCCTTTGACGAGCTTGTAGGTAGTGCCGTGATCCGTCGCGGTCATCTCCACCTCGGACTCGGGCAGCGGTTCGATGCTCCTGGCCAGACTCTTGATGATGACTCCGGCGGACAGTCCGAGGAGGAATGTCAGCACGATGGCGCGCGTGATGGACCGTTTTGGTTTCAGAAGCGTGGGCGGTTCCATTATTTGGCCGCGCGCCAGCCCGCCTCCAGCTTCACGGTGAGTTCCTTCACCAGCGCGGAGTTTTCGGGGCGGGCCGCGATGTTCTCTGTTTCGGACGGGTCTTTGAGATGATCGTAGAGTTCCACCGCCACGGTCCTGGCCGGGGTCTTTGTCTCGTGCCAGCGGGTGAAACGATGGCGATCGGTGCGCATGGACCGGCCTGTGGCCGACCCATGCACGACTTGGGTGAAGGCGGCGGACTTCCACGGCTTGCCCGGCGCGTCCAGCAGGGGCGCAAAGCTGGTGCCTTCGAGATGCGCCGGAAGCGGCAGACCGGCCAGTTCGCAAAGTGACGGATAGACATCCACGAACTCGACGAGCGCCGCGCTCTTTGCGCCGACGGCCGTCCTGCCCGGCGCGCTGACGATCAACGGCACCCGCGCGGCCAGCTCGAAGTCGGTAAGCTTGGCCCACAACCCCTGCTCGCCGAGATGCCAGCCGTGATCGCCCCACAGCACGATGATGGTGTTCTCACGCAGGCCGAGCCGGTCCAGCTCGCCGAGCAGGCGTCCGATCTGGGCATCCAGAAAACTCACGCAGGCATAGTAGCCGTGACGCAGCTCGCGCGTCTGCGCCTCGCTGAGAGGGGCGTTGCGCATGTCCGTATATTGGCTGCGCAGCTCGCCGCCGTTTTGCAGCGCCACGGACGGAACGTCCTTGGGAGCCGTGGCGGGGTGGGGCAGCTTGAGGCTCGCACGGTCGTAAAGATCCCAATACTTCTTCGGCGCGACAAACGGCAGGTGCGGCTTCAGGTAACCGACCGCGAGGAAGAACGGCTTGCCCTTCATTTCACCGAGGGTCGTGATCGCTCGATCCGTCATCGCTCCGTCGTAGAGCGTGTTGTCGGGCACGTCGGGCGCCTCGGTGGCGAGGCCTTGCACGAACTCGTTCTTCCAGCCGTCCAGCTCCGCGCCGGATTTCTTGAACTTCCTGGCATACACCTGGCGCGCGATCTCGATGCCATGCGGGGTGAAGTAATATTGAGGCGATCCCAGCCACGGCGGGGCGCTCCACGACTGCGGGTCGTGAAAAGCGGTGCCGGCATACGCATTCTCAAACGCGCCGTGAAAAATCTTGCCGAAGGAGCGCGAAACATAGCCCTGCAGCTTGAACTGCTGGGGCAGGGTGACCACATCCGGCGCCTTCTTGCGGAAGTGCATGCCGTTGCCAAGCACACCCGTCGAGTCCGGACGCAGTCCGGTGAGGATGCTTGCCCGCGAGGCGTTGCAGACCGGGAACTGGCAATACGCGCGTTCAAAGACCACCCCGCGGGCGGCAAGCCGGTCGATGTTCGGGCTGTGGATGTGCGCCTGTCCGTAGCAGCCGAGTTCTGGCCGCAGATCATCCACTGCGATGAAGAGGACGTTGGGTTTGCGTGCATCGGCGGCACCCGCGTTGTGACCAAAACAAACCGCGAACCAGAGCGTGAGGAGGGACACAAAACGGATTGGCATAACGTGATCAAGTGAACGGTGCCCGGCCAGTCTCCACGAAGTTTCCGATCTCCGGCAACCATCGTTTTCCATCCACAGCCACCCGGATCAACTCTGACTCAACCACATGATGGCGCGGATGCCGGGGTGCCCTGCCGTTGGTCATGAAAATTTGCGCTGAAAATATCCGCCGTCAGCCTCAAGAATGCCTCATGAAGCTCGTTTTATCCGCCTGCTGTGCGCTCGCAGTCCTCTGTGCCTCCGGCCGCGCCGCCGCGCCCAGACCCAACGTCATCGTCTTCCTCGTGGACGACATGGGCTGGATGGATTGCGGCGTGTATGGCTCGAAGTATTACGAGACGCCGAACATGGATCGCTTCGCCACGCGAGCGATGCGGTTCACCGACGCCTACGCCCAGCCGCTGTGCTCGCCCACGCGCGCGAGCCTGCTCTCCGGCCAATACACCGCGCGCCACGGCATCACCAGCGCCACGGGCCATCTGCCGCCGCGCCCGGCGGGGTTCAAATATCTGCCGGACACCGGGCCGGCGAGTCAGCGGATGTTTCTGCCGGAAAGCAAAAATTTTCTCGAACCATCCCAATACACCCTCGCCGAGGCGTTGCGCGCCGCCGGCTACCGCACCGCGCACATCGGCAAATGGCATCTCGGCCTCACCGCGCCGCACTGGCCGGAGCAGCAGGGTTTTGATGTGGCGTTCCATTGCCATCCCGACCCCGGCCCGCCGGGAGAATACTTTTCGCCCTACGGCGTGAAGCCCACCGGCGAACCCAAGGGCAGCAAGGAGCGCGTCGGCACGATCACCGACGGCCCGCCCGGCGAATACATCGTGGACCGGCTCGGCGACGAGGCGGTGAAGTTTATCGTGGCGAACAAGGATCGTCCGTTTTTCCTCAACCTCTGGAATTACGGCGTCCACGGCCCGTGGGGGCACAAGCCGGAATACACGAAACAGTTCGCCGGCAAGAAAGACCCGCGCGGCGCGCAGGGCAATCCCATCATGGCCTCCATGCTCCAGAGCGTGGACGAATGTTTCGGCCGCGTCCTCGCCAAGCTCGATGAACTCAAGCTCACGGAAAACACCATCATCATTTTCAACTCCGACAACGGCGGCAACACCCACAGCAACACGGAAGAGGACGGCAAAACCATCAAACGCAAGGCCGACGACCCGCGCCTGCTCGAATGGCGCAAGTGGGCGGGCAACCGGCCGCCCACCGTCAACACGCCGCTGCGCGACGGCAAGGGCACGCTCTACGAGGGCGGCACGCGCGTCCCGCTCATGTGGTCGTGGCCGGGCCGCATCAAGCCCGGCACAACGAGCGGCGAGGTGGTCGGCCACATCGACCTGTATCCGACGCTGATCGACCTCATCGGCGTTCCGCAGCCGAAGCAGCAGAAGATTGACGGCATCAGCTACGCGAGCGTGCTCAAGTCCGGGGGCCGGCTTGATCGCGCGGCCTTCTTCAATTATTTCCCGCACGGTGCCAGCCCCGGAAAAGCCGGCGGGGTGTCGGCGCGTTCCGGTGATTGGAAACTGATCCGCTGGTTCGGTGGCGAGCTGACTGACGATGTGCGTTTCGAACTCTACAATCTCCGCGACGATCTGGGCGAAACGAAGAACCTCGCCGCCGCCCAGCCCGCCCGGGTGAAGAAACTCGACGCTCTCATCGACGGTTTCCTTGCCGACACCGGCGCGACGTATCCGCGGCCGAACCCCGCCTACAAGCCCGCTGCCAATTCAAAAGCCAGTTCCAAGAAGCCTGCCGACCCGCTGCAAGGCTTTGTGCCGAAATCCAGCAAGGCTGTCGTTGCCAACGGCGTGCTGCGCGTGGAGGCCGACGGCAGGGCGCCGTTCCTCGGCTGCGCACAGATCAAGGCCGCCGGGCCGTTCACGGTGAAACTGTGCATCCGCTCGGCCGCGGGCGGTCCAGGGAAAATCCAGTGGCGCGTGGCCGATCAGGAGACATTGCTGCCGGAGAACGCAGCGGGCTTCGATCTGATGGCCGAGGCCGGGTGGCAGGATGTGACCGTGGAACTGCCCGTGAAAGGGCAGATGAATCTGTTCCGCCTCTACCTTCCCGCCGACAAATCACCCGTGGAAATCTCGGGCGTGAGCTTCGTGTCGGCGGCCACGAAGAAGCTTGTCCGCGAGTGGGATTTCAAGGCGGCAAAGTAGCGTCGCCTTCACACATCACGGGCGCGGCTGCTTCGGCAGCAGCCCCAAATCACGGCTTCGGCCACAGCTCCTGAAACAGCTCCACGCTCTGATTCACGAGTTCCTGCCCGCCGTTCGGACCGACCCGGCTGCTTTGGATGATGGCGCTGTAACTGCCGGCGACGACGGCGCGCTCGGTGGGCAGGTATCCGCCGGAGCCGGTGAGCTGGATGACGAACGTCTGCACAGCCGGGCTGCGGGCCTTCATCTGCACGCCGAAATCGGTGTAAAGCTCGAACTCGTTCGACGCGATGGCCACATCGCCGAGGCGCAGGACGTGAAGCTCCATCTTCTGCGTGCCCGCCCCGCTGGCCTGCTGCAGTTCGTAGCGCGTCACAACCGACTGGTTCCAGTTGTAGTTCCAGCGTTGCGACGCGTCCTTGGAAAACTTCTCCGCCTCCTTGCGCGCCTTGGCGACTTCGGCCTCGGTGACTTTTCGCAACGGCAGATCGAGGTCCTTCACGCGATGCCCGAGCACCACGTCGGTGCGCCGGTCCTTCTGCGCGGCTTCGCGGGCTTCCTCCCAGCCGTTGACGATGCGGCGGGCGATTTCCTCCATGCGCGTGAGGCCGCGCAGTTTCCTCATGCGCTCATCGGCCGGCTTGCCGTAGATGAGGTGGGGCGACTGGTCTCCGCCAGCGCCGGCCCACGCGAGGACGTGGAGATCCTGGCCGTGACGCGCGCGCAACTCGACGCGCACCGGGTGCCAGAAATCCGCGTTGATGACCGACAGTCCTTCGACCTCCTGCGCGGGGCAGGCGACGTTGATGGCGGTGGCCACCAGCTTGTCCTGTGCATCCCAGAAAAAGAGCGTCTCCACGTTGTGATCTTCATAGCCTTCGAGGCCGCGGAACTTTTCCGTGGCGCTTGGCCCATACATCTGCGCGCTGCCATCGGAATAAAGCGGGCGACGATTCTGTGCGACGACCGCCTGGCCCTGGCCCCACGCGACCTTGCCCGGTGCGCGCTTCTGCCAGCTCTCGACGATTGCATCCGCCAGCTTCGTCGTCATCCAGTCCGCGTAAACGCCGGGTTTCATCACGCCCGAGTCAGGAAGCGTGTAGCGCCCATCCAGCGTCACCGGCGCGGTGTGCGTGTGCGTGGCGGAAAGGAAAAGCTTCTTCACGTCGAAGTCCGCGAGCCGCGGCTTCACCTTGGCGCGCACCATCGGGAGAATTCCGTCGCGGATGGCCACGATGTCGCACGAGACGAGGATGGCCTGGTCGATGACCTTGCCGCCCTCGCGTGATTCGAGCGCCAGCGCCGTGGCGCTGATGGGCGTCTCGGCCTTTTTGGCGATGCGCGTGTTGCGCTGGCCGTCGAGGGCGACCGGCTGGTCGGGCGTGATGTTCACCGTGGCGGCACCGAACCGGAACTCGGCGGCGCTCGCGGTCAGCAACGGGCTCAACAGGCACAGGGTGGCAATCAAACCGTTAATCGCGGGTTTCATGGGGTGCATTGTGCCGTCTTCATTATGTTCAGCGAGGCTTTTCACTTCTTCGGCGCGGGCGGCAGTTGCTTCAGCACGAAGTCCACCAGCTCCCGGCACTCGAAGAACGACGGCCCCACCTTGTGGCCTTCGCCGGGGATGAGCTTCACGGTGATCTGTCCGCCGCCGGCCTCGTAGCGTTCCTTGAGCACGCGCGTGTTGTCGTCGTAGGGCACCACGACATCGGAGTCACCATGCACGACGAACATCGGCACCTTGTTCGCCAGCAGCCCTTGCAGATTGTCCACGGGGTTGAACTCGCGGAGCCTGGCGACGAGTTCGACCTCGGGCAGGGCGAAATCGGCGAGCGTCTGCGTCCTCGAGTTTTTCAGCGGCCAGCTCGCGAGATTGCACACGGGATAGATGCCCACCCAGGCGCGCACCTTGTCCGGATGCCGGAACGCCCAGGCGAGCGTCATCATGCCGCCGCGGCTCTGGCCGAGCAGGATGGGCTTCGGCGACCAGCCGCGCCTGACCATGTCGTCGTAAAAGAGCGTGAACTTCGCCGTGCTGGCCGGTGAGCCGCGCACCTCGCCGAGATCGAAGCCCGCGATGCTGATGCCCGCGCGCATGAAGCTTTCAAAATACAGGGGACGCCCAACGAGCGACACGCCCTTAAACGTCGGCGCATACCACACCCACGGTTTGCCCTCGGCGGGTTTGGGCGCGGCGTAGAGAAACGCGGTATGCCCCGCGACCTCGAACGTCTCCGCCTTGCGCGGAAAATTCTCCTGCGCCACCAGCGGAAGCGCGAGAAGGGAGAGGAGCGGGACAAGGAGCAAGGACAGCGCAGTTTGTCGAGTTGGCCGAGCAATTGCGCGAACAATGCCGACCACAGAGCCAATGAGGAAAACGCCGGCACCGATCCAACGGATCGTCGAGGCGATGCCGGAATGCCGCTCGTAACGGGCGGACATGTCCGGCGTCGGATCCTGATAGGGGATGCCAGCAAACATCACGTCATAAACAAAGTCAGCCGTCAGCACGCCGAGCCCGGCGACAATGAGAATCAGCAGTAAGTATCGTTTCATGATTCAGCGGTTGGTATTGAGATTGCGAGGAGTGGTGCCGTCTTCATGGTGCCGGCGGCAGCGTCTTCAGCCACGCGAGGTTGAAGACGTAGTGGTTCTTGCTGGAGATGAGCTGCACGCGGCCGTCGCGCGTCTGCGTGGCGGCGAGGTAGCCGTTGTGCTCGGCGGAGGTGGAGCTGAGGGTGAACTGGCCGCGATCAATGGCGTTCACCGTGCGCGGCGGGCCACCGGGCGTGACGAGGCGGCGGTGCGACCATGTTTTGCCGTCGTCGAACGAGAGTGCCGCAAACAGGCCCGCACCGTGGAGCGTGCCGCCTTCGCGGGGGAAATCCATGCCCGTCGGTTTCTTCGCGTTCGCGGAGATGTCGGTGAAGGAGCAGAGCAACAGCGGGCCTTCACGCAGGCGCATGAGCACCGCGCGCTGCACGCTGCTGATGGCGGGGAAGGGCGTCGGCTCGTGTGTCCACGTCACGCCGCCGTCGCTGGAGTAGCTGGCCGGGGTCTTGAAGTTGAACTTCGCCTGCTCGGCTTCCGTGTTGAGCCGGCCGATGGTCATGAGGCGACCATCCGCAAGCTGCACGATGGGCGCGTGGATGCCGGCATGGCGTGCGGGGCTGCCATCGCGTCGCGCGAGTTTCTTGTCGGTGATCGGGGTAAAGGTCCACGTCTTCCCGCCGTCGCGGCTGACGGTGAGGCTCGTGTTGGGCGTGTCCTGCGTCATCAGGATGACGTCTTCGCGGGTGCGGATGATGCCGTTGCCGATTTCGCTCATCGGCTGGATGGCCTGCGCCTTCGACCACGTCGCGCCACTGTCGGTGCTGGTGCGGACAATGTTCTCCAATTGCCCGCGCGCGAAATGGAACAGCGTCTTGTCGCCGTCCCACCACAGCTTCGGCGCATGGTCGTTCACATCGGGGCCGTCCCAGAAGAGCGACGCCGGCTCCCACTCGGTCGCGCCGAGGCGCAGGCGGCTGGCGACGTTGTTCAGCTCCGTGCCCGCCTCATCCACGCACGAATACCACACCGCGAGCAGGTCGCCGTTCGGGCACTCGGCGATGGCCGGGCTGTGGTTGTGCCACGAGTAGAGCGGGCCGGAAGAGTTCGGCGGGATGATCACGAACGGCTTCGGACCGGAGAAAAACGGCATGTCCGGCGACGGCATCTGAAGCTTCGGGATGGTTTGGGAAACGTTCTGCGCATTGAGCGCGAGCGGCGCAGGCGGGAGCATTTTGCCGCGCGGCAATTCGCCGAGCACGACGCGAAAACCCGTCTTCTCGCTGCTTGTCGCCGGCAGCCACCCGGTGCGGTTCTCGGAACGCAGCAGGCGCGTTTGCTGCGAGTGACTGCCGCCGCGAATGACGCGGAAGTCGCCGTCACTGCGTCCGCGCGGGTCAGTCTGTGCCGTCGCCTCGTATGGCCCATACCAGTCCGCACACCACTCGGAGGCGTTGCCGTGCATGTCGAAGAGACCCCAGGCATTCGATGGCGTCTCGCCGACGCGGAGCGTGAGCTTTGTGCCCTTCGGGCGATACTCAGGCGGGAGTTTGTCTTCGGGGAAAAAGCGGTCGCGCAAGCCGATGTCCGTCGTCCACTGGTGAAAGCCTGCCGGCAGCGCATCGCCGGTGTGAAAAAGCGTCGTCGTCCCCGATCGGCAGGCATATTCCCATTCCGCTTCGGT
>Ga0172379_10008152_pt1 | contig 13305 bp, 15 predicted proteins | sample GrowelOW334metaG_FD_119756 | JGI IMG/M metagenome (GOLD analysis project Ga0172379, IMG submission 119756) | Groundwater microbial communities from an aquifer near a municipal landfill in Southern Ontario, Canada - Groundwater well OW334 metaG | ecosystem: Environmental > Aquatic > Deep... | reverse complement strand
GGCTTCGCTCTTAGATGCTTTCAGAGCTTATCCATTCCCGACTGTAGCTACTCGGCAGTGCCACTGGCGTGACAGCCGATAGACCAGAGGTCAGTTCATCCCGGTCCTCTCGTACTAGGGACAAATCCTCTCAAGAATCAACGCCTGCAGTAGATAGGAGACCAACCTGTCTCACGCTTATGTTCATTCCGTCAAAAAATCGGAATTACGACTTCCATTACTGAAAGGTTCGGACTATAACATAATCGAGTTAAAAGTTTATAAAGTACTAAGTTTATAAAGTTATTTTTAAATTTTACTTTACGAACTTTAAGAACTTTTTACTTAGAACTTACGATTGTTAACGTTTAGTCTCTACGGGCATTTTAAATTTAAAATTTAAAACTTCCCTCGGTATTGTCCTTCCGCAACTGTCCGCGTTTTGTCCGCGAATATCTGCGTCTTGGGATTTTACCGATATAGTTAACTTAATCATTTTATATTTCTATAAATGACCGCCGTGATATTTATTTGGTTTTGATCTCATAACAGTTTCTAGCAATACATTTAAGTATTTACATAAGAATTTTTCTTCGATTGGCCCAGACTGTTCAAAAGGTAAATTTTACCTACTGAACGGTCTGAACCCAGCTCGCGTATCTTTTTAAATGGCGAACAGCCATACCCTTGGGACCTTCTCCAGCCCCAGGATAAGATGAGCCGACATCGAGGTGCCGAACTCCGCCGTCGATATGGACTCTTAGGCGGAACTAGCCTGTTATCCCCAGAGTAGCTTTTATCAGATAATCTCCGGCCGCTTCTAATGCGGACCGTCGGTTCACTTTGCTCCGCTTTCGCGTCTGCTTGACATTCACGTCTTGCAGTCAAGCCAGCTTATGCCAATGCACTATCGGCACGGTTTCCATTCGCGCCTAGCTGACCTTAATAGACTCCTCCGTTACTCTTTAGGCTCATTGTTAACTGCACATCGCTATGCAGGACGGACTATACATTCATCCACATTTCTGTGGAGATCAGCGTGTAGTCTCTGAGGAAATAAAATTATTTTAAATCGTCCTTGTCTTTCTTTTCAACTCCAGTCTCTATTTTTTCTGACAACTTTTCTTCATTTGTTTTTGGCTGTAATTCTTCATGTTGTGAAGTTTTATGCGCTCCAAAACATATTTCACAAACTGGATTTAAGTTCTCTTTATAATCTGGCATTTTTTCCATAATTTTATTCCCTGCTGATTGTCCGCAGGTAAACATTGTTACTTGTAATACAAGTAGTTTACCATGCTCGGATTTCCCAGCATATAGCTGATTTTTCGATCCATCTTACGATGGAAAGTCCCCCTTTTTATTTTTTTCGGCTGATATGCCCTGGAGGCGCCACGGATCGAAGATACAAAAATTAATTTATATCCTCGAGGATAGCGCCCCACTAAAACTGCCCACCAGATACTGTCCTTCATCGTTTTTGCCGATGATGTTAGCAAGTACATAAATATAGAATGGTATTTCACTGACGAATCAAGAACATCCGAAAACATTCCATCAAATTCTCCCATCTATGCTACGCAATACACACGTACATGCAATATCAAGTTACAGTAAAGCTTCTGGGGTCTTTTCGTCTAACTGCAGGTAACCGGCATCTTCACCGGTATTGTATTTTCACCGAGCAAGTCCTCGAGACAGTTCTCCAGTCGTTACACCATTCGTGCGCGTCAGAACTTACCTGACAAGGAATTTCGCTACCTTAGGACGATTATAGTTATCGCCGACATTCACCAGGGCTTACAACAATCACCAATAATATTGCTATCATCAACGTCGTTGTTTGACCTTCTGGCATTGGTCAGGTGTCACCCCCTATACATCCTCTTGCGAGTTCGCAGGGAGCTGTGTTTTTGGTAAACAGTCGCCAGAGAAACTTTAGCTGCGGCCTATCTTGCGATAGGCAGACCTTATTCCGAAGTTACGGTCGCTTTTTTGCCGAGTTCCTTGAGGACCTCTCACTCGTTCGTCTTGGGCTACTCGCCCTGATCACCTGTGTCGGTTTGCGGTACGGTTAGATTGCATCTATAGCTTAGAAGTTTTTCTTGGAGGCTTGCTTTGTATACTTCGCTTGTATTGCTACAAACTTACTCCTGTTCCTTGAATTTTCATTAAAGAGTGAATGCGGATTTACCTGCACTCAATTCTCAGAACCAAAACGCAAATCCATAATGCGCTATACATACTAAACCTCGTCCCTCCATCGCAATGCAACTAGTCACGGAATATTAACCGTGTGCCCATCACTTTCGGCTCTCGCCATCAGCTTAGGACCGACTAACTCTTGGCTGATCTTCATCGCCAAGAAAACCTTGATCTTTCGACGTTAGAGTATCTCACTCTAATTGCGGTTACTTGTGCCAACATTCTTACTTCGTAACGCTCCAGCATGGGTCACCCCTTTGCCTTCATTGCGGATACGAATACTCTCCTACCGATCCTTTTTTCCGAAGAAAAAAGAATCCCTCAGTTTCGGTACATAGCTTAGCCCCGATTATCTTCGGTGCAGAATCTCTAAGTGAGTGAGCTGTTACGCTTTCTTTAAAGGATGGCTGCTTCTAAGCCAACCTCCTCAGTGTCTGAGAAATTCCACCTCCTTGTGATGCACTTAGCTATGATTTAGGGACCTTAACTTGAGATCTAGGCTCTTCCCTTTTTGACCAGTGGAGCTTAGCCCCCACGGTCTAACTGCCGTACTTTAATCCTTGGTATTCGGAGGTTGATAGGACTCACGAGATTTCTCCCTGTTGAATCCTTCCAGTGCTCTACCCCCAAGGGGAACATACGACGCCAGCCCAAAAGCTGTTTCGGAGAGAACCAGCTATTACCAGGCTCGATTAGCTTTTCACTTCTACCCACACGTCATCCGAGAGTGTTGAACGGCTCAGCGGTTCGGGCCTCCATCTGTCTTTCGACAAACTTCACCCTGCACATGGGTAGCTCGCTCTGGCTTCGGGTCTAATGTATAGGACTATTATTTCGCACTATTCATACTCGGTTTCCCTGTGACTCCAGGCTCGCGCCTTTAGTCAGCCTTATACATTAACTCGTTGGCTCATTCTTCAATAGGCACGCCGTGACGGATCGCACTCTATAAACTATTTTTTGTTCCGAACAAGATATCTTGTCAAAAAATAATATACACAGTGCGACCCGCTCCGACTCCTTGTAAGCATATGGTTTCAGATCTATTTCACTCCCCTCAACGGGGTTCTTTTCACCTTTCCCTCACGGTACTAGTTCACTATCGGTCTTCAAAAATATTTAGCCTTACCGGTTAGTTCCGGCAAATTCCCCCGAGCCATTCGTGTCTCGAGGTACTCAAGTATGACAATAAAAGTTATTTTGTTTTCGAATACGGGTCTATTACCCTCTAGGGCTTTGCTTTCCAGCAAATTCTTCTAACAAAATAATTTGTAACTTTTTATGTATTGCTACATGTTTATCAACTTATAACCCTGATAATTCTTACTTCTACTTTTAACGGCAGAAGTAAAAAATGTCAGTTTGGGCTCATCCGTTTTCGCTCGCCGCTACTTGCGGAATACTTATTAGTTTCTTTTCCTTCAGGTACTGAAATGTTTTACTTCCCTGAGTATGCGAACTCAGACATTTAATTCTGAGAACAATCAAATCAAGTTTGACTGGGTTTCCCCATTCGGAAATCTCCGGATCAAAGGTTGCTAGGCACCTCCCCGAAGCATATCGCTGCTTTGCTGCGTCCTTCATCGCTTTTTGAAGCCAAGGCATCCACCATATGCTCTTATATTTCCTATTAGGAAATATAAAAACCATTCATAGAAAAAAGCTTACAACTTTTTTCTAATTTTATTTGTCTCGATTTTTTATGTCGAGCCTAAAAAATTTTACTCAAATCTTTTAGGATTTTTTTTATTTTTACCTGTTTGTTTGTCTAAAAAATCCGGCTAGAATTTTTTAGACGCCTTAAAGTTTTTCTCTCAAAAAACTTTAAGTTTGTAAATGAAAAAGAAAAAAGAATTTTTTATTTTTCATTTACGTTCTGTCTCTAGTAGAAAAGACCTCCAATGAACGTACTCTGCACACATTGTGCGAAGCATAGATTCAAAGTCTAGGACAGGATATGCAATGCTTGTTGTTTCTTTCATGAAACAATTCGCAAAGTTTATTTATCAAGGTGTCTGTCGTTCAGGATGTAAAAGCTTTCACTTTTACTAAAAAACCCGCTTTTTTAGCGGGATACCTAGACATAGAGCTATATTCTAGCTTTATGGGTTCCGCTTTAAATTAAGGTTTTTCAACATTTCTGTGTAGAGGAAATTATACTCAGACTGATACTAATGTCAAACCCAGTCACTAGAAAAAGACCTTGCTATTTATTTGCGAGCATTGGGTAATCCTTTTTTTGTACAAAAGTGTTTCAATACAAGCTTATTTGTGCATCAAACTCTATAAATAACTAGCGAGCAAATGAGGTCTTTTTTCAGTGCTGGGTCAAATAAAAGTAACCTTTGGTAATTAGCAGACCATGAATAGTCCAAAAACTCACATTTATGCATATGAAATATGCATAAAAATGCTTAATTTCAGAACACGAAAGGACCCGTTCGCGAAGCGAACGGGTCCTTTCGTACCTCCCATAACTCGTTTTAAATTAATATTTTTTGAATGATAATGAAACCTGCAATATGGTGTATATTATTTGAATATATGAAGCACATTTCAATTGATCTTGGTGATACCTTATTTAATAGACAATTACCAAAAACTCTACAAGATAAATGGAGCGTCCGCCAATTGTTCCCCTCAGCAATCGAAGTTATTAAAGACTACAAAGATGCCGGTTGGAAAATATCAGTTATAAGCAAAATTGATCCAGGGGCAGAACTTCGTGTTGGGATGAATCTTATTTATCACAACATCGTTCCGAACATCATCGATGTAGATGATGTTCACTTCTGTTATAGCCGAGATGCCAAAGGAGCGATTGCTCGTGATATCGGTTCAGACATTCACATTGATGACAGAGTAGAAGCCCTCAATTCTGTTCACAATGAAGGAGTCAAACATAAAATCATTTTTATAGGAGGTCATGATGAACGAAATAATTTAACTCTTTCTTTTGAAGGTGTTCATGTCGCTCACGATTGGGAAGAAGTTAGAAAAATCATAGACAACTTGGAATAAAATTCCAAGTTATTTTTTTTAAACAAAAAAAGCCCCGTTCGCCTAGGCGAACGGGGCTTTTAAACTTCTCAAATAATTTTTATTTATCTGATTTCGTTTCTTAGTTTTGTGATCGTGTCAGCTGCTGCTTGCTGTCCTCCAAGACCGAAAGCAAGACCAATCGCCACAGAAACAGCAACTACTACTCCTGTGAAAACTGTCTGAATAATTTGTTGTGCAATTCCAAGTTGAGAAACTGCAGCAAGAAGACCGATAATGTAGATAACCCATTTTGCTACAACCGCAAGAAAATTTGCAGATTTTACTTCTGCTGCTTTTGCTGAAGTTGAAATAACTCCCTTAACTACATCAGCAACAACAACTGTAACAAGAAGAATAAGTACAGATGCAATTACTTGTGGAAGATATCCAATGACAACAATTCTTAGGAAATCATTAACCTCTGAAAGATGAAGAACGTTGAATGATGCAATTAAAAATGCAACAACGATAAACCATTTAACAAGAGCGCCAACAAATTTTCCTGTGTTTAGACTTAAGCCTGCGCGAGTTAGAGCAGAATCAATTCCAGTCTTTCTAAGGACATGGTCAACTTTTGCTGCCTTGAAAATACTATCAATAGCACCACCGATCAAAGCACCAACAACCCATCCAACAATAAAGATGATAACTGCGATAACAAGATTTGGTATAAAAGCTACGATACCAAACCAAAGATTTATAAAAGAATCTCCCAACAACTGCGCTGAATCCTGAAGAATCATAATTTTATTTATTTATAATTAATAATAAGCTAATAACAAAGCGACCTTAGTTATGCCTAAATTATACCCCGAAAAAAGGTTAAATGTTTATGAAGTAATCCCCAGTTTGTCTACGATGATCTTATGTGGATATTCAAGAATATCGCGCACTAATTTATCCCCAAAAGACCTTCTGTACTCAAAATCAGCCGTTTCAAAAAAGGCGTATCTTAATTCAGAACCCAATTCAGATTCTAAACTTGAGATCACTCGAGCTAAAATATTTTTCTTAAATTTATCTCCAACGATCAAAAGATCAACTCTGCATTCTGGATTATTTATAAAAACACCTGAAACAGCGGCAAACTTAGGCTTACCTGCTTTAGATATTTTATCGAAGATCTGAGTTTCACTTAATGGAGAAATTTTTACCAAAAAATCTTTTAAGGTATTTGTATGGCCAAAATTATTATTCAAAATTAAACCCTTCTGCTTCCTCCCTTTTTCATTTTTAAAGATCTTTGTTTTTATAAGTCCAGACAATAGCAAAACCTTCATTTCTTTTTTAACAGCTGGAAGTCTTGATTCTGTTTTTTTTGCGATTACTTTTAAATCAAACACCTCAATAGGATTAAATAAGAAAAGCTTCATAATTTTTAGGCGAAGGGGGCCACCGAATATTTTGTCTATCATTTATTTATCTTAACATATTTACCTACCTCTTGGGCCACTCCCCTTCTGAAAGATATATAGTCCTATTTAGTTCTGATATATAAAAAGCTCCGTTTCGCTCGCCTTTCGCGACATCTATCATTTGACGGAGCAAAGAAACAAAGTCGACAACACCAACTCTTCGCTCACAAAAAAGACCCGTTTGCGTAAGCGAACGGGTCTTTTTATTAAACATAGACTTAGAAAAAATTACTTAAGCGTGACCTTGTCACAGATATTCGCCTAGGCGAATTCCGCGAAACTTACAGTTTCAGCACCACAAGGGCACTTCTTATTTTCTAATTCCTTTCAGTCATAAGAAAACAAAGTCGTACACCTTTCGACTTTTATTTCGCAAAGCTCATAAAATTCTGAAAAGGTCTTGCGAAGCTCCAAGTGTTCGCTTCTCACCCGTCTCACCCTATCGGGTTCCGACCCTAAAGTTACTTAAGCGTAACTTTGTCACAGATATTTTTCTATAGAAAAATTCCGCGACCCCGTCTCGCTTATTTCGCTTACTTAGCGAAATAGAGCTCCGACCCCAAGGTTACTTTAGAGTAACCTTGGCACCTGCTGCTTCAAGATCTTTCTTCATCTTTTCAGCTTCTTCTTTCTTTACTCCTTCCTTTAGAACCTTAGGAGCAGAATCAACTGCGCCCTTTGCTTCTGCAAGACCTAGAGCAAGAACTTCTTTTACGATTTTGATAACAGCGATCTTATTTGGTCCAACTTCTGTAAGTTCAACGTTATAAGTTGCTCTTTCTTCTTCAACAGCAGCTGCTGCTGGAGCAGCAGAAACTGCAGCTGCAGAAACTCCGAATTTTTCTTCAATGGCTTTTACAAGCTCATTAAGTTCTAGAACTGAAGCTCCTTCAAGTTCAGTTAGAAATGAATTAAATTTTGACATAATGTTTTTAGATTATTTTTTTTAATTTCTAAATACTAATATCTAAATTCTAAACAATATCTAATTTCAAATGTTTTAAATATTTAAAATTATTTAGGATTTCGAATTTAGGATTTTTTCTTAGCTACCTCAGAAACTGCAATTGCAAACATCTGAATTGGACTCTTAAGAAGGTATGCAATTTGTGAAAGAAGAACTTCTCTAGATGGGATAGACGCTATTGCTAGCATCGCTGTCTTATCCTTGAACTCTCCTTCAAAAACTCCTCCAAGAATTGAAATTCTTTTATCGAACTTCTTTTGAAAATCTGCAAGAAATTTTGCTGGAGCAATTTGATCTTTTCCCCAAGCGATTGCAAGTTCTCCGGTAAGCTCTGGAAGTTCACCTTTATAGCCTTTTTCTGCTAATGCTTTCTTGATAAGAGTTTTCTTTGCAACCATGTAAGAAACGGAATTATCTCTAAGTCCTCTTCTTAGCTCAGTTGCTTCTCCTAATGTAAGTCCTTTAAAATTCGCAAAGACTACAGTTTCTGCATTATCTAATCCAGAAGAAACTCTCGCTAGAGATTCTTTCTTCTGTTGTTTTGATACTGGCATAATTTAGTTGAAAGTTTGTAAAGTTATAAAGTTTATAAAGGGAATCGAATCTTTGTCAGCTCCTCGGCTCTGAAATACAAAAGATTACTTTTGTATTTCTATCGCTTTACGTCGCTGATAAAATATTTTGAATTCTACTTTACTAACTTTATGAACTTTTTACTTTATAAACTAATAATAAATCGACCTGTTAATTAAGGCTGATTTGGTTTTACTTATTTAGTTACAAACCCGAAGATTTATAACGAGAAGCTAATACCGCCTCGAGAGGTCCTCTGTCCGCTTATGTGGACTGCCTCTTGTCTCTGGCCTAATTAAATATAGTCTACTTTTTTACCAAAAATAGTCAACCGAGTAGCCCAATGAATCCTCCTAGGGTAACCCTAGCCTAAAAAAAGCCTTAATTTATATACTCCAAATTCCTTTAGGGCGGTCTAAAAGGTTTTAGACCGCCCTAAACCCAAATCTATAATTCAAAAGCGTCAATCTGCTTATATGAATTCAATTCAATTACCTTGTGTTTGTGAGGTTCCAAAGTTTCAAGCATAGTTAGTACTCCCTTTTTATAACCCAGTTTATATCTCTTATAAAAAATATGTCTCATCTGAAAACAAAATTCATTAATGGTTTCACTCCTTCTTTTTAGAGATCTTTTGATCAAAGCTAAATACTGCAAAAGTATATTATCAAATCCTAAATAAATAATTAGGTCGGAACCTTCCAAACCTGCTTCTAGCATTCGCATACTTCCCCCTTCAACTATCCACTCATCACCCTTATAGATCTCTCCAATATTTTTTTCAGCTAATTTTTTATCTTCCATCTCGCTGTATTTTGTTTTCCACAAAAAATCATCTGTCGAGTAATGTTTTATATTTAATTTTTTAGAAAGCTTTTGCGCAAGAGTACTCTTTCCTCTTCCTGAGTCGCCTGTAATTATAATTTTCTTTTTTTTCATTTTAAAAATTATCCCAAAGACACAGCATCCGAAACAATAACTTGTCCTGGAAATTCAAGACTTAACTTTTCAATATCTCCTTGCTCCATCTGCCATCCCAATCCTCCAAGATTTTCTTCTAAATGTTTTTTATCCCTGCTCTTTACAATTGTCACAACATTCTCATGCGACACGACCCAGTTGATAGCAATTTGGGCTGGAGTCTTATTATATTTTTTACACATATCACTCAACACCTGTGTGATAGGTTGCATTATGGCTCCTTTCTCAAGAGGTCTATAGGCTACGACCATAATATCTTTCTCAGCGCAAAACTTTAGCACTCCGGCGTATTCTGCTTCTCTAACTCTCAAATTGTAATGCACTTGATTGCAGATAATTGGCCCTTTACTGAATCTAATAGCAGCTCTTAAATGTTCTAATCCAAAATTTGATACTCCAATATTTTTTATTAATCCCTGACTTTTCAGATCATTCATCGCTTGAATAGATATTTCCAATGGAAAATTTTCTGAGTACCAATGAAGCAAATATAGATCCAAATAATCAGTACCCAATCTTTTTAAACTTGCCTTGCAAGAACTAATGACCCCTTCATAACTCAGATCATCTCCAGAAACTTTTGACGTAATGAACAATTTACTTCGGTCAATATTTCCACTTTTAATTGCTTCACAAATGATCTCTTCGGCGTGTCCTCCCGCATAAATTTCGGCTGTATCAATATGGGTTACTCCTAGTGCAACGGCTTCTTGAATTGCTTTTATATCAGAGGCATCATCTTTTCAAAGATCTCTTTCAAAACGCCCTCCCATTTCCCAAGTTCCTATTCCATATTCAGGAATACTAAACCCATTTTTTAAAGTTTTACTATTTATTTTCATTGTTGAATATTAACATACAAAAAAATATTTAAAAAAATACGAAGGGACGGCCTTCGTATTTTTTTTCTAAGAACAAAACTATTTAAAAGTCACAGAAAGTGGCACCACAAAAAATGATGGATCAGCCACCCAAGAAGAGCAGTGATAGGCAATTTGTTTGTCTGCATTAATACCACTAGTATTTGGATTTGCTGTTGGTTGTGTAGTTGCAGTTGCTACTACAGTTGTCTTATATCCATTTGTCATCCCAATAGGCCAAACATAAACATCTTGACCCAAGACGATCATACGAGTACTAGTTGTTACACCAGACGCAGAAACTTCCATATTCACTCTTGCTTTATTTCCAGAAATATAAGCAACACCTTGAATATTTGATGACGGAGTTACATCGGTAAATGAGCATTGCTCAACTTTTCCAGAAGCCAAGAGATTCTTAAGCGTCTGAGTATTTTCGGATATAAGACTAGACGGATGAAAAACAGCTGGAGCAACATATGTAGATGTATTTGTTTTATAAACTTTCTTAGGTACCGAAACAGTACTTGTACTCGTAGTAGCAGTTTGAGATTGGTTCTGAACCGAAACATCAACTGTAGAAGTTGCAATTTCCGAAACAGAATTATTTGTGCTGTTAGATCGAATTAATACCACGATAATTCCAATAACAACAATAGACCCAATGACCTTCAATAATATATTTTTGTTCATAATATTAAGGAAATTATTTTTAAAACTATATATATTATATCACCTCAGGTTTCATATTCGAGACCACTAAATCTCTTTGTTCCGCTTCTCGCCCGTCATCGCATACAGGTTTCAGACAATGGCGAACAAGTCGTTCGGACGCCATGAATTACTCCACTTCTCACTTACTTGTCGGAATGAAATTGACAAAATTTACTCTTAGATATAGTCTGAAAAAGTATGCACAAACAACCAGACGAGGAAACTCCTCTAGCGCAGTTCATTCAAATCCAAACTTCAACAAAAACAATTCGTCGGGGCGGAGGAAATGATGGGAAAATCAATCTCCAAAACGCAATCGCTAGTGTTCAACACAAAGGAAAATTGATTGAAATTCCAGTGGGAGACGTTCTTTGGTTTCGGCTAAATCGAATCAAAGACTCTAACGCAGAAACAAAATGGAAAACCGTTCAATCCACGGCCCCAAGCGAAGTCCGTTTGAGATTTTTGCCAAGTGGCGAAGCAAGAATTGACACAGATTATTGGGATGCCTGGTTCGACCGCATTTCAGCCCTGCTCAAAGAATACCGAACAGAGGCCAAGATCAAAAAAACCTCAACTTAACAAATGCACAAATCCGGAATCAATTCCGGAATTTTTTTATAAAAAAATATTAGATACTTTTAGGTTTCAAATTTTTATCAAGAAATTTCTTTAACGACTCTAAGTCTTTGGTCTCATCACTATAAAGATAAGTTTTTATTCCAACATTTTCTGCACTTTTTACAGCATCTACATTATGCTCAAAATATATAACATCCTCTTTTTTTAAATTAAAATGTTCAAGCATTATTTCGTAATATCTAGGATCAGTTTTTTCTGGATCGTGCTTCAAAGTAAAAACTTCATAAGGCACTGTATCCAATTTAAACTTTTTAGAACCTTCTTCATCTGCTCCTGTTAGAACAATTTTTTTATTCGGATAAGTCTCAAGCAAATCAAACATTTCTTTAAAGATTTGACCGTCTTCTGAAACAAGACAATATACAGCATCAACTAAAATTGTTTTCATAAAAATTTATTCCGCTATTATTTATTAATACTTTCTAATTACCCCTTTTACAATCGCTGCTACTCTTAATTCTGTTGTTGGATAAATATTTTTAAAATTTTTATTTGCCGGTTCCAAATAAACTTGATCTCCTTTTTTTCTAAAATATTTCATGGTCCATCCTCCGTCTACTTCGGCGATAACTATATCTCCCACTTTAGGAACGCCTTTTCTTTCTACAATTACCAGATCTCCCTCGTGAATTCCAGCATCTATCATAGACTCCCCTTTTACCTCAAGCATATAACTCGATTCTTTATTTTCAATCAAATAATTATCAATACTTATCGTGTCTGTCATTTCTTCATCAACACTTGATGGAAAACCAGCCTCCACTAGTCCAAGCATTGGTATCTCATCCAAAGATCTACTTGGAATTATTTTTCCTTGTGGATCCTTGCTCACAATTCCTGCTTCCACAAGATTATTTATTAATTTAAAAACAGCATTCTTCGATTTAAATCCAGTGATTTCCATGATCTCTTTATACCCCGGCATTCTGCGATGTTTTTTATAAAAAGAAATTATTTTGTCTTTATAATTTTCCATATTTTTTTACTTTTGTTTTTGCTTTCTTTTATCATTCCCGTCCGCCTAGGTGGATGGGAATCCAGTATTTTTTATAGTCCAGATTAAAACAAAAACATTGTCACCAAACTTCCCGCTTTATCAAACCAGTTTCTCTTAACAACAAATCTCGCTTTTGAAACTGCAGAAGCTGGAACTTCCTCCCTTGTTAGGTTTGAAAGTTGAGTACGAAGGAATTTATGCCTTCTAGCCTCCTTGTAATATGAGAGACCTTTAATGATCCTAAGATCAATTTTATTGTTCAATCTCTCGATTTCTTTTTCTATTTCTTGAATTAATCTAGTCCTGCTCATGTAGATAAGTATAAGTGAACTACGGTTCACCTGCAAGTACTTCCCTACAAAAAACTGTGGATAACTTTAGGTTTAGGGCGGTCTAAAAGGTTTTAGACCGCCCTAAACCTCTACAAGCTAGCAGTAACAACGTATAAAAGGTACTCAAAATAATTCCTACATAAAATTAATTTTGACTTGTGACATAGCGTACAAAAAAATTAGAGCGGAAATTACAAAATATAAAACTATCGAAAAAAAATAAATGCCTTTTTTTGAATTTCCTGTAATTTTTTTATCAAAAAAATAGATAATTAGACCAACTAAAAAAGGTATAGCGAAAACAAAGTAATCAATTACTCCTCTATCATTTAAATAATAAAGAAAAACAAATAAACTTGTAATAGATATAGTAATATTTACGAAAAATCTAACGAAGTTTTGAATTATCTTCATATATATAATTTTATCACTATTTTGATAAATGGAATATTTTTGATAAAAAATTCCAAACTGAATCTTTATAATTTCGTATATTTTCAATAAAATTCCAACCTTTTAATCTTCCTGCTCCACTCAAAGCTCCAGCTAGGTTTTCATCATCGATCTTGTTTAATGCTTTAATTTTTGAAGTAATAAT
>Ga0172379_10008151_pt1 | contig 13307 bp, 9 predicted proteins | sample GrowelOW334metaG_FD_119756 | JGI IMG/M metagenome (GOLD analysis project Ga0172379, IMG submission 119756) | Groundwater microbial communities from an aquifer near a municipal landfill in Southern Ontario, Canada - Groundwater well OW334 metaG | ecosystem: Environmental > Aquatic > Deep... | reverse complement strand
CCCGACACCGGCAAAGTTACCGCTGGCAAGACACTGTTGTAGAGCAGCTGAAATACTGCCATAGGCGCTATAGCACTGAGATAGATCACCAGCTGAAATGGTAGCTGGATTTCCAGCTTTGGCCGACAGGGCGCTAGCCACACTAGTAGCATTGACTGAGGCCGTAGTTGCCGCTGCTTCTGATGCCTGTATGGCGGCTGGTGACGAGCTGGTGAAACTAGTGCCGTCAGAATAGTGAATGTCACCAGTAGCGCGATCTACATGGATTTCACCACCAAACAACTCGGTGCCATTCTCTGAGAATTTGAAGGAACCGTCTGCAGCAGTCATTTCATGCTTGTTATAGTTGAAGGTCGATACAGTTTCGCCCTGAGCATTTTGCTGGACGAACATGTTGTCTAAATCGGTGTGATTGACTTTGTTCTGAGCGATAATTTCGCCATCGGCTGCTTTGAACTGTGTCTGAACGCTGCCATCTTCGCTAAGAACACGTACCAATTGTTTACCATTTTCGTCAGTGGCAACACTGGTCATTCTGCCATGTTCGTCAAGATGGAAGACAGTGGAAGAACCAGCTACGGATAAGGTTCCGGTTGCCTTGTCGTATTTCAAACCCTGAGCTGCAGCTAGGCGAGCAATCTCTTCTACACTGCCCGTTTCTAATGGTTTTTCATCTTTATCTCTACGAGTAGCTATGCCGGTCTTGAGGTCTAACTCAATACTACCGCCGTCTTTTGTGGTGAAAATGGCAGTTTGATCACGGGTCGCCAACAATCTAGCACCGTTGTTACCTTCAACCATCTGACCATTGTCGAATGTAACCGACTCATGTTTTCCCATATGATGGTGCTTACGCATCTCACGAGCAGACTGCATCACAGTGCCAACTTCGTCACCGACTACAAATACGCCATAAGTTTGATAGACGTTTTTGCCTTCTACTCTCTGCACAATATCAGTGCCATCAGCAGCTTTGGTGACCACATCTACTTGATCTTTGTTGCGATAAACAACGCGGGTACCATCAGGCTGAGTAAAAATCTGAGTGCCATCAGAGAGGCGATCATATGTACCAACATTTGGTTTGCTGATATGGCTCTCTTTAGTTTCTGGATTGTAGATTGACTTGGTATCGCCTTTTTCTTTTATACGCGTTTTTTCAGTCATGGTGGTCGATGAGCCATCGCCGTAATCAACCAAAATCTTTTTCAGCTGATCATCGGCACCAGCCAAGGTAGTAACTTTGTAGTCAGACTTGCCTTCAAAAGATTTGATGTAAGAATCGGCAGAAACTGTGCCCGACTGCGCCAAAGCTGTATCCATAGCTGAGACCGACCAGTCTCCCAACTTAGAGAATGTGTCTCTGGTCCAATTAAAACCATCAGTAAACGTTTGCTTGGTCGAATCCCAGGCAGTGTCAAACCAGCTTTTCTCTTCCACAGGCTTGCCTGCATCTAACGATAGTACTGAATTACCGTTATTCAATTTCAAATCAGTTGAATTGAGCGGGGCGAAACTTTTAGCATCGTAGCCCGGAATAGCAGCAGTGCTAAAATCTAAAAAACTGGCATTTTCTGTTTTGGCTTTAGGATCCACTTCGATTTTTGGTATAGCATGCGGCTTGTCGGGCGCTTTAATACCCATCCAAGAAGCAATACTCGAATTGCGCACTTCATCTAAAGCCAGTTCTGTCCAACTTTTCTCAGCAGCAGGCTTAGCTGCCTCTTCCGGTTTCTTAGCTACGTCTTCAGGCTTTTTGGCAGCGTCTTCGGTTTTTTTAGCTTCACCCGGCTTCGTGGCGTCAGCCACTTCAGTCTTCATTTTATCGAGAGCGCCATCAGCAGCCGCTTTCTCTTTTTTAGACGCATCAGTTTCAACCGCTGGTTTAGCGGCATTATCGGTCGCAGGCTTTACAGCTTCTGGCATGACCTTGTGAAACTCCTGAGAATACTAACCGTTTTAATAATTAGTATTGGTGCTGCTTTGGGACGGACAATTGGTAAGTCCTCTTATTCTGATTGTCGCCAAATACCTTGTCAACGTGCGACTACGTATTTCTCCCATGGTTTTCTTCGTATTTTTCCCATGCGAAGGCAAGAATTAATACTATACATGCCCCTAAAACAGCTCTACAAAACTGCAAGAAGCACATAAATGGGGACTAAACCGGGAATTTGACCAATCTTGCTATAGAATTGCTACAGGTTAGCCGATCAAGTTCACAAGGATTACCGGGATTGATGACAGTGACTACTTTTGCCCCAAGCCAGCTCCAATCGACCCTAAAATCGAAGCTCAAACCGAAATTAGTCGCCCTTACCGCAATGTTCAGCCTAACACTGGCAAGCCTATCACTGACTGGTTGCCAGACTGTTAAGCTTGCTCCTACGTCAGGTCAGCCCAGTGCAGGCGGTACAAATGCTGCCTCCAATACTCCTGTAGCCGGCAACTGGCAAGTATCGTTTTCTGTGGGCGGCGACACCCAGTCAGCTCATATGAACATCAGCCAAAGCGGCAACTCATTTCAGGGTGTCGGTGTAGACGACAGCACCCAAACCAACTTCGTTATTGATGCCGGAGTTATCAACGGCAAATCAGTGACTTTCCACAAACGCTATCACGTTGATGAAAACCCCAATTTGCCACCTATCATTTATATAGGTAGTTTCGAAATGGCAAAAACGGCAGACTACAGTGGTCCGTACATGTCCGGCACCTACAAGGTCAACAAGAACGGTCAATTAGTAGAAGGTCAGTGGGATGCTCAAATTGATGGGGGCGGCTTGGCGGCCACACCAACTCAACCAGCCCAGCAGAATGATGCAGGACAAGGCGGCAGCTCCAATCGTCGCCCTCACCTTTCAGGCAAATGGGACGCTGGCTACGAATTTGAATTTAAGACCGTGCACGCTAGTATGTACCTAGAGCAAGATGGCACGAAGATAACTGGCCACGGCATGGACAAAGCTAACAAAGAGGCCTTCAACGTCAAAGGCACTTACACCTATCCCAATGTCAAAATGTGGGTCAAGTACTTACCGGTCAAAGCCGGCGCCAAGAGCAAGGCTAAACCAGAGCGCACCTTAGAATTTCGTGGAAAAGCCGAGAGCGTGAACGAAGCAGAATATCAAGGCACACGCTTGGAAGGCAAAACCAATGGTGGTGGCATGTGGATGGCAGAACAAGTTAAATAGAGCAGAACAAGTTAAATAGACAAGTTAAATAAGACAAGCCCGCTTACACAATTAGTCAAAAAAAAATGGTTTCCATGGAAACCATTTTTTTTGCAGAAAAGAGATACTAGCCAGACTCTAAATCACACCTAGCTTTTTGCCTACACTGGCAAAAGCCGCCAAGGCCCGGTCAAGATCCTCGACTTCGTGAGCAGCTGATATTTGCACTCGCAAACGCGCTTCACCATTTGGCACCACTGGGTACCAAAGACCGCGCACATAAACGCCTTGCTCTAACAACTGATTAGACATATCCATAGCTGTTGAGGCTTCGCCGACCATCACTGGCACAATCGGATGGATGCCTTCCAAAATTGTGAAGCCAAGGCGCTTCACTTCTTTTCTGAAGTAGTCAGTATTTTGGTGCAATTTCTCCACCAAACTAGAATCTTCTTCAAGAATGTTGAGAGCCTCAATAGCTGCTGCCACTATGGCTGGTGGAAGAGAATTGGAGAAAGTATAAGGCCGCGATTTCTGACGTAAGAAATCAACCAAGTTTTTCTTACCAGCAATAAATCCGCCAGCAGCGCCGCCAAGAGCCTTTCCTAAAGTGCCTGAGATCACGTCAATTTTGCCGTGCACGCCGCAATGCTCTGGTGTGCCGCGACCGGTTGCGCCGAGTACTCCAGTTGAGTGCGATTCGTCTACAAAGAGCAAGGCATCGTTCGACTTTGCCATTTCTACAAATTCTTTTAGTGGTGCATATTCGCCTTCCATGCTGAAGACACCATCAGTAGCGATGACAGAAATACGGTAATCTTTGGCTTTATCTTCTGCCAGAGCCGTGCGCAGTTGCTGAATGTTGTTGTGCTTATAGGCGTTGAGATCGGTAGTCTTGACTGCTATGCGAGAAAGCCTGATACCGTCAATGATACTAGCGTGATTGAGAGCATCAGAGTAAATCACATCTCGATAATCACTAGCACCGAGTTGAGCACCTAACAGGGCCGCGAAAAATGCTTCATTGGCAGCAAAACACGATGAGTGTAAAATCGCTGCCTCTGTACCTAAGAATCTAGCAATGCGTTCTTCTAGCTCAAGGTGAAGGGGTTGGGTGCCGCAGATAAAGCGCACTGATGCTAATCCGTAGCCGTATTTATCGAGACCTTTTTTGGCAGCCTCTACAATACGCGGATGATTAGCTAGACCCAAGTAGTTGTTTGAAGCAAGCATCACTTGGGAGCGGCCATTGGCTTGCACCACTCCACCCATGCGGCCTTCCACAGGCACTTCGTACTTATAAGTCTTCGCTTCTTTGGCTTGGGCAAGCTCGTGATCGAGAGCTTGGTAGAGTGACTTCACTCCTAATTTCTTAGCAACGCTCTGGCTCATGCTACACCCCTTATTTATTATCTTGTGGACTAAAGACCAATTTCATTTCTTTGCCGCTAATCAAAGACTCAAATGCACTTTGATAGTTTTCTAGCGGATACAAGCCTGGGGCAATGATGCGCGAGAGCCGCTCTTGTAGGCCATTGTGGTCTTCTTTGAGCAAGTTGAGCATAGTTTCCCAGGTGTCAAACATGCGGCGTCCAAAGATGCCTTTTACTGTGACGCCTTTCCAGATAACACCATTAGCGATATCAAAATTGGCCAAGGGCTTACGAGCAATGCCAAGCAGAATGACTAAGCCACCATTGCGAACAATTCTAAAAGCATCTGTATATGCGGGCGGTGAACCAGACATTTCTAACACCACATCAACGCCATTGGCTCCAGTTTCGTATTTGTCGACAGCAGCGTAGAGTTCATTTGAACCTTTGCCAACATCAAAGCAATGACGAACACCAAAATCAGAAGCCAACTGGAAGCGGCGGTCAACGTCTGCAGCTTCAGTCAGATATATGCGGGAGGCACCAAAATCTTTGCATAGTGCAGCGGCCATAAGGCCTAATGGGCCTGCGCCAAGAATGGCTACCGATTTTCCGCGCACATCGGCTTCAGAGACAGTATGCACCGCGTTACCGAAAGCATCGAGTAAGGCACCAATGCGCGGTGGTATTACCGAGGTATCGCCATTCTTACCAAGCAATATGACATTTTTGTAAGGCACGGTGACGGCTCTAGCGAAGCAACCATCAAGGTGCACGCCTTTGACCTTGACTGACGTACATATATGTTCGCTACCGGTGCGACACAATAGACAATGACCGCAAGCGAGGTGCATCTCCGCAGTAACGTAGTCGCCTACTTCTACTCTTAGATGATCGGGAGCAGCCAAGCTACTAGCCTGTGCGCCCGCTCCAACCGCTTCTACTATGCCGCAAAATTCATGACCGACGACGATCGGTGAATATTTAGCGCTTCCTATATAGCGTTTCATCTCGTTGCGAATACCTTCGCTCTGAGCACTAGTGAAAATGCTTTTGTCGGTGCCGCAGACCGCGGTTGCAAGCACTTTGATTTTGACTTCATCGAGCTTCATTTGCGGCTCGGGATGAGCAGTCATTAAGGTAAGGCCGTCTTGGTCAAGATCTTCTTTGACTAGACATTTCATTACTTCCATATGCTGTTCGCTTTTGGACTCTTCTTTTAAATTGGATATGGCCATGAAATACGCCTTTTCGGTTTACAGATTGAAACGCAAACAAATTTACTTCACATCACAGGTAAAGCTCAAGCCGTTGATTGACGTGCTATTTACCGTATTTTCACCCCCCTTATTCAGCGCTGATATAGTCCCTTAGCGTTTCTTTAGTTGCCAAGGATGTTCTCGGCACCTACAGTAATTGCATCACCTCAACAATTTCTTCATTATTCAGAAAAGGAACAAGCCATGAATTTCGATCCAGCATCTTTCGAACACATCGACTTTGACCTCGGCCACCTCAATAGCCGGGTAAGCGCTCAAATAAATGCCATAGAGAGTGCCATCGAGAATACAGTTGTAGAGACAATCGTCATGGGCAGCGGCGGCCCAGATAACCACGAAACCACTGAAGCTGGATTGCGCTTCGTTAGACACCTGTTAGCCAATTCGAAGGCCATGCGCTTCGGATTTATGCCTAATCTCAAAGACATGAATAATATTCGCAATCTTGCTCAAGACTTCATTCGCAACTGCGGCAATGGCCCTTGTGCCCTTGAAACAATGTATCAAGTGATACAACCCAACTAGAATGGCTTAGGCAATGATCTAAAGATTTAGGCTGACGTTTGCAATTTGAAGAAAAGGCTCACTAAGGTGAGCCTTTCTTATTAGTAACTAATTGATTTATTTCTCTTCGGCTTCAGCAGCGGCTGTTGGGTGAGCAATTAGGTCTTCTAAAGCGCTCTGAAATTTATCAGGCTCCATATATCCGCTTAACCGACCGATGAACTTGCCTTCAGTGTTGAAAACAAGCGAGCAAGGAAAACCATGCACGTGATACTTCTTAGCCGCTGCCTTGCCTTCTTTTGAACCTTCAGCATTGAGCTTGACGCAAATAAATTTGCCTTTTAAATATTTGACCATTTGATCGTCTTGAAATGTGTCTTTATCGAGCTTTTTGCACCAGCCGCACCAATCGGTATATACATCAGCAAGCACATACTTCTGCTTTTCTTTAGCCTCGCTCAAGGCACTGTCAAGACTAGCCTTCCAACCCAAACCCAGATTGAATGCCGCTGCCGAATGGCCACCAGATACTGTGCCAGGGAAAGTAACAATGGCACCAACTATGCCGCCTGCAAGTGCTGTTGAACTAGCTATAAGTAGTAAAGCTCGAACAAACAAGTTTTTTGATTTTTGCTTCATTACATCCTCTCTTCAACAGATGAACACTTCGACGACAGCTTCAATGTTTTGTTTCCACTAGCTTTAGACGGGCTAATCTAAATCTCAGTCTAAATCTAGTACTTCAGTACGCACTATTTTTAGAGGGGGGAAGCCAGTTTTTAAAAAGCGATCATGAAAATCTTGCTGATTGAAGTTGGCACCCATCTTGGCCTTGTATTCTTCCTTCAATGCAATAATTTTGAGCTTGCCTAGTGTGTAGACCAAGTAGGTTGGATCTTTAGTACCGCGCTTGGTTTCACGCTCAGCGTTAGCTTTTTCCATGAATCCTTCTTTGATAAAGAACTCGCGGCCTTTATCGTAAGATAGGCCACGGGTATGCATCTCGATGCCAACTATATATCGGCAGACACGTAACAAGGCATCGTGAATCTGGACTAGTTCAAGTTTTTCTTGTTCAAGTTTCTTCTCTTCAGGACTCTTATCTTTAGCAGCAGAATCACTGGCCGGCAGGCCTTGTTCGATCATCAATTGCTCGCAATAATGTGCCCAACCTTCAGCGTTCGATGAGCAGCCCAATAATTTGCGCACTTTTGACGGTGCATACTTAACCCAAAGAAACTGCACGTAATGGCCAGGGTACGCCTCATGCACGCTGGTGTTGAGCAAATCAGCATAACTAAAGAAGCGCATATGTTCTTCCACTCGCTTCTTATCCCAGTCACTTTCTACCGGTGTGACGTAATAAAAAGCTTCTTTAGCTACATCTTCATATGGCCCTGGCGTATCCATCGAGGCAAAGGTGAGAGCGCGCATAAACGATGGACTCTCAGCCACAGTCACCCTATCTTTCGATGGAATGGTGACAATTTTCTTTTCTTCAATAAAGGCCGCAATGCGATCTAGGACATTGGCGGTTGAAGAAACTAATTTGGCCGGTTCAGGATGATCACTGGCAATACTTTCAAAACACTCAAGGGCACCAATTTTGGGATTGATCTCATGGGCTAATTGCTTGAAACGAGCTTGCAGCCTACGCAACTCTTTGTAGCCATTGGCCAAAATTACGTCAAGTTTTTCCTCTTCCATTTCGTCAAATGCCAATTTCTTGCAATAAGCTGCCTCACCTATAGCAAATTGACCACGGGCATTGGGTAAGACTTTTTCTTTGACAAATGTTTGGTAACTGATTAGCTCTGCAATTAGTTTTGCATTGGCAGTGGCAAACTTTTCTTTGAGCTGTGGGCTAGCTGTAGAAAACGCCGCCGGAATAGTGGTTTTGAACAACTCGATTGTACCGGGAAGCTGTTCTAGGGCGACTTCTGCATATATAGCTGGCACTATATTCGGTTGAATATTTTCTCGACCAGCAGTGAGTAAAGCCGGTGCTTTTTCAATTCGGCTAATTACTGAGGCCAATCGATCATCCACTGGAGCAAAGTTACGCTTGGCCAGTGAAAAGACACTATCGGCGATGAGAGAAGGATAACGATCAGGATCGCGATTGAGAGAATGTAGTTCTTGCAAATCAAGCAAATTGGCCGATATGTTGGCCTGCACCATCGATAGGTCAAGACGCTCGGCCCGAGGCAATTGCCTAAAGGTGGGGTCAGAAAACTGGCGACGATACTCAATGAGAGTAGCCTCATTTTTTTTCAAAGAGGCCGCTGAGAGATCCTCTAGCTCTTTATCATATTGGTGGAAGCCAACCTGCGTGCCCCAACTAGGAGCAAATGCAAAGGCGCTGGCAAAATATTGGTCGACCAATTGATTGTATCTGGCCAACAAGGCCGGCGAACTCTCTTTAGTACTGTCCTTTGTACTTTCAGTTGTTCTTTCCTTTGTACTTTCGGTCGCGCTCTTGCCCCGGCCCATTTTGATCACTTGCACTTGCCCGTAGGCAGGAAAGCTAGCAGCAAAGCCAAAACTCAAACTAACCTGCGCGATAGCGACCGATAAAGAAAGAAGAATGGTCTTATTCTTGGTTTTAGTCATAGCTTTAGTCACAGGCTCAGCTGTCGTAAATGAATGTGCAGTCATATTTATCTCTGTTTTCGCCCTACAGCTCTTGAAAAGCTGACAGGGAACGGGTAATTGCAAGGTGAGCTAAGGATAATCTGAAGTAATAGAGATTTCCATATAAAGAAACAATTGAGAATGCACATCGACAGGAAATAAAGAGTCAAACTACCCCTGATATAAAGAGCTTTCGTTAAGTAGACTCTATCTCTTATTAACAAATGGGAAAGCTTCAGCCATATGTAGGTAGAATCTTTGAGTTAAGGATACCCAGAAGGTAATATGTCGGGCGGTTTAAACATTTACGTTTTGGTGAAGCAGGTTCCAGACACTGGCTCTAAGGCCGGTCTCAACCCTGATGGCACCATCGATAGAGCAAAAGCTAAACGCATGCTCAACCCCTTTGATCGCTTTGCACTGCAAGCTGCCTTGCACGCCAAGAGGTCATACGGCGGCAAAGTCACAGCGATTTCAATGGGGCCGCCACCGGCAGTTGAAATCTTGCTCGAGTGCCTTGAGCACGGCGTTGACGAAGCCTATTTGCTATCAGACCGCAGACTGGCTGCCTCCGATACCCTGGCAACTGCCTATGCCCTGCACAAAGTACTCAACTACATCGGCAAGCCCGATTTGATCTTCTGCGGACTGCAGACCACCGACGGCGACACCGCCCAAGTAGGCCCGCAAATAGCTGAACGCCTAGGCTTGCCTCAAGTTACTTACTGCGAAGACTTCCACATGGAAGACGGTAAAGTGCATGCTCGCAGAATTATTGAAGGCGGCTACCAGAAAGTTGTAGCGGAAACCCCTCTGCTTATTACAGTTGCCAACTCCTACCATCCTCTTGAATACAAATCATTCAGAGGTGCCTGGAGAGTTAGACGCTTGGCCAGAGACCAAGATGAATTGAAGAAATTCATTCACACTATTGACCTAGATCTTGTAAGCGCTGACCCAGAGCGCACGGGCCTTAAAGGTTCTCCAACAATTGTTGCCGCAACAGAAAAAGTAGGAGAACTTGGTGGCAGTTGCAAAATGCACGAAGGTCAATCAGCTCACGAATTGGTAGCTGATGTACTCAAAGCAAGCGACCTCAATCAGTTTTTAGTTGGCTCTAGTAAGTAGTTTGTAAGTAAATAAGTAGACAAAGAAATGAGTGAACAGCCTGACGTATCAGCCTTTTGTCCTAAGGGAGATGTGCTTGTCATTGCCGAGCAAATCTTAGGAGACCTCCAGCCGGTGACCCTCGAGTTACTCGGTGCCGGGCGTCTTCTTGCCGACAAGATGGAACGCAATCTTAAGTGCCTAGTACTAGGCTACAACTTAGGTGACATGCCGCAAAAGTTGATTGAAGCTGGCGCCGACGAAGTTTTTGTAGCCGACGATAAAGAGCTTTTCTCCTATCGCACACTGCCCTACAGAAGAGTAGTTGTCGACTTCCTCGACTCGCTGCCTGAACCTCCCCACACTTGTTTGCTTGGTTCAACCACCACGGGTCGTGACCTAGCACCGCGTATTTCTGCCCACTTCGAGACCGGCCTCACTGCCGATTGCACCGAACTCGATATCGGACCATACGAGCACAAGAACAAAGTAGACCCATCAAAAATCGGTCTTTATCCAAACTGTCTCTATGCAATTAGACCTAGTTTCGGCGAAAGCTTGAAAGCAAGAATTCTTGGACCATGGAAAAATCCACAGATGGCCACCACTCGTCCTGGAGTAATGACTCCGAACAAGCATGAGGCCGGCCGCAAAGGCAAAATTACCGCTATTCCAGTCAAGCTTATACCTGAAGATCATCGCTTAATTGTGGCCGATACCGTAAGAGAAATTTCTAAAGGCATCAAGTTGACTGAAGCCGATGTCATCATTGGTGGTGGCTATGGTCTTGGTAGTGCCGATGGTTTTGACCTGCTGAGACAACTGGCCGATACTTTTGAGAACTCTGCCATTGGAGCTTCTAGAAAGGTTGTCGACCTTGGCTGGATTCCTTATCAACACCAAGTTGGCCAAACTGGTAAAACAGTAAGACCAAAACTCTACATTGCCTGCGGTATCTCTGGAGCAATCCAACACCGTGTCGGTATGTCCAAATCTGGCATGATCATTGCCATTAACAAAGATCCAGACTCGCCAATCTTCAAATTTGCCCACCATGGCATAGTTGGTGACATCTATCAGATCGTTCCAGAAATGATCAAACAGTTCAAAGAAATTCAGTCAGGAAAGGGGGTCGAGGCAGTTGTCGGATCGCATTGAGTATGACCTACTTCTAGTTGGTGGTAGCCCATCCAACCTCACTCTCGCTTATCGTTTCCTTGAATTAGCCAAGGGCAGCGAGAAGCAATACACTATTGCTATTCTTGAGAAGAGCAAAGATTTCGGCGCCCATATCATGAGCGGCGCGGTATCTAACCCGCACGTAATTGAAAAAGTATGGCCCAACTACAAAGAGCTAGGTTTCCCTATCGAAGCCACATGTACTGAATCAGAATTTTCAGTACTGGGTGCTGAGAAAAAATGGGACATTCCACACAAGCTCTATCCTAAGTCTTTTGACAAAACTGGCTATTTGGTTTTGACCTTGAGCTATGTCGTTAATTGGATGGCTAATCAAGTTCAAGAAAAAGCCAAAGAAGTTCCCAACGTCACCATCGATCTTTTCACTGGTTTTGCCGCTCACGCCGTTGCTTTCGAAAACGGCCGCGTAGCAGGCGTGGCAGTTACTGAGGAACCTAAGTCTGAAGAAGATTATGTCTACGGCAAGTTCACTTGCTTTGGCGACAAAGGCTTTATTTCAAGAGATGTGGTCGACCACTTCAAGCTGCGCGACAATCCACAAATTTGGTCTGTCGGTGTCAAAGAAGTTTGGCAGCTAAACGAAAGTGTAGAAGGAAAAGTCTGGCATACGCTCGGCTACCCCTTGCTTGATGGCACCTTCGGTGGTGGCTTCGTTTATGGCATGAAAGACAGCAAATTGACTATTGGTATGGTAATCAGCCTCGATAGCCAAGATCCAAATATGAATCCACAGCAAAAGCTGCAAGAGTACAAGAAGCATCCATTTATTCAAAAAATGATTGCTGGTGGCAAGTTGCTCAAGTACGGTGCAGCCTTGCTTCCTGAAGGCGGCTATTACAGCTTGCCCAAGAAATTCTATGTCCCTGGCGCATTGCTAATGGGTGATGCCCTAGGCACTCTCGACGTTAAGTATCTAGCTGGTGTTGACCGAGCCATGGAATGTGGCTATGTCGCCGCCAAAGTTCTCCACGATGCTTTAGTCAAAGATGACACTTCAGAAGCGGCTCTGGCTCCGTATCAAAAAGAACTTGAAGACGGCTTTGTGATCAAAGAGTCTTACAAAAATCGTTATTTCCGCTGGGCCTTTATCGAGAATCCCAAACTATTGGGACGCTACTTGCCAGACATGGCCAAGAGCATCGACAAGTCGAACGCCTGGATTGGCATGCTCAAAGTAGGTTTCAAGAATCCACTAGGAGCATCAAAAGACGGTATCAGATCGCTTTCACTGATTGAAGGCAAAATCGATATCGGTCCAATCAAGTATGTAGAGGACTACAAACACATCGTTCCAGCTTGGGTTCCACCTAAGTACGATGAGCCACAAAACTTTGATAAATCAACCATATACTCAAGAGTTGATGCGGTCTTCTATGCTTCAACTAAGTATCACGAAGGCAACAATCACATTGATGAATTCAACGCTTCTACTTGCGTTAAGTGCATCAGCAAGTATGAAAGCCTCGGTAAGACCACTCCTTGCGTCTCCGATTGCACCGCTGAAGTGCACCGCATCGACATCATTGAAGATGTAAGAAAACACGGCATGTCGCTGGAAAACTGCGTACATTGCCGTACTTGCGAAATTGTTTGCCCTGAAGTCAATCTCAGAGTGAAACCAACAGCACAAGGTAGTGGACCAGACTTCCTCGGTCTCTAATAACTAGTCAGATCTTTGACTTAGTGAGATATAGGCTGCCACTGCGGTGTGTCCATGTCGTTAAATCCGACCACCCTCACACCACCAATTCTATTGCTGGCCAGTGCTCGATTAACTGCGGGCACTTGCACATCTGGCACAAAAATATGGGTGATATCGGGTTTGCGCAGGCCGAGCTTTTCAAAGAGTCCGACACCGATATTGAGCTTATTGCTGAGCAATTCACCTGGCTCTAACATGCCAGCGTTCCAGCTTTTGGCGCCGGCAACCACATCACGCGAGATACCGAAGACCACAGGAAAGTCAGCCAGACTCTCGTGCCCATGCCGGTGATAGGCGAAAGCCTCGCTAAAATTGCGGGTCATAGAGATGGCCT
>Ga0172379_10008150_pt1 | contig 13311 bp, 9 predicted proteins | sample GrowelOW334metaG_FD_119756 | JGI IMG/M metagenome (GOLD analysis project Ga0172379, IMG submission 119756) | Groundwater microbial communities from an aquifer near a municipal landfill in Southern Ontario, Canada - Groundwater well OW334 metaG | ecosystem: Environmental > Aquatic > Deep... | reverse complement strand
TGATCGGCGCGAGAAGTTCGACTCTTTCTTGAACATTTCCATTAAAGAACGCCGCCGCCATTTTTTCGTCGGCGCAGGAAATTTCTTTGTCCTCATTTTTTACAATGACCATGCGCGATTTCAGCGTCGGTAAAAGAACATCCGAGCTTGGCATAATGAGAAAAAAATGAACACCACTATTCGGCTCTTCAAAAACTTTAAGCAAAGCATTCTGCGCCTCGCGCGTAATGAATTCCGCGATCACAATGAAAATTCTTTTATTCCCCGAAACCGCCATACTTCCCTGCATCGTTCTGAGCAAATGCCCTTCATCGATCCCGATCTTCTCAAATTCCCCAAACCAAACATCAGGATTTCCCACCACAACAATCCCCAATTCTTTTTCAACAAAATTCACCAAAGGCGGGTAAACCGTTTCTTTGTTCCCTTCGATGAAATAAGCGTGGTGGAGGTTTTTTGTTTTTTTATACGTATCAAAAATTGTTTGCATGTAGTTTGTTTAGGCCATTAGGCCGCTTTGCTTTTAGGCCGCGAGTCTGTCTAAAGACAGACAAAGCTTTTAGGCTATTAGGAACGGACGAATAAATTATTAAGATTTTATGTTTTTAATTATAGCATTCAGCATTTTCATTACTTCATCCAACAACAACTCAACCTTATTGAAATCAAGTTTTTTATCCTCAAATAATCTTTTTGCTATTTCTATTTGAGTTTCAAGTTCAGCACCAGAGGCATACGCGATATACAAAAATTGTTTAAACTCTTTTTTTGAACCTCTCATTCTACCCTCCGCAATATTCGATGGAATGGAAACCGCACATCTTCTCATTTGTGATGTAAGTCCATATATTTCCTCCCTCGGAAACTTTTCTGTTTCTTTATAAACACCAATAACAAGCTCCATAGCTTTTTGCCAAACAATCAAATTTCGATATCCATTCATGATGCTACTAGTTTAACACTCTAAAACCCCCAAGGTCTAGTAACCTCGTTATCTCGTTTTTTTCTAGTAGCCTAAAAACATAGTGGCCTAAAAGCTTTAGCGTGCCTAGTGGCCTCGTTTACCGTTTCGTAATTATACTCTTCTTATACGTCTCCAAATGCTCTAGTGCCACTCCCGTTCCCTTTGCAACGCAGAAAATAGCGTTATCGGCAAGCACAGCCTTCACACCTGTTCTTCGATAGACCAATTCAGGCAAATTTCGCAACTGGGATGTTCCTCCCGTCATCGTGATTCCTTGATCTATAATATCAGCGGAAAGTTCTGGCGGCGTTTCTTGCAAAACGTCCTTGATCGCCTTGACGATCTCGCGCAATTCTTTATCGATGGCTTTTACAATTTCATTCGTTGAAACCTGCGCAGTTCTTGGAAGTCCGGCGATGTAGTCGCGGCCTTTGATCGTCATCGTGAGCTCTTCATCAAGCGGCACGGCGGATGCTATCTGAATTTTGATATCCTCGGCGGTCTTGTCTCCGATCGCAAGGTTGAAAGTTTTTTTAATGTAATCGGCGATGGCGTGATCAATTTTATTTCCCGCGCATTTTACCGAGGTCGATGCAACGATACCTCCGAGCGAGATAACCGCAACATCCGTCGTTCCTCCTCCGATGTCCACGATCATATGTCCGCGCGCTTCGTAAATTGGAATTCCCGCGCCGATAGCTCCGAGGATCGGCTCCTTCACCACGTATGCATTCTTCGCCCCCGCTTTGATCGTCGCTTCAACGACCGCGCGTCGTTCCGTGGAAGAAACTCCCGCAGGCACCGACACCATCACTTCAGGTTTGAAAAAATTCCATTTGCCAAGCGCCTTGTCGATATGATATCGAAGCATTGCCTCGGTCACACGGTAATCCGCGATCACGCCATCTTTCATTGGTCGATACGCAATGATACTGTCCGGAGTTCGCCCGATCATTTCTTTCGCTTCAAGCCCAACCGCAAGAATTCTGTTGTCTTGTTCCGACACCGCCACGACCGACGGTTCATTTTGCACCACCCCTTTCCCGGGAACAAAAACAAGTGTGTTCGCCGTCCCCAGATCGATCCCCAATTTTCGAATAAAAAATGACATACAATTTAATTAAAACCTTATTTCAATAGTACCGTAATACTACCTGAAACAAGGCTTTTAGGCAATCAGGCGAGGTTTTTTGAGAATTTCAGACGATCTTTGGACATTCGATATCAAAAGATCAATCCGCATTCGGCCTTTCCATATAATCGAACTCGATCTTGGCGTCGCGCAAACGCAACAAAATATTTCTTTGAGCGGTCAATTCTTTTAATCTGAAGAATATGATACTGACAACTTCCCAACAAAGCACCCAACCTCCGATAAGAATTCCTTCCGCCAAAAAAGCGAAATTCAAATAGGCCTGATTCTCATCAACGAATTGCGACGCCCATGTTCCGGCAAAAAGAAATATCAATCCATAGAATATCGATGACTCAGCCTTTTCTATTTCCAATCGTCTAAGCTGATTTTGTTTTCGAATACTGTAATTGAAATAATTCACGAACCCCTGAACACTCTTATTTTCTTTTTCTTTATCCTCTAAATTCTTCGGAAGATGAAAAACGATACAGATCTTGTGTCGGTAATTTATATCATTCACGCACGATTCCAAGAACTCGAAAAGATCCTCATCGAGATCGCGATCAGTGACAGGCGAAAAATCCCACTCATTATAAAGCTCACGATAGAAACCGAGCTCAACATCTATATAACTGGTATTCAATTCCTTTGAATATCGATAGAGATCTTTCATTCCCACATTGGGATTTAAAATTGCGTCCAACGGATTTTTGTCCATACAATGTACGATAATGCAAAACGTTCACATTATGTCTACACCCTCATAATACCAGAATATGGCTTTATTTGCACCTCATTTGCCATTTTCTTTTTGACAAAGTGGATTTTATATAGGCCAGTCCTAGGTTTTTTCAACCCTCATTTTCCACTTTGCAGTTTTAATTTTGACTTGTTTTAAAGGAAAAAACTCACAACATCTGATGTCGTGAGTTTCCCCGTTTGGAACGGATTACACCACAAAGAGTACTTATACGGAGGCTTAGCCTCCGTATAAACCAACGTACGATAAATCTTGCGACCGCAACTTTTATCGTACTGTGGTTTTTTTGAATCACTATAATTGTTGCGGTCGCAATAATTATAGGTGCTTGCAAACTATCTAAAAAACGCGAGTTACTTTTTAGCAACCCGCGTTTTTTCAGAGTGAAGAAAAATTAAAAATTTAGAGTTTCAAAATTTCTTATATTTTGCAATCGATAATAATTATCACTCCGTAATTCAAAGTTCATAATGATTAAACCCAAAAAAACAATGATAAGAACACCTGACATTACAAACCTTAAAAAATCTTCCAATCCTCTAAAATAATAACTAAAAACAGTAAAATAAATAATTGGAACAACTATAACAAAATCCAATATTGGATACCCATACCGCCCATAAAAACGATTTTTATCAAAGAAAAAAAGCTGCCAAAAATCAGAGTTTGTTTTTTGACTTAACAGATAAAGATTAGAAAAAAACAATAAACAATAGAGTCCCAAAATCAACAAAAATACCATGATTCTCTTTTGAAAAGCCGTGAGTTTAAAAGATTTCATAATTAATATTTAATACGAAAGATTAACTTCCGTCCATTTTTCGTCGTACTTTCTACTTTATACTTTTAACTTTATACTTGATCGAAAAATTGCTCCTAAAGGTCGGTCCTTTCCCCGTCGTACCTCCTCCTTAAGGACCGACCTTCTCCCGCAATTTTGAAATATTTATACACTTTCTCGTGTAATATCCACTCCGATCGCCTGCAATCTTTTTTCTACCGATTCATAGCCTCGATCAATATTGTAAATATTATGAACATTCGATTCGCCTTTCGCAATTATTGCAGCCAGAACAAATGCAAGACCTGCACGCAGATCGGGACTCTCCAAAGTTTTTCCGTGCAATGGCGTCGCACCTTTGACCAACATTCGGTGCGGATCCATTGGGGTGATCTCGGCGCCCATTCCTTCGAGGGATTCGGCGTAACCTAGGCGGCCTTCAAAAATAGTTTCGTGCACCATGCTTTCACCTTGGGCTTGCGTGAGAAAAACGGTCATCGGCGCTTGCAGGTCGGTTGGAAATCCTGGGTATTCGTGCGTCTTTAAATTCACGGCGCGAAAAGCTTTTTTATTCTTTACCTCATCGCGCACAATTCGCAACGTTGTCTTCCCCACTTCCACATCAACTCCCGCGCGGCGCAACGTGTCCACCAGCGCTCCCACATGCAAAGGATTACACTTCGTCACCGTCACATCTTTTCCCGCGAGTGCGGCAAGAATAAGGAAACTTCCCGCTTCGATTCGATCAGGAATCGTCACATACGAAACGCCTGCAGCCTTCAGCAATTTTCCATCGCGGCCTTTGATCGTCACGGTCGGCGTTCCCGCACCTTTGATATCGGCTCCGCATTCATTGAGAAATTCCGCCAAGTTCTCGATCTCGGGTTCCATCGCCGCGTTCTTTATCACAGTCACACCCTTCGCAAGCACTCCCGCCATCAGCAAAGTCTCGGTCACCGTCACGCTCGGGATCGGCAAGAATACCGTCGCGCCCTTCAAACGTCCGCCCTCGGCTTCAATGACATACATCTCATTCTTCTCAGTCACCGTTGCACCCATTTGTTGAAAACTTTCCAAGAAAAGATCAATTGGTCTTGCACCGATCACACAACCGCCCGGATGCGGAAACGAAACCTTTCCCGTCCTCGACAAAATCGGCCCCGTGAAAACGATCGACGAACGGATCTTCTTCGCGATCGCAGGCGACAAAACATTCTGAATTTCTTTCTTCGGCGTGATGTTGTACGAATTCTTGTCTTTCTTCTCAACCTCCATCCCGATGTCCCCCAACAATTCCGCGATCCGTCGAATATCCTCAATATCGGGAACGTTCTTCAAAGTAACCTGATCCGAAAAAAGCACCGTCGAAACCATCGCCTTCAAAGCCGCATTCTTCGCTCCCCCCACCGCAATTTCCCCCACCAAATTCTTCTTCCCCCCCAGTCCTCTAATTTTAAAAATATCAGTTATCATGCCCCTATCATAGAGCTTTAATTTTTTTTGACAAACTGTTGATAACGAAGGCTTTTAGGCTATTAGGCCGCTTCGCTTTTAGGCTATTAGGAATGACGAAACAAAAAAACATCACTCGTGCGTCCGTCTTTGCGAGCCTGCGAAGCAATCCAGGAGTTTAACCACCAACCCTCCTTTTTTGTTTCCCGAACGCAACAGACTACCCGCTCCTTTTGAGGCGAGTTCTTAAAGAATGAGCTCTGACCCCAATACCTTACTTCGCCGTTAGAAAATTATACCAAGGACGATATTCCGACAGAGTATTACCATTTTCGGCATCTGCTACCACAGTCCTTTGAACATTAAGCGGAATGAACCAAAATAATTTTCGGCGTTCATCAATTTTCATAGTATAAACCGCTTTCGCATTTTCTTCTTTTAATTCAATTGTTGTTGGTGTAAGACCAAGTTTCTCCGTTACCTCGCTTGCCGACATTTGCACGTCTACACCGCCCACACTTAACACATTTTTTTTGATCGTAACTTCATCCGTTTTTACCTCCAATCCTTTATCACGAATAAGCACTTGTTTTTCCGTTGGTTCAACGCTCACCGCTCTATCTCCAACATTGACAAACATTTTTTTCTCAATAGTTTTCACGGATATATCGTCGGCCTTAATTTCTCCGCGGCTTATTTTTACTTCTTTCACCAAAGTGTCAAACTCGCTTACTTCCAATTCTTTTCTGCTTTTTATGAGATTGGAAATAAGACCGTTTACCTCAACTTTTAACGTTTTGAGTTCTTGCATCTGTTTTTCTTCTCCTTTTACGGAAACTGCTTTTTCGATCCCGGTTTCATAATATTCACGTATCTCTTGCCCGGATTCAGCAACCACGGGCTTCACCGTTTCTGCGATAAACGCTTGTCTCGTTGCCGCAGTAATTTTCGGCGCGACAGTTCTCTTTCTCTGATCAACACACTGTGTCCTTACTTTTTCAGTGCCAACAGCAAGCTCTCGTAAAGTATCTTCAATTTCTTTTCGCGAAAAACCTTCTTTCTTTAGATCAGTATCCTTCAAATTGCCAAGTTTTTTATAATATGCAATTTTATTTTCCCACTGTGTCATTTCATCACAACGATCCATTGCCATGACAACAGGTTTACTTTCGACCGTGGCAACCGGTTTATTTCCCGATTCTTTTGGCGGAGCCGCTACGAGCCATGCGGTTTGCGGATCCGTAGCACAGACTTTTTTTGCCGCTTCAGTATATTGTTTTAAGTTCTCAATACTTCTGGTCATGTCCGCTGTCTTTATCTTGTCAGATCGTGCTTCTTGTTTTTGCAATTCAAGAATACTCTCATTATAGTTTTGATTTAAAGTGTCGATAGTTGTGCAAACAGAAACCCATTCCCGCGCCACTATCGGTACTGATGATGGTCCAAGGGGTGTTGATCTGTTTCCTCCTTCGGTGGTCTCTTTGTAATAAAAAATTGGAGTTGGCACCTCCGTTGAGACCGTCCCCGATCCTCCTACCGTTGGAACAGTGCCCGATACAGCACTTTTTGAACAATGACTTGCACATACCTCTTTTACATACTGATTCCACAGCTCGGAAGATTTGCACGAGGTCTTTTCCCCCAAAGTAACTTCAAAACCGTCATAACATCGAGCAGAAACATTTTTGTACACGCCGACTCCACACTCATTAGAAGTCGCGAAAGAACTCACTCCGCATTTTGTTGATGGCGAAGTGGCGAGAGTTATTGGTTGAGAAACGCCGGGCGTTGGTGATACTGACACTGGTTTTGATACCTCAGATATCACAGGCATTGGCGGTTTTGGTAAAGATTGGGGCGTCTCACAATTATCCGCACAGGCATCATTCGCCAACCGGGTCCATATTTCATATGATTGACATACTGTCGTATCTCCCAAAGTAACCTCGGAGCCGTCAAAGCATTGAGCATAAACATTTTTGTAGTTGCCGGGAGTGCTGCATTCGTTATAAAACTTATAACCATACACCCCGCATCTTTTTGGTGTCTCCGCCGTTTTAGAAGGAAAAACAGTGGATGACTTTTGAGTGGCTGTGCTGGTTGACTGGATCGGCGCAACTTGACCATCTGAAGTTTGCGCCAACAATCCCATAACAGGAAATATCATTAAACTACCAACAGCTAAAATTAATTTAATTTTCATATTGTTGTTACTAAAAAAATATAAATATTTATTCATTTATTTTAAGTATAACACAGAGATCACCGCAATTAATGTGAACTAAAAAACCATGGAGGTTCGACCTCCATAATTTTTAAAACCGCCACCATCTCCCCTTTTTTGCCGTTTGTATAACGGATGACAAAATCCCCTTTGGTTAACAATTGTTAACCAAACAAAAAAACTAAAATGAAGGAGGCCGAACCTCCTTCATTAGAGCTCGGGGATCGGGAGGCTAAAGAAATTGGGGGAAAAAGAAACTCACGACGTCGGATGTCGTGAGTTTCTGAGAAAGAACAGGTTCACCACAAGAGTATTTCCATTTTCTAACTCCCTACGGTCGAAGAAAATTAGGTCACCCGCTCCTTTTGAGGTGAATTAAATTAAAAATCAACGATACCTGTTTCCTTTTTGTCATTGCTAAAAGTACGTAGTGACACATCACAATATAATATGTTATTCTGATTAAATGGAAACTGAAGAAAAAAAGATAATTTACGACGTCGAAAAAAAGACCGGTTTACCCATTGCAGAACTTGAAACACTCCTAAAAAAGTGGCAATCAAAACTAAAAATGAATGATTGGAAATTATCTTTGAAGATCGTAGAATTTCATCGAAAGAACGGTTTTCGTCAAAGCGGTGATTTTATAGCCGATCCGGAAAAAAAAGAAGCCACGATCCTCATGACGAATGACCCATGGCGCGGAGATGAAGAATATATTTTAGTCCATGAAATGCTTCATACCCTTGTATATGATTATGATAGATATAGCGAAAACTTAATTCTAAAAAATTTTAAAGAAGACTCGCCGGAGCACGATGAGTATATGAATAAATTAGAAGAAACAGTGCACCATCTCACAAGAATTTTTTTAGGAAGAAGTGATCGGTAGTCGATTCAATGTATCACAACTTCGTGTATAAAAAAACTCTTGTGCCATATGACACAAGAGTTTGGAGTGACCAATTTGATCACTATATTATTATCCACCACGACAACATGAAGAACCACTGGTACTTGGAGTTTTAACCTTGAGCTGGTTAGCTTTTTTTACTCTACGCATTTTAATCACCTCCTCTGGCTTACAAACTACACAAAAAATCAGTCTTTGTCAATTTTCACTTCAACAACGATAAATTCTCCTCATTTAAAAGGAGAACTTCCAAAAAAGTTGGTATATCGTATTTTCTATCAACACAATATTGTGAACTATCCTTTTGAAATCTTTTCATATTGCAACCACCCATACAAACGGGCAAAAAAGCACATGTTCGACATTCATCAAAAGACAGCGGATCTTTATCAACCCAAAAAGCATTCGCCTTTTGATCCAATTCGATCCTTCCACCATCTAATATTCTGCCAATAGAATCACCTTCAGCCATTTGTGTACATCTGTAAATGTTGCAATCCAGATCAAAAATAAAACGGTTCGGATACTCACCAACGCAAAAACCCAAACCTCTCACTTCTTCGATTGGAGGAAATACTATCCACCCCTTCTTTGCCTCAATGAGACAAATAGACAAAACAGAATGAGCAAGATCATGCCCCGTGAGACAATATTCTTCATAAGGATTTGCTTCAGACGAAACAACAGCTTGAAGATCGACGTTCACCAAATTCTTCAAACCTTGTTCCTCAAGGAGATCGAATAATTCGGGTATTCTTTTCACATTTTGTGAAGAGATATTCACCCGCACCGTTACGTTCAATCCACTCGCTACCGCTTTTTTGATATTGCCAAGTATAACCCAAAAAGTTTTTCCTCCTTTTTTCAAAGGTCTACTTAAGTCATGAACGTCCGGCGGACCATCAAGAGTAACCACCACACGCGATGGCTTTTCTTGCTGTAAATATTCAATGACATCATCCGTCAGTAAATAACCGTTCGTTGTTATTGAATACGAATATTGAACACCTCTTTCCTTTGAAACGTTAATGAACCAATCGTTCATCTTTTTCATATCATTCAAAGAAAGAAGTGGTTCCCCTCCGAACCAGTCCATATCTATCTTTTTGGCTCTTAACGAAATTGCGTCAAACATTTGAACAATCTTTATTTTTCCATCTTCAGATAGTTTTTTTCCATCGTGAACCTGAAAACAATAAGGACATCCAAATATGCATTTTTTGTTAAGAGTAATACAAAGAGAGAATTCATCCGTTCTTGAACGACGATCCTCTCTTGCTATTCTTATACTGTTCAATTCATCAGCATCATCTTCTACAATATATCCATCTTCGATCATATCGTCTAAGAATTCAGTTGATATCTCCTGTGCAGTACCACTGACAAGAGCCCGTTGTATCGATTCTTGATAACAAGACTCAAAAGTAGCTAGCGCACCGGTAAGAGTATTAAAAAGAACAAACTCGTCCCCGATCGAAGCCCAAATATTGAATTGCGAAAATTTCATATTGTTACCCTCCTTTTTTCAAAGTACAAAAAAACTCCAAAAGAGTTTTGATCCGTTCACCAAACTATAACAAATATTCTACTCTGTCAAATAAAACCTCTCTCTCAAAAAAACTATGGAGGTCGAACCTCCCTAGTTTTTAAAAACACCGACATCTCCCCTTTTTGCGGTTTGTATAACAGATGACAAAATCCCCTTTGGTTAACAATTGTTAACCAAAGGGGAAAAACTTGAATGAGGGAGGCTTAGCCTCCTTCATTAGAGCTTGGGGATTGGGAGAGTGAAGAAATTGGGGGGAAAAAAGAAACTCACGACGTCGAATGTCGTGAGTTCCTGAGAAAGAACAGTTTACCCGCGCTTTTTATAGTGAGTTAAATTTAAATAAAAGGCTCCTGACCCCTTTTCTCCCGAGAATACACTCCTGGTAAATTTGGAAGATGTTTCGGAAGTGGCGATTTTTTTTCTTTATCCATTACCTACTATTTAACCACACCCACAAAAAAATTGATAACCATTTATTCACTTTTTAAATTAATAGGTCCTGACCCTAATATTCCTTATTCTAATTCTCCTCCCAGTATATCTTCAACAATCATTCGAAACATTGAGTCGACCTTCTTACTATCTAAATAATAAATAAATTCACTATCAAGCTGGATGTAAGTTCCATTTTTAACAAAATGAAAAATATTATAAAATCGATCCCCTGTATTTTGGTGTTGCACCCGACGCTCAACTAAAATCTTGCTATTTTGTATCGTTTCTTCTTTTACACTAATGCGCTCCTCTGGGCTACCAGTCGTTTTTATTTCTTTTTGTGTTATTTTAAGATCTAAGAAATCGTTATAAAACAATCCACCAACTGAACCTTGAGATATACGCAAGTCATCAAATTCACCTGAGTCCGCATAACGTTTTCGGACATTCAATCTATAAACCATTTCAAAGGAACCGTCATCCCTTCTACCCCAACTCTCGTATATAGCCCCACCAGATTGAAAGCTAATATATTGCCAACCACTACCAAAAAAATCATCATATATACTGGGGCTTGGATCATATGTTTGAAAGTTAGCGAATTTTGAAATACACTTTTTCTGTAATTCACTTTGTGTCCAACCTTCTCGTGCTAAGGCCATATTACATAAATTTACTAAATTGCTCTCATTACTGGGCAATAATCCAAGTTTTTGAATGCAATATTCCTTGTTTGATATGTTACCAGTAATATATTTAGACTGAATTTCATCTGAAAAAGCTCCACAAAAATTTTCTTTTTGAACAATACTAGCCTCACCAATTCGATCAAGGAATATCTTGAATAATATATCCATTTGGTATGTGGGGCTTGAAACTGTTGTTCCTTGTTTTCCATATGTGATAATTGTTCCTCCACCACTACCATGACTAACACTAATATTTTCAAGTAATTTTTTTTCACTAAACGAATCAAAAACACACCGATCGGTTGGAAGAAATGTGGTCTTTAAGGGATAAACGAACATTATTTTTTCTCCGTCGCAAGTTTTAACTTTTGAATGAATATAATTCTGATAACACTCTTCGTAAGATCGACAACTCTTAACTATCATTGAATCCGAAGCGAATGGAGCTGGCGGAGCTTGAACAAAAATATAACTACTAAACAGTATAATGAAAATTATATTGTAAAAAATAAAATTCTTCCTAGCCCAATGAATACTGTCACGATAATTCTCGATGCCGATTTTGTTCTTTCTTAACCTTAGAAAGAGATGGATAACAATATATCCAACCAAAAATGCCGTCGTCGACAAGAAGATTGCTGGAAAGAATTTTAATATGGAAGGCATTCCATAAAAGGTGTAGTAAGGGAGAGTTATTTTATCCAAAATTCCTGAAACCAACAATAATACCGGCAAAACTGGGAGTGAAGCAGCATAAAAAGGAATCAAGACTATACATCCCATATCACCATGACAAGGCTCCAATAAAATCAAAGACGAAAGAGACATGCTCGCACTTATTATCAAAAGTGCGACAATAAGTATTTTATGTGATTTAATAACCGCCCAACCAAAAACACCACATTTTCTTTTAGATGTTGCTTTTTCTAATTGCTGCTGAAAATTAATAATTGATTCTTCCATAATATATTAGTTGTAATAATTTTTTGAAACAGTTTTAATTAACTTTTATATACAATTTAATTATAACTTTTTATTTACTAATTCACTAGACATCTTGCCATAGGATATAAAAAAGTTACAAAAACTCACCTCAAAAAGCGCGGGTAACCTGTTGCGGGCGGGAAACGGGCGGGCGGCAAAACCTCCCTCCTTACAGGAGCTGTACACCTTTTGGCTCTTTTGTTTCGCTCCACTCACAAAACAGCTCAAAAGGTCTTGCGAATTGGGTCCCATCCCAATCCTCACCTGCCGCCCGTTCGGTTCGTCATTCCTAATAGCCTAAAAGTGTAACGGCCTAAAAGCGAAGCGGCCTAAAAGCCTCTTTTTTGACTTTTGACGACCTTTTTGTAACTATATAGACAACGGGTGGCAAAACGCGCCTTTATATCAAATGTAACGTATGAAAATTGTAACGGTTATTCCACTTTCTCGCGGTGTTTTTAAAGAACAGCTGTCTTACTTTACCTCTTCGCACGTTTCGCTTGGTTCTCTTATTTCGGTTCCGCTGCGGACGCAAACGGTGCAGGGGTTGGTGGTGAAGATCGATGATGCGAAGGCTTTGAAGACGCAGTTGAAATCGGCGTCGTTCAGTATGAAGAAAATTGAGAAGGTTCACGAGACGCCGCTTTTTTCGCAGGAGCTTGTGGAGGCTGCCGAAAAGACGGCTGACTATTTTGCCACGACGACGGCGGATGTTATTGAGGCGCTTATTCCGAAATGCGTTTTGGAAGCGTATGGGAACGGCGAGATCAAACAAGAACCGCGAGAAAAGACGGAAGAGAAAACTGACGAGGTTGTTGAGGAAACGGATGATGAAAAAAAAGGTGTTCATATGGACACGAATAAAGATGTGAAAAGCGAGCACTGCATTTTTCAATCTGACGACGAGGAACGGTTTGCGACATACAAAAGTTTTATTCGCGGTTCGTTTGCGAAAAAAGAATCGGTGTTTTTCTGCATGCCGTCGGTGCAACGGATCGAGAGCGTTTACAACCATCTTGAAAAAGGTATCGCGCCGTACACGTTTGTTTTGCATGGAAAGTTGAATCGAAAAGAAGTGGTGCAAACGTGGAATAATATTCTCGCATCGAAACGCCCCGTGCTTATCATCGCGACGGGAAATTTTCTCGCCATTCCGCGCGACGACATTGGCACCGTCATTTTGGACTTCGAGAATTCGAGCGGTTATAAAATGATCAAACGTCCGCTCATTGATTATCGAACGTTCGCGGAAATTTATACGCAAAAGACCAAAACGAAATTGATATTCGGCGACACGTTCTTACGCGTCGAGACTTTGATGCGCGAACAGCAAAAAGACCTCACACAGTTCGCTCCGCCGAAATTCAGAATGCTGGAACAAGCGAGACAGAGCTTGGTGGATATGAAAAAGGAAGGCACCAAAGA
>Ga0172379_10008149_pt1 | contig 13311 bp, 12 predicted proteins | sample GrowelOW334metaG_FD_119756 | JGI IMG/M metagenome (GOLD analysis project Ga0172379, IMG submission 119756) | Groundwater microbial communities from an aquifer near a municipal landfill in Southern Ontario, Canada - Groundwater well OW334 metaG | ecosystem: Environmental > Aquatic > Deep... | reverse complement strand
GCTCGACAAACTGCATCCCGCCGCCCGCCGGGCTGGCGTTCACCAAGAGCAATGTGACGAGGCCGAGCGCGAGGATGTTGACCGCCAGCGTGACGCCGCGCACGAACTGCCGGCGCTCGCGGTCGATGCCGAAGACGAGCGCGGCCCCCACCAGCGGCAGGAAGGTCAGGATCGAGATGAGCGGGAGGCCGTTCACTTGTTGCACCCCACGGCGAGAATGATGACGAACAGCACGAGCGCGACGCCGATGCTGCGCAGGTATTGATGAATGTGGCCGCTCTGCAATTCCGAGCAGGTGTCCGCCCCGCGCCGGACTCCGCCGCAGCCGGCATCGAAGAGCTTGTTCACCACGAACTCGTCGAAGAGTTTCGCGGCGAGCGCGCAGCCGGTCGTGAGCCAGCCGACGACGGACACGAGCAGATCAAGGACGCGGCGGTCGAGCGCGTGGGAGAGTTCGCCGAGGCGGGCGTTCCACTTCACGAAGGTCGCTGCGTAGAGTTCGTCCACGTAGAACTTGTTCCGCAGCCAGCCGAAGTATTCCGGGAACTGCTGGTCGAGCGGGTCTTTCTCGTCGGCCTTCTCGGCGGGCAGCAGGCCGTAGAACCACCAGCCGATGCCGATGCCGACGGCTACCACGATGCTGGAGCCGACGAGGAGCGGGATCACGTCCCAGTTGAAGAGCGCGCCGAAATCGAAATGGGCTTCATGACCTTCCAAATAGTGAGGCAGCCACGGCCAGACCGGTGTGCCGACGATGACCAGCAGCACCGCGCACGCGGCGAGCAGGATGAGCGGCCAGGTCATCACCGCCGGGCTTTCGTGCGGGTCATGCGAGTGGGCGTTGCCGTGCGAATGCGAATGACCGTGGACGTCGTGCGCCGCATCGTGGCCACCGCGATACTTGCCCGCGAAGACAAAACACATTTGCCGGGTCATGTAGAACGCCGTGAGGAACGCGCCGGCCAGACCGAGGAAGAAGGGGATTTTGCTCGGGCCGTAATTCCAGGCCGAGTGGAGGATTTCGTCCTTCGACCAGAAACCCGAGAAGACCAGCGGCACGCCCGAGAGCGCCATCATGCCGATGGCGTAGGTCACAAAGGTCACGGGCATGAACTTTTTGAGGCCGCCCATGTGCCGGATGTCCTGTTCCTCGTGACAGCCGTGGATGATGGAGCCGGAACCGAGGAAGAGCAGCGCCTTGAAGAACGCGTGTGTGAGCAGGTGGAACATCCCGACCGCCACGCCGCCGATGCCCAGGCCCATCATCATGTAGCCGAGTTGCGACACCGTGGAGTAGGCGAGGATGCGCTTGATGTCGGTCTGCGCCACGGCGACGAGCGCGCCGAAGATGGCCGTGAGCGCGCCAATCCACGTCACGGCGGTGAGCGGAATCGGTTCGGACACGCCGGCCTGCTGCATCTCCATGAGCGGATACACGCGGGCCACGAGGAAGACGCCCGCCGCCACCATCGTCGCCGCGTGGATGAGCGCGCTGACGGGCGTGGGGCCTTCCATCGCGTCGGGCAGCCAGACGTGCAGCGGGAGCTGGCCGGACTTGCCAATCGCGCCGCAGAAGAGCAAGAGGCCGATCGCCGAGCTGGCCGCGAGTCCGCCGATGGTCGTGTGCGCGACCATCTTGGCCAGCGCGTCCTGTTCGAGGCAGCCGCGCCCACCGTCGTAGAAGAGCAGCGTGCCCGTCTCCGAATACAGCCACACGATGCCGAGGAAGAAGAACACGTCGCCGATGCGCGTGGTGATGAAGGCCTTCTTGGCCGCCGCCGCCGCGCTGGGTTTGTGGAACCAGAAACCGATGAGCAGGTAGCTCGCGAGGCCCACCAGCTCCCAGCACATGAAGAGCAGCAGCAGGTTGTTCGCGATGATGAGCCCGAGCATCGCGGCGGCGAAGAATGACAGGAAGCAGAAGAACCGCGTGAAGTTCTCGTCGTGGCTCATGTAGCCGACGCTGAAGATGAAGATGAGCGAGCCGACGAAGGTGATCATCACCACCATCGCCGCCGTGAGCGGGTCCAGCACCCAGCCGAGCCGCACGACGGTGTCGCCGAGGGCGAACCAGTCGAAGTTGAAGACCTGCCGCGAAGCCGCGCCGTGCTTGCCGAGCGTCGCCACGAGCGCCGCGCAGGAGAGCAGGAACGACGCGCCCATCGAGCCGATGGCCAGGCCTGCCGCGAGCGAGCGGTTCGGACGCTTCAGCAACGCGCTGATGCCCGCCGCCAGCAACGGCAGCACGGGGATGAGCCAGAGGTTTTGGAGAATCCAGCTCTTCATCCCTTCATGTCCTCCACCTTGTCCACGTTCGCGGTGCGGAAGTGGCGGTAAATCGTGATGATGAGCGCGAGGCCGACGGCGGCCTCGGCGGCGGCGATGGCGATGGAGAAGAGCGCGAAGGTCAGGCCGGTCATCGCCTCCGGGTTCTCGCTGAAGCGCCAGAAGGCGATGAAGTTCAGGTTCGCCGCGTTGAGCATCAGCTCGATGCCGATGAGGACCATGATGGCGTTGCGCCGCGTGAGCGCGCCCGCGAGGCCGATGCAGAAGAGCAGCGCAGAGACGAGGAGGTAGCCGGAGAGCGGGGTCACACCGGCCTCCCTTCGGGGGCGGTGAGGGGATGGGAGATAGGGAATGGGGAATAGGGAGGACGCCGGACGAACGCGGTCCTATTCCCTATTCCCAATTGCCTATTCCCCATCCTCATTTCCCCTCCTTCTCGCGCATCGCGATGATGACCGCACCGAGCATGGCGGCGGTGAGCAGCAGGGCCATGACTTCGAGCGGCAGGACGTAATCCGTCATCAGCTTTTGCCCCAGCGTCTTCACGGAGACTTCGGGGGCCGGGGCGGCGAGGCGCCTGCCGACGGGGCTGGCGAGGACGGCTGCCGCCATCGTGACAAACGCGCCCACCGCCACCGCGATGCCGACCCACGGCGTGACGGTGGCCGCCTCGTCCTTCGGCTCCGTGCTGCGCGTGAGCAGGATGGCGAAGACGATGAGGATCGAGACCGCGCCGACATAGACGAGGATTTGCGTGAAGCCGACGAACTCGGCGTTGAGCTGGAGGTAAAGCCCGGCCAGGCCCGCAAACGTCAGCACCAGGCTCAACGCGCAATGCACCAGGTTCCGCAGCGACATCGCCGCGATGGCGCTGCCGACAGTCAGACCGGCGATGATGGCGAAAGGCAAAGTCATGCGAGGAAAACCACTAACCTGCACTGACCGGCACTAATGAAGGCGGGGAAATTTGAAAGGCGGCAGGCGGTCTGCCTCGCGCCGGCCATCCGAGCCCTGCCAGTTCCTCCCTTTGTCGGATTAGTGTTCAATTAGTGCAGGTTAGTGGTTCAAAACATCTCAACTCGCGAAGCGATATTCGCGCTTGGTGAACTTGGCTTCGAAGCCGCGGCTGAGCAGCCAATACGGGACGGCGAGCATTGCGAAGCAGAGCGGCCAGCGGACGATGAGCGGGACGCTTCCGGCGAGCAGATGCCACAGCGCGGCGACGACGAGGTTGATGAGCGTCATCGGCAGGAGGAATTTCCAGGCGAAGTTCATCAGCTGGTCCGTGCGCAGGCGGGGCAGCGTGCCGCGCAGCCAGATGAAGAGGACGATGAACCCGCAGAGCTTGCCGAGGAACCAGCACCAGGACGGGATCCAGGTGAGCGGCGCGATGTTCACCGGCGGCAGCCAGCCTCCGAGGAAGAGCGTGATGCCCAGCCCGCACATGGAGAAGAGGCCGAGGTATTCACCGAGGAAGAAGATGGCGAACTTGAAGCCGGAGTATTCCGTGAAGTAGCCGGCGACAATTTCCGATTCAGCTTCCGGCAGGTCGAAGGGCGTGCGGTTTGCCTCCGCAGCCGCCGCAGTGAGGAACAGCAGAAAGCCGACGAATCCCCATGGAGTGAACAGGAACCAATGCGCCAGCAGGCCTTCCTGCCCGCCCGGAATCCCGGGCAGCGGCATGGACCACATCTGCCGCTCCACGATGCCGCTCAGCGACAGCGTCCCGCTGATCATAACCACGGTCAGGGCGGAGAGGATGAGCGGGATTTCATAGGAGACCATCTGCGCGATGGCCCGCATGGCTCCAAGCAGGGAATACTTGTTGCGGCTGGACCAGCCGGCCATGAACACGCTGAGTTCCGTGCTCGCCCCGATGGCGAAGAAGAAGAGCAGTCCCGTCTGCGGCAGCTCGAGCGGGACCATGTTCCGGCCAATGGGCAGCACCGAGTAGGTCAGCAGCACGGGGATGAGCAGCGCGATGGGCGCGATGAAGTGGACGACCTTGTCCGCCGCGTGCGGGACGAGGTCCTCCTTGGTCAGCGACTTGATGCCGTCGGCGATGAACTGGCCGAAGCCGGCGAGGCGTATGTTCGTGAGCGGGATGCCAACGCGGTTCGGCCCGATGCGGTTTTGGATGCGGCCGAGGCCTTTGCGTTCGATGACCGTGGTGAGGGCGAAGAGCAGGGGGAAGACGGCGAGAATGGGCGCGATGGACAGTGCCGCCGACACAAGGGGAACCGCCCACTCCGGGAGAATGTTCTGCAAATGGCCCACGAGCCAGTGCTTCAGCGTGACCGGAAACTGGTCGAGTGCTTGGAAGAGTTCGGCCATGGGCTATGCGACGGGAGCCGCGGCGGGGGAAGAGGATTTCGGGGCGGGTGCCGGAGCGGCGGGTGTCGGAGCGGATCCGGCGGCCGCGGCATCTGCCTTGGCCTTGGCCTCAGCGGCGGCCTTGGCGGCCTTCGCCTCGACGTCGGCTTTTGCCTTGGCCTGGGTTTTTGCCACTTCAGCGGCGAGCACGGCGTCGGACGCGGCGGCTTCGGTCGGATGAATCTTGCGGTAGTGCGCGTTGGGCTTGGCGAGCTGCTCCTTGTGGACGAGCAGGCCGCCGAAGCGGTCGGTGTTCGACAGTTCGAACTCGGTGTCCATCTTGATGGACTCGAACGGACAGACCTCGACGCAAATCTGGCAGCTCATGCAGACCGACAGGTCGATGTCGAAGGTCGCCGGGTAAAACTGCATCTGGCCCTTGTAGTCCGCGCGCTTGTCCTTGCTCTTGACGATGTAGATGCACTGCGGCGGGCATTCCTTCTCGCAAATCTGGCAGGCCACGCATCGCAGGCCCTTCATCGGGTCTTCGGTGTCGTGGATGAGCATCGGGAACTGCCGGGCGTTTTCCTTTGAGGCGATGCGCTGCTCGGGATACTCGACGGTCGTCAGGCGGGCGGGGTCGTAGTAGCTGCCGGCGAAATTCTTCGCCGTTTCCACCATGCCTTTGAGTATGCCTGCGCCGAGCATCAAGATTCCTTTTTAACGCAAAGACGCGGCGACGCGGAGGAAAAAATTCCTTCTGCTCCTTTGCGACTTTGCAACCATGGATTGAAAGATCATCGGTCAACCTCTCCCAGCACGATGTCCACGCTGCCCAGCGTGATGACCGCGTCCGCGATGGTCTGGCCCAGGCACATGTCTTCGAGGATGGTCAGGTTGATGAGGCTCGGCGGACGCACGCGGTAGCGATACGGATTCGGGCTGCCGTCGCTGATGAGGTGGAAGCCCAGTTCGCCCTTGGGCGTCTCAATGCTGCCGTAGGCCTCGCCGGCCTTCGGACGGAAGCCGCGCAACTTGGCCTTCGGGTCCACAACCGGCCCCTCGGGAATGTCCTTGAGCGCCGGCTCCAGAATCTTCAGCGACTCGCGCATCTCCAGGATGCGGATCATGTATCGGTCGTAAACGTCGCCGTGGTCGCCGAGCGGCACGCGGAACGGATAGCGGCCGTAGATGCCGTAGTTGTCCACCTTGCGGAGATCGTAGTCCACGCCGCTGGCGCGCAGCATCGGACCGGTGATGCCGGCGTTGATGGCGAGTTCGGCGGAGAGCCTGCCGGTGCCCTGCGTGCGGGCCATGAGGATTTCATTGCCGGAGAGCAGCGCCTCGAACTCATCAAGGAATTTCGAGTAGCCGGCGACGACTTTCTTCGCGGCGTCCAGCCAGTCCGGCGGCAAGTCGCAGCGGCAGCCGCCGAAGCGCATGTAGTTGCACATCATCCGCGCGCCGGTGAGCGACTCGAAGAGATCAAGGATGTTCTCGCGCTCGCGGAACGCATACATCAGCGGCGTGCCGAGTGCGCCCATGTCCTGCAACAGGAAGCCAGCGAGACAGGTGTGGTTCACCAGACGCGTCAGCTCGGCGGTGATGAGGCGGATGTATTCGGCGCGCTCGGGAACCTGCAGGCCGGCGAGCTTCTCGACGGACAGCGCGTAAGCCCAGTTGTTCGTGAGCGGGCAGAAGTAATCGAGCCGGTCCGTGTAGGGCATCGAGCCGAGGTAGCTCGTGTTCTCGGCGATCTTCTCGTGGTTGCGGTGCAGGTAGCCGAAGACGGGCTTGAGCTTCACGACCGTCTCGCCGTCGAGCACCACGTCCATGCGGAAGACACCGTGCGTGGAAGGATGCTGCGGCCCCATCGCCACTTCGAGCAGTTCGCCTTCGCGCCCCTGGCCGGCGGGCTGGGGCTTGCGTTGAAAGTCCGTCTTGCCCGCGTCGTAGGCGAGGTCGTGGAACGTCATGAACTGCGTTCCGTCGGTGTCGGCACCGAGCAGCTTCGGGTCGGAGGTGTCAACGGGTGCGGTCATGGCTCAAATGTCCGGGACAGTCCGCCGGATTTCTTCCAACAAGGCAAGCGTGCCGTGCTGGCGGCACCACGTTTCGAGATAAGGCCAGTCGAGTCGTGCTCGTTGGACTGCGAGCACATTGCGGACGTCGTCGCGGTCCTTGCTGCGTGCCCAGCGCAGCTTGCTGATAATCACATCCTCGGCCGTGAGCAGCCACACCTTGCGGCCGAACAATGATTCCTCGCGGCGTCGCGAGAACCGCTTTTGATCGTGGGGGTCCTGGGACAGGAGGAAGAGTTCGACCTTGAAGGGTGTTTTCCGGTGGCGGATAAACTGCCGGAATGTGCCTGTGACCGTCTCGAAACTCAGTTGTGGGTCGAGGACGAAGTCTGCGCCAAGCCGGGCCGCGAATTCCACCCCCACGCCACCCTGCCATTGAATGACGATGTCGGCATCCTTCGTTGATCGGGGGATTCCATGGAAGTTGCTGGCGAACGAACCGACCAGCAGATATGGGACGCCGGCGGCGGCCACCGCGTCCACCACTTGGAGCGTGAGACTGTCCTCGGCCGTCATGGAGCGGTCCTCTGAAGTCGTTCGCCGAGTTCCAGCCGCCGGTCCAGTTCCCGCCGGCACGCGTCCGCGTTCCAGTCCGGATTCTGACTCTGGATGCCCGCCATGGTGATGGAGCAGGCATATTCAAACAGGTCTTCGCCAGCCAGGAATTTTTCCTCCGGGGTCATCCGCCGGGCACCGAGCACTTCCTCCCGATACAACTCGTCGATCAGCGGCGCGAACTCGCTGCGCGACTCACCCGTCCGATACGGTGCCGCTGTTTCCTTGAGCGCACTTTCACTCACGCCTTAACCTCCCGCGCCGCCTTGTGCGCCTTCGCCTTTTCCAGCACCTCGTCGTGCGGCGTCGGCTCGTATTCGTAATCGTCCGGCTCCACGTAATCCTTGCGCATCGGGTGATCCTTGAAGCCGTCCCACATGAGGATGCGGCGCAGGTCGGGATGTCCGTCGAAGAGCACGCCGTAGAGGTCGAAGACTTCGCGCTCCTGAAACTCGCAGCTCCGCCACAGCGGCGTGAGGGACGTGACCTTCACCGGGTCCGCGCGGCCCGGCGTGCGCTGGCGCAGGATGACCGGCCCGTGCTTCAGCGACATCGAGTAGAGGTGATAGACCGCTTCGAGGCAGCCGGCGCGCTTGGTCTTCTTCACTTCCTCGACATCCTTCTCCACACCGTCCACGACCTTCTTGACCTTCACCTTTTCGGAAAGCTCGGCATCAAGGTAGTCAACGCCGGTGACGTTGGAGCAGTAGTCGAGGCGGAGCTGCGGGTCATCGCGCAGAAATTTGGCGACGGCGTAGGCGTGCTCGACATCCACGAGCAGCGAATGCTGCGCGCATGGGCTGTCATTTTTTATGACGGCAAGCTGCGCGCCGGGGACGGCGGTTTCGGCGCGGGCTTTGATTTGCTCAGGGGTTTCGAGCGACACGCCGGGACTTCTAATCTGCACCGGGACGTTTGACAAAGAGATTGTGGAGTCTGCGGCTTAATGCGCCGGATTAACATCGCTAGAATCCCGGGCGCTTGCTTTCCGTCAGAACGTGGGTTGAAATCAAAACACACATGAAACTGACCACGCCATTGTTCGTCGTCGCCGCGTTGAGCGCCGCGACTTCCTTCGCCGCCAACAAGCCTGACTTCGCCAAGGACATCGGCCCCGTCCTCGCCAAGAGCTGCATCGAATGCCACGGACCCGAGAAGCAGAAGGGCAAGCTCCGCCTCGACTCCAAGGAGGCGGCCTTCAAGGGCGGCGACAGCGGCCTCGCGGGCATCGTCCCCGGCAAGTCCGCCGACAGCAAAATCTACAAGGCCGTCACCCTGCCCAAGGGTCACGACGACATCATGCCGCCCAAGGGCGAGCCGCTTTCCAAGGCCACGACCGACCTCATCAAGGCGTGGATCGACGCCGGTGCGGACTGGCCGGCGGGCGTGAAGCTCACGGCCGCCGGCGGCCCGGCGGAAAAGAAGGAGAGTGATCTCGGTCCCGGCCCGAAGCCGACCGGTGCCGAGACCAAGGCCGTCGCCGAACTCGCAAAAGCCGGCATCACCGCGCGCGAAATCGCGCAGGGCAGCAACTGGCGCTACATCAACCTCCGGGTCGTCGGCAAGAAGTTCGACGCGAAGGTCTGGGACCAGATCAGGGACGTGGGCAACCTCATCGAACTCAACGCCGGCGGCGTCGAGCTGACCGACTCTGAACTCGCGAAGGTGGGCAAGATCACCAACCTCCGCTCGCTCAACCTCGCCAACGCGACCGTCAAGGATTCCAGCCTCGGCGCGCTCAAGGGCCTCGCCAACCTCACCTATCTCAATCTCGTCGGCACCCAGGTGACCGACGCCGGCCTCAAGCAGCTCGCCGGGCTGAAGAAGCTCAAGAGCGTCTATCTCTTCGAGTCGAAGGTGACGGATGCCGGCGTGGCGGAGCTGAAGAAGGCCCTCCCCAATGCCCGCATCGACAACGGCGCGGACCTCAAGGCCTTTGCCGCCGCCACCGCCGCCAAGGCCGAGGCCGACAAGAAAGCGGAAGAAGCCAAGAAGGCCGAAGCCGCCGCCAAGAAGCCCGCCGCGCCCAAGGGAGAGAAGGATGACGCCAAGAAAAAGAAGAAGAAGTAGGGCGCGTCCTCAACCCAGTCTTCAGCCAAGCGGGCCGGCCATCAGGTCGGCCCGTTTGCTTTGGAGCACGGACGCCCACGTCCGTGTGAAGAAGCGCAAGGGGAAGCGGCGGACGTAGGCGTCCGCGTTCCTACCCCAGCGCTTCGATCGCCGCCTTCGTCTGCGCCAGCTTCGCCTGCCAGTCGGCAAGGCGCTGCTTGTGTTCGTCGAGCACGGCCGGCGGGACTTTCTGGGTGAAGCCCGGGTTGGCGAGCTTCTGCTCCACCTTCTCGATCTCGGCCTGAACTTTCGCCAGATCCTTCGTCAGACGGGCACGCTCGGCGTCCACGTCAATGAGCCCGTCCAGCGGCAGGTAAAGCTCGCCGAGCCTGGTGAGCGCGGTGGGCGTGCCCTTCTTCGGCGCGTAGTTCGGGTCGAGTTCGAGCGACTCGGCGCTGAGCAGGAGGCGCAGCACTTCGGCCTCGCTTGGGTCGAGCTGGCCGGCGGGCTTGAGGGTGAACTTGCCCTTCTTGCCCGCGCCGATGTTGAACTGCGTCTTGAGGTTGCGGCCCTGCGTGACCAGCTCGAATTTCGCGTTCGCAAACGTCTCCACGGTGTCGTCGAGGCCCCAGGCTTCCTTCTCGTCGGCGGAGAGCGGCTTGGGCCAGGGCGCATACATGATCGTCTTGCCGCCCTGGCCTTCCGGCATGTCCGCCGCGTAACCCATCCCGTGCCACAGCTCCTCGGTGATGAAGGGCAGCAGCGGGTGGAACATCCGCAGCAGGTGCGAGAGGACGAAGTCAATGACCGCGACCTTGTTGGCCGCCAATGCATCCGTAGGTGACGACGTGAGGAGTCTCTGACTTTCTTCTGGAGAAGTTTGAGTCTCGTCACCTCGACTCCTACCAGCGGCAAAAAACGCGGCCTTGCTCGCCTCCACATACCAGTCGCAATACTCGCTCCAGAAGAAGCGGTAGAGCGATTGCACGGCAGTGGCGAAGTTGTAGCCCGTGAGCGCCTCGCTCACCTCGCGGATGGCGAGGTCGAGTCGGAGGAGAATCCAACGGTCGTCGCTGGAAAGCAGCTTGGCGTTGATCTCGCCCTGAATCTCGAAGGTATGAGTTATGAGGGATGAAGTATGAGCAACGGAATCGGCGGTGCCTTTCCGTTCATCCCTCATACCTCCTACCTCATAACTTCCCACCATCTGCCGGAAACGGCAGGCGTTCCAGAGTTTGTTGCAGAAGTTGCGGCCCAGTTCCACGTCCTTCTCGTCGAAGAGCACGTCCTGGCCCAGCGGCGCGCTGCGCATGGTGCCGAAGCGGAGGGCGTCGGCGCCGTAACGGGCGATGAGTTCGAGCGGGTCGGGCGAATTGCCGAGCGTCTTCGACATCTTGCGACCCTGCTTGTCGCGGATGATGCCGGTGAAATAGACGTTCTTGAACGGCAGGTCGCCCATGAACTCGTAGCCCGCCATGATCATGCGGGCGACCCAGAAGAAAATGATGTCCGGCCCGGTGACGAGGTCGGTGGTCGGGTAGAACTTCTTCAACGTCTCGGTCTGTTCCGGCCAGCCCATCGTGGCAAACGGCCAGAGCCAGGAACTGAACCACGTGTCGAGCACGTCGGGGTCTTGTCGGAATTTCTGCAGATCAAGATTCCTTTGCAGTGATTCAACACTCGTGCTCACGACGATGGTGCGACCGCTTCCGCCTAGAAAGGTGTCCAACTCTGGATTGTTCGAATGAATAAGTCTGTGGAGTTCAGCGATGTCAGAATTGACGGATTGCCCATCAATTGTGATCGCGGTATCTGACAGTTCTTTTGGTGAAATCGCCGCTTGCTCAAGAATGTGTTTCAAAGCGATGTAGGCATCGCGAAGACAAATGTTCTTGCGAAACGTCCACACCGGAATCTGATGCCCCCACCAAAGCTGGCGGCTGATGCACCAGTCCTGGATGTTCGTCAGCCAGTGGTCATACACCTTCGCCCAGCGGTCAGGATAGAACTTCATCTGCCCGTTCGCCACGCACGCCTTGGATTGCTCCACGCTCGGATACTTGAGGAACCATTGCTCGCTCAAGCGCGGCTCGATGGGCACGTCGGCGCGCTGGCTGAAGCCCACGTTGTTCTCGTAAGGCTTTTCCTCGACCATGACGGCGAGTTCCTTCAACCGCTCCACGGCCACCTTGCGCGCCTCGAAACGATCCAAACCCGCGAGGCTTTCGCCGGCGAGATCGTTCATCGTGCCGTTCGCGTTCATGATGTCCACGATGGGCAGCTTGTGGCGCTGGCCGATCTCGAAGTCCGCCTTGTCGTGCGCAGGCGTCACCTTGAGCACGCCGGTGCCGAACTCGAAGTCCACATGCTCGTCGCCGATGATCGGGATGAGCTTCTGCTCGCGCGGTAACTGGATGGGCAGGGGACGGATGATGTGCTTCCCGATGAGCGGCGCGTAACGCGGGTCCTTTGGATTCACGGCCACTGCGGTGTCGCCGGGGATGGTTTCCGGGCGCGTCGTGGCGATGGTGAGCCATGTGCCGGGCGCTTCAGCCACTTCAACCTTGAAGTGATACATGAAACCCTTCTGCGGTTTCATCTCCACCTCCTCGTCGGACAGCGCGGTCTGCGAAACGGGGCACCAGTTCACCATGCGCTTGCCGCGGTAGATGAGACCCTTCTTGTAAAGCTTGACGAACACTTTCTGCACGCAGCGCGAATAGTCGGCGTCCATCGTGAAGCGTTCGCGCGTCCAGTCGCAGGAGCAACCGAGCTTCTTGAGCTGGTTGATGATGATGCCGCCGTGCTTCTCCTTCCACTGCCAGACGCGCTTGAGGAATTCTTCGCGGCCGAGGTCGTATTTGGTTTTACGCTCCTCTTTCTTGAGCGCCTTCTCCACCTGCACCTGCGTGGCGATGCCGGCGTGATCCGTGCCGGGTAGCCAGAGGACTTCCTTGCCGTCCATGCGCGCCTTGCGGCTGAGGATGTCCTGGATGGTGTTGTTGAGGACGTGCCCCATGTGCAACATGCCGGTGACGTTCGGCGGCGGGATGACGATGGAGAATGCCGGGCGCTTCTCGGAGACGCGCGCGGGATCGGCGGTGAAGCAGCCTTGCTTCACCCAGAAGTCATACCATTTGTCCTCAACGGACTGCGGTTCGTAGGCTTTGGGAATCTCGTTCATGAAAACTCAACCGATTATTTCAAACTCGCCGAACTGGCGGAAGTGGTCGTCAAAGGCCAACGCCCGCACCACCTCAAGCCTGCGCATCACGACAAAGGATGCCGCGTCGCACAACGAGTAGCTTTTGTCCTGATGAGTGCGCAACAGCTCCAGCGCCTCCCGTTGGTCCTGCGTGGTCACTTCCGCGATGTTGACGACGGGATTGCTGAACAAGTCATCCATCACCACCCGCTTCTTCAGCCGGGAGCGCGCAAAGTGGGCGTGAATCTCGCAAATGACCGGAAGCGTTGTCACGAAGATGACGCGCTCCCGAAATACCCGGGGCGTTATTTCCTTGGCAAGGGAGTGGAATTCCTGCCGCTCATCCCGGTAGGCAATCCAAAACGAGGCGTCCAGAAAGACCAGGCCGCTCATCGGGTGGCTTCCATTTCACGCACTTTCCGGTGGTAAGTCGCGTAGCTCGCCTCGTTCTCGTAGTAGTCCTCGGGGAGGGGGGGGGCTTCCACCCAACTGCCCTTGACCTTGACCCATTTCTTCGGACAGCCGGAGAGATAATGGTCGTGGTTGATTGCCGCGTCCGCAGGAGCGTCCCAATCAGGGTCAATTGGCGTCGGGCGGAGCATCGGGTTACTCGTCCAGACATCCGCAGGCAGTTGCATCTTTTCGTCAATGAGTGACCGAATGACTGCGGCCATCGGTTCCCCGCGATGTGTCGCTTGCGCTTGGACAAACTCGTATTCCACCCGGCTGAGGTAAATCTGCGTGCGCACCATTGCTGGTGGGTCAGGCGGGAGGGCCAGAGCGTCCTTGAGAACCATCGGTTCGCTGGCGGTCGGTTCGTAT
>Ga0172379_10008148_pt1 | contig 13311 bp, 16 predicted proteins | sample GrowelOW334metaG_FD_119756 | JGI IMG/M metagenome (GOLD analysis project Ga0172379, IMG submission 119756) | Groundwater microbial communities from an aquifer near a municipal landfill in Southern Ontario, Canada - Groundwater well OW334 metaG | ecosystem: Environmental > Aquatic > Deep... | reverse complement strand
AGTGAACGGACAGCCTCTTTGGCCACTTGCACTGGACGCCAAGAATCAGAAATCGTGATGTTGGAATCTTCTGAGAGACTGGCTGTGATTGTGGACATATCGGTCTGAGCGGACAGATAGCGCAAAGTGCCTTGCAATGATTCAATCTCTCCCCGCACACGCGAAAGCGCTTGAGTTGCTTCCAGAATGTCGCTGATTTTTTGTGCTTGATCCAGCACTTTTTGGTAGGCCTGTTCTTCCGCTTGTTTGTTTTTGATTCGCCCCTCCAAGTCTTGATACTCCCGCGTCACATCCTGACCGCTGGTCGATTCGCGCACAACAACGCTGGCGACTTTTTTCAATTCATTGAAAGTCTTTTCAAAATTAGCCACTGGAACTTTCACGGAAATCGTTCCGCTTTTTTGCTCTTGGCTATTTTGGAAAAAATTAGAAGAAAACATGTCACCTCCATTATCCTTGGCAATTTTTTCGATTTTCAAAACTGCACCATCAACCTTATCCACCTTCATGGTCAAGTTGCCATCCTTGATCACTTTTTTGTCCACGTCAGTTGGATCGGTTTCAGGCGTTGGTGAATAATCAGTAGTTGAGATGCTATCCTGCGCCAGCATTTTTTCTTGCACACCTCCGGATCCAGGCATTAAATTACTACGCGATGTGTCGGAAGGCATTCCGGCTGACATTGGAGCTTCAAAGCCGGCGCCTAATGGCATTCTGCCTGAGTTACGCTGAGAAGAAAAATAGCCAGAAAGCGAAATAAGCACAAGGAAAACAAGAATGACAGCTCCGCCAATAATGGCAATTAGTTTGATTTTTTGCATTTTATTTTAGTTAATGATTAGTTAGGTCCATTATAGCATAAAAATTGACCACTTAAAAACCACTTGATTTACCCTATTTCTTTGGCCAACCCCAATTCCACTTTGGCTTTTCGCCTTTTTTATATGCAACAGCAAAGAGAGCTGCGGTTAGTAAAATCACTAAGGCCAGAAAAGTGGTTGGCACGTCATTTGGCGCTGACACGTCAATTGTTTTGGTGGCTGCAAAAAGCAATGCAATATAGACCATAATCACCAGCCACCCCTGCCACTTGACCGGCGTCCAGCCCCAACCAAATCTTTTTTGTTTAAACCAAAGACCTTTGGGATTATCTTTGACGTATGCGATATATTTTTCGAACATATTTTTATTTTAATAATTACGCAATCATTTCCAATTTAAGTAAGTAATCGTGAGTTGCAGGGCGGTGGCAAAAGCGACCCAGAGAAGATATGGGATTTGAATGTAGCTGATCCAGCGCGCGTGAGGATAAATCGCCACCATCGCCCAAATGAGCGAAGCCAACACCAGCACAATATCAATGGCCGCCAAGAGATTGTTTTTTAGGCCAAATTGCAATGGCGTGAAAGAAAAATTGAAAATCAGATTGAGGAAATATGGCAAGACGACCAGAAAGGGAATTTGTTTTTTGAAATACATCCAAAAAACTTTCCCGAAAGAGATGGCAATTAAAGCATAGAGAAAGGTCCAGACCGGACCAAAAAGCCATGATGGCGGTGACCAAGTGGGTTTGATTATTTGCGCGTACCAATTGGATGTTTCGTTCATAGTGTTTTATTTTATATAATTATTCGCGACTGCCCTCTTTTTGAGCTTGTGCAAATTTTGCACATACTAATTTTAAGCTAACTTTCTTTGTCTTGGCTATTTTGAACTAGTTCCATTTTGGAAACAGTTGCCCCGCTCTTAGGGTCATTTTGAGCTGTTGCATTTTTTGCAACAACTGTGGCTATAACTATTTTCTAATTTTAAAGGTATCGAATTCGACACAGTCAATATTGTTCTATACTTACTATATCAATTAGTCTATACTTAAGTTTAATAAAATCAAAGCTTAAAAAAAGAACCGTGCGCTTTTTCCGATATTTAAGCCTAAATCTTACGGTGTATTGCGCTATATCGTCAAATAGTATAATATAGAACCACAAAGACCTGTATTCTGAACTGTCGCCGGACGGCGGCGTGGCTGGGACAACCAGCATAGGAACGTGGTTGGGAATAACCCCTTTTGGGGTTATTTTTTATTATCTGAAATTCCATTCATCTTGAATATATTTTTCAATGATCTTTTTATAAATCACGGAATCGGCTTTGTCTTTTTGATATGACCTATGGATTGAACCTGCCACCATATCTGCCATCTGAATCAAAACGTCGCTCTTCGAATCAACCAACTTGCAGTTTTGCAATATTTTTCGATCTTTTCCGTTCAATTCTTTTCTCAGATAGGAAATGAAATTTCTCCTAAATGTCCGGTCTCCACTTCCATCAATTCTAATCTTCGCATCCACAATAGTTTCATTACTATGTTTTAGCATCATCTTGATTATATAGCTATAAAAAGAATTTTTATTGCTTTTTAGTTCAGGGCTATAAAGCAGATTCTTGTCCACAACTACACATCTTATTCTAAACTTATGTTTCTTGATGCATTCTAGAAACTTTACCCTTTTTTCATCTTTTGATTTGTGGAATTTAAACTCCACATCGTCTCGTCCGAATAACTCTCTTCTTAGTTCTTTTATCGAAATAGCTGTTTTTTCCGCTTCTAGATTGTCATCAAAAATGACCGCACTGATAATGAAAAATCGACTTGATCCTTTATCAAATTTAAATCCGGCGCAACCCGAATCATCAATAAAAACTAACATAAAAAAAATTCTTTTTATATTTTTTAGATTTGATTCTCTCTTACTGATATTATATCATTATAATAATTTCCTGACAAGTTTTGTGGTTATTCTTTCTCCCAATCTCAATCAATTGAGCTTGTAAGTAATTACGTAATATCCCCCATGTCTGGTTTGTCTTTGACGAATTCAGCTGGAAGTCCCAATGATTCAAAATATTTAGTCATGCGCATACAGGCGAATTTTTCAGTTGAATAGTGGGAGGCTCCAATAAGATTTATTCCATGCTCTTTGGCTAGACGATCGAATTCAACTGACGGTGGATAGTCACTAAAAGCACTGGCTACACCGGTAACATAGGTTTTGATGCTTTTTTCCAAAAGCTCTTTCATTATATCCAAATCATTGCCTCCTCCGCCGACAACAGCAATATTTTGACTACTGATAGCATTATTAGCATTATTTCTAATTACCTTCACCTCATGGCCAACTGCCTCCCTCACTCTTTGGGCTAATTCATCCAATGTGTTGCAATCTGCCTTGCCGATTATTCCTGCCCATATCCCATAATATTTGGCAAAATCTTCCTCCTGAGAGATCCCAACAGCTCTGGCATAGTTAACCGAGGTCGAATATTCTCCATTCTTATCCAAAGGAACATGCAAGGTGTAGAGAGAAATCTTATTCTCTGCTAGCCTTGGAAGCAACTCTTTGCTGATATTAACAAAAGGATATCCGGGATTCTGTGTGTCCCAAATCATGGGATGATGAGTGAGAATCAGCACATTCTTTTCTCCTTTGTCCAAAATATATTTTAGGACAAGGTCGCTCGGAAAAACGGCAGTATAGACTTTTTCGATTTCTTCCGCATTATCCAAAACCAATCCCATGTGGCGATGCTTGAAATTTTCAGTGACATATTCACCCAGATCAAGCCGACTCCAATCATCCGAGCATTTGCTCAGTTCAAAATCAATTTCTAATTTTTGGTATAGCTCATTGGCGTTCATGGTTTTTTGTGTTGTATGTAATTAATTACGTAATTAAAAATCGACCTCCTCGTCGCTAATTTCCTTTTTACAATTCAAGCAAAATAATTCCTGCGACTCAACGCTTTCGTCTCCATGAAAATCTTTCCACTGTTTAGTTTCCAGATTTAAAGAATAATAATGCGTTTCTTTTTGAACAACGCCGATAACTTCATTTGTCTTTTTGCAATGCAAGCAGGTATATGCTTTTGATTGACTATTGGAAACCTTCATATTCCCTAAGATTATTAGTTACTAGATAGCAATGCCTTTATTCTCCCCTTTATATTCTCATACACTGAAGTTAATTTTTGCTTTGCTGGCATCGTTAAGAGCGATGTATGCGCAAGTGCGTCCCTAATTGGCTTATATTCATTAGCATCTCTTGAAAGGCAAGCTTCCTTATTGATATCCTTTTTATCTACTAAATAGGCGAGATCATTCATGGATAAATAATTTGTATCTTCATTCACTTCACGTATATCTATGCTTATATTTCCCTTCCCCTTACTTTGCATTTCTACACCTTTCCATTTATTAATTTCCTCCAAGGCTTCTGGAGATAATTCAATGTTTTTTTCTTTGATAAATTTTCTAATTATATTTTCTGATAAAAAGCAATCCACATATGCTGGAATATTAAATTCTGCATCAGGCTGTAATTCCTTTATCCATTTTTTCACCTCGGCATTGCCTTCCTCTTTATATCCCTTGGATGACAAGTTATAAAGACTACGGGCTCTTCGTTCTTTTAGAGTTTTTCTTGGATTCTCATCATCTCCCTCTTCATCTGCAGCTAGACGCAAGGCATCCCATTCATTACTTATACTATTCAATATCTCATTTTTTAAAATTTCAATTAACTTATTATATTTTTCATCTCCAGGAACAATTCCCTCTCGACTGGTTCCAAATCTATCTTTATCGTCTTTATCTAATTCTTCAAAATGTATTTGTCCATAAAGATAACTCGCTATGTATCTCGTAGAGTAATCAGGCATGTGTTTCAGGATATCTCTCTCCCTTAATCGTCCGTTAACAAATAGATCAATGCCAACTCTCTCTTCTGTCCCAGCAATTTTTAGATATCTCGGCTTTTCCACTGTTGCAATAAATGCGGTAATTTTAATATCATTCTTAACAGAAATCGGGCTACTTTTTAATTTGGTCAATGTTTTAAGATAGGGATCATTCAATTGGTTTATATCCCACAAAAATTCTGTTGCATTCGACAAATCTTTAATATCTTCAAGCGTTACTGGTTTGTCATTTACAAAAATAGTAAAACTGGGATCAATTAGAGAAAATCTAAAATATAAAGCAATTAATTTTTTTAAATATGGAATTGTATTTTTTATATCCTCCTTTGTTTTTTCAAAAATAATAATTGTGCCTTTTTTATGCCCAGATTTATATGAAGAAAATAATTCAATATTTATTTTCTCCAACGGATATTTATCCGGTGTTAAATCGTCGTTAATTGCTTCGGAAAGTTCAGTGTTGTCTATAACACCACCCGTATATTCAGTATCCAAAGTTTTAGATATTATATGAATTTTTTCAGCGCATGAAAGTAGCGCCAACTTTCCAATTCCTTTTGCGCCGATGTACGGTCGCTTATTCGGAGACAACATTCCATTGCTTTTTCTTTTTGAATAACCAACTTTTAAAAATTTACCCTGAAAATCATCTGGATCCATTCCATCTCCATCATCTTTTATGGCAAAATTATTACCATCTTTGTCAATATATATCCAAACATTGTTTGCATCTGCGTCCCATGCGTTAGAGATCGCCTCACCAAGAACAGTAATGAAATTTCTGTATAAATTTCTCCCCAGATGATTTAATACACTGAGAGATATTTCAAATTTAAAAGACTCCGCTTGATTACGCATAGAAGTTATTTATATGATTTTTTATTGCTTTGCCTATAACAACGCCCAGCTGTGGCGGGACAGCATTTCCTATATGACGACATAATTTAGATGCTGGAAAATTTCCAAAATCATAAGAAAGTGGAAATGTTTGCAACAACGCCCCCTCCCTTAAAGAAATAGCTCTATCCTGCTCAGGATGTCCAAATCGACCTGATCCATAACTAGCAAATTGAGTTGTGATTGTTGGCGAAACACCGTCCCAACTCATCCGCCCATACACCGAGGTATAGGTTTGTCCGCTGTCTTTTTTATAACACTTAGGAAGTAATCTCTTATCCCAATCTTTCCATGACCTACCTTGTCTTGACTGTTGAATGCGTTGCAAATTAATCGGGGAAAGATTCTTTGCTTGATGCATTAAATCTTTCTTATCTTTTTGACCAGCTTTCAATTTGGGAAGTTTTTTTATTATCTCACTAACGGTAACATAATTTTCTTTCGAATGAGTCTCCTTTGGAACTTTAATTTCGCCAAGCTTTGATGCGAGTAGAATGAGCCTGCTTCTGTTTTGTGGCACACCATAATTAGGAGCATAAACTACTTTATAATCAACCTCATATCCCATTTTTTTCAACTGTTTTACGAAATTATCAAAAACATCCGTCTTTGTTACTCCACGTACATTTTCCATTGAAACTATTTCTGGTTTTATAATTTCTATGGCCCGCACAAAATGGTCGAGAAGATTCCATCTGTCATCCCTTCCTTTTTTTCGTTGCTTAAATGCATGCGATGAGAAGGGCTGGCAAGGCGCGCACCCAACGAGAACCTTGCAGCTACCCTTTGAATATATTTTTTTTAAATCATTAAAATCATAGCTCGAAACATCAGCCAATATAAACTTTGCTTTATTGTTTTTTACATAAGTATCAATACATGATGCATCATTATCTAAACCAGCCAACACATTAATTCCGGCTTTTTTAAGACCATAGGTAAGTCCACCTATGCCACTAAATAAATCCACAGCTTCTATTGTTTTTGTTTTTTTATTCATATCCCTTTTTTGTAGTAGTTACCTTCCTACTATACTTTACATTATTTTAAGTTAAAATAATACCTTTTCTCGTTTTTTAACTCAGCTCCAATAACTTCATCAAACCTTAAAACCTCAAGCCACGAGCTTTCTTGCTTAAAATCATCGAAAGCCTCTTTCGGAGTTTCACCTCTTCCCCATCCCAATACTTGGCAATTTTCAACTTCTGGCAAATCTTCTTCTGATCCTGGCTGAAAGGTAAAACCTTCCGTAGTATAGAAAATGAATTTTTTAATTTTTTTCATAAAATTGAACAGAAATTAATTTTTATTTCTGATCAATTCTTGATCGTTTTAGAAATTATGTCAAATCGCTAATTTATAGCGCCCGCGCGAGACAAATTCCAAATATCCCTTATCCCTTAAAACCTGCAATTGCTGGCGCAATTTGTCCTTGATAAAATTATTCTCTGGATGTTTTTCTTTCAACTCTTTTTCGAAAGAATAAACCTCATCCAACGAAAATTCTTTCTTTCCAATTTTATCTATGCAGTTCATCGTATCCAGAATCCAGCCCTTTGACGCAAGCTCTTTTTCCTCTCGCAAAAACAAAGTTTTTTGCCAATTTTCCAGAATTTCTTTTTTAGCTTCGACTTTCTTGTTTTTAATATAGAAGATTTTTCCGCTTTGTGGAATTTGAGTCAAGTCTATACTGCACATTATATAGCTTGGTCTGTCGATTAGCCCCTTATTTCTTTTGATGATAATTTCTGGTGTAAAAAAGTGCTTGGGAATGACCATGAAATTCTCTACTGTATAATTTTCCACGTTGTAATTTAGAAAAAAGAAATTCGGATTGTTTTCACTTTTCAACCTTTCAATCATCGTTTCATAGGCACCATCCAAAATCCGCTTTCCCATTTTGTCTTTCTTACTCTTGAGCTCATATTCTTCTTTGCAATCGTCACAATAGAAATCAGCAACCGGCCTGTTTTTTTCAAAATGACTTATTAGAGAACCGCAAGCAGGGCAAAAAATTTCATTGTGCACCCAAGCTTCAGTTAAAATCCCAGAAACCTGAGACTTGCTTTTATAGCCTGTTGCTAGATTTTGATTCAAGAATATATTCATTTATTTTTTCCAATCACTAATAACCAACTTACTCCCCGACTTTTTGACAATCACTTTCTGTTTCTCCCGCCAACCAAGTTCGCGGACTATTTCAATCGGGATGGTAGCAACGATGGACTTTCGTCCGACTTTGGTTAGCTTGCGGATGTTTTTGTCTTCTTGTTTTCTGACTGGCATATATTTTGTAAATAAATTATTTAAACCATATAGTTTTGTGCTTCTTGCTAAGATTCTACACTGGATTCCCGCCTTCGCGGGAATGACACAGAGAGATAAGTAATGCATTACTTACATCTATCCTATCCCAAATCACCGCTTTCGTAAAGAAAAACGGCCCAATCAGGCCGTTATGAATCGCTTCTATTTTTCCTCACCCACCACTGTCTAAAATAGGGCATAGAAAGGGTGGAAAGGGCAAAGCCCATGGTGGGGACGATGGCGTTTATGAATGGCTTGGAGAGATGGGCGAAAAAGAAAAAGAGTACCACGACCAAGTAGGTGAAAACACAGATCAAAACTTTGCGCGTGAGACTGGTCTCCCAAGCTTTATCCAACTCCACCCGCGCATTCCGGCTTTTGATTTCTTTGATTTCTTTTTTGAGAATTTCAATGTCATCCATAGCTTTTTATTTCCCGCCTCCCTGCCCGAAATGCTATCGCTTCCGGCAGGCGCGGGAATGACACAGGGAACCTACTTTTTTAGACGCTGGCGATTTTTTAGCGTTAGAAAATTATTTTTTGTGACAACCTTTTTGCCCGTTCTTTTTTCGATATCCTTTCTGGTTCTGCCTGCCACTGCGCCACCTTCCTTGGCATCATTTTTCAACTTTCCAAATCCCTGCGAATCTCTGGTGGTTGTGATTTCTGTCGTTGTTGCTTCGCCTAGCATAGTGAGAATCAGCTCCAACTCTGACATATGATCTCTGGGATTGTCAGGACTATCCAGCGATTTGAATTCCTTGATTTGTTTGGCATTCATTTCAAAGGCGCCTTTATAGATTTCATTAGTGAGAATAGCAAAATCAAAACCTTCTCTTGCCCCTCGTCCTTGCCATTCGTCTGTCAGGGTGTTTCGCACATTGATGCCTCGCATCCTTTTCGCGATCCAGTCGTCATTATAGCCTTTCTGCTCATAGATCTTTTTGGCGCGCACAATCGCTCTTTCTGGATCTTGAATTTCTTCAATGCGCTCTTGTCCCACTCTCGCTAGCCAAAGCTTAAATGGCTCTGCTTTTGGGGAAGGAATTGACTGGATAATGCGAAAAATACCCTTCAAATCACTGCTATCTGTTGTATACATTTTTCCATCTGATGATTGCAATTTCAGTTGTACGATTTTTTCGTACAACTCAGAAAAACCCTCTGAGATGAGCTTTCTTTTTAGGTCACTCCAATATCTCCTGGGATTAGGACTTTCTGACAAAATGCCAACGACATCGATGATAGAAAAATACCATTGCTCATTATGCCATACTCGACGCATTTCTTTTTGTTCAAAAATTGTTGGATGAACATTGTTTTCTGACTTTTTCTTTTTCATAATTTTGTTAAATTATTTTTTATTATAATGATATACTATCATTATAATATCACGCTCCGCAATACCCGTCAACAATTTATTCTACGCCATTATCCTATCTCCATTCCCCCGCTTTGGCAAAAAAAGGCGCTCAAGCTCTCGTGACGCCTTTAGACACTCTTGATTAACCTAATTTTCTCGTCATTAATTTGTATTTATTGATCCATAAATTTATTTTACTGCGCTTAATTCCTCAAAAACCCCATCGGTAAAATCGTCTGATTTGAATTTGAAAATTGCCTTGGCGTTTTTGTGGCAGTAATCTAGCTCGGGAAGATTGTTGGTTTTAGTGTAGTGCTTGAAACTATCGAGCGTATCCGCCGCTCGGATGATGAGCGCGTCACGCCCCAGCGTCGCTGCGCGCTTGGCCAGTTCTTCAATCCGTTCGTCTGAATTTTCGATTGAGCGATCCTTGGTGTTGGCTTTCACTAGTTGCAAAACAGTTTCGCCAAATTCTGCTCGCACAAGTTCATCTGTGATTCCGCTCCATTCCAGCGCGTCGTGGAGAAGTCCTGCGAGAACAACGTCGCGGGAATAATTATTTTCATAGAGATAGACTCCCACGCGAACACAATGAAGCAAGACCGGCTTTTTCGCTCCTTCCTGTGAAACCGGAAAATGCATAACGAGCATCCGCAGGGCCTTTTCAAATTCAATGTCGAGTGATTCGGGCATAAACATTTCCAATTATTAATTGCATACATCCCTATTCTACTCCCATTTTTGCCTTGCGTAAATCTTGTCCAAAAAGCCTATCCATCACTTTTTTGGCGTAGAGGAGTGAGATGATGACTGCTGTCCAGTTGATGGCGAAGATGCCCCACCAGATACCGTCCAGTTGCCAATTGAGAACACGCGCGAAGAGGTAGAAAAAGATAATTGGCGCGATAATCTGACGATAAGTGCCGATCCAAAAGGCAAAATTCGGACTTTTAAGGCCTTGTAGGGTGGCGACCACGAGGTAGAGGATCATATAGGCCCAATAGATCCAAATCGAAATGTGGAGATAGTGGACGCCAATCCGCACTACTTCCGGGTCGTGGGTGAAAAGTTTGATAAATGGCGTGGCGAAAAGATAGGCCACAACCATGCCGATGATTCCGACAATAAAACCATAACGCATCACAGTGCGATAGATTTCACGACAACGTTCAAATTTTCCCGCGCCATTGTTTTGGGCAATCAAAGTGAGGGCGGCTGTGGTCAGTCCGATCGATGGAAGCATGGCGATTTGATCCATCCTGGTCATAATGCCATAGGCCGCGACCGCCGCTTTGCCGAACGGGGCGACAAAATAGGTGATGATAAAAATACCGACGGCGATCGTGAGCATATTAAGACTGGCCGGAAATCCTTGCCCAAAAAGCGCGCGAAAATATTTGGGCTTAGGGATGAGGAGTGGTAAACATTCCTTGCAAAGCACTCCTCGACGCGTAAGCACCCAACCCATATAGCCCACACCGATGACTTGGATGACAACTGTCGCCCAGGCCACACCAGACAGTCCCATTGCCGGCAAGCCAAGCCAGCCAAACATAAAGGCCGGGTCCAAGAAACAGTTGAGAAAAAAACCAACGATGAGAAAATTGCGAAAAGTGGCGGTGTCACCGCGAGCACTCAAAATTCCACTCATCACAAAAGTGAGGCTGAAAAAGACTGCGCCGAGCAGGATGATGTTGATGTAATTTGTAGCAATCTCAAGATATCGTCCCTGCGCGCCAAGCAGTGTGAAGAGAAACGGTGCGATCCAAAAACCAATTACGGTAAGAAAAAGACTAACAATAACCGAAAAACTGAGGGCTTGCGAGGCATAGACGCGAGCTTCCGTTTCGTCTTTCGCACCGACCGCATTGGCAATGAGCGCCGACGCACCGGTCGAGATGCCGACGCCCAAAGCGATAATCAGAAAGAAAACCGGGAAAGACAAAGACAGCGCTGCCAAGGCATCAGTGGAAATAAGGCCACCAAAATAGGTGTCGACGGCGTTATACATCGTATTGAAAAAAAATCCCACGCTGGCCGGAATGGCGATTAGACGAATCTGTTTTGAAATGTCCCCGCTCGTCAAATCCTGCTCTTTCATATTTTTAGGCTTAAAAATTTTATCCCTTAGCTTATTCTAGCAAAATTTGGATTTTAGTAAACGTACAAGTCTTTGGAAATGACAAATCATCACGCAGTAAACTCCGGTGAGGATTGTATTTTTGTCCTAACAAAGCAGGTGGATTATTCCAAGTCCTTCTTCATTCGGTCGAAATCTTCTTTCGATATCTCTCCCTTGGCATAACGCTCTTTGAGAATATCAAAAACTTTTCGCTCTTGATGCATACCTTCGCTATATCCATGGCTACAACCGCCACGACCAGAAAGGCTACGAATCAAGGCATAGACAGCCCAAATGATTATGGCCCAAAAAATAATCATAACTATCCAACCAAAACCGAACCCATAACCCCAGCCCATATTGTTAAAATATTGTCCCATCATATGATTTTTATTAAATTATTATAACCCACATAGCGCAGACCGATGTCTATTAATTAAACGATTTTAAAGCCGTTAGGGGTGCAAAAAAATCCCTCGATTAACTGACAAATCGAAGGATTCTTAATTTCAGAGAGTTACTATGTTATTCCGTTGTTTGTCCGTCAAATTCAGCCTCATTCGCTTCGGCTTCGGCTTTGGTTGCTCGGACAATGCCGTCTTTGTGATGAGCAGGAGAATAGATGGTGTACATTTTCAGATCATCCGTTTGCGAAGTGTTGATGATGTTGTGCTGGGCACCGGCCGGAACAACAATCGCCACGCCATCTTTTAGCGGATATTCATTGCCGTCAATAATACACTTGCCTTCGCCCTTTTCAAAGCGAAAAAACTGATCATTTTCTGTGTGCACTTCCATTCCAATTTCTTCTTTTGGCTTTAGGCTCATGAGCACCAACTGGCTGTTTTTGCCAGTGTAAAGTACACGGCGAAAATCAGTGTTTTCCAGGGTGTCTTTTTCGATATTGGCGTTAAATCCTTGCATATGTTTTTTTGTTAATAATTACTTTTTTATTATAAATCCAATTGAACATAAGCACAACTACTCATCTTTCTCTGTTTTTTTAAGTATCAGCTTCATCATCGGGCCGCTAATAAGGCTCGTCACTATTGCCATCGCTAGGAGAGCCACATAAACCCGCTCGTCTATTATCCCCGCTTGATGAGCGGAAGTGACGAGAATGATTCCCACTGCTCCTCTGGCATTCATTCCGAAGCCTACCGCTAAAGATTCCCGGTCGCTTAATTTGGATATTTTAGCTCCAATCCAAACTCCTCCCACTTTTCCAATGATGGCAATTCCCAAAACAATTAATGCCAGAGTCAAGTCAAAATTTTTGATCAAATTTATGCCCAATCCAACTGAAACGAAATACAAAGGAGAAAAGACCGACATTACCACTTTACGAAGTGAGTCGTGCATCTTGTGCGGTTCGCAATTGGAAAACGCCAAACCAACAAGAAAAGCTCCCAAAACTGCGTGAATTCCGATTCGTTCCGCTAAAGCAGCCGAGGCAAGAACGAGAACTAGCGTTAAGCCCAAGAAAATATTATCACCATCTTCTTTTTTCTCGCTCCACGCTATAATTTTTTTGGTTAATTTATTGCCATAGGTAATCGCAAAGAAAAACATCGCCAAAACAACGGCTACCGTTATCAGTGGATTTATGTGGCTACCGCTGTTAGGAACAAAATAGGCAGTGAGCAGAGCAAACAGAATCCAGCCGACAATGTCATCAATCGTAGCAGTCGCCAAAATGATTGAACCGACTTTGCTCTTGAGCATTCTCAGGTCCATTAGAATTCTGGCAATCACCGGCAAAGCAGAAATAGACAGAGCCGTTCCAATGAATAGTGGCAAGAGCCATTCATTTTCGGCCGGGAGATAATTCCAGATTTTTGGGAATAGAAAAACAGAAATCATT
>Ga0172379_10008147_pt1 | contig 13312 bp, 8 predicted proteins | sample GrowelOW334metaG_FD_119756 | JGI IMG/M metagenome (GOLD analysis project Ga0172379, IMG submission 119756) | Groundwater microbial communities from an aquifer near a municipal landfill in Southern Ontario, Canada - Groundwater well OW334 metaG | ecosystem: Environmental > Aquatic > Deep... | reverse complement strand
TGACTCAACTATCTGGAATGATTTCAGAGGCGGTAAGGGCTATGCACTCCCTTACATTTACTCCCGGCAGGTTGAGCATTTGTACCGTTATGGGAGGAAATTTACGAAGGATGAAGAGCTGATCAAGGACACTATTCAGGAGATGTTTTACCATCTTATCCGGAGCCGTGATACATTAGGGGAAACTGACAATATTCGTTTCTATTTAATGTCGGCTTTTAAGCACAGGATTGTCAGAAGCATCCATTCTGAAAAGCATTTTGAAGATTCATCGGAAGAGCATAATTCTTTCGAGCTATCCATTGTTTATTCCTACGAAGAGGAGCTGATTGGAAAGGAGACTGAAAGTAAAAAAGTAAAGGCCATAAGAAAAGTTCTTCGGACAATTTCTCCCAAGCAAAGGGAGATTCTGTATTATCGTTACTCTTGCGATTACAGTTACGATGAAATATGTAAGCTGATGTCGATTCAATATGATTCAGCAAGGAAAATGGTTTTCAGGGCTTTAAAATCCCTTCGCGAGCACATGGACCGCACCGATCTCATTTTGTTATTCCTGTTCAAAAAAAAGAGATAAAAGAGAGTCCACAAAACTTGACCTGTTGTCTTTATCTCTTTAAAGACCAATACGCACATTGTGGATAATAAATACCTGGAATATACGGTGGAAGAGATGGTGGACGACCGGAATTTTCTTGTTTGGTTGAACCATCTTTCAGAAAATCACGAATTGGATAAACTCCTGGATCAAAACCCTCATTTTGCACATAACATCAATCAAGCAAGAGAGATCATCAAGTTGGTGAATGTGCAGGAAGAACCTGTTTTTCAGGATGACATCAATGCAATGTGGGAAAATATTGCCCGGTTTGACCAGGCCCATCAATCGAAGTTCATGATCAGGCGATACAATCAGCTGTTGAAATATGCAGCGGTTATTGTTTTTGTGTTGATGTTATCCGCCCTTGGCTACTGGAAGATCAAACAGGATGTATCGCGCCAGATGTATGTATTTAGATCTGACAAAACTGTGCAGCAATCCAAGTTAATACTTGCTTCGGGGAGGGAGATCGATTTGAAGAAGGACGAATCAACCATAAAAGTAAACGAGCAGGGCCACGCCATCCGGATCAACAACGACAGCCTGATTTCTTTGCCGAGTAGCAATGAGAAAAATGCAGAAGTAGCGATGAATCAGATTGTTGTTCCGTTTGGAAAGAAATCTTCGGTTGAATTGGCAGATGGCACCAAAGTATGGTTGAATGCCGGAAGTAAGATCGCCTTTCCGGATAGGTTTTCAGGGTCGAAGCGGGAGGTGTTTCTCGAAGGGGAGGCCTATTTTAATGTTACACCTGATAAGGATAAGCCATTTTTTGTTAAGACCAGGGAGATAGTTATCAAGGTTTTGGGCACAAAATTCAATGTTTCTGCCTATCATGCTGACAATGAGGTCATGACGGTGCTTGTGGAGGGTACTGTTTCGATGAGGGAGAACAAGGGGATTAATCTGTTGGGCAAGGAGACAATTCTGAATGCGCACCAGAAAGCCTCGTTTAACAAAGCGGATTTAACAACCAGGGTGAATGACGAAGCCATGGTGGGGATTTATACCGCATGGACGGAGGGTTGGTTCCCCTTCTGCAAAGAGCCTTTGAGTAATGTGTTCAAAAAAGTTGAGCGGTATTACAATGTTCAGTTTGTTTACAGTGAACTTTTTCCATCTGGGGACCTGATTAGCGGGAAGCTGGACCTCAAGGATTCTATTGAAGATGTGATGAAGGTGTTGGCTGATGTTGCAAAAGTAACTTACAGAATCGATGAGAAAAAAATATTTATCGAGTTAAAAAAGGAGATGCCTATGAAGAAATAAGTCAAAAAAGTAAGCCGGAGAGTCTGCCAACCCACCGGCTTTTGTTCCAGTTCACTTGAAAGTTAAACATAAACAGTACAAATCTATGAAAAAAAATCAGGTTCATCCGTGTACCTTTCACAAGGTCATGACCAAAATCTTATTGAGAATGAAAATACTGGCCGTTTTTATGCTCATATCTATTGCGACAGTTTCTGCAAAAAGCTACTCTCAACAAACCAAACTAAGTTTTTCGTTGAATCAGGTAACAGTAGCACAAGTATTTTCGGAAATCGAGAAGAATAGTGAGTTTATTTTGCTTTACAACGAAAAGACATTGGACCTCAACCGGACAGTCTCACTGAATGTTGATAATGAGGGTATTGAAAATATTCTTATGCAATTGTTTGCAGATACTAAAAATAACTTCAAGATTTATGACCGCCAGATTGTAATCCTGGAAGCAGACGGTTCGGTGCCAACCGGAATTGTGACTGACGGTTCCCAACCTCAGCGGAAAGAGATCAAAGGGAAAATAACCGACGAAAATAAAATGCCTTTGCCGGGGGTATCAATTGTTCTCAAGGGAACAACCATTGGTATTACAACGGATATCAATGGAGAGTTCTCATTGAGGGTTCCCTTGGATGCCAGGACATTGGTTGTCTCCTTTGTCGGGATGCAGACCCAGGAAGCTGACATTAGTCAAAAATCTATGGTCAACCTTTCCCTTGCAGCTGTTTCTGTTGGTGTTAGTGATGTGGTGGTTACGGCGTTGGGTTTGAAACGCGAGAAAAAGGCCCTGGGTTACTCAGTCGGTGAAGTAAAGGGCGAATTGCTGACAGAAACGCCTCAGGTCAATGTATTGACTTCACTTCAGGGTAAAGTCCCGGGTGTAAGAATTTCGCAGATGAATGGAAACGTTGGTTCGTCCGTCAACATCATCATCAGGGGCGCCAAATCGCTGAACAATGACAATCAGCCGTTGTTTGTGATTGATGGGGTTCCTGTATCAAACGCATCGAACAATATCTATAACGGGGCCGACATGGGTAATGCTATTTCTGACCTTAACCCGGACGACGTTGAGAGTATTTCCGTATTGAAGGGGGCAAGTGCCGCAGCATTGTATGGTTCACGTGCTGGAAACGGTGTCATCCTGATCACTACACGATCTGGAGTGAAAGGGAAAAAGGGAATTGGTGTTGCTGTTAATTCATCCATAGTATTTGATGTGATGACAGATGTCTATCCTTATCAAACCAGGTTTGCCAGCGGGAAAGCTGGGGCACATATCCTTGAACAAGCTGAGAATGAATCGTGGGGTTCCCAACTTGATGTTGGTGAGAAATGGGTATTGTGGAACAGCAAAGGTGTTGCCGTACCCCTGGTTTCAAACAAAAACCGAATCCAGGACTTTATGAGGACAGGATATACCCTGACCAACAATGTGGCGGTAGATGGGAACAACAAGAATGGTTATTTCAGGCTATCCTTAGGTGACATGAGAAATACCGGCATGATCCCAAATACTGATTTAAAGAGGAGCACTATCAACCTGAATGCACAATACAAATTATCCGATAAACTATCCGTTACTGCCAATTTTAACTGGAACGAAACCGGATCAGCAAACCGTCCGAATGTAACGGGAGATGATCGAAACGACGTGGTTCGGAGCCTTTATGAAAAGGGAGCACAGGTGAACATCAATGACCTTAAAAGCTATTGGGTACCGGGATTGGAAGGGATACAGCAGCTTGTCAATGCCTCCAAGCAGAACAATGCCTATTTCGTCGCCAATGAAAATACCAACTCTTTCACGCGGGACAGATTGATCAGCAAGGTTCAGTTTGACTGGGACATCACTATGGATTTGAGCCTCATGGGCCGCTTTTCAAGGGATGCTTATACCGAAAACCGTGAAGGTAAAAGAGCTTTCAGTACAACGACCAATACGACAGGATATTATAATGTGTATGATTTCTACAACAAGGAAAACAACATCGAATTGAATCTCTCCTACAAGAAGAAAATTAACAAGCAATGGAATGTCAATGGTTTTTTGGCGGCTAACCAAAGGTATGTTTACGGACGGGCAATAAGCAACACGGCTGCATCGCTGGTTATTCCCCAATTGTACACCATCTCTAACGGTGTTCCGGGAACCATCAGTTACAGCAGCAGTTGGTACAAGAAGGCAGTGTACAGTATATACGGAATGGCATCCATCGATTACAAAGGAATGGCTTATCTTGATTTAACAGGTCGTAATGACTGGTCAAGCACCTTGCCAAAAGCAAACCGGTCCTATTTCTATCCATCTGCATCTTTGAGTTTACTTTTTTCAGAAATGTTTACAATGCCGGCATGGGTCAACTATGCGAAACTCAGGGCAGGTAGTGCACAATTGGGAAATGATACAGGACCGTACAATTTGGATCCCTCTTTCTCTATTGGAGCCGATTGGGGAAGCTCCAAGCAAATGTTCATGGGAGGAAATCTTACCAACAATACCTTAAAACCTGAACGTTCGATATCCAATGAAGTGGGTGTCGACTTGAAATTCCTGAAAAGCAGGGTTGGCCTGGAAGCTACTTATTACGTTGTCCAGAACAAGAACCAGATATTGAACATTTCGTTGCCCATTGAATCAGGCGCCTCTTCAAAATCCATTAATTCAGGAAACATTGAGAGCAGGGGATGGGAAATTAACCTGACCACTTCGCCTGTCGTGTTGAAGGATTTTAGATGGGACCTGAATTTCAGTTTTACCAAAAATAAAACCCGACTGAAGGAACTTGCCGAAGGGTTGACCAACATAAATTTTTATTCTATTGAAGGAGGGAACGGGGTGATCCGGACCAAGGTAGGTGAGTGGATGGGTGATATTTGGGAAAAACCTGTTTTAAAAGTAACAGACAAAGCATCACCGTATTATGGCTATCCAATTATTGCATCTTCCGGGAAATACCAAATGGATCAGGATCCATCACACATGATTAAGATTGGTAATACGAACCAGGATTTCATTCTGGGTATGCAGCCGACTTTTACCTATAAATCATTTTCCCTGTATGCCAATATTGAATGGAACCAGGGGGGGCAATTCTATTCCAATTCCTGGATGTTTATGCAAAATAATGGTGTTAATGCAAGTTCATTCAGTGGAGCGCCTTACGACAAGGGTAAAAATATTGTCGATCAGATCAAGGCAAATCCTGATAGGTTCTTTGGCAATTGGGTAGGAGGCAGGCTTCCTGAACTAGGGGGATTTGCCTGGCCAAATCCAAACCCTGTAACACGTTATGCAGATGCCAGCTTTAACCCGGGGGTTTATGAAGCAACTGTCGGAGGGGTCAAGAGCTACGTAGAAAATTTGGGGGATCCGGCGCTGACGAAGTGGCTTGACCCTTTTAATGCCAATCAGGCCTCAAACAGGGCCATCGTGGACAGGGCCGTCTACAGTTCAACCTATGTTAAATTGAGAGAAGTTAGCTTAACTTATCGCCTTCCAAAGAAATGGATACAGAAAATCAATGTTCAGAATACATCCGTTTCTTTCGTTGCTACCAACATCTATGAATGGACAAGGGCAGGTATTCACATCGATCCTGAAAGGGCTTACCGGAATACCGGAAGTAGCTGGATTCAAGGCGCTGAGTACTACAACATGATGCCTTGGACAGGTTCGCTTGGATTTAAGTTAAACTTTGATTTTTAAAGGAGAATTACTATGAAAGCCATAAAAATAAAGATAGTTGTTGCATTGGCATTTATATTTCAGACTATTTCCTGTATGGATTTGAATGAATTAAATGTTAATCCGAACAGTCCTGTTACTGTCTCTTCAAATTATATACTCACCTATGTGCTTACCAACACTGCGAAGACATACAAATCGTTGGGGGATCACAAAACCGGAGTTGCCGGGGCCATGCAGTACAATCAAATGGGAACCAATGATGGCATGCCGGAGGTTAACCAATATTTTTGGACCAGCGGTTCCTGGGGCGGTTATTATGATATTTTGAGAAATGTCGCCATTATCCATGACAAGTCCATCACCGAAAACAATAAATTTTTTGAAGCTATCTCGTTGACGTTAAGGGCATTCCTATATGGCGCCCTTACCGATTTATTCGGAGATGTTCCTTATTCAGAAAGTTTGCATGCAACACAGGGAATATATTTTTCCAGGTATGACGATCAAAAAGAGATTTATAAGGGCGTTTTGGCAGATTTAAAAAGTGCAGAAACACTTCTTGGGGATCCCGCTATATCCAATTACAAAATTTCTGCCAGTGCAGATGTGCTGTACAACGGAGATCCGGTTAAATGGAGAAAATTTGTCAACTCACTGAGGATGAGATATAGCATGCGGTTGATCAACAAGAAGGCTGACATGAGTGCCTTGGGTGTTGACATAGTTGCCGAATTCAATTCAGCATTAGCACAGGCGTTTGCCTCCAATGGGGACAATGCGGTGGTTAATTATCTGGGCACAACGGCCAATAACTCTGCAAAGGGTGGATTGTTGAATACTTCGAACCCGGAGTACCAAACCAAGCCCTGCAAAACCCTGGTTGATAAATTGAAATCGTACAGCGATCCAAGATTGCATCGTTGGGCTATACCTGTACAGACAAAGTGGGATTTTAATGCTACGGTATCGTCAGACGTAACCGTGAAGAATTGGTTTGGCGAGACATTCAGCGTGAAAATCCTTCCCACTACCAATACTGCACTTGACACCTCGTTTTACGTTGGTTTACCTGCAAACATTGCCTTATTCGATGCACAAGGTTACAATAAAGGTACTGGGCCTGCTTTTGCACAGCCAGAAAGAAGCCCCTATATTTCGTATCTGCACTCAAGGTTCAGGGCAAATAGTGAAACTTACATCAAGATGGACCTGATGATGTACAGCGAAGTCGAATTTTTATTGGCGGAGGCTGCACAAAGAGGGGGTTTTTCGGTCTCTGACCCTGAAACCCATTACAAAAATGGTATTGTGGCCTCACTAAGCAGGTGGGGTATCACAGATGGTTCCAATGGTTTTAATTTTGCCTCTTACTACCTGAATCCAAAAGTTGGTTATTCAGGAGCAAGTAATAAACTGGAAAGGATCTTGGATCAAAAATGGATCTCTTTATTTCTCAATGTAGAATCCTGGTTTGATTACCGGCGTACGGGATACCCTGCATTGATAACCGGCCCTGTGACACAATACGGGGCAGCAATCCCATTGCGTTTTATTTATCCGGTACCAAGTCAGGATCCCAAATACCTTGTCAATTACAATGCAGCTATAGCCAAACTGGAAGTAACCAGCTTTGTGCCAACAGGCCAAAGTAAAGACCACAATTATTCCAGGATGTGGTTGCTTCAGGGAACTGGAAAGCCTTACTAATAGAGTTTAACGCGTTTTTTGTAGTTAGAATGTTAGTTGACTGGGCCGCTTTTGTTGAGAGAGCGGCCTTTGTTCTGACAATGGAAGCGCTGTTATATTGGAAAAATTTGATCAGAGACCCAGAAAATAAAATTTTCTCGCTTTATCTTCATAATCTAACCTGTTGGTTCAGAATGAAAAACCAACTATTTTAAAAAATTGTGTAACTTTTCTGATAAATTGGAGTCTTATTGGTATCGAGTTTTTATTGTTAGAGCGGTTAAACAAAGTTTAGTAATTGAGGCCGCCTCCTTCGGGGGGTGGCCTTTGTTGTTATCGATTAAAATAAAAGCTATTTTTACAAATCAACAATCATCAAAAAATTAATATAGTCATGACAAACAGAAGGGATTTCTTTAAAACGACTTCACTGATCGTTGCCGGAAGTGTGGTAGGGGCCAATCTTTTGACTGCCGCTGAACCGAAAAAATCAAAGAAAAAAAGGGTAGGGCTTCAGCTTTATTCCCTACGGGATGATATGGGCAAGGACGCTGTGGGAACCCTTAAAAAGGCCGCCGAAATGGGTTATTATTCACTCGAAACTGCGTCTTACGGTGATAGGAAGATTTATGGGATGTCGCCTGACGAGTTTACCAAGAGGGTAAAAGACTTGGGGATGAAACTCAGCAGCTGTCATTTGGGAGGTCCAAACTATACCAAAGATACTCACGCAGCAGCCATGGAGTGGTGGAAAACTGCCATTGAAGATCATGCCAAAACAGGTATGAAATTTATGATTAAACCAGGAGGCCTGAAATGGCCTGATAAACTGGATGATTTGAAAATCCAAATGGATTATTTCAATGCCGTCGGGGAATTAACAGCTGCCTCCGGCATGCAGTTCGGCTGGCACAACCACAACCATGAGTTTACCAAAATTGAGGATAAAGTGATCTATGATTTCATGCTCGAGAATACGGATCCCAAAAAAGTTGCTTTCGAGATGGATGTCTACTGGGTGATGAAAGGGGGATGTTCTCCTGTCGAGTACATGAAAAAATACCCAAACCGTTTTCAACTGCTTCATATCAAGGATGAAAAAGAGATTGGCGAAAGTGGATTGCTAGATTTCAAATCCATCTTCGAAACGGGTTATTCTATTGGCATCAAGGATTATTTCGTTGAGGTAGAGCGTTACAATTTTGAACCACTTGTCAGTGTGCAGAAGAGTTACGACTTTTTGGCCGCGGCGGCTTTCGTGAAATAGTTTAATAAAGTTTGAAGGGTTTGAAATGTTTGAAGGGTTACTTGACTCTGCGCGGACTGGAATTGAGTTAACTTTTCGAACATTTTAAACTTTTCAAACCCCATAAACAATTTTAATGATGAACGGTTTGCAGAGGACCATGGATTTTTTGGATGGGAGGGCGGTCAACAGACCACCCTTTCACCCAATCCTAATGCGTTTCGCGGCAAAATATTCAGGGGTAAACTACCGTGATTTCTGTCTGAATTACCTTGACAAATGCAACACCAACATACAGTGTGCTACTAATTTTTCTTACGATTGGGTCAATGTGATGTCTGATGCTTATGCTGAAGCAGCCTCCTTCGGCACCCGGATAAGTTATCCCCTGAACTCCCTACCGGTTGTCGATGCTTTGTTAATTAACGAAATTGAGGATATTGATAAACTTAGACCACTCAAAGTAAACGATCATCCACGACTGGTATCCCGGATCGATGAAATAAGATATTATAAAAAACTGGTTGGAGATTCCCAGTTTATTTGTGGTTGGGTAGAGGGTCCACTGGCCGAATATTGCGATTTGAGGGACCTTTCCGCTGCCTGCCTCGATTTTTATGAGCATCCCGAAGCACTCAAGAAGGCGCTGGAAATTATCACGGATAGCGCTATGATTTTTGTGGAAGCGCAAATCAAGGCCGGCGCCCATTGCATAGGTATTGGAGACGCTGTATGTTCACTGATCTCACCGGATCTTTATATAGATTACGTTTTTCCTTTGGAAAAGGCCCTTGTCGACCATGCCCATGCGCTCGGGGCCAAAGTAAAATTGCATATCTGCGGAAATACCACTGCCATCCTGCCTGATATGATTCTAACCGGGTCCGACATTGTGGATATTGACCATCTGGTTGGATCAATGGAGAAATTTATGTCACTTTTATCTGCCAATCAGGTTTTTTCGGGTAATAGTGATCCCGTTTCGGTGATACAAAACGGAACGTATGATCAAGTTGAGGCCAGTGTTCAATCTTGCTTTACCAGTACCAAAGGGAGGGGAATTGTTTCTGCAGGTTGCGAAATTACCCCGGAGACAACTGTCGAAAGATTATTGGCCTATTCGGACATGGCTCATCGTTTGAATGCCCTGGACTGAAAGTCAACTAAACAATCATTGGGGAAATGTGGTTATATTTGATATGGTTGCCGGTTTCACTTTTTTTTCCGGAAGAATCTTCATCCAATGAAACGAAAACATATCATTATTCTGCTCTTTTTACTTCCCATTATGATACCATTGGTTAGTTATCTGGTGTGGAATGCTAAAGACAGCAAGCCGCTGAAGGTCTTGATCTATGATATGACGGTTCCCTTAAATTCCTATATCGGACACAATTCCTTTAGCTGGGTCCTGATCCATCGGAAATTTACCTCTTTCAATCAGCTGAACAATCCAGCCATTAACTACAAAGGTTTTTTCCCGCAAAAAGATTTTAAATTTGTCACCAACGACTTTATAAAACTTACTAAAGATGAGGTAATCCAGGCGGCTGATAGTCTTGATATGGTCTATTTTACCGATACCTATGGCATCTATTCCAACGAATGGTACAAGGATCAGCCAATCAATGAAAGATCCTCAAAAATTTACGGCGGACTAAATAATAATGATTTGATCTTGCTTCGAAGGCTACAGGATTCCAAGAAGCTTGTGATGGCGGAGTTCAATTTCCTCGCAAGTCCAACTTCTTCTTCCGTCAGGCAAGAGGCAGAAAAATTGTTGGATGTCAAATGGACCGGCTGGGTAGGCAGATATTATGAATCGCTGGATACCATTGTGAATCAAGACATTCCTATATGGGCCAAAAAGCTTTACGAACGGCAGTACCGCAAAACTTGGAATTTTCACAGACCTGGAATTCTTTTCGTCCATGAGAACGATCAGCTTGTTGTACTGGAGATGGATGCTACGCTCAAAGAAGAGGTTCCCTGGGTCTACACCTCCAAATATGGACAGCAGGAATACGGACTACCCCAGGAGATAACATACCCTTACTGGTTTGACATCATGGAATCAGGCGAATCGAACCGGATTGTGTCGAAGTTTAAAATATATGCAAGCGACAGTGGCAAAAAGTTAATGTCCAAATATGGTATTCCGGATGTATTCCCATGTGTGATTGAGAACAAAGGGAAGAATTACTACTATTTTTGCGGAGATTTTTGTGATGCGCCCATCGATCTGGAAAGCGCTAAATTTACGGGGGTAACCTATTTTCACAAGTTTTTTTACGATAAATACAACTACATCGACCGTACCACTTTTTTCTGGCATTTCTTCAGGCCCATGGTAACCAATATTTTGGATGAATATTGGGATAATATGCAAACCAGACAGACGAAATATTAGTTTATTTTCCTACGACTTTCATTTTGAGTGTGTAGACAGATGTACGCGCAGTTATGAAGAGGATATCTCTTTTTTTACCTCCAAAACAGAGATTGGAAGGCTCTTCAGGAACCTCAATTCTTCCAATATGTTCTCCCTTTCGGGAATAGACTGATACAGATTTGTTGGTGAGATAGACATTGCCCAGGTTGTCGATGGTCATCCCATCCGATCCTTCAGGTGCAAAGAGGGTTTTAGAACCCAGTGATCCATCTGGGTTGATGGTATATTTCCAGATTTTCCTGTCGTTGATATCACTTACATAGAGTATTTTCCCATCCGGGGTGCCGATCAGTCCGTTTGGTTGTTTGTAATCGCCGATGACCCTGGTTACCGTGCCTTCCGGACTCAGGTAATATACCCCTCTGTGATCTTGCAACTCTTTGTGGCCGGTCTCCCAATATTCCCTAAAGTAGTAGGGATCGGAGAAGTAGATTCCTCCGTTAGGGGCGATCCAAAGGTCGTTGGGACCATTTAAATGAGTGCCGTTAAAGGACTCTGCCAGAATTCTGGTTTGTTTCCCCATCGAGATGGCAATAAGCCGGTTGTGCAGATCGGCACAGACCACGAGTTCCCCCTTTTTGTTAAAGTAGGTACCATTGGACCTTTCACCGCCCTGCATGAAGGTGGTAATGGATCCGTTTTCACTCCAAACCTCAATCTTGTCGTTGGGCTGATCGGTAAAGAACACCCTTCCATCCGCAGCGACCGAGGGGCCTTCGGTGAAAGTATATCCACCTCCTGCTTTGGTAATCTTTTCGCCTTTGACAATTAATTTTTGGATGGGATCAGGATCAATAGCCAGGGCAGAAAGTGAGCCGGCTACCAGAAGCAGGAGGAGGATTTTTCTCATGGTTGTATTGGAAATCGCATGTTGGCATTGGGTATTCCACCATGCATGAGTTGTGAAATGATTGGTAATAAAAGAATTATCGCTAAAGTGAGGCCAAAATAGAGCGCCCATCGGTCTTTGGGATAGAATTTTAATGACTGATTGACTTGAAAAGGGGATTTGGATTTTCCTGACAGGATAAGGAAAGCGATCAGGTTAACCACATACAACGGTTGTTCGCTCCTGAAATTGCCCATAAACATGCCTGTAACCAGGTAACTCCAAACGATATATGTACTGAAGAGAACGAGGAACAGTGTCATCACTTCGCTACTGCCATAACTTGTTTTTCCAATCAATTTAAGCCTGACGATCAGGTTCATGGCCACCAGAATTGCAAAGGTCAGTAAGGTGAGGAACAACGCTTTGGATACATCATTTTGTATGAAATTGCTTTTCATAAGGTCGCTTGCCATGAAAGCATCTTTCCAGACCAGCAGCGGAACGATCAGCAGGATTATCATCAAAGAGAGATTATTTTCATACTTCTTTGGAGCATCGGTTTCGGTGGGCCATGCGGAGGTAAAAACACCATAGGCCATCCCTGAACCGCCCCAGAACCCGATGTTGTATTCCATCACATTCCACATGTTGAAATGTAGCTGAAGGACATTGCCGGTTGTTTGCAACAGATTCCCGAATGAGAAGCCGAAACCGGCTCCCAGCATGGCATAAAAGGCCACGCGAAGGGCGGGTGAAAACCCATTTCGAACCATGTGCCACACCATGGCGGCCCCGGCCCCGAGGCAGATTGCCCAAGCTTCCGACCTGGGAGGCGTCATCAGCAATTCAGCCTGTTCAATCAGGAAGTAATAGCCGATCAGTCCGCCGCCGGCCATTTCAGCCACCAGGGAGGGCCATTTCACCCGGTTGGCGGAGGTTGAATTGAGTGACAGGCCAACGAGACCGCCGCCGATCAATCCAAAAAGTCCCCCTATGACAAAAAGAGAGAGAAAGCCGTAGGTCGAATTGAGCAGGTCCAGGGCCCTGCAATAGCCGACCACCATGCCATAGCTGATCATTCCGGTGGTACCCCAGCCAATGGCGCCAGCTGCAATAATGGGCAACATTTTGTTGTGCCAATCTTCGCGACGGGCGACAAGAAGCAGGGCGGCGACTCCGATGATTCCTGCAAACGCAGCGCCGGGTTCGTGACCGAATTGCCCACGGATGGCCCAGGACGTCCCAAAAGCGATGCCAACCAGGAGAATGGAGAGAATAAGATGATTTTTCTTCATGGTAATGTGTTAAATAGTAGTAATTGGATCTCTCAAAACTACAAAAGAATTTTTGATAATGATTACACGGATATCATCTCAGATTACACAGATTAACCCCATTCCTACCACGGATTACACAAATTACACGAATTGTCTGAAGCAGAATTTTCAGAATTAAAGAATGAACAGAATTCATATGATTTTTCAAGCGTAACAAACCTCCCTACCACAGATTACACTAATTTAAAGAACAAATGCTGTCAC
>Ga0172379_10008146_pt1 | contig 13312 bp, 8 predicted proteins | sample GrowelOW334metaG_FD_119756 | JGI IMG/M metagenome (GOLD analysis project Ga0172379, IMG submission 119756) | Groundwater microbial communities from an aquifer near a municipal landfill in Southern Ontario, Canada - Groundwater well OW334 metaG | ecosystem: Environmental > Aquatic > Deep... | reverse complement strand
GTCGCTTGAGATGCCGCGCAGCTGCTTGTGGATCTCCATCATCGGGATCCCGCTGCGCAGCGCGAGGGAGAGCATGCGGCCGAGCGCCTCGGCGTCCGCCATCGCGCTGCCGCCGGCCTTGCCGAGATTGATGAAGACCTCAAAGGGCTGACCCTTCTCGTCTTCCGTGATGTTCACGAACATCACGCCCAACGGCGTCTCCTTGCGGATCGTCGTGCCCCGCAGGCTGAAGGGGCGCCCGCGCTTCATGCGCCGGTTCAGGTTCTCCGCTTCCGAGTCGAATAGCAGCTTCTTGAGCCGCTCGTTCTCCATCTCGATTTCCGAGATGTGCTCCTTCAGTTCCACCAGCTCGCTCGTGTCAGCAGCGTTGTCGCCCTTCCGCTTGGCGGCGGCGCCCGCGGTGGCGCCGGTGCTCAGCACCTGGCCGTCGCGCGAGCCGTCACGATACACGGTCACACCCTTGCAGTTGAGCTCGTACGCGAGTTCGTAAATCGTGCGCACGTCGTCCTGTGTGGCGGTGTGCGCAAAGTTCGTCGTCTTGCTGATCGCCGAATCGCAGTGCTGCTGGAACGCGGCCTGCATCCTGATGTGCCACTCGGCCGGAATCTCATTGGCCGTGCGGAAGATCTCCTTGACCTTCGCCGGCACTTCGGGATGCGTAATGGTGCCGGTCTTCGCGATGCGCTCCATCAGCTCGTCGCTGTACCAGCCGCCGGCCTTGGCCATCGCCACGAAGTCCTCGTTGACGTCGGGCATCATCACGCCGGCCTGATTGCGCATGAACGCCACGGCAAACAGCGGCTCCAGGCCCGACGAGCAGCCGGCGATGATGGAGATCGTGCCCGTGGGCGCGACCGTCGTCACGTTGCAGTTACGGAGCAACTGCATGGGACGAATGCGCTCGCCGTTCTCATCGCGCGCGCACGTGGCATCGGGACCCCAAATGCTCTGCGCCCACTCGGGGAACGCGCCGCGCTGCTTGGCCATCAGCTCGCTCTGCGCCTTGCCCTCGACATCGAGGAACTCCATCACGCGGCGGCCGAACTCCACGCCCTCGGGCGAGTCGTAGCGGATGCCGAGCTTGATGAGCGCGTCGGCGAAGCCCATCACGCCGAGGCCGATACGCCGGATCTTCTTGCTCAGCGCGTCAATCTCAGGCAGTGGGTACTTGTTGACGTCAATGATGTTGTCGAGGAAGTGCGTGCTCAGCCGGATGTCGGCGCGCAGCGCATCCCAGTCCATCGAGCCGTCGTTGGCGTAGATGCCGATGTTCACCGAGCCGAGGTTGCACACGTCGTACGCGAGCAGGGGCTGCTCGCCGCACGGGTTGGTGGCCTCGTAGGCGCCGAGGTGCGGCACCGGGTTGTACTTGTTGGCTTCGTCAATGAAGAAGACGCCGGGCTCGCCGGTGCGCCACGCGCCCACGATCATCTTGTCCCAGACGTCCTTGGCCTTGAGCGTCCCCACCACCTGTCCGGTGGACGGGTGCACCAGGTCGTACTCGCCGTCGGCCTTGAGCGCGTCCATGAACTTGCGCGTGATGCCCACGGAGATGTTGAAGTTCACCACCTGCGTCAGGTCTTCCTTGCAGGAAATGAAGTCGAGCACGTCGGGGTGATCTACGCGCAGGATGCCCATGTTGGCGCCGCGGCGCGTGCCGCCCTGCTTCACCGCCTCGGTGGAGGCGTCGTACAGCTTCATGAAACTCACCGGGCCGCTGGCCACGCCCGTGGTGCTGCGCACCATCGAGCCACTCGGCCGCAGGCGCGAGAAGCTGAAGCCCGTGCCGCCGCCGCTCTGGTGGATAAGCGCCATGGACGTCAGCGTGTCGTAGATGCCGTCGGTGCCGTTGCTGAGCGCGTCAGCGACCGGGAGCACGAAGCAGGCCGAGAGCTGCCCCAGGGGGCGGCCGGCGTTCATCAGCGTCGGCGAGTTCGGCTCGAACCGACGCTGGGTCATCAGTTCATAGAACTGCACCGCGGTGCCGTACACCTCCTGCTCCGAGGCGCCGTAGCGACGATCCGCTTCGGCCACCACTGTCGCTACCCGCCAGAACATGTCTTCTGGTGTCTCCACCGGCTTTCCGCTCTTGTCCTTGACGAGATAGCGCTTCTCGAGGACGGTCCGCGCGTTGGCGGACAGCGAATCGGGGGAGCTGGGCGGGTTCACGGGCAGGGGCATGTCAACTTCTCCGCAGTATGAAAGCAGTTACAGATGTTGGGGGGCTTCTTTGAGCATTTCCAGCGACATCAATGCGCAGGGGCCGCAAGCTAGGCGGTTCGTGAGTCCGCGCAAGAACCAGTTAACCCCTTGTGAAATAGCAACTTTGCAAACCAGAGTCACTTTCATGAAAAGGGCGTGTGGATAAGCGCCTTTTCCCACAGCGACACCAAAACGGAATTGAAACGACAGCTGAAAGACACCGAAGCCAGCATATGCATTCAGTGTCCTAACTTCTTACAGCATCGTTTGATACATACAGGTCGCCGCGTCGCGATGCGGACCGAAAGCAGTGCGCTCACGAGGCGGGCGCTCATAGTACCAGTACTCGGAGCGGAACGCCAGATCTTGCCTGCAAGCACAGGCTGTATTAGCGACGACCCATTGATCGGGAGGTTACGTCGCGTGGTGCTTTCCGCGAGGTTTCGCACCCGTGACTGACCTCCGCGCAATCGTCGCAACCTCCGCCGATGTGGACGCCGTCCACGCGCTGCTCGCCGCCGCCGGCGAGCGGCTGGCGAAGCGCGGCTTCCCTAACTGGGTACCGGCGTATCCGCGTGCGCGCGTGGCGGAGAACATTGAAGACGGCATCGTGTGGGGGGTGCGGGGTGCAGGGGAGCTTGTTGCGACGTACACGCTGCGCCCGCTCGCGACGCACCCGTACACGGGCATCGACTGGCACGACCCAGACGCCATCGCCCGCTACCTGCAGCGGTTCGCGGTGGACCCGCGGCTACAGGGACGAGGGATCGGGCGCTGGTGCCTGGAACAGCTCGCCGAGGAATGCGCTCGCGACGGGGCCACGGCCGTGCGCTGCGACGTGCTGCAAGCCAACGTGCCGCTGCGCCGGTTCTACGAGCGGCACGGGTACGAGGCGCGGGGCGACCGGTTCCATTCGGGGTGGGACTTCACGGTCTATGAGCGGGTGCTCGCGCTTACATGAGAGCGCGGGTTGGGGAAACAGCGAACTTCTTACCACGGATTTCACGGAAGTAGACGGAGGAACACGGATCATGCTTTGAGGGGTTCTCCCAAAGCCGGATCCGTGTTCCTCCGCCAGATTCCGTGATATCCGTGGTAAGCAGTTGAAGTGCTTCCGCTGTAACAGCTCGTTGACTGCCGCACGGTCCCACGGACAACGCGTGCGGTTATCGCAGCCAGCGGTTGAAGAACGCGGCGATCGCATCGAGGTTCGCCGGCGCGCCAAAGCTCGGTCCGCCGTGCCCATCGGTCGGGAACTCGCTCCAGCTCACGTTTGAGGCGCCGAGCACGGGGAGTAATGCGTCGCGCATGCGGCGCCCCTGGTTGGTGGGGACGGTGCAGTCCACGCCGCCGTGCTGGATGATGAACGGCGGATCGTCGGCGCTCACCCACGTCACCGGACTCGCCTTAATGGCCACCGCGGGAATGGACGACGGCTTGCCGCCGAGCCAGAGCCCTTCGGGTGAACGCGCGTCATCGTGCCCAACGCCGCCGAACTTGGGGCACCCCTGCGCCACCGCGTCGGGCTCCATTTGCAGCATGTCAGCGGGGCCGTACCAGTCCACCACCGCCTGCACGCGCGATGACTGCGACGCGTTGCCGAGCGCGGCATCCTCAAACTCGGCCACACCGCCGGTGACGCCAAGGAAGGACGCGAGGTGTCCGCCGGCGGAGCTTCCCCACGCACCGATCTTGTCCGGGGCGATGTGATACGTGGCGGCGTTGGCGCGCAGGTGGCGGATGGCCGCCTTGAGGTCGAGCACCGCGGCCGGGAAGAGCGCCTCGCCGCTCAGCCGGTACTCGAGCGAGGCGATGGCGAATCCCCTTGAAGTCAGCTGCCGCGCCGCCGAGTTCGCGGCGAGCGCCTTGTCGCCGCCGCTGAACGCGCCGCCGTGAATCCAGACGACCAGAGGGAATGGACCGTCGCCGCTGGCGGGGAGGTAGAGGTCGAGCTTCTGCGACGGCGAGAGCGCGGCGTACGACACGTCGAGACGCGTGCGCTGGACGGGCGCTTGTGACGCGGCGCCCGTGGGCGAGCTCGACGCGCAGCCGATAGCCCCGAGTGCGACGAGGAGGAGAAGGGAGCGCATGCCTCTTTGACGCGACGGTTTGTGGCGAGTTAAGACGACGACGCGGCGGCGAGCTATGACGACGCTGCGGCCGCTGCCCTGCCCCGCTCCACGTACGACTTGGCGCCGTGCGCGATCTTCTTGCGCAGTGCGGCGTCCACGGGGCCCACCACGCGCCCCGGCACGCCGCGCACCAGCGTGCCGGCCGGCACCAGCATTCCCTCGGTCACCACAGCCCCCGCGGCGATCACCGAGCCCGTGCCGATGATCGCGCCGTTCAGCACGATGGCCCCAATGCCGATGAGGCAGTCGTCCTCGATACTGCAGCCGTGGATGACGGCGCGGTGCCCGATGGTCACGCGATTGCCCACGCGCACGGGACGGCCTGGATCAACGTGCACGACCACGCCGTCCTGCACATTCGTCTCGTCACCTATCACGATGGCGTCGGTGTCGCCGCGCAGCACGGCCGTGGGCCACACCGACGCATCGCGCCCCAGGGTGACGTCGCCGATGATGACGGCGCTGGGATGGATGTAGGGCATGCTAGAAACTCAACCCAAGGCTGAAGTACGTGCTCCCATTCGGTGAATCAGCGTACGACCTGCCCGCCGCGGGACGCGCATACCCAAACCGCAAGCGATACGGCGCGTCGTAGTTGAGCACGGCGGCGTCAAAAACGAACTCGCCGCCCACCGACGCCAGCCACTCGAGCGGCGTCCCACCGCGCGGACAGCCGATGCCGGCGCGCGAGCCGGTGGGACACCACGCCGCACCGGCGTCACTGAAGATCGTGGCGCTCAGGCGCTGCGCGAAGAACGGCACGAATCCCCGTCCCCAGTTCATCATCGCCACCGGCACGCGCCACTCGGCGCTTGCGCCGAGCGCTCGGATGCCTGACTGCGCGCCGGGAGCGAATCCGCGCACGCCGAAGTTGCGGCGCGTGTCGCCAATCACCACGCCCGACGCGATTTCCGCGGACGACCCGCTCTCGCCGCCGACTTCGTATTCAGCGTTGGTCTTGTCGTCGGTCGTGCCGGCGGCGACGTGGAGGGCGAACACCTGGTGCGCCGAACCGGGAAAGAAGCCGAACGACTTGTAGCCTGACACGCTAGCCACGTAGCCCGCCGAGCGTGTGGCCGCGGCATCGTCGGTGCGCCAGCGCCAGCGTCCGGTGACGGAGAGCGCCACGCCGTCCTCCGGGCCGAACGCAAGGATAGGCGAGCGCGTGTTGGCCCACGCCGCCATGGCGGTGAACGTCGGATACTTGAGCGTCTTCAAGAAAAGCGGACTGCCCAGCCGGTTAATGAGCGGCGCCGGGTCGGTGACGAAGTCGCGGAACTCCATCTCGGCGCCGGCACTGAGCACGGTGGCGGTGCGCACGCGCTGCCGCACGTAGGTGAGCGACGTGCCGACGAAACGACGGCGGCGCGAGAGCACGCCGGCGGGCGCGTTGGTGGTGTCAATGAGGTCGGTGTGATCCCAGCTCTGGCGCGCGCCGAAGTCGAGCAGCGGCAGGCCTAAGCCGGAGTAGCGATACGACAGACCTCCGGTCATTTCGCTGCGATCGGGCTCGTGCGCCAGCGAGAGCGCGTAAGCGTGGCGGCCGGTAACGTCGCTCGAGCCAATCCACGCACCGTAGCGCGGCTTGTTCTCGTCGCTGCTCTCGACGAGCGGCATCCAGAAGCGCGGCACGAGCTGGCGCAGCGGGCGATAGGGCCGCACGGCGCCGTCGGCGACGGCGGGCGGTTCGGCGGTCGTCTGGTCGGCGATGGACGGAAGCGCTTCGGTTTGGCGGATGCTCGGCGGCGCGATTCGCGTGAGGCGCTCGCCGGCAGCGCGCGTCTCCACCGCGACGACTCCGCCGCGCACCGCGAGCGGCGAGTCGAACGACGTCGTGGCCGACCCCACGATGCGCAACGCACCTGTTGCAACGTCTGCCGACCACACCACACCGGTGCCCGACGTGTTGGCCATGAACAACACCTCGGAGTCATCGAGCGACCACGACGGGTCATCCACGGTGGCGCGCGCCGAGGCGAGAACGCGTGGGTTTCGGCCGACGGAGTCGAGCACGACGATGCTCATGGTACCGCCGCGCACCCAGCGCGTGGCGGCGATGCGCGTGCCATCGTGCGACCAGCGCGGCGCGCTCCAGTTGGTGTCGAGGGCGGCGGTGGTGAGCGGCGTTACGGCGCCGTCCCAGCTCACGCGCACGAGCCGCGTGGAGCCGGCGACGACCTGCGTGGCAACGATGGCGCCGTCGCGCGCGCGGACGTCGGGGGCGATGAGGCGTGCGCCGTGCGTGAGCCGACGCTCACGGCCATTAACCTCGCGCACCCAGAGGTCGGAGCGCAGGCGCCATGGATCTTCCCACTCGCCCTGCGCAAAGAGCACGCGCCCGTCGGCGAGTCGGACGTTGGCATCGAGCGTATTGCGGCGGGCGATGCGGTGGGGAGTCGCGAGGCGCGCGGGTGTCGCGGACGGCGCGGATGACGCATCGGCGTCCCGCGCTGAGAGTTCATAGAGTCCCGTCGCGTCACGCCCGTTGGCGGCGACGAAGAGCACGCTGCCATCGGCGGCGCGGCGCGGGTACCGCGCCACCCACGACGCCTCGGTCAGCGGCGCAAAGCCCGGTCCACCCGCGCCACCGCGCACCGTGCGCGTCACCGAGTCGGCGAACGTGCGCCACTGCGCCGCGAAGCTCGTGCCGAACTCCTTGCGTGCGGTGCGCTCGAAGCTCCATGGGTTCAGGCGCGCGGACGCGCGTTCCACGAAACGCTCCACCGCGCCGTCGCCGCCGTGCGCGCTCATGGATTCCACGAGCATCGTGCCGTACACGTACGCGCCGCCGCCGCCCGGGTAGTCGAGCGACGACGTGGACCACGACCCCAGCGGGCGCAGCGCGTTGTCGGCGGCGCGCCCGTTCAGCACTGGCACCAGCGCGTGCCCCTCGGCGCGCCCGCCGTCGCCCAGCTTGGACTCGTAGTGCACCGCGAGCCCCTCGATGAGCCACGACGGCGCCCACGCATTGGGAAAGAGCAACGGCTGCCGCCCGAACACCGCCTGCGCCACGCGCCACCACCCGCGCGTGCGGTCGAGCTGGAAGACGTGCACCAGCTCATGCTGCACCACGAGGTCGAACCAGTCCTCGCGAAAGCGCAGTGTGCGCTCGTCCACCGGCGGACGCGCAAAGATCACGATGCGCGGCGACGGCGAGACCCACGCGTACCCATTGGTGAAGTCGGCGTGGTCGGTGACCACCAGGTCAATGCGCCCGCGCGCCGGCTTTAGCAGCGGCGCGAGTTTGGCGTACGCACGCTCGGCGCTGCCTGCGCCCCGCCGCGCCACCGGCTCCAGCGCGGCGGGGAAATGGACGTCAAAATGGGGCGTCCGAATCGTGCGCCAGGATTCGTCGGGCGCCTGAGCAGGCGCAGATTGCGACAGAATCAGACAGAGTGCGACGGAGTACGGCAGTGCATGCACAAAGCGAGTCAACGCGTTCGCTCGTTGACTCACCTTTTCGCACGCAGCGCACCGTCTATCTGTTCGCATCTTGCCCCATTCTGTCGGTAGTTACTGCCGTACTCTGCCCCACTCTACCACCCAACTGCTTACCACGGATTTCACGGAAACTGGGGGATGAACACGGATACGGCGTTGGGGAAACCTCACAAGCTGGATCCGTGTTCATCCGTCTTCTTCCGTGCCATCCGTGGTAAGCAGTTCGCAGTTCCCCGAACTCCCCCTACCTCAGGTCTCGGAAATACGCTTCGAGCCCCTCAACGATCCCCATGGCATACGCCCGCTGAAACACCGGCGTCCTTAACGCGGCTTCCTGTTCAGGCATCACAATCCACGCCCCCTCGCACAGCACGCTTGGGAACCACGTGGGCCGCGCGACGGCGAGGTTGAAGAAGAAGATCCCTTCATCGCGCAATCCCATATTCCGCACCATCCCCTGCTGCACGGCGCGGGCCAGCGGTTCGCTCTGCGGATGGAAGAAGAACGTGCCCGACCCGCGCGCCGCGGCAAACGGATTGGCGCCGTCGGCAAAGGCGTTCAGGTGGATGCTCACGAACGCCTCGGCGTTCTCGCGCCGTGCCTGGATCGGGCGCGCGCCGAGTGCCACGGCGTTGGCGGTGCTGCGCAGCATGATGACGCGCGCGCCGCGCGCCTCGAGCAGTGCCTTCAACTCTTCGGCGATGGGGAGCGTCGCTTCGGGCTCGCGCAATCGCGTGGGGCCCATCGCGCCGCCCGGCGGATGGCCGGCGTCCACGGCAATCACGCGACCGCGCAGCGGTGCCGATGCGTCCACCACCGGCGCGTGTCGCACGCGCAGCACCAGCGAGCCCGCGCGCCAGAACACGAGATAGCCCACGGACTGGTGCCGCAGGTCCACGTCAAAGCGCACGCGCTCGTTGTTCACCTGCTCCCAGCGCACGAGTCGCACCGTGGGGTCGTTACTGTCGAAACGCACGTAGTCGAGATTGGCGCGCGCGCCGTACGCCGTGAGCGACAGGCGGTCCGCCGCCTGGTCCACGGCAATCGGCGCCTTGGACTCCATCGTGAGCACCACGTCGGTGTAGCCCTCACCGAGGGTGATGCGCGCGGCGCTGATGCGGCGCGGACGCAGCGCCGACTCGGCGGCGGCGAGGCGTGCCTCGACGTCACTTTCGCCGGCGCTCGATACGGCCGGTGAAATGCCGGGGGATTCCACCCACGCATCGAGCTGGCTGTCGAGCCGCACGCGCACGCTGCCGCCGAGCCGGGCCGTGGCCTGCACCACGGTGCCCGGCAGCAGGAAGTACTTGTACGTGCCGCCCGCCACCGGCCGCGCATATGTCACCATGTCGGTGTCGGACATGGCGTACTCGTTGGTGTTGGTCAGCGTGACGGCGCGCGGAAAGCCCGTGGTGTCGAGCCCGGCCGCTGGACGCGGCGGGGCCGCGCCACCGCGCACCGGGAATCGCACCTTGCGCACGGCGGTCGCCGTGTCGCCCGAGGGCAGCGTGGCGCGCAGCGTGTACGCCGTGTCGGCCGGCACCGGCAAGAAGGCCATGAACGACCCGTTCGGGTTCACCGTCACGGGGGCGCCGTTGATGGTGAGCGTGGCGTCGCCGTTGCCGACGTTGCCAAAGACGAACGTGGATTCACGGACCGAGAGCACATAGCCCTCGGGCGGGTAGACCATGTCGGGGACCAGCGTGCCCGTGACCCTGGGGAAGGCGGGCAGGGCGGGGCGCGGCACGGCAGGCGCCGGAGGCACCGGTGGCGGAGCCTCCGTGACCCGTACCGGCACAGGGGCGGCGGCGGGCGCGGCGGGGGCCCCGGCGCAGGCGGCGGTCAGGAGGGCGACGAGGGCCACGAAGGCAATGGACAGGCGCGGGCGCATGGAGCGCAATATTACCCAAAACCGCCGCGCCGTGGTCCCGCTGCTTCCCCTCCGCCCTGCCTAGCCGCCGCCCCCCTCACAATCCTATTATATGCCAACGCCCAATACAGGGCGGTTTACGGCGAGGCTCGGCGTGACCCGTTGCGGTTTCTGCGGTCGAGAGAATGAGGGCGAATCACGCTTCTGCATTGACTGCGGAAAGCCGATCGTCGCCTCGGGCGCGCGCGTCATCGAGGTGGCGTCCATCCTGAGTCCCGGCGGCCTGCGCATGTCCACGCCAGGCGGCGGTGTGCCGCCGACGCGCGTGTCGACCGCCGCCAAGCCGACGGGTTCCACCAAGGCCTGCCCGTTCTGCAATGCCAACGTTCACGTTGGCCTGCCGTTCTGTCCGCAGTGCGGCGGACGCCTCAGCAACGAGCCGGCCCCCGAGCCGGCTCCGGCGCTCACCTGCGACGCCTGCGGCAAGCCCGTACGCGGCGGCGACCAGTTCTGTCCGCGGTGCGGCGCCAAGCGCGCCGTCGCCAAGCCGCCCACACCGGCCGGCGGCACCGCCGTCTTCTCCGCCCGCGCCACGCAGAGCGGACCCAAGCTCGCACTGCTCGGCGACAGCGGCGAGGTGACGCAGCGCTTCACGCTCGGCGCCGGCGAAGGCATTGTGGGACGCGCCGACGGCGAGATCAAGTTTCCCGACGACGTCTTCATGAGCCCGGTGCACGCCCAGTTCGCCATGCGCGAAGGGCAGGTGTTCGTGCGCGACCTCGGCTCGCGCAACGGCACGTGGGTCTTCATTGACGCGCCGCAGAAACTCGCCGACGGCGACTCGATCCTCGTCGGGTCGCAGATCCTGCGCTTCAAGCGACTCGGCTATCCCGGACCCAATCCCCCCGAGGCCGACGCGACGCGCCGGCTCGGCTCGCTGCTGCCGCACGGCGATATCGCGGTGCTGCAGCAGCTGCGCGCCGACCAGTCGGTGCGCGACTCGATGCACCTGAGCCCCGGCCGCAATGTCTTCCTCGGCCGCGACAAGGGCGACTGGGTTTTTTCGTACGACCAGACGATGAGCGGCACGCACGCCGAGATTCGCAACGAGGACATGGACTTTGTGCTGCTCGACGCCGGCAGCCGCAATGGCGTCGCCGTCTCGGTGCGCGGCGAGCGCGCGGTGCGCGCCGGCCAGCGCGTGCTGATGGGCGACCAGATCCTGCGATTGGAGAGCTTGTGAGCGACCAGAAGATCTGCCCGACCTGCGGCACAGAGTACCCGCTCAGCGAGCGGTTCTGCCCCCGCGACGGCACGGCCCTGCGCAGCGCGACCGCGGGCACCGACCTCATGGGAACGGTGGTGGCCGACCGGTATCACATCCTCAAGAAGCTCGGCGAAGGCGGCATGGGTCAGGTCTACCTGGCCGAGCACGTGAAGATGGGGCGCAAGAGCGCGCTGAAGGTGATGAACCCCGGCATGAACCAGGACGCGGACGCCATCGCGCGGTTCAATCGCGAGGCATCCAACGCGAGCCGGCTCAATCACCCGAACATCTGCGCCATCTACGATTTCGGCGAGACGCCCGACGGGCTCATCTACCTCGCCATGGAGTTCATCGAGGGACAGTCGCTTACGTCGCTCGTCGAAAAGAGTGGCGCGCTGCCACCCGCGCGCGCCGCCAGCATCATCCACCAGAGCGCCGACGCGCTGCAAGTGGCGCATGACGCGGGAATCGTGCACCGCGACCTGAAGCCCGACAACATCATGATCGCGAAGAACCGTGACGGCACGGACCTCGCGAAGGTGGTGGACTTCGGCATCGCCAAGGCGCACAGCAGCGACGCGCAGAAGGTGACCAAGACCGGCATGGTGGTGGGCACGCCCGAATACATGAGCCCCGAACAGCTGTCGGGTGACAAACTCGACGGCCGCAGCGACATCTACTCGCTGGCGCTCGTCGCGTTCAACTGTCTCACCGGCACGCTCCCCTTCCCCAGCGATTCGGCGCAGGAAGCAATGATCGCGCGCCTCATCGAGCAGCCCAAGACGCTGGCCGAGATGAAGCCCGACGTGGCGTGGCCCGCCGAGGTGCAGCAGGTGATGGACAAGGCGCTCGCGCGCGATGCCAACGAGCGGTACCAGAGCGCGGCGCAGTTTGGGCGCGAGCTGTGGGCGGCATGTGAGAGCATGCCGGCGTCGCAGGCGGCAGAGGCCGGTACGCAGGTGCTGAGCGCGCCGGCGTCGGCGGCGGCTGGCGTGCCCAAGACGCGCGTGGCCACGCCGGGCGAGGGCGGCAGGACGGTAGCCGCGCCGGCGGCGAAAGGCGCGCCTGCTGCCCCAGCGCCCGCGAGCGTTGCTGTCAAGAAATCGAACACGGCGATGATCGCCGCTGCTGTGATCGGGATCGCTGTTCTCGGTGGGGGCGGATACCTTATGTTGGGCGGAAAGGGGAGCGAAACGCCTGCGGGGTCCGACAGCACCGCCGTCGTGCAAGGTCCAACGGGACAGCCGCAGTCGACCGCTCCGTCCGCAACGCCAGCCACACAGCAAGGTGGAGTGACGGAGTTGAAGACGCCCGTGAATCCGGGCGGTGGCAACAGTCGTACGCAGGGGGGAACGGCGCAGCCGGCGGCGCCAAGTGGTGGCGAGGGGGCGCTGGTCGCGAAGTGGCTGCCACGGGTGAACGATCTCACCAGAGGTGCCGCGGAAAGCTCGATCCGAGAACTCGAACCCACCTTTGATCGACTCTCGGGTGAAACGCTCGGAAACGCTTACTACATCGTCGGCATGGCATACGCGAAGCTCGACAACGGCACCGACAGCTGCAACATGCTCGAGAAGGCAAAGCCGCTTGTCCGGGGCAATTCTCTCACCAGCGTCAACACGGCACTCGAGTATTGCAAGTGAGCGAATCCTCGTCCCCCCGAGACATCATCGTCCACGTCTTCGGACGCACGGACGTCGGCCGCACGCGCGAGCACAACGAGGATTGCTTCGTCGTCGCCGACCTGACGACGATGAATGCCACGCTGCAGCCCGAGGTGCGCACGCATCGGCCGGGCAACCGCGGCACGCTCTTCATGGTCGCCGACGGCATGGGCGGCGCCGCGGCGGGTGAAGTGGCAAGCCAGATGGCCACCGAGGTGGTGCTCGAGGAGCTTGACGCCTGGTGGCGCCGCTCCGAGTCCACCGACGCCGACACCTTCGCGTCGGCCCTGCGACGCGCCGTGGAAGCGGCCAACGCGCGCATCCACCGCTATGCGGTTGAGCATCCCGAGAATCGCGGGATGGGCACCACCACGACCATCGCCGGCGTGCTAGGCGGCACACTCTACCTGTGCCAGGTGGGCGACAGCCGCGGCTACCTCGTGCGCGATGGCGTCGCGAAGCAGATCACCAAGGACCAGTCGCTCGTGCAGCGTCTCATTGACGCGGGCGAGCTGACGGCCGAGGAAGCCGAGGTGAGCGAGCGCCGCAACATCATCCTGCAGGCGCTCGGGCCGGAGGCGCAGGTGAAGGTGGACCTCACCACGCAGCCGCTGCGCCGCGGCGACCTGCTGGTGCTCTGCAGCGATGGCATGTCGGGGCAGATGCGCACCGCGGACATCTCGCGCATCGTCACCGAGAAGGCGCCCGACCTGGTGGAGACGTGCAAGGCGCTCAT
>Ga0172379_10008145_pt1 | contig 13312 bp, 11 predicted proteins | sample GrowelOW334metaG_FD_119756 | JGI IMG/M metagenome (GOLD analysis project Ga0172379, IMG submission 119756) | Groundwater microbial communities from an aquifer near a municipal landfill in Southern Ontario, Canada - Groundwater well OW334 metaG | ecosystem: Environmental > Aquatic > Deep... | reverse complement strand
TGTCCAAAATAAAACCCTTATTGGCAAAAATTTATTGAAACAAGTGGATTTATAAAAGATATTTTATGTTGAGAAAAGTAAGCCCACCCCTACATTCCTTACAGTGTTGGATAAGATGTGGGAAGGAGCGAAAATTAGGAGGATTGAGCGAGCTTTTTCTCCCCCTACCAAGGGGGAGATACAGAGGGGGGGTCTGAAATCAGGAAGGGACTTTTGATGGTTTTTTTTGCCATCTATGGGCAAGTGCGAACGGGATTCATCGCGCACGTTACATTTCGCACGGTTTTTTTTGCTTCTTTTCTTGTGCCGACCAAATCTTTATACCATGTCGGCATTCCTTCGGAACCCCGTCAAGAAAAGAAGGAATAAGTTTTTCTCTTTCATGATTTATTTTGGACAAGTATGATAAAATGTAAAAATCTACCAAATCAATCTGGGAAAAAAAATTATAGCGTTATCCCTTTTTCCGCCAGATAGTCCGCAAACTTCATGTTTTCGTAGTGATTCTCACCGATAAAATTCAGCACATGAATGAACATTTTCGCTTCAGCATATCCCGGAAGTAATGTTATTGCTTCTCCATTGCTTTTTAAGAATAGTGTTGCCGGATATCCGTTTATTCCCATTTCTTGGGAGAATTCTGCTGGAGTCATGCTCCTTCCCGCATAATTGATTTTTTCTGCATCATCTGCATTCAGTTTAATGACGACAAAATTTTTCTTCAGGTAATTGAGAACCTTTTTATCGGTGTATGTAGCTGCGTCCATTTTTTTGCACCAGCCACACCAGTCAGTATAGACATCGATCAGTATTTTTTTCCCGGATTGTTTCGCTTGTTTCATTCCTTGGTCGAATTTTTTCCAATGCGGATTCGCCGCCGCTGCGAACGTGGAGAGAATAAGTAGAAGGATAACTATTCTTTTCATGAACTTCCTTTGATAATCACAGTGACTAAATGCTATCGGTTTTCGATGGACAGAGATCCGAAAAAACCGGAGCACAATCATTCCTTTTGTAGAACAATACACCTCACCGATCCGTTCCTGAAAACTCATCACTTTTGTATCACGGCGTTAATACGCTCCAATACCGTTTGAACGGAAATATCATCAAAGGTACAATGTTTCGGATCTCCCGGACACCGTCCCTGACAGTATCCTTCATCCGGTTGAATTACTTCCGCCGCATTTCCTAGTGAACCCCATAATTTATGCGAACAGGCTGGCAAAGGACAAAACATTGTGACTGTCGGAATTTTTAGGGCTGCGGCAATATGCTGTGTGCCGGTACTAGAAGAGACAAGAAGAGAAAGCATACTGCAGATGGCCATCAGTTCCCGAAGATCGCTTCCGGAATAGACGATATGTTTAGTCGCAAATTTCGAAAATTGTTCTTCCATCGGCTTATTACTGATTCCGATATTAATGAACAATTGATACTGGTCTGCCAATTGGTTGCACAGTTGCACGTATCGTTCGGCAGTCCAGTTGGGGACAGAATTGTTCGAACTTGGATTGATGCCGATGATCGGTTGATCTAACGAAAAACCACTATCAGTCAAGAATTTTATTGACCTCTTTTTTTCTTCGTCGGAAAGATACAACTCCGTTGTAATATCATCATTGGTTACACCGATCATTCTGCCGAGGTCCATTACATAATCCGCTTCGTGTCGGAGGGGAATGTATTTATTTCTGCTTACAGTTTTTGTTGCAGTCAACACCTGGTAGATTTTTCCGCCGACACCGATACGACGTTTGATGCCAGCAAGGAACATCATCCATGCATGCCGTTCACGTGGGAGCGGCATCAATCCGGTGTCAAATTTATATTTGCGAAGGAGTGCGACTTGTTTCCAAAAACCAGAATGCCCGGTATTCTCTCCGTTCGGATCATCGGTGATTAACAGATCGATATGCGGATCGTGTTTCAACAGCACGCCAGAGATGGAATTTACCATCACTCCAACGAAACAACCGGGAAATGTCTGTTTGACAGCGCGAATAAGAGGAGTGGTAAGGACAACATCGCCGATTCGGTCCGGACGAATAATCAGAATACGGCGAGGTCTCATGCGAGTACTGATTGATAAACAGCGAGCGTTTTTTCTGCTACACGGCTCCAGAGAAATTCATCTTTCATCCGCTGCTTCAGCGCGAGATTCACCGGCGCATTCAGCGACGCAATAATACCGGATTTGATGGATTCTACAGATGTTGGTTCAACGTACGTAGCGAGATCCTGAAAATAGTCTTTCGTTCCACCGTACGGAGTAATAACGACTCTAGCTCCCGCTAATGCCGCTTCCAGCGCAGCAATGCCGGGAGTTTCAAATTGCGAGGGGAGCGCAAACAATCCAGACGCAGCATACGCCGACGCGAGCATGTCCGATGTATTGTCGAATCCGGGAATGATAAGAATATTCTTCGATTGACGTGCTTCTTCAAGACATTTCCGGGAATACTCCGAATCGGTAATTTTGCCGATAATTACCGAAGGATGATCAATCTGTTTTAATGCACGAATAAGGTTGAGCATATTCTTCCGCATCGGACCAATATGTCCAACGTTGAGAATAAAATTTTCGATTCCATATTTTTTTTTGAACAAAGAGGGATCGCCGAACTCAAATCGGGGTTCGACACCGTTCGGTACGACTGTAACTTTCTTTTTCTGAATTCCCAATCCTTCAATAACCAACCGGCCTTCGTCCGTTGTATTTGGAAGGACAGCTTTTGACCATTCGCACACCTGCCGGGAATATTCATAATTCGTCCAAATACCCGAGCGGAATTTCTTCAACAGTGCGTTCATACGCAAAGTTGCTTTAATCACTGCGGGAGGATGTCTTGTGAAAAAAATGGATGAAGTGACAAAGGGGATATCGAAACTGTTGAATGTTGATGCCAGATGGAATGTCGCGAGATGCGCCGCAAAAAGGTGAACCAGATCGGCCGAACCTTTGTCGAAATGTTCCCACGGGCTCAATAAAGAAACATCCACACCTAATTTTTCCAGTTCGCTTTTCGTCTGAAGCACCTGGACACGCGGTCCGCCGTGGATCATGGAAAGCGATTCATAACATGCAAATGTGATCTTCATTCTGTTGTTTTAATCCACCAATCTAAAGCGTTTTGAATTGAATGCCGGAACTTCCATTGTCGGGAGCGCATAATATCCACCGGTGCAGGAATACTTTTCTGTGGCAATTGGTTTGGTTCAGCGCCGGAAACGTGTTGTGCTTGAACAATCGATTCCCGTTGGCCTGCATACGCTATTCGTATAAAAGTATCGTCCGACGCATTGTGAGTTTCGCAAATAATCCGGGAATTATCTACCTGCGTTAAAACTGAAAAGTGCTGACGGCGCTTCCACCATGCAGCATACTCTGAATATGATAATTTTAGTATCTGCTTATCGTTAATATAACGAAAAACTTCTTCAAAGACGCCGTTCGTTTCATGCGTAGGATGATGATACAAGCAGATTGGTTCACGCTGTGCGATTTTCTGATTGATGATGGAAATAAAATAGTACACCATCTCATCCTGCGTCATATGTTCACGACGCATCGTGCCGACGCATGTTGGATGAACCGGTAATTGTACAACCGGAGAAAATGTATTGTCGAGGACAGGGAATGAAGGAAGATTATCATAGTCGTACGCAAATTCGGAAGAGTAGGCAAATCCGAGTTCACGGATTGCCGTTCCGATGGAGGTATTCCATGCACCGGTCGGAGCGGCAATTCCAGCGGGATGTACATTCTCTTGGCGGAGGAGAAATAATGCTTTTTCAAAATTCTCACGATTAAGTATGGTACTGTTATGCACGACGTGTTCATAACAATGGACTCCAATTTCCTGTCGGTCGAACTTTGTAAAATACTGCAGCCACTCTTCATGGCTTTTTACATCCAGGAACCATGTTGTCGGAATAGTATACTTTTCACTTAGTTGAAAAATCTCGTCGATTTGGGATTGTGTCCCTTTATCTGAATCAATCCTAAACGTAAAGAGTGTCTGATGATTGGAAGGATAGAACCATTTATGAACAAACGGCAAGCCGCGCTGATGATGGAGATATTCCAGGTGCGATTGCACAATTTGGCGTATGGCGCAGCGAGACCGATAAGCGACTATTTCATGCGGCATTCGCTTCCGTGGAGCATAAAAACTTTTACGTATTGGCGTAGCCAGTGAAAACACATTTTCGATATCAATACCACAATATGAACTCAGTCCGCTTCCGGATTGTTCGGTCTGAAAAAAAGTACCATTCTTAAAAAAATGAACGGTGTCGTAAAGATCCAGGATTTCGGAATACTGATAACTATCGGTTGCGTTGGGAGGAAGCGAAGCGACGTTGTGTTTGCGTACTGTCCGTTCTCGAATAATACTTGCGACAGCAATCGTATAAAGTACAATTCCCCCTGCTATTGAGAAATTTTGTAATGCCAAATACTCTTCCGTTGTAACTGAACGGTTGCAAATAATAACGGAATAGTCGCTGACGACGAGAGTCGTTATAGATTGGATCATTTTCCAACTAACACCGATTTGATCGAGCAGTGTCACCCACGCGAAATTCTCACGCAGCAATCCGATGGTGATATGTTGATTATTCTGAGCCATATAATGACGATATGGTACGCAGCAGTGCAGTTTCGCGTTGTTGCAGAGAAAAATGGTCGATAATTCGTTGCCGTGCTATTTTTGAAACACCATGTGATAATCCCTGCTTTAATGCATGTACTGCTGCTTGAACATCACTGTAGGGTATAAGAGAGCCTGTTTCGCCGATGACAGTTGGAATTCCACCCACTGCGGTACCAACAGGATAACATTCACACAGCATTGCTTCGCAAAGCGTGCTTCCCAGAGCTTCGCGCATGGAAGGTTGAAGATAGACTGTTGTAGTTTGATAATACTGTAATAATTCTTTGTGAGATAAATACGGATGAATGCTAATGTTTGGCGGAGGATGTGTCTTCTGCCGTATTGTGTCAGTCATGCCCACAAGTACAAACGATTGTTCCGGAAACGCGCGGGCAATATCATAGAGAAAATCGATTCCCTTAATTCTGAATCGCGTTTCCGTATCGCATGTGGCAACGGTAAGAATAATATTTTTCCGCGAAGTTGTTCCTGGTCGCCAGAAATCCAGATCATGTCCGGTCGGCACTACAGAAATATTTTCGCCGTCATACATTGCTAATGCTATCGCCTCTTCCTTAATGGAAGGATCGACGGCAAGCACGACATCGGCATGCGTAATTCCGTAGCGAACAAAAGCTGACTTCCATCGACTGTTCCAAATTCCATAATTCACCTCGGGAAGCTTTGCTACATCAACACCTCCGAGAATCAAGACAGATCGTTTCCCGAACAGATTCGCGAGGAAGATGAGAATGGAAGAATAAACCGAAGCGAACCATGAAAATGTTATATCGGTTTTCGGAAAATGTCGCAGATAGTGGAAGAACGTCAATACACCAGAAGAAATCACTTCTGTGACATAATGATGGTGTTGAAGAATAGAACGGTCTGTCTGGATAAATGGAGTGACAAACGTTGCCGTGAACAATATGTTCTTTTTATCGTTCACGGTGGGAAGAATTACAGGAAAAACACAAGGGAAAATGCATGCTGAGGTGAGAACGCTCCGCTCATCGGAACGAATGCATAATCGATCCGAAGGATACCATAGCGTACACCTGCACCAGCAGAAAATGAGCGTGTCTCATATCCTGACTGATATCCGGCGCGAAGCATAAACATGGAATTGTAAACTGCTTCTGCTCCGCCATGCAGGTGCATACCGTCATCATCCAGAGTTTTTACGATGTCTGCTGCACCGACAATGGAGAGTTCTGTTGATATAGCAGAAATATATGAACCGCCAAGCCGAAGAGTCGACGGGAGTTCTGACGGAACAGATCGCAGTACGCTCATACTTCCGAGATTCAAAATACTAATGCCCGCAGAAATATCATCGGTGACTTTATAGGCGATTCCAGCGTCGAATGCATATCCGCTGGCTTCGTCGATGTAAATCTTTTCATACAATAATTTTCCGGATACACCAATGGAAAAATTATTATCAGAAGAATACGCAATTCCTGCTCCCAGTGCACCGTTCCGTGCTGAGAACGTTCCTTCAGCTTCACCGGGGCGTTGTCGAACTTCAATATCTCCAACTGTCGTGGTGAATGCCATGATTCCGTAGGAAAATGTTTCGCCTGGAATGGTTGCGCCGATCTGATCGGAAGTAACGTCGGCAAATCCTTGACGATGATTGATGGATAATTGGTGCTGAGAAGAATAACGTAACGACGCGGGATTGTAATAAAAGGAAGTAAGATCTCCATACACGGCTGTTCCAGCTTCACCTATTGCAGTTGTACGTGCATCGGTGCCGTTCTTAAGAAATGGGAGTCCCGTATTAATCTGTACCGCCGGTGCAGTGGAAACACCAAGAAGGAAAAAAAGGATTGTCAGTCTGGTCATTGTTTGCCTGAGATTAATTCAGTTTTACGGAAATCGAAATGACGTGCATTGCAAAAAGGCCGTACGGTTCAAGAATATACGCATAATTGACCGAGGGTTTCCATTCCATGAACGATGGAGTCCGGACGGTAAATCCGAATGAAGGATGAGCAAGTTCACGTTCCTTCAAATTCCATCCGTCAATACCGGCGCGAACTGTTAACTCATCTATCGGAGTACACTCGCCGCCCAACCGGATTATTGTTGTTGATGCGTTGCTCCGTTCAATTTCAGCGGAGAGAAGTCCGTTAAATTCATCCAATGTGTATGATACGCCGATTGTTTGACGTGTGGGAAATCTTTCAATAGTCGAATTCCCCAGTTGTCCATACAATTGGGAAGTTTCCCATCGGTATTTTGTGTTAAAATCTCGATACACAGCGGCCAGAGTCAGTCGCGATGTAATGGGATAAGCAGCACCGAAATCGAATCCAACGGTGGTTGAAGAAAGTTCTTTAAATAACGAGAAATAATAGAGTTTCGTTGTGAGTCCAATTGCTATTTTACGGATGCGAAGGGCAAAGGAGAGGGAGAATTGATTTTCGGAGACGGAATAGGTTTCCGTTTGGAAACCGTCGTTATCTCTTCCGTCGATACCGGAAGTTCCGGCATTCAGTATTCCGAATGATATTCCGGCGTTGGTATCTATTGGCTGAGAGTAGAAGAGGGAATTCAAATTCCTGTCGAGCGAAAGAATTCCATACGATGCCGATGCGTTTGATTCTTTCAACAATGCGACAATGGCGGGATTGTAATAACCGGAATTCTCGCCGCTTTTTACCGCCGTTAAAGCGTTTCCCATTCCCATACCGCGGCCGCCGAAACCCATCCGGGAAAATGCACCGGGAGATCCTGCAATTTGCGCCGAAAGTATCGATGTGCTAATAAATAACACAATAATGATATAATTTATTTTATTGGATGACAAGGATTTTCCCCCAGCGTGGTTCGTCATTGTCGATAGACAACTGATAATAATACACTCCGTTGGAAACGATCGTATTGTTCTGATCCTTTCCATTCCACAGTTCGTCATGTTCGCGGATTGATTCGCGAGGTGCATGTTGGATGACTGTCTTTACAAGATTCATTCCGAAATCAAAAATGCGAAGAGTCACTGCTGCTGTTGTTGTTTTCCCGGTAACATAATGGATCCGTACGACCTCGTCATCTGGTGCAAATGGATTTGGGTAGGCATACGCGTCGGACGGAGAATCTGGTTTCTGCGACGCATGGTAAATCGTCCAGCTGCTTCCGAATGGTACCGAATTGTTATCGATTGTTTTTATCACCCCATCCGATCCTCCCAGCCACGCCGTATCAGCAGATGAAGCAGCGGCATAGAAGGTAGATTGTGTGTACCGCTGTCTCGATACTTTGTCGTAAATCGATCCTGTCTGAATCCATGACTGACCGAAGTCCGATGACCGAAAAACGCCATTATCCGTAGGAACATAAACTACATCTCCCTTAAAGCCGAAATTATGAGCAAACTCGCCGAGGAGAGTCTGATTCCAGGAAACTCCGCCGTTCTCGCTATAGCTGACGCCGCGGCGTTCAGTATTATCCGTTGCATTTACTGTTGCAGCCCAGAGAATAGTTTTTGTTGAAGTGATCTGCTTATTAATAGCGACAATAAAATTCCCTGAAATAGGATCCACTTGATTTTGTTTGGTATATTTCACCCAGGAATTGCCTCCGTTGGTCGTTTTATTTAATCCTCCGGCAGAACCGATCCAGATGGAATCGTTATTTTCTGCGAATACGGAGAAGGCACGATGATTCAAATTATTTTGAAGTCCCAGTGCACCGCCTGAAGGAGAGAGATCGAATTGCAGCGTATCTTTTTTAGTGATCGAACCGAGATGATCGGGTGGGAGGATGATCCGTTCCCAGGTGCGCCCTGAATCCCGGGAAACGCGTGCCAGTCCGGCAAAGGAACAGATGTAAACCGCATTTCCTGTAATCGCGATGTCATACGTTATGTTGTTGATCGCTGTGGTAATGCCGAGCGCACGAATCGTACTTTGTGGATTCCAGAAGAGTGTATCGACATTCTTCGTATCAACTGGTTGACCAATTACTTTCCATGTCTCTCCACCGTCGGATGAATACCGCAGTCCACTTCCTTCCGGGAGGGAAGTTCCATCAACAGTGATGGAATGAGCCGTTGCTGCCCAGACAACATTTCCCCGGACTGCAATGGCGGAAATATCTTCTTTACCGAATTCCGGAGTATCGTAATAATTTTTCCAGTTTCTGCCGCCATCCACGGAACGACTTAATCCTTTTCCCGTTCCGAGCCAGATGGTATCGTTATGAATAATAATATCCGTAACGCTGTTACTCATCGGGCGCGTTTCAGCAGCTGAAGCGGTAAACTGAAATGATCGCTCAGAAATAATGTGGGTTTGAGCGAAAACATTCGAGCTTGCCGAACACAACAAAAGAATAACTGCGGCCAATTGTTTCATCATTTAAAGTACACCTTCTTCGAAATCGTGTTCGATACGGCATTCGATTGATCAATGGCAAAAACGTTAAAATACCGTTCAATATTCCTAAAGGTGCTGCTGGAAACCGGCATAATCAATGAATAGTTACCGTCTCCCGCTATGCTGTCGCCACTAGGAATTTTGAGGGGTTCGGGTAATGTCTTTCCGCCATCATCGAAAAGTCGAAAAATTGAGACGACAGATGAATCTTCAGGTCGACTAATCGAAAATGAAACCGATGTAATATCGGATAAGCCATCTACATCGCCAACGGTAGCTTGTATGAGGATGAATTCGTTACCACTTGTCGGAACGAAGATTGTGTCTTGAATGATGAACTGTGTTACGAAAGGAGCATGGTTCAGCGAATAAATAATTCGAAACGACATATTGAAGGTGTTGCTGGTATTGCCGTCTTTATCAATCGAAGAATACTGAATAGTATATTTTCCGATGACATTTTTTGGCAGCGTGAGATAAATGTTCGATGTGTATTTTCCGTCTCCTGCAGATGCGTCGGGAAACACGCCAAGGTCTAACAAAACACCTGCAGCAACAACCTTTCCGGATGGAGAATAGACGGTAAACCGAACGGACGCAATATCATCCTGTCCATTATCGTCCGAGGTGTTGACATATCCTTTAATGGTCACATCTACTGTTGTGCCAGGAGTTGTAACTTTTCCCATATCGAATATATCTGGAGCAATAGAGGCTTCAATAATCGTCGGGGGAATTTGGTTGTCGATCACCGCAGATGATTCCGGCAAATCACATCCGGCGGCATTCATCAGTGCGATGAGAATAATAGTATGTATGGTTCGAGTCATATCAAAAAAAAACCGAGGCTTTATCCTCGGTTTGAATAAAGCATTCTGCAATAAAAAAGTTGTTCGTTAATGTTGCTGATGTAGAAATTGTGTATCGAACTTTTCTATGACAGAGTGCTCGTAATAATGAATTCTGAAGTAATGATAGCAAAAATTGTATCGAGAGTCAATTGATAATCATAAATTGAACGGCGACGGTGAAAAACTGACCGCTAGTATACCAAAAGTCAACCATCCGATCAATCTTCTGGTCGGATCCAGTTCCGTTTCATCTTCAACCGGAGGGTGATAGAGTTTTACGACGAATAACAAAATCAGTGTCCAAAAGATCCATCCGGACCAGCCGAATGTTGTTTCAATGCCAAGCAATGGTAAAAATCCCATTGCGCCAATAATGAAAATAATGCCGAAGGAGATTCTTGAAACAATACGATGACGGTCACCGAACATTGTGTAGGAAAGATGACCTCCGTCCAGTTGGCCGACCGGAATCAGATTCATTGCTGTTACAAAGAGTCCAAACCATCCGGTGATGAGAAATGGATAATGATACATCTCCGTCATCGGCGGAACAAAATCGTTTGCTCCATCTGTTAAAATGATGGAGAAAAAATCATAGAGCAGCGAAGAGCCGAACCGCAATCCGATACCTTGACTTTCCTGAGTGAAATACTCAGGGTGAATCTGCAGAATAAATTCTTTGCCGGGAAGATGAGTGAATCCATACATCAGCAAGCCAACGGTAGCAATGAATCCTGCAATCGGACCGGCAACGCCGATGTCGAACATTACTTTTTTTGACGGGACAGGGGACAGCGTTTTAATCACGGCACCGAATGTGCCGAAATTTAAAAATCCTGGCAGCGATGGTGTCGGGATGTAATACGGCAACGTTGCATTCACGCCATGGTACCGGGCGGCGAAATAGTGTCCGAATTCGTGACAGCTAAGAATAAAGAGAATCCCAATAGAATACGGGAGTCCGTACACAAAATTCGAAAGATCGAACGGATCGATGTTCAGCCAGGAAACGCCGGCAACCGTGGTGGTAAAAAATGTTGCGATGAATAGGCCGGAATGAATCAGTATTTTTTGTAGTGTCATGATTAAAAATCGATATTGAAGCCAACGCCGGAATATTCTTCCGGACGATCGTGATATTCACCGTGAATGCTGTTACCGCTGTAGTAGAGAAAGAATAATTTTGTTCCCCGTCCATGCCACTGTCCGAGTTTTACGCCGGCCTGAAATTCGTGTCTGGGACGGTGACCTGTTGCCGTAAACTGATATGCAGTATATCCGCTGAATACTGAGGTAAGGGGATGATGATATTCCGCACCGACGTAACCGATCCAACGCGGCAGAGTTGTCGGATCGACATGCCAGAGGTAGAACACACCGGTGTATCCCCGCACGGTGATGTTCGGTTCATAGGCTATGGTGAGTTCCAAAAACTCTCTGCTGTACACCCGCGGATTTAATCCGTCTTTCCAGCTTCCAGTCGGACCGTCGAAATGTCCGTCCACAAAATGCGCGCTTATATGACTAAGCCTTAATCGGGACGAAAGAACTCCCTCCGACATCGTATCGATATAACTGGAGTTAAATCCGAAAAAATAATCCACTGCATCCACGGGGAAATGAAAATTTTTCTCTCCTCGTAGTAATGTGTAGGTGAAAAAATCCGCACCGATGGACAAACGTCGCCGGTCATCTGCATATGAATATTGTACCATATCTACCGAATTGCCGATGTCCAGACGCAGCCAGTTGCCATGAGTATGCCAGAGCACGCCAACTCGCGGTTCAAATGTATGTGCGGCAAGAGGAGTAAATTGCAGCGGTGCAGATGTAAACGAGAATCCTTGTTCATGAGCAGGTGCGAGCGTCGCAACAGTACAGAGAATTAATAAAACGGTTTTCATTTCGGTTGAATCCAAATCGGGTTTGTGTAACAAAATCCATCGCCGTCAATTCCGAGGGGATGATGTGTGGATACTTCCGCTCTAATATACGAAAAGAACTCCGCATGATGCCAATCGCTGATGCGGTGGATGGAATGCGGATTGGAAAATTGTTTTATTTCAAACAACACACGTTCGCCTTTCCCGATGGATCCCATATACACGGTAATACATTTCAACTGCCCGAATTCGTCCGTTGTTTCGCCGTGGAGTTTTACGACGAACTTTTTGCCGCCTACTGTTTCGCCGATTATTCCCACATCCGGTGCATCCGTTTCGACGCCGATCGTCAACAACGGTCCATTGGTAATTACTGTGTTTCCTTTTCCAAGAGACTCAATAATTGCTTCTTCGGAAAGAGTATGTGTTAGCACTGCGGTTTTCATCTTACCAAAGAGCTGAGATTCTTTTTCGCGGAATGAAAGCATCGGAATGCTGATTTGAATAAATCGATTGAAATTTCCATGTGCATCGTTTCCGGCGAGAATAAACTTTTTCATTCCGCGGTTGAGCATCCATTTCCAGATGTCCATTCCTCTATAAAATGCGTCCGATCGAACACCGTTTAGGATCTGAATTCCATGTAATTCTTTTTCAGCCATATCCTGGATTGTCCATTCGTCCCGGTTCAATAATAGTTTTTGGATTACTGGAACTTCCTCGGTAGGATGTGACGCGAAGGCGACAACAGAACGATCTTTCTGTTGAAGAACATCTTGAATGGTATATTCGCTTTTGGTTTGAAGCCACTTTTCAGCACTGTCGCCCGAACCATGAAAAAACCGACGGGTGCCGAATAGTAAAAAATGAACATTCTTTCCATCCGCGTTTCTGCAGGTGACTTCTTCGCCCCGCAACACGGCAAAATCCTTCTCCTTTGTATTCACTCTGTCGATTTCTCCGTGCATGGCATCCCATTTCGGCAGTGCAGGATCGTTGAGAAGATAATTGTCAACACGGTCATCCAGATCGTACGAATGATCCATTACTCCGAAGAAAGACATTCCCATTGCCCTGCACAACCGCGGCGCCGCTTCAATCGGTGAGCCGAATTCCACCTGATCTTCAGTGTAGGTGGAATGTGTGTGTGTATCGCCGTACTTCCATCCATTAATGGAAGGGAGGTGGGTTTTAGAGCGGTAGAATTTCAGCGGCGCTTTGGATGTAAAGCGATGATTGTTATTTCGCATGATCGTGATTTTGCCGTTCTGCACGGTGGAGATTTCAACATCTACATACATCATTCCGAACAGGGAAGAGAGCGTCCCGGTAAAATGCAGATCGACTATTTTGTGCCAGAAATGTGAACGAATCTTCAGCGGTTGTGCAAATTCATAGGTGTGCGTATATTCTTTCCGCGCATCATGATATAGCGTCACTCTGATGCTGACCATATCCACTGGATATAAATCGGCATCTTTAATCAGAATGAGTATCGGAAACGGCTGGTCGGGATCGAGCCGATGAGGAGCATC
>Ga0172379_10008144_pt1 | contig 13313 bp, 12 predicted proteins | sample GrowelOW334metaG_FD_119756 | JGI IMG/M metagenome (GOLD analysis project Ga0172379, IMG submission 119756) | Groundwater microbial communities from an aquifer near a municipal landfill in Southern Ontario, Canada - Groundwater well OW334 metaG | ecosystem: Environmental > Aquatic > Deep... | reverse complement strand
CTCGGTTAGTTTCTCGCCATAATTCCAGTGGATGTAAAACCGGAGTTAACATTTTAATAGCACCAGCGGCGTTCATTTCCTGTTCTATTATTTGTACTATTTTATCACGTACCTTTAAACCAAGTGGTAAAAAATAATAGCGCCCAGCAGTTGATTCTCTAATATAACCAGCTTGGTGTAACAAGCGATGGCTAGCCAACTTCAGATGTGGTGCTACTTGTTTTTGGGTTTTGGTAAATAATCTGGATTGGCGCATAATTAAAATATTTTAACAATATCTTTTATCGTTACTAAGATAATCAATATTAACAATAATAGAAATCCTATATTATGTACGGCCGCTTCTATTTTTTGATTAGCCGGCTTACGAGCGATTAATTCATACAGCAAAAAAATAATTCTACCACCATCCAGCGCTGGAATTGGTAAAAGATTAAAAATTGCTAAATTAAGCGACAACATAGCCGCAAACTGTAATACATATACTAAGCCTAATTGCGTAGCTTGGTTAGTTAAAGCCGCAATACCTAATGGCCCAGCTACTTCACCAATTTGTGGTGATCGAGTAAATAAACTAGCTACCATGCCACTGAGCGCTTGTAATATCTGTTTAGTTAAAGCCAGAGTTTGTCCGACGCCATATTTTATGGCTGTGAAAAAAGGCATTGAGACTATTCCAGTATCAGTTACCGCTACGCCAAAACCATGTTTACCAGCCGCATCTAACGTAATAATTGGAATAGTTACTTGAATATCCTTAGCCTCTCGTTTTAATAAAACCACAGCATCTACAGCAGCTGAATTGTTTAATAATAATTGCATATCACTAACCGACTGTATCGTTTGGCCGTTAATAGTAATAATTTCATCACCAACTAATAAATTAGCTTTATCACTATTTACAATTACCACAGCTCGTTGTGTAACATTAGCATTATTAGGTAAATTGGCTAAACCAGACGGAAAACCAATATAGTAACCCATACTAAAAATACTAGCTGCCAATAACAAATTCATAAAAATACCACCAAATAAAATTAAAAAACGCTGCCACATAGCATGGCTATTAAAATGATCACTCGTAACTGATTCAGCTGTCTGACCACTAGTATCCATTTGATCACCACCAACAATACCTTTTATTTTCACAAACCCGCCTAATGGTATCCAATTAATTGAATAAATTGTTTGCTTGCGTTTGATACCATAAAGACGCGGTGGAAAACCAATACCAAATTCTTCTACTCCTACTTTAAATAATCTAGCTAAACCATAATGACCTAGCTCATGAATAATCACTAAACCACCTAAGACAACAATAAAAACAATAATTGATACTATCATACTGTTAGCAGAACTTTTTCTTTGTCACTTTCAATTTGCTTAACTTTTTGATTGTAATCATCCACCATTTTTTGAATTTTCTTTTGTTCAGTAAAAAATACATCTTCTGCTAAACCATTATTTTTTTTATCTTGTTTTAATTTGTTAAGTAAATCTTCGCGTAACCGTTTAATCATAATATGCGTTTCTTCACATTGTTGTTTCATTGCTTTTACCAAGGCCTGTCGTTTTTCCATGGTTAACGGAGCAAAATGTACGCGTAATGTTTGTCCGGATACAGCCACGGTAATATTTTGCACCGAGACATACAAGGCTTTTTCTATAGCCTTAATAGTACTAACGTCCCAGGGTTGCACCTGTAGTGTTTGCGCGTCTAAACTGGTAATAGAGCCTAATTGTTGTAAAGGCATTTTGTTACCATAACTATCTACCAAAGTACGCTCAATTAAAGCTGGTGTAGCTCTGCCTACTTGCCAAGTAGCTAACTTAGCTTTTAACTGTTCCATTATTTTTTCAAATTCTGTTTGCATATTGTTTAATTGCTAATTAGTATTTTTTTTCACTTTAAATATTCCGCCTCCTTCATCTTTAGGTTGTCGCGTACCAATATAGACAATATTGGCATTGGTTTGATCAATGATTAAAGCCGATAAAATACGCGCCGATGGAAACGTTTCTAATGTTTGCCAATTATTGCCTTGATCACTTGATTTATAAATAACCTTGTTTAAAGTGTAATATATAGTATGATTGGCATCCGCTGCAATAGTTAAATTTTTAATATTAGAATTATTCTTGTCATTAACGCCAAAAATATTAATTACATCACTCCAATTTTGTCCATTATTTTCTCCTTTCATTAAACCACGTTTAGTGCTGATATAAACAATAGAATTATCTTGCGGATCTAATGTAATATTAGCAGCATTCATAGCATTATGGCTAAACATGTCTTCATATTTCTCATCTAATAATTTATGCCAACCTGAATTAATATAATCTGCCGAATCAATTAAAGCACTATCAAATTCGCCGCCATTAGTAGTTTGCACTAACTCACCTTTAGAGTCTAAAACATAGATAATTCTAGTATCTTGCTTACTCATTAATAGCTTAGTAATACTACTTCTACCATTATAATGAATATCCCAAGTAATCCCATAATCAACACTTTTTAATATTTCTCCGCCCGAAGTAGCCGCATAAATCCGGCTATTGTCATAACTATCTACTAATACACTATATACTAATTTTTTATTCACTTCCACATAGGATTGTTGCCAAGTTTCACCAGCATCAGTAGATCGCAAAACAACATTATCTTGCGCCACGAACATATTAGCTGGATTGATACTGTCAATGCCAATTGCTAGAATATTACCTTGTTTAATTGGAGTATAATTCCATTGTTCTCCGTTATTATAAGTTACATACATGCCCAAACCTTTGGAACCTAAATAAACACGATTACTATCAGTTGGGTGCGCTACCAATGTTAATACCTCCACATCACTAATACTAACAATATTCTTGCCTTGTTGAGACATGAATGTTTTTTGTTCCCAGCTTTGCCCACCATCAATTGATCGATATACTCCCCCATCTTTAGCTTCATTACAACTTAAACCTACTAACATAATTGGAAAAAGTAATATGCCCAAGCGCCATAACCATGCATGAGTAGTCATATAGAATAATATAAATTTAACATTAATTGTTCGATAATAAGCTTAAATTGACAGTGTTGTAATAATTGCTTTCGTAGCTCGGCTAATTTTAATATACGTTGAATATGGTATTTGGTCGAATATTTATTAGCTAATTGTTCAAGCTCTACTTGGCTCCATGTATATTTTATAGGCACTTGATAAAGCCATAAACAAACTTGTCGACATAATTCAGTAATTACTGGAAAATGTTGCTGTAAAAATTCTGTTTCTGACAAAGTTGGCCAATATTGCTTATACAATGCTAAACGTTGACTAAATGACGTTGTATTAAAAATAGCCGCCCACCGTTTAGTTAATATGTCTAATTGTTTACGTTCAACAACATTGTTGAATAATAAGGCTCTACCAGGTAAACCATCAGCTAAGGTTAACCAGGCTGGCTTAATTTTTTCAGATTGCCACACCGGATAAAAATTTAATAAAGCACAACGTGATCTAATAGTAGCCATAACCATTTGTTGTTGACGAGCCAACAAAATAAAATAAACATTAGAAATTGGCTCTTCTAAAATTTTTAATAATGCATTAATAGCTTCTTCAGTTAAGGCAGTAATCGGATCGATGATAACCAAACGTGGTATAGTATGATTTAAATTAGTATGATGGAGTGCCTGAAAATATTGTTGCACATCTGCTTTGGTAATTTTATTGGACTGTTTTGGTTTAATAACTATTAAATTAGAATTAGTATTATTATGCAAAGTTAAACAACTAACACAATGCCCGCAAGGATTATTGTCACGTTTATCACTACACATTAACCAATAAGCTAAATTAATCGCTAAAGTAAATTTACCAAGCTGTTCCTCTCCTAACCATAGCCAAGCTGCCGGTAAACATTGTTTGGCAATTAGTTGCTTAATATAAGCTATATTTTTGGTATGACCAATATATTGAACGGTATAGTCCATAACTTATATTATAATGATGAAACGATGATTTGCCAAGTTGCCATAGCACATTTTCTCCAGCTAAATAATTTAATTTGTTGAAAACCAGCTACACGATATTGTTGTTGTTCAATGACTGACCGTTGTAACACAGCTGTAATTTTTTTGGCTATATCTGCTGGATTATCTTTATTAAAATAAGCACTAGCTGATCCACCAACCTCGCGCAAAGCCGGTATATCAGAACAGGCCACCGGTGTACCGGCTGCTAAAGCTTCTAAAATAGGAATACCAAAACCCTCATAATGAGAAGGAAATACAAACGCCGCTGCTTGATTCATTAATATATTCATATCAGCTTGCGGTACATAGCCACATAAATCAATGTACTGCTGCAAAGCTTGTTTATTTATTTCCTGTAAAATATCCTGGTAACCATAACCTGGTATGCCAACTAATTTTAGATGGTGTTGTAAATGGTATTTGTGTTTTAGTAAGGCATAAGCACGAATTAAATTTAAAATATTTTTTTTATGCTCAATTCGTCCAACGAATAATATATAAGGTGGTTGATTATTATGATTTTTGTTTAAATAAAAATAATCATTATTAGTAAAACCATTATAAATAACTGTAATTTTTTCCGCTGGAATGTGATAATATTTTTGTAATTCGTGTTTACTAAAATTTGAAATAGTAATAATACTACTAGCCGTGCGAGCTGAAAAACGCATTGACCAACGATGATAATCTAATTCACTAGTACTATATTTACCCAACGAACCTAATTTTATTAAATAATTCATCCACTTACCACCAATGTAACTATTACTATAAATCTCCTGATACGCTTCAAAACCAAGATCATGGGCTACATAGATAGTTTTTTTTGGATGCCAAATTGGAATAGTATGTGCGGGTATAAATAATACATCCGGTTTATCATGACCATTGAACATAGCTAAAGACAAACGTAACTGCGTCCATAATAATTTGGGTGGCCAACGCAAAGTTTTATTTTTCCAATTAACCGGTAACGTATTCAAGCCTTCTATTAATGGTTCTTTACTGTATAATATTACTCTATAACTACTCGGTATAATAGTTTTAAATTGTTCTAATAAATTAAAAATATACCATTCTGTACCGGTTCTATTATGCACATTGGCTCGTGAAGCATCAATGCCAATTATTTTCATGATTTTACTTAGTAGCTAAAATAGAACGTTTATACGATTCTAGGTTATCTAAAGCAATGCCAGTACCTTTTACTACATTTTGTAATGGTTCATCAGCTACATAGGCCGGCACTCCAATAGCTCGCGCTAACAATTCATTTAAATTTCGTAACATGCCGGAGCCGCCCGACACTACCATGCCTTTATCAATTACATCAGCTGATAATTCTGGCGGGGTTTCTTGTAACACAGATTTCACTGCCTGGATAATACCTTGTAACTCATCTTGAATAGCTAAAGTAATATCATCCGATGTTACTTCATTCGTGCGTGGCAAACCGGTAATCATATCACGCCCACGTACTTCCATACTTAATTTTTCACGTAATGGTAAAGCTGAACCAATTTTAATTTTTAACTCTTCGGCACTACGTTCACCAATGGCTAAATTATATTGCTTACGAACATATTCTTGAATAGCCGAATCAAATTTTGTGCCACCAATGCGCACAGAAGCATTAGCCACAATTCCACCTAACGAAATAACCGCAATTTCACTAGTGCCCCCACCAATTTCAATAATCATGTGTCCGGAAGCCGAACCAATAGGAATACCGGCACCAATGGCTGAAGCCACTGGTTGTTTAATAATATAAGCGGCTTTCGCCCCGGCCTGTAAAGTAGCGTCGATAACCGCTCGACGCTCGGTTGAAGTAATACCAGCCGGTACAGCAATCATCACCTCTGGACTGATAAATCTAATTCCACCAAGCGCTTTATTAATAAAATAACGCAACATGCTCTCAGTGGTTTTGTAATCAGCAATTACACCGTCTTTTAATGGTCGTTTAGCTATAATAGTATCAGGAGTTCTCCCTAACATTTCTCTAGCTTCGCCGCCTACGGCTAACACTATTTTTTCATCTTTTCCAATCGCCACCACTGATGGCTCATTAATAACAATGCCACGCTTTGGTACATAAACCAATGTATTAACTGTACCTAAATCTATACCAATTTTCTTTATAAACATGCTAACATGAATTAACCTCTAAAAACTTGCGGTAATTTGTTGATCTACATTTAAAGGAGTTTGTAAGATTATTTTATTATTATCATTTTTTTCAATTTTGTCAACTGGTGTATAATCTTTTATTGCTTTACCAATATCAAAACTGACAGTTAGTGTAACATTATTAGTGCCGGGTTGTTTTTGTGCATATAAACGATACTGTTGATCGTTCAATACAGCTTGTTGCATGGCCACTGGTAACTTATAACGTAAAGAGATGGTTTTACTAGTTTGTGCTTCCACAGAAATAAAGCCGGCAAATACTGTTTTATTTACTGCAGCCGCTTCGGTAGTTTGTGCTTCCACTGGTACACCGCCTTCAAATTCAGAATTAGTTAAAAAACCATCCGAACCAAGTAACTGACTACCACTTGGTACATAGACTCTGGCATAACTACGATAACGAGTAATAAATTTATCATCTTGGATACCAGCATGTTTATAAGTAATTTTTAAATTAGCAATATAATCACCATTTTCTTGAGTCACTTGATAATCAATGTGTTTTTCCATTACTTTATCAGTCTTTAAAGCTGATAAATTTGCATCTACCAACATTAGGAAATCACTCTTTGGCTGATTAATGGAACCATCCCAGCCTAATTGCTGAACTAATGTTTGGGCTTGATTATTTTTTGAATATATTAATACTTGTTTTTCATCTAAATTTTTTATCATGATTTCCAATAATGTACCCCATTGTGCACTGGGTAAATTTAATAACTTGTCTTTAATAATAGTAGCTAATTTGCCAATTATCACTTTGCGTTCTGAATTTTTTAAACCTTTTTTTATATAGCCAAATTCTGATTGATATTGAATAGTATCAATGATATTCTCCTTGGTGAATTGATCACCATCTACAGTAATTGGACCGGTTAGCACCATTAAATCCTGAATAAACATGGGAGTAACTGCTAAAACACCGTCTATATTTTCAATTGGACCGTTCTCGGCATGATAAAAATCTTCGGTTATTTGAGCGGTGGTGGGAAAATCTGGATCCCAATTAGCATCACGCATAAACCATTGATCGATTTTTAAATAACGTCCCAGTGGTTCTGGTGGTTTACGAAATAATGTGTTTTTGACTGGTTCATCTAAATTATAAATATTATTAGTTTCAAATTTTTCAATTTGTGCATCTCGTAAAATTAAAGTGCCATAAGTACCAATAAAACCACCAGTGGGCCTTAATTCACGATTATTTTGTAATAAAAATAAGTAGGTTTGCTCATCTGGATAACCTAAAATGCTCGGCGCTACTTGTAGTAATGGTAAAACTTTCTGTACCATTTCTTTCATAAAAGGTAGTTTTTCTTTCAACATGCCGGTTAAACTAGCTAACGGACCAATTACACCACTACTAGGCACTAAATCAAATTCACTAACCGCGTAATTTAACTTTTGCTGAGCTCCAATTAATTGCTCTGGTGAATTAGAAATTTTTGCTAATACGGCTTGGCGTTCCTCATCTGATATGCTATTAAAACTAGCTTCTTCATCGGGCATAGCACTATAAATATCTTCAGTCACTACTGTAATATCCTGTCCAGCTTGAGCTACAGCTACACCGCCATTTAAAATATGATCTACCGCTGCAAACTGTGTAGTTATTACTGGCAGCCATTTTAACCAACGCATTTTATTAGAAGCCACTTGGGCTTGTTCTAAATGAGTTTGCCCGGTTTGCAATTCCTGTTTAATGGTATCAAAATCTTTTTTTTCTAAAGCCTGTTTAGCCCGTTCAAAACTAGTTTTGGCTGACATGGCTTCTCGATATACTACTATACCTTGGGCATAAGCTAACCCACTGCCACCTAATAATACTATTAACACTGCACTCACTACACTAACAATGGTTTTTTTACGCTTAGACCAAAACCGTGCTTTAGGTTGATATTTAACTTGCTGAGGAATAATTTTTTTTGGTTGATTTATTTTAATATTAGGAATTTTTGTCATAACCTTGTTGTTTGATAGCTAAATAAGTAAACCAATCGGTTAAGTGTACTCTAGTTGTATAATTAAGTAAACTACCTAAACCACTCCAAATGGAACCGTCAGCCGATTCACGCCGATGATAATGAACCATAGCCACATTAGGATAATAAACTACTTTATAATGATAGTGGCACAAACGATCGCATAATTCATAATCAGCAAAATACAGAAAAAATCGTTCATTAAAAAAACCGTGCTCTTGTACAGCTTGCGCTCGAATCAATAACATTGCTCCTAATAACCAATCCACTGTCTGAATTTGTGTATGATTATTATCTGTCATTAAATGGCGAGCTAAGTCTCGTTTGGCCAAAGCCAATTTTCCTAATGGCGTCCGTCGAAAAATTGGCGTTAACAAACGATATGGTCGAAAACAAGAATATTGCACACTACCATCGCCATTTAATAATTTTGGACCTAATATACCAATATCCGTATGTTGCTCCATGTATTCAATGATGTCGTATAGCGCTTTAGTCTGATGAATAATAATATCACTATTAATAATTAAAAAATATTTACCTTTAGCTACACGCATACCAATATTATTACCAGCCGCATGACCAACGTTTTTATCATTCTCAATTAAGCGCACCTGCGGAAAATATTTTTTTACCATTTTAACACTATCATCTTGGGAATGATTATCAACTACAATTATTTCATGACTAATGGTTAAATTTAAAGCCACTAAATTTTTTAACATTAATCTTAATAAGTGTTTGGTATTATAATTTAAAATAATAATTGATAATATTACTGTATCCATAAACCAAGTGATTGTTTAGGCAATAATTTGCGTTTATGCCAGATGTGCTTAATTTGACTTAATAATTGCGGTAAACATTTTAGCGTAGCTGGCTCTTTTAAGCAAATATATACCAATTTTATTATTTCATAGCCAATAATAAAAACCCCATCACGCAAAAAATCACGCCAATATTCATTCTTGATTAACAGCCAGATGTGATTACGATAAGAATATTTTTTTACAATAGTTGCTCTAGATTTACGTTCCGATAAATTTTGTTGCTGCACTGTGCGAGCATGATAAGCAATGGCTGTTGGCGAATAATACACTTGCCAACTAGCTCGCTGCATCCGCCAAGACACATCAATATCTTCTTTATAAGCCACAAAATCTTCATCAAAAAACTGGCCAGCTTCCAAAATATTATTAAGCGCTAACTTACTAACCATCATAAGAGCTCCAGTAACACCAAATAGTTCACCGGCCTGTTCAAATTGCTGCCGATCTAATTCATTTTCACCACGATTAATTACCTTACGATAATGATTAATCACCAAGCCTGTAGAATCAATTATACCGCTTGGTTTACCATTAATTAATTTTAATAATTTGCCACTAATCATGCCAATCTTATGATTCTTTTGCAATAACTGCACTAATAATTCAATGTAATTACACTCTAAAACAATATCATCATTAGAAAATAACAAATAATCACCTTTAGCTGCTTGAGCACCTAAATTATTACCTTTAGCAAACCAAATATTTTCTGCACAAGTAATTATTTTAATATTAGATAATATGTTTTGTTGTTTTAGCCAAACTACCGTATCATCTGTAGAAGCACTATCTACTACAATAATTTCTAAATTTTTATAAGTTTGTTGTTGTAATGAAAAAAATAAAGCTAGCAAATATTGCTTACTATTATGCGTTAAAATAATAACACTAACGAGCGGTAATTTTGTTTGCTGCATAAATATTAATAAAACAAATAAACAATAATATAAGGCCGATCCCTAACGGATGATTTAAAAATGGTGTAAATATATGAATGACCAATAATGCTACAACTGCCAACCATGTGCCCGTTAAAATAATATTATCTTCACCAGAAACAATATTCATTAAACCATATCCTCTATATAATAATTTACCTAATATTAATAAATACACACACAAACCAATAATACCTAATTTTAGCCACAAATCTAAATAACCCCATTCGAATGAAAATGTAGTTAATAAGCCATTAGGATCTTTTTCTAAAATACGCGGCTCTAATGTTTTATAGGTTACTGTTTTACCAAAACCTGCTCCTAATATTGGATATTGTAAATTAGTGTTAAATAATGGTTTTAATAAAGCCATGCGTGAACCACCGGCCGCGTCGTCCGCTGGATTATCCGTGCGTTCGCTAAATAAAGATTCAGCGGAAACATTAGAACCAGCCATACCAAATAACGGTACATTAATAATACCCAATACTATTACATAGCCTAATACAAATACTAATAACAAACTACCATACAATTTAATAATATTAAATAATTTTATTTTTTTAACAAATAACAAATATAATCCCACTAATCCTAACGCCGCTATTGCTCCTACCCAAAAACTGCGTGAATAACTAATAAAAATTAAAATACTAGTCGTACCAAATACTGCTAAATATTTATAACAATATTTTTGTAATAAAGCCGCTAAACTAAGTAACATAACCAACACCACATAAAGTTGGCTCTGTAAAAATATCCTGGTAAAACCATTTTCGTGTAAAGTAATTTCGGCAATTCGCCAATCACGTAACCAGCGGTATAATAACGGCAATACATTAATAAAAGTTTCGCGATGTGAGTAAAGAAATAATAACAGTATCGTTTCACCGGTTAACACCGCTACTCCAGCCAAAACAACTAACAACACTTTCTCAATTTGTTGTTTTGAAACAAGCGCTTGGCTAAATGGCAGTATTAAAACAAAAAATAAATAGCCGTTAACATCATTATAAATATTGCTTAATTGATTACCATTTAAATAACCAATTAATATTCCCAACCCAAAACAAACCACTAAAGCTACATACCAACGCCAAAATATTAATTTAAAAAAAATAATTTTTCTTTCTTTAATAACAGTAATTAACCAGGCCAACATTACTATTAAAAATAATCCATAGCGCAAAGGAACATTAATTAATGAGCCAATATCAAGATTTAATAAGTGTCCTTGCGAACCAATTGCTAGTTCTCCTATTATCGCATACACACCATATTCTAGTTTATAACAACTACTGAGCAACACCACTAACAATACACTAATAAAAGCTACTGTATTAATAATTGGATTATTAAAAGCTAACCAAGAAATTAACTCAATCGCCAATAGTATGGCTGTAGCTCTAACGAAAAAAGTTAAGCGCATAAGCTAATAGTATACTAAATGGCCATAAAATACCAAGCCAGATTACCGCTAACACAGAATGATGTTTTTTAAAGTAACTCAACATACTTGCATTAAACATTTTTTGAGCCGCTGGTTTACTTAATTGTTTAAAACTAGGGCCTTTAACATGAATACAACTTACTATTGGTGTATATAATATTTTATAATGTTGCTCTTGTAAGCGTTTTTGTAAATCCACCTCTTCAAACCAATTAAAAAATCGTTCATCAAAATAACCTATCTTATCTAATACCACTTTAGGCATGAACATAAACGCCCCCATCACCTGTTCTACTATTTGTTCTTGCTGATAATTAAAATTACTCTGCCAATACTTAGTTAATAATTTTGGAAATAAATGCTGTAATTTTAACAAGATAACGGTTTGATCAAATATAGTTGGTAATTTACGAACCGAAGCCTGTTGTGCGCCGTCTGGATTTAATAATCTACAACCCAACATGCCAATAGCTGAATCCAAAGCCTGATATTTATCTAACAGTGTTTTAAAAATGTTACTAGTAATTTCTGTATCATCATTTAAAAATAGAATATATTCCCCTTTAGCTAACTTAATCACCTGATTATTCGCCGCCGCAAAACCTCTATTTTTTAAATTACGAACTAATTGCACTTGAGAGAATTCTTTAGCTACCATATCTGCCGAGCCATCATTTGAAGCATTATCTACTACAATCACCTCAAAATCTATACCACTAGTATGTTGATAAATAGCTTGTAAACAGCGCTTGAGATGTTCACGTACATTCCAAGAAACAATTAAAATAGATAGCTGTAATTTATTATTCATTTCTGCCATACACTTTCTAATTTATTAACATTATCTTCCCAGGTTATTAATTTGGCGCGCTGTTGTGCTTGAACACCTAATTGCTGAACTAAAACAGGATTATCTAACCAGTTTTGTAATTGATTAGCTAGCGTGTTTACAGTAACTGGTTGTAATATAACGCCCGTTTTATTATGAATAATAGCAGCACTCATACCACCTTCGCCACCAATGCACGGCTTGCCAAACAACGCTGCCTCTAACACTACTGTGCCAAAGCCTTCAAAATCACCGTTAGCTAAGCGTCTAGCTGGCATAACCAAAAACGCACACTGTTGGTATAAGAGGGCGATTTGTTCATTGGATAATCCTGAATAAACATGCACTCGTTCATTAACTTGATAAGTTTCGATGCCAGAACCGGCTATAACATAGTGTACATTATTGTGTTTAATTGATAATTTAGCTAGAGCTTGAATAACTAAATCAAAACCTTTTCTTTCTACTAAACGCCCAACAGATAATATGTAGCACCCTGGTAAATCAACTGGTAATATTGCTCTATTATTAGATATTGATTCTGGCGTAACGGTTGGCGCTGGTGAAATAATCACGATCTTTTCTTGATTAACGTTTGATACTAATTTAACGATTTCTTGTTTGGTATAATTTGATACAGTAATAATGTGTTTGGCTTTGTTTAAAATTAATTTTAGTAACACGCGCTTACGCCAATATTTTTGCGGTACTGTAATATCCATGCCATGAATAAACACCGCAAACGGTGTGTTAAATAATAAGTTTAATATTATTAATACTGTGCCAAGCGGTAAAATTTGACCAACTAACACATAATTTATTTGTTTGACTTTAATGTTTTTATAAATAACCCAAAAACTTTTCCACCAGGGAGTTAATGAACCTGATTTATTATCTAACACCGTAATGTTATCGTTAGTAACGTGCCACACTAATTGTTGATAATAATTAGCCACCCCACCTACCATTGGCGGATATTCTAATGTAACTAATAATACCCGTTGCATAATTTATGATTGACCACGTTTTAATAAGGCTCGATACAAATCACGTAATTCTGCTACCGT
>Ga0172379_10008143_pt1 | contig 13314 bp, 10 predicted proteins | sample GrowelOW334metaG_FD_119756 | JGI IMG/M metagenome (GOLD analysis project Ga0172379, IMG submission 119756) | Groundwater microbial communities from an aquifer near a municipal landfill in Southern Ontario, Canada - Groundwater well OW334 metaG | ecosystem: Environmental > Aquatic > Deep... | reverse complement strand
TTCCGCGAAACTCACAAGTCCTTCCGGGGAGACGGCATCCATATATGTTTTTTGAGCGGTCATGGAAAGGCGTATCCTGAGATCCGGATTTTCAATCAGTGTCTCCATCTTATTTTTAAGATCTGACAAGTCCCATTTACCGGGAACAAAAGTTCTCTCCGGTTGAAAGAGCGGAGGCCAGGTTTCAAGATGGCTCATGTCCGGTTTCACAAGTGCGGCTCCGCATATGATGATTTCGAAATCGCGAAGGGTGATTTCGCCGACTCCGAAAGGGCCTATCCCGATTTGCGAATCTCGCAGTTCGGAAAAATATTCCGACAAACTTATCTTAGAAGTCGGAACATTCATTTCCCCCATGATTTTAATGACGGCATTCCTGTGTGCGACAACCGAAGGGCGGGAATGTGAAAGGCCAACCCTGCAGCTGACCTTTATATTGCGCTGCTTGTTTGGCGGGGTGAAGTTGATTGACAAGCCTTCGCAGATCAGGGACGAGAGCAATGGCCTTGCCTTCTGCATGATTCTTGCGCCTATTCCAAAGCGAGACTCGTTATAATTTTCAAAACATGTGTTCCACGAGATCCTGATCTTTCCGAGATCGTTCTCGGAGGGTAGTGGAAATATCTCCTCTTTCTCGCCTGTTTTGTAGAGATCGTCGAAATAATCGGTGAAAATCCGACCGGTGCGGAACCTTCTCAGGTACTGTTTCCTGTCCTTTAAGACTTGGCTTTTAAGAAACAGATTGACATATGGCATTACTTCGAACTGGGTGCACCAGGTGCTGTCGGTCGTGTCGAACCATAAAATTTTCAAATCCCGAATTCTTGCGGATTCGAGGAATTTGAAAATTTTATTTTTGTCAGAGCTCCAGAAGGATCTGAAAACATTGGAGTTTATGAAGAGTATGTCGCAGTTGAAAATACTTTCAGACATTTTCCAGTGGAAATCAAGATTGAATCCCTTCTCTTCAAAATACGGCTTCGAGGCCAGCAGGGGGCAATTGAACGCCTTCGAGTTCGGACAGGAATTGTTTGTAAGGATGTTGATTTTGGTCATTTTGCCACCGTTTTACAGGAACTGAAGTCCCTGCCTATTTCCATGACATCCCTCCGGGACGGAAATATTCCACTATATTGTCGCTGATGAATTGATTTGACGCGTTTTTATAATTTATTCCATTGGGTTCAATACCCCGACCCTATGGGTCGGCTTTAAAACCATAGATGCTATCACTATATTGATACCCCGCGTGCTCTGCACCGGGGTAGTTCATTCTTGAATCGTCCTAGAAGGACGATTTGATAATAGGCAGGCGTTTCAACGCCTGTGCGTAAATGCAAAAAAGAAACAACGCATGCCGTAGGTATGCGGCGAATATCATCCAAATACATATTTGTCATTATATTTGATATTGTGTTTCTTCAAAAAAGATATGTATTCTTCCCTGAATGACAGTTTTCTGTGATGTTCTTCCTGATTGGCGATATATTCTTCGGTCGCCTTAATTTGCGATACGCCAATGCTGAATGCTCCATAGCCTTCCTGCCATGCGAAATTCCTGAGGTTCGGAAAAGTATCATGAATCCATTTTGAACTTCCGCCTTTTAAAAGCTGAAGAGTCCTGGATGTTTCAATGTCCTGGCGAAGCGAGACAAGGAGATGAACATGGTTTTCAATCCCTCCGGCCTTGAGAAGCAGGAAATCATTTGATTTTGCAATGCCTCCGAAATATGGGAAAAGGCGTTCCCTTATTTCCGGCGTCAGGAAAGGTTCGTGTTTTTTAGTGCTGAACACTGCGTGGACGTATATTGAAATGTAACTGTTGGACATTTTTAAATTCGCTGCATACCTGACGGCATGCGAATTTTATTTATACCATATATACAGGCGTTGAAACGCCTGCCTATTGTCATGATGTCCCTCCGGGACGAAAATGAATCATGTAAATTCATAAATCCCGTAGGGATGATATGATAATAGGAAGGGACGTATGTCCCTGTATTTCAACCCAAACAAAAACAACGCGTGCCGTAGGTACGCGGTGAATATCATCCTTTTTTCAGGAGCACGTCCCTGACTCCGCCGAGATCGCAGATGAGTTTTTCGGCATCGCCGTTTTTTATATCCTTATACAGACCCTGGACATGCGTATCGGATGTCATCATAGTCTTGTAGGGGGTGTATCCCATGTCAAGTATATGCTGGTTTTTCTTTTCGCTGTTGCTTGAGATCCGTGTTACCCTGTATCCCCTGTCGAAGAGGCTGAGGAGCCTTTTCCTCATGCTGTGGTGAGTGTCGTCGTATTTCGGAAAATGTGTTTCAAAGCATATGGCCGGACCGAATGAGGGATCAGTTTTGAAAGCCTCTTCCATCCCGTCAATGACTTCAACTTCAAAACCCTCGACATCCATACGGATCAAGTCTATCTTCCTCTTGCCTTTTGCAAATTCACTGACTGTTGTAAGGGGGACTTTTATGGTCTGACCTTTCAACAGTCTCTTGGATTTATCCCCGAACTTATACTGTTCCGCCATGAACGTGTGGAGGTTCGAATACTCGGCAAGATGGAAATCGGCTTCGCCGACACGGTCGGCGGCTCCGACATTGTACATCTCCATCCTGTCCTTCATCCCATTGAGTTCGACATTTTTATGAAGGAGGGCGAAATTCGCAGGACTCGGTTCGATGCAGTATACTCTGCCTTCAGGACCGACTCGAAGTGCCTCCCAGACAGCATAGTATCCGATGTTCGCTCCGAGGTCGAAGACGCACATGCCGGGTTTGATCACTTCCTCGAGGATAGTCCTGAGCTGCATCTCCCTCTTCCCATTGAGGGCGAGTGTCCTGGATATCCCATTGTCGTGAATGTTCAGGAACATGTCATATTCGCCATCCCAGATCGAATATACGCCGAACTGCTTGCTTGGAAGCAGTCTACTTCCGAAAAAGCGTAAACCTCTTGAAAGATACTTTGCTGTTCCTGATATTCCACGTTTTTTTAAGACATAAGGAATTGTAGAGAACCCCATAATTGATGTTTCCTTTTAAGTTTAATTTATGAAGCGAGAGCCAATTAAAATATATTAAGTTTCCATATGAATACGGGGATAAGATCAAATTTCATATTCTAGTCCTGATTCGAATCGATTTTATGAGGTTTTAGCCAATATTTGAATCCCATGAGAAGATAACAGTTGAAGGAGATGAAATTCAAAGGTTCTCTGGTTAGTTTGTAATAATTGGATAGGAATGCCCTGATTTTTGTCAGGAGGCTTCTATTTATAATAAGTCTCATGTTCTTAACCCTGTAGCTCAGCGCAGCCTCTACAAAAAACCAGACCTGCCACGTCTTGAGTTCGCGAATGCTCATTTCTGAGAAGTTGACTATAATTTCCCCCTTGCTGGAGAAGTTTCTATGAACCCACTCCTTGTCTTTTATCAAACCCTTTTCGATCCCGTAGTAATAGGCAGGGGAACCCGGATATGGATTAAGTATGGCTGATGCAATCTTGTCTTCCATGAAAAAGCATGACCACATGCCTTGCCTGGTATTCAGGATTGTTTTCCTGTTTTCACCTGGAGAACCGCTGACAATCTGTAATACTGTCCGGAGTCTATATTCATATAAAATGTTCATTGCATCTATATTTTGTCGGGGAGTAGTTCGTTTATTCATGGCGACAAGCATGGTTTTGTCAAAGGATTCGATCCCGACCTGAAGCCCTACACAGTTATGTGTTTTCAGAAGTGTCATGGTTTCTTTATCAAGGCGATCAGCCCTAGCGCTTGTAATCCAGTATATGTCGTATTTTTTTGCAAGTTCGCAGACGTTGAGAAGGTTTTCCTTGTTCGCGGTAATACATTCATCGCCGAATGAAAGGAAACTGAATCCCTTCTCTTTGATGCCTGAAAGAATGTTGTCAAGTCTTTCGCGTCCATAGCTACGGTAGCCTTTCAGATGCCTGTAGCAGAAAAAACAACTGTAAGGACATCCGCGAGCTATGAAAACATATAGGGCTTTGAAGCCCTGTTTTTTAAGGGAAACAGCTTTTTCATCAACAAGGAAATAGTCACTTACCGACGTATCGTATTTGTTTATGTCAATATTTTTAAAGTTATAATCAGGTAGTCCATCCATATGTATCAGCTTTTCGTGATCATTGATAAAAAGCTTGCCATTCCTACGGAAAATTATCCCTGGTATGTCTTTTATATCCTTGTTTTGGCTTACGGCTTCGACAATTTTTGGAAGAGTTATTTCTCCCTCGCCTCTGACAATAATGTCAACTGGACATGTCTTCATTATAAGCTCGTAATCTGCCGTGATTTGGCCTCCGACGATAATTATTGTATCAGGGCTGCGCCGTTTGATCTTTTCCGAAAAATCCATTAACTCGTTGTAAGTGGTTCCTATCCCGCCTGTACCGATAATCCTGTACCGGTTAGATATTGAAATTTCAACGAGTTTATCAATCCCAAATTCTTCAACTTGATCATCGATGATGTCAACCTTATGCCCGAAAGGTTCGATAATATCTTTGTAAAAGCTGAAATGCCATGGAATTGTCTGCCTGGCGTTTTCACGTTTTCTGAATCTGATTAATGCTATATTCATATTTTACTTATCTTATCGGGGGAATAAATACCTTTCCATGAACTCGGTATTGGGCTGTTCGGGCTTCTTGCTCAAAATATCAAGTAATTCCTGACCGTCAAAGACCGCCCTGTTCCGCTCATCGTAACTGCAATTCAGTATTCTGCAGCGCTTCTCCATAGATTTATAGACTTCCGGGAACCATGGATCCCATCCGGCATTTGCATATATTACGGTCTTGTTTGTACACATGGACCAATACATGGTGGACGACATTGCATACTGTACAATGACCGCATCGGCCATTTCTATGACTCCGGGAGCCTCGAAGTGCTCATAGATTATCTTGACGTTGGGTATGTCTGCGAAAATATTGAAGCCCTCCCATGATTGATCCTTGGGTCTTCTTTTAAAAATCACATTGTATCCTTCAGAGGATAGGAATTTGCAGAGATTGTAGTAGAAATTATAACTTACCATTACGTGAGGCACATAATAACTGGCGATTTCCGCTTCAAAATTCAGTTCGAGCAGCATGACGGTTTTTATTTTTTCCGGCAGTTTCCTGGATTTCCACTTTTCCCACAGGTTCTTGAAGAAAGGGGTGTTTTCACTGATGATTTTGACAGGGTTGTTTCTCGGAACTGGATTGATCTGCATATTCCTGATTATCAAATCCCTGCTTGGATCGGTATAGGCTACAAACTCGTCCACCGTAGCCAATTCATGAAGCGCCGGTCTGGGGCTTGAATAGTGGCAGATATAATACCCATGCGGAAATCCGGAGACTTTGCCTGAATTATTCCTCACAGAAAGGCTTAATGTCCTGACATACGGGCTCCCGGCGGTAGGAGTCAGAAGTTTTCTGATTTTGGCCTTCTTTACGTTCTCATTTATTGTCTTATAGACTTCGGATATGTGGCAAAGATATTCGAATGTGAAGTCCCGCAGGGCGGAAATTATGTTTTCAGGCAGTTTAACATTAAGTTTTTCCTCAGAATAGGAAGCCGCGAAATTAGTGTAATAATGAGCTAAGTCTTTAAATCTATTTGACGTTTCATGGGAAAGACCGGGTATGCTGACCTGATCAAAATAGTATCCGCTAGATACAATACTTATCCAGTCCTTAAGATGGGTGGTGTATTCGCGGTTCAAGACGTTTGAGGATGGATATGCATGAGTCTTGTTTTCACTGAAATGCTGAAATATGTTGTAATTGCCCTTTTTGAAATTAAAAGGGATGCAAGTCCTGATGTTCCGCAAGTGTGTTTTTAAATCGGCCTTCAACTTCCACATGTTGCCATAGTCGAAGGTTATAGAACCCTCTGAAAGTAACAGAGGGATGAGCCTGAGTTTATCGTCCATGTGTATAGAGTAGTCAAGCGACCTTAGCCTGTCTATGCATGCATAGTGGTTGAGGACTTCGATGTATTTTGCGGAAATGAGGTGCCCTATTAGAAAACAGTCTCCTTCAAAGGTGTATCCCAACTCATTTATGATGCGGGTCTGTTCCGCCTTGAAATCCAACGTGATCTGGGTGGTGGTTTCCCTTTTGACCGGCCAGAAGAAATTTTCGTCCCATTCATCCAAATGGACTTTTTTAAGGGAATGATAGTTGTAGTAGAACATTTTTTTCATTGGATATGTCTTTGAATGTGGGATGTCAGATGGGGGCGCATCCGTTTATGAAGTCGCAAATATGTACGATTTCCTCATCGTTCAAATCCGGATATGAGGGCAGATTAAGGCCGTTTTCGGAAAGCAGATCGCAAACGGGCATATTCAGGTCTGCCCGATAAGGGGGCATCTTATGGATGGGGTAGAAGAATGGACGGGTTTCGATATTCTGCTTCTTGAGGACTTCAATCAAAGCGTCTCTGGAAAGGCCGTTGTATGTTTTGTTTTTTAGAACTATTGAATAAAGCCAGCAGACATTGGTAGACCAATTATTGCCAGGCGGAAGTATGAAGTTCTTGTTGGACTTGAGGTGTTTATTGTAGATTTCGGCTATCTGTATTTTCCGCTCAAGTATCTCCGAGAACCTTTCAACTTGTGCGAATCCAATCGCCGCCTGCAGATTCGTCATCCTGTAATTGTAACCGATTACGCTGTGCCAGTATTTTTTGTCGGGATCCATTCCGTGATCCCTGAGTATCCTCGCCTTCTTGAAGATATTGTAATCGTCGGTTACGATCATGCCCCCTTCGCCGGTGGTTATGATCTTGTTTCCGAAGAAACTGAAACAGCCGACATGTCCTATTGAACCGACATATTTCCCCTTGTAACGGGCGCCGTGGGCCTCTGCGGCGTCCTCGATGACAATCAGATTATGTCTTTTGGCGATCTCCATAATCTCATCCATCTTGCATGGCTGCCCATACAGATGCACTGGAATTATCGCCTTTGTCCTGGGGGTGATGAGTTTTTCAAAGGATGCCGGATCAATGTTCCATGTGTCAAGTTCGGAATCGGCGAATACTACTTTCGCCCCCGTATAGGTGACGGCATTTGCAGTTGCTATGAATGTGAGGCTTGGAACAATGACTTCGTCGCCTGGGCCGATGCCGTATGTCACAAGCGCGAGATGTAAGGCTGTCGTGCCGTTTGAGACGGCAATGGCATGCTTTGATCCTATGTACTCCGCAAAACTGTCTTCAAACATCTTTATATACTTGCCCTGGGAGGATATCCAGTTTGTCTCTATGCAGTCTATTACATACTGGAGCTCCATGTTGAGGAGTGTCGGTTTTGCTATCGGAATGAATTTTGTGTCATAATAAGAATAATATCCAATAACCTTTTTCGTGTTTTCACACAAGATAGGGATGTAAAGTTTCTCCCCGATTTTGTTGTTGGACCCGAGGCTTGATATGATTTTATTGATGTCCGTGTCCTGATAATATGCAAGAGGTGTCCTGCACATGATTTCGCTTACACGATGGTCGGGAGATGCGCCGGAAAGATACGCTCTCCTTATGTCTCCTTCACTGAGGGTGCCTACAAGCCTCTGTTCCGAATCAGTGATAAAAAGAACCCCCTTCCTGTTCAATCCAACCATGGAGGCGGCTTCACGTATGCTCTTGTCGGACTGGCATATGATATTCTCAAGATTTGTATTTAAGCGGATATTTGTTTTCATTTATTGAAATTCTCCAGCAAATTCATGGTTTTCAAAAGGGAGGATTCAGGCAATCTTCTGGCCTCAAGGGTTATATTTAAACCGGTTCCGTCAGCTCCGGGGCAGGATTTGAAAAGATCAAGGGCTTTCAGCTGCCAGTCATCAGTCTCTGGTGCGAGATGCTGGTCAAAATCCCCGTTATTTGAAGATATGTGAAGTTCGAAAATCCGGCTTCCATATTTTGCAATTATCCGTTCAAGGAAGTTCACTTTGTCGAAACCGAAATACTTCGAGGACATATTCAAATGCCCCAGATCCAAAAGCAGTCCAGTGTTTTCGGGAAGTCCTGAAAGAGCTCTGTCCATTTCCTCAAATGTGCAGTTGAGAGAGCTCCTAATCCTCTTTTTCGTTCTCAGTATGCTTGGATTTTCAAAAAGATTTTCGACGGCCAGCTTAACACCATGTCTTTTTGCAATCTCATGGGCGGATTTGAAATTCAAAATCAGATTCTCAAGTGATTTCCCGTACGACAGTCTGGTCTTTCTGTCAAATTCAAAATAGCCGGTTGATTTCGGGAGCGCATCGTATAGGAATCCCGGATGAAGCGAATAATAGGGAATACCATATTTCACACAGAGTCTTACGGCTTTTTCAATCAGCTCAAAACACTGGAGTATTATCTTATCGTCACCGGAGGCCAGATTCAGGACAAAATCATTTTCCGCAGGGGGAAAATAATTATGGATAAGGATTTTCTTCCTGTTATTAACATAAAAGCGATTGATCGTATCTGTTATGGCTGCGGAATCCATGAACTTTCCGCCGCTGAACTCGATCCCGTATTTCTTGAACTTCTTAAAGGAACAGTTGTCCTCCGGGGAATTCTTGTCAAAGCAAGTTGTCGAGATAAAATAATTAAATTTCATCAGGAAGGCCTATTTGCTAATAAGAGGTGCAAATTGTCTTGCAAAGGCCGTCGGGAATTCGCTGATCCATTCCGCAATGCCCTTGCAATTGCCGACCGTCCTCGGCACTTCGCAACTCTTGCAGGGATAGTTTACTGAGTCGGTAAAAGAGAAGTCTTTCTTGATATGGCAGGTCCTGAACCGTCTTGCCTTTGCGGAGTTCCAGATCTTCAGAATGTCAAAATTATCGTCCGAGAGTTTTCCAACAACAAAATCCTCCTCAAAGTCGAACGGGCATATGGTCACATTCCCGTTGTATCTGAATCCCAGGAAATACCAGGGGATAACGCATCCGGGATGCTTTTTGAGGACATTTGTTCTTTTTGAAGCCTCCACGGACAGGCCGCCGTCGCCCTGTACTGAGTAAACATCGGTTATGAAGCATCTGTCGACTTTGTCCTTCCAGAATTCCTTGAACATGTCAATCTCGTCTTTGTTGATGCTTGATTTTACGGCCATTATGCTGGCGAAGCAGGTGGATCCGTGTGACTTGTTTATCTCGAGGAATGATAAGATATTGGACTTAACGATGTCATATTTGTCCTTCCTCGTGATCTTTTCATATGTGGAACTGCTGTGGGCGTGGAGCGAGAACTGTACTTTTTTAATTCCGGATTTGAGAAGGGCATGACTAAGATCAGGAGTTAAAAGAGTCCCGTTTGTTATCAAATAGCATGGAACATTGTGTTTCGAGGCATAGTCAACGAAGTTCACCATCTCCTTGTTTATGAGAGGCTCCCCACGGCCAATCATCGTTATTGGAAACTCAAGCTTGTGTTTATGGAGCTGGTCTATGATTTTCTTCCAGTCCTCGAATTTGAGGATGCCAGGTTTGCCGCGAACCGCCTTTGATGTGCACATGATGCAGTTCAAATTGCAGCAGTTGGTCGGTTCAACATAAATCTGGTTTGGAGGCGATGCGCAAACGGTTTTCTTCGCAATCAGCGTGTCTCTGCGCAGCATTTCTATTTTTAAATATTTTTCAATGCGTTCGACTGCGTCCATAAGTAAGCTCCTTTTAACGAGTGTTAGTTGTTTTTCAGCTTGGATTCATAAGCCGAATATTTGATGCTCATTACAGTAATTGTCAAGTCATTATCTGTAATCTGTAATTGGCAATTTAATTTGTAACTGCTGAGGTTGGTGCTATGCGCAGTTGCTTCAGGCAAATCTTAAGCATGGGTGTCAAAACCTGTATTTTAAGAAAAATTTACTGTACAGAGGTTTTTTATCCGGATATTTGTTCGCCCATTCATCGCAGACCGCATCGTAGATGAACCCATTGTGGATTTTCTTGCCTATATGTACCGGGACGGTATTTGTGGCGTATTTTTCCTTAAAGAGGAAAAGAGGATCGTTTTCATCTTCTGACAAGCCGCCCCCGAGGAAAACATGGTTGTAACCGTTCTTCCCCCCATAATCGATTAGAGTGAAAAGCATCAGATCGTTTGGCAGGAGATTTTTAAAGTCATAGTCAGACGCGCTTAGATGGTATGTTATGGAGTCCCCATATGCGAAATTCAAAGAGGATGCGACCGTTTTCCCGTTATATGCGATATTGATTATAAATGAATTTGCCCTCAAGTATTTCAATATCGAATTGAAGTAGGTCATGTTGAAATTGTAAAACCCGGAAAATTCTTTGACCGCAGACACATTTTTGTAAAGATTGATGAATCCCCCGAGGCTGTCGAGTTTTAAATCTATGGAAGCCTCGCATCCTTTTTTGACGCTTGATTTTGCGTCTCTAACCGCCCTCTTCTTGAGTTTGCCGGCATAATTTTCACGGAAACCGTCATAATGGAAGATTAAATTATTCCTCACATGGGTCATTTCTGAATTTCTTATGTAAGAAGGTGCGGGATACTCCCTTATGAATTCTGCGATTATGTTTTCGCTTTTACACCATTCGTCGACAAGATGATTCACCTGCTGGATGAGATTGCTGTCAGGATTAACGCTGCTGGAAACTACCCCTCCGTACCCATAGGCGCTGGAAATGTCAAAAATATTGTCATGCGAATATCCGGATATTCCCTTTTTCAGGAACGGATAAAGGAACTTTGTCCCATTTTCCTCCATGTAAAGGCATATGGGGTCGGCTGACTCGTAATCCTCCCATGACATCAGGTATTCGGGAGTATGGAAGATGGTGAGATTGTCAGCGGGAAAGGAGGATGCCGTTTCTGCCCATTCCCCAATGTTCCTTTTATTTAATACTCTGAAAATCATCTATCATCTCTTCTTTTATGATGTCATCAGGCTTTAAATCCACGTTCAATTTACTGCCGATAATGTGGTAGAAATGTTTTGGGCTTAGCCCGGTGCCTGGGCGTTTGACTGTGATGTCTTTTTCAGTTATCGGCCTGCCGGCGCGGATGTCCTTTGCGGCAACGACGCTTTTCCTCATTGTCTTGAGGTGTTCACGTTCTGAGGCCTCGATATTCTTTATCCCGGTACCAAGAGACTGTTCGACATCGCGTATGAAATCCACCATGAGCCTGAATTCATGCGGCTCAATGGATGCTATGTGATCGACACCCGGAAGATTCCTGCTTAATGTGAAATGTTTCTCGATGACATTCGCGCCTGCGGCGACTGCGGCGACTGGGACATGATAACCGGCGCTATGATCGGAATAACCGACAGGAAGGGAGAATTTTTCCTTGAATGTTTTCATCGCATTTAAGTTTATCTGAGAATAAGGCGCCGGATACTGGGACGTACATTGGAGGATTGAGACATTTCCGCTTCCGTTGCCATGAAGAAAATCAACACTGTCCTGAATGTCTTGGAAAGTCGAGATTCCCGTAGATAGGAATATAGGGAGACGGGTCTGGGCCGCATTTTTAAGAAGCATGAAATTATTTGTATCCGAGGAGCCGATTTTTATCGCATCCACGCCGATGGACATCAGTAATTTCAATGACGGCAAGTCCGTCGCCGTTGAAAGGAACATGATATTGCTCCTGCGGCAATAGTCCCTGAGGGTTTTGAACTGGTCTCTTGAGAACTCAAGGGATTTGGAAAAGTCATGCTTGGTCTTGTTTCCGTCCCGCCCCTTGAAATAGGAAGGCTTCAGCGAATGAATTGACTCGGAGGCCTTAGTGTTGAATGTCTGGAACTTGATGCAGTTTGCACCGGACTGTTTTGCATAATCGATAAGTTGCATGGCCATATCGAGGTTTCCATTATGGTTGATGCCGGCTTCAGCGATAATGAAACACGGGTGTTTATCGCCGATAATTCTTCTGCCAATCTTAATATTCATTTTATTACTCCTAAAAGTGCTTCACAAAGGTGCAAATCGTCGATAGTGTCTATGTCAACTGCATACAATGGATCCGTTTCCAGTATCTTCATCCGACTGCCATATAGGGTCTTGGAGTTCAGCACCACGTCCCTTTTGATAACATCAACTACGCCGTTTATGAAATAGGCGGGAGGGAGAAGCTGCCTCTGATGATATTTGTAGATGTCAATGTCGTCCAGGAATGGAATGGCGTGATTAGTCGAGTCCAGCTTCACCACCCAGTAGGGATGGCATTTCCCCTTGACTTTTGTAACAGTCCGCACGGAATCACAGTCTTCGTCGTCAACCAGTTCCAGCATCTTGGTTATATGTTCCATTTTCTTAAAAGGGGTTGTGCATCGCAGGTTCATGAGGAAGTCAAAATCGTAATTCTCCTCAGTTTTCAGCCAGTTTATCAGATGCAGGAAAACATCTTTGTCAGGGCTGTTGTCCATTGCGATATCCGCAGGGCGCATGAATGGGACTTCCGCCCCGTATTTTTTTGCGGTTTGAGCTATTTCCGTGTCGTCAGTGCTTACAATAACCCTGTCTATACCCGGAGATTTAAGCCCGGTTTCAATGGCGTATGCAATCAGGGGCTTACCCCCCAGCATGCAGAGGTTTTTTCTTGGAATGCCTTTTGAACCCCCTCTTGCCGGGATCACTGCAACTGTCTTTTTCCCTGTCCTCATGTTTTTCCCGTCCATATGTTGTAAATATTTTCAGATAACTTGTCAGACCAGATCTTATAGCCCTTGTCGGAGGTGTGTATTGAATCAATGAATACAGTTTTCGGAATATCGTCGAAATAACCGGTCGTATCGATGAAAGAGATATTGCTTGATTTCAATGAGGGGTTGTTCCAGTACTTGTCCCTGAACATGTCATAGTTGTCCATGTAATATTTCATTCTGGGCTTGTCTTCGGATGAGATGAAGGCAGACTCGTAATCGGACAGGTGCTTCTTATAATAAAGGCAGGGTTCGAGAACATATATGATTTTTATGTTCTTATACAGGCAAACCGCATTCAGTATGTCGTATTTCATTTTGAAAAGAGCAAGGGGTATGTCATTCTTGTCGACGTTTGTGAAAGTGAAATTATCAGGGTATGGATCTTCCCATTTCCTGTAGCCTCTGGACAGGAATCTGATCAGCTTCTTCAGGAACCCCCCGTCAAACATGATCCCCGTGTGATGTGCCCAGTTAAGAAAAGAGCAATATTCAGTAAATTTATGATGCTTGGTGTACTGGCCCAGATAGCCTTGCCCAATGTCATTGTACCCTGTTACGCAAAGGATAAGGGACGGTTTGATTTCATACAGGCTGAAAACAACGGACTGAAT
>Ga0172379_10008141_pt1 | contig 13324 bp, 12 predicted proteins | sample GrowelOW334metaG_FD_119756 | JGI IMG/M metagenome (GOLD analysis project Ga0172379, IMG submission 119756) | Groundwater microbial communities from an aquifer near a municipal landfill in Southern Ontario, Canada - Groundwater well OW334 metaG | ecosystem: Environmental > Aquatic > Deep... | reverse complement strand
CGCGGCGCTGCATGGCCTCTTCGCCAATTGGCACGCCAACTAGTCGTTTCCCAACTGTTCGAACGCAACCGCGAGCGGCTCCAGCTCTCGTGGGTCAGCGGCGCCATGACGCGGGCGATTTGCGCCACCGAACATGTCGTGTCGCCGGCGGACCTGATCGGTCACCTTAACCTGATGCATCCGGAGCGCGTGCAGGTCATTGGCGCGCCGGAGGTCGCCTGGTCGGCCCGCCACGCGCCGGAAAAGGTTGCGCATCACATGCAGGAAATCTACAACGCCCGTCCGCCCGCCATCATCGTTGCCGACGGCTGCGAGATTGCCGAAGGCGTGCGCAAGGGTTGCGAAGCCTCGGGCACGCCGCTGCTGCAAACGCCGCTGTCCTCGGCCTTCGTCATCGATACCCTGCGCGCTTTCGTCTCGCGCCAACTGGCCGAGACCGCAACGCTGCACGGCGTCTTCATGGACGTGCTGGGCATGGGTGTGCTGATAACCGGCGACTCGGGCGTGGGCAAGAGCGAGCTCGGCCTCGAGCTGATTTCGCGCGGACACGGGCTGGTCGCCGATGACGTGGTGGATGTCTCGCGCATCGGCTCCGACACGCTGGAAGGGCGCTGCCCGGACCTGCTCAAGGACTTCCTCGAAGTGCGCGGTCTGGGTCTGCTCAACATCCGCGCCGTATTCGGCGAAACCGCCTGCCGGCGCAAAATGCGCCTCAAACTCATCGTGCACCTGCAAAAGCCCACCCCGGGCGTGCCGGAAGCCGCCCGTCTGCCGCTTGATGCACAGACCGAAACCATCCTTGGCGTCCCGATCCGGCGCGTCACCATACCGGTCGCGGCCGGCCGCAACCTGGCCGTGCTGCTGGAGGCGGCGGTGCGTGCCACGGTGCTGAAACTGCGGGGGATCGACAGCATGCAGGAATTCGTTGATCGCCAGGAAGCGGCCCTCAGGGCTGACGGCGGCCACGACCCGGTCAACTAAGGCCTGCCCGTTGCGTTAAGCAGTTACGGCATCACGCCGCCCACATATTGAGGAGATCACAATGCACAAACTGATTGCTGTTGCCCTTTCCGCCCTGTTTGCCGCCAGCGTTGCACTGGCGCAGGCTCCCGCCGCCCCGGCCAAGGCTGCACCCGCCGCGGCTGCACCCGCCAAGGACGCGAAGGCGGCACCCGCTCCGGCCAAGGCCGCCGAGCCGGCAAAAGCGGCCGAAGCCGCGAAGCCTGCCGCTGCCAGCGACTGCGAAGCCAAGGCGGTGAGCAAGGATGGCAAGCCGTTGCACGGCGCTGCCAAGGCCGCCTCGATCAAGAAGTGCGAGGGAGCCGGCAAGCCTGCAGAAGCCGGCAAGTCGGGTTGTGCAGAAAAGGCTGTCAGCAAGGCCGGCAAGCCGCTCGCCGGCGCCGCCAAGGCCACCTTCATGAAGAAGTGCGAAGCGGACGCCAAGGCCGCCAAGTAAGTCGCCTGTCCCACATGAAAAGCCGGCCCCAACGGGGCCGGCTTTTTTTATATCCCCCGGCGGGATATGTCCCTGTCGCACCCCTATGCAACGGATTGCAATGCAATTAGTTGCATAGTATGCTTCGCGGCATGTCGCTCGACCATGCCCTCCTGGTTTCCCTGCTCGAAAAGCCCAGTTCCGGTTACGAACTGGCGCGCCGCTTCGAACGTTCGATTGGCTACTTCTGGCACGCCACCCATCAACAGATCTATCGCGTGCTCGCCCGCATGGAGGCGGCCGGCTGGATCGCCGCCGAAGTTCAGGCCGGCGAGTCGGCGCCCGACCGCAAGGTGTTCTCGGTCAGCCCCGACGGCCGCACGGAACTATCGCGCTGGATGGCCGAGCCCGTGGAACCGGAAGGCATTCGCGATACGCTGATGGTCAAGCTGCGCGGTGCGGCCTTCGTCGACCCGGACTGCCTCGTGCCGGAACTCGAACACCATCGCGCCGCCCACGCCAACCGCCTGACCTGCTACCGCGTCATCGAAACAAGAGACTTTTCGGGGACGCTGGACCACCAGCGTGCCTTGCAATACATGGTCCTCAAAAGCGGGATACGCTTCGAACAGGGCTGGCTGGAGTGGTGCGAGGAGGCACTTGGCCTGCTGCGCAGCTTCAAACCCAAACAAGACCAACGACGGAGAACGACACCATGAGCAACGCCTACCCGCATCTGCTGGCCCCACTGGACCTGGGCTTCACCACGCTGAAGAACCGCGTCCTGATGGGCTCGATGCATACCGGCCTGGAGGACATCGGCAACAGCCACGACCGCATGGCAGCCTTCTATGCCGCGCGCGCCAAGGGCGGCGTCGGCCTCATCGTCACCGGCGGCTTCGCCCCCAACCAGGACAGCATCGTGATGCAGGGAGCATCGATCCTCGACAACGAGATCGAAGCCGCCAAGCACCGCGTCATCACCGAAGCGGTGCATGCCAACGGCGGCAAGATCTGCGTGCAGATCCTGCACACCGGCCGCTATGCCTACACCAAGCGCCCCGTCGCCCCTTCCGCGCTCAAGGCGCCGATCAATCCGTCGACGCCGCACGCCCTCACCGAGGAAGAAATCGTCAAGACCATCGCCGACTACGCCCAGTGCGCGGCGATGTGCCAGTTCGCCGGCTACGACGGCGTCGAGATCATGGGCTCCGAGGGCTACCTGATCAACGAATTCATCGCGCCGCAGACCAATCACCGCGACGACCGCTGGGGCGGCAGCTTCGAGAACCGCATCCGCTTCGGCCTCGAAACGATCCGCGCCGTGCGCGCCCGCGTCGGCGCCAATTTCATCATCATCTTCCGCCTCTCGATGCTCGACCTGGTCGAGGGCGGCAGCACCTGGGACGAAGTCGTGGCGATGGCCAAGGAAGTCGAGAAGGCCGGTGCCACGATCATCAACACCGGTGTCGGCTGGCACGAGGCGCGCATCCCGACCATCATGACCAGCGTGCCGCGCGCCGCCTACACCTGGGTCACGCGACGCATGATGGGACAGGTCAAGATCCCGCTGATCACCACCAACCGCATCAACGACCCGCAGGTCGCCGAGGACGTCATCGCCCGCGGCGACGCCGACATGGTCTCGATGGCGCGGCCCTTCCTCGCCGATGCCGAGTTCGTCAACAAGGCCGCCGCCGGCCGTGCTGACGCGATCAACACCTGCATCGCCTGCAACCAGGCCTGCCTCGACCACATCTTCTCGCGCCAGCTGTGTTCCTGCCTGGTCAATCCCTTCGCCTGCCACGAACTCGACGTCACCGTCGAACCTGCCGCCGCGCCGAAACGCGTCGCGGTGGTGGGAGCCGGCCCCGCCGGAATGGCCGCCGCGACGCAACTGGCCGAGCGCGGCCATCGCGTCAGCCTGTTCGATTCCGCCGCCGAAATCGGCGGCCAGTTCAACCTGGCGCGGCGCATTCCGGGCAAGGAAGAGTTCGGCGAAACCCTGCGCTACTTCGGCACGCGCCTGAAGGAATTGAAGGTCGACCTGCAGTTGAATCGCCGTGCCACCAGCGCCGACTTTCAGGGCTACGACCACGTCGTCGTCGCCACCGGCATCGTGCCGCGCACGCCGGCGATTCCCGGCATCGACCACGCCAAGGTCACCAGCTACATCGACCTCATCGAAGGCCGCAAGCAGGCCGGCAAGAAGGTCGCGATCATCGGCGCCGGCGGCATCGGCTTCGACGTCGCCGAACTGCTGACCAATGCCGAAGCCCACGGCGACTCGATCGACACCTACCGCAAGGAATGGGGCATCGATCCCGAGTACAAGGACAACCGCGGCGGCCTGGCGGCACCGCAAATGCCGGCCACGCTGCGCGAAGTCTGGCTGCTGCAGCGCAAGGCCACCAAGGTCGGCGACGGCCTGGCCAAGACCACCGGTTGGGCGCGCCGCCTGCTGCTGCAAAAGCGCGGCGTGCATATGCAGGGCGGGGTCGAGTACCTGAAGATCGACGACGCCGGCCTGCACATCGCGATCGACGGCAAGCCCAGCGTCCTCGCAGTCGATACCATCGTCATCTGCGCCGGCCAGGAGCCGCGCCGCGAACTGGTCGCCGGACTCACCGCCGCCGGCATCGAGCACACCCTGATCGGCGGCGCCGATGTCGCCGTCGAGCTCGACGCCAAGCGGGCGATCTGGCAGGCGACCGAGTTCGCGGTGGAGTATTGACTGAAAACCTTTAGCCACAGAGGTCACAGAGGACACAGAGAAAGACAGAGAACCAAAGTCGTGCCTTGCTTTTCTCTGTGTCCTCTGTGACCTCTGTGGCTTGAATTTCGGTTTTTTACTCAGACGCTCAAGTGAGGAACCCGCTCCACGGCCCCGGCGCGTGGAGCGGCAGGGGTTCGTAGCCGGGCAGTGCAATCAGGCGCTGGCGGAAGGTGTTGCCTTGCAGGCGCGCGAGGAAAGCCTTGCCCTCCGGACTGCCGGCGGTGGTGGAGCGCATGACAAAGCCGTAACGTTCCCATAGCAGCGGAACGAAACCGAGGTCGTAGCGTGCCGCCGCCGCCTCGATGCCGAAGCCCACGTCGGCCTGTCCGCCGGCGACCGTGGCGGCGATGGCCTCGTGGGTGAATTCCTCGTGGGCGTAACCGTCGATGCTCTCCGGCCGCAAGCCGTTGGCCGCCAGCAACTGGTCGATCAGGCTGCGGGTGCCCGATCCGCGCTGGCGGTTCACCATGCGCAGGCCGCGCTTCGAAGCATCGGCCAGGGTTTGCAGCCGGTGCGGATTGCCGCGCGCCACAATCAGGCCCTGGCAGCGCCGCATCAGCGGCAGGCAGACGTGCAGCGACGGCTTCAGCCAGCGTCCGAGCCAGGTCGACAATTGTTCCGCGGTCCAGCTTTCCGGCACATGAAAACCGGCGACGTCGCACTCGTCGCGCCCCAGGCTCGCCAGGGCCTCCTCGCTGCCGCGCCAGTACAAATCGAAGCTGATGCGGCGGCCATGTTCGACCCAGTCGGCCAATACCAGATCGTGGCTGGCCGCCAGCCGCAAGCGTTCCGGCACGGCCCGCACCACCGGTGCCAGCAATTCCTCCAGGCGGCGTTGCCACGGCGCGTGCACCGCGTCGAGGGCAACGCGTGCGGCCGCATCGAGCTGCACCAGGGCCGCGCCGAATTCGGTCAGCCGGGTGCCGCGGCCGCGCTCCATGATCACCAGCGCCGCGCCCAGGGCCTGCTCGCAGTCGCGCAACAAGCCCCACGCCGAGCGATAGGACATCCCGGCCAACCGCGCCGCATTGCCCAGGGCGCCCTCCGCCTCCAGCGCGGTGAGCAGGGCCAGCAGGCGGCTGGTATCGACGTCGCCCAGCAGCGGCCCGAAATCCCACGCCCAGCGCAAACGGGGTAGTGATGCATCCAGTTGACGCGGTGTTGTTGCAAAAGCCGACATATTCAGTCCTTTGTTTCCATAGCTTACCCTTCCCGGCCCATATGTAGCACGCTGCATAGATCGCATATTCCTTGATGCATGAGTTCAACGAACCCCTGGTGACCGCCTGGCAGCTTGTTGCCGGCGCCGACGCCCGCCTCGCCGACATCGTCCTGCTCAGCCTGCGCGTCAGCCTGACCGCGACGCTGATCGCCTGTGTCGCCGGCATGCCGATCGGTGCCCTGTTGGCGGTCGGCCGCTTTCCGGGACGGCGCACGCTGATCGTGCTGTTCAACGGCCTCATGGGATTGCCGCCGGTGGTGGTGGGCCTGCTGATCTATCTGCTGCTGTCGCGCGCCGGGCCGCTGGGGCAGTTCGGCCTGCTGTTTTCGCCGAGCGCCATGGTCATCGCGCAGGCCGTGCTGGTGACGCCGATTGTGGCGGCGCTGACCCGGCAGGTGATCGCCGATGAGTGGACCGAGTACCGCGAGCAATTGCGTTCGCTCGGCGCCAGTCGCAGCCGCGCCGCCGCCACCCTGCTCTGGGACGGCCGCTTCTCGCTGCTGACGTCGGCACTGGCCGGCTTCGGCCGCGCCATTGCCGAAGTCGGCGCGGTGATGATCGTCGGCGGCAACATCGACGGCGTGACGCGCGTCATGACCACCACCATCGCGCTGGAAACCAGCAAGGGCGATCTGCCGCTGGCTCTGGCGCTGGGCTTCATCCTGATCGCCGTCGTGCTGGCGCTCAATGCGGTGGCCTATGCCCTGCGCGGCTGGGCCGAGAGGCACTGGGGGTGAGCGCCGCCTGGCTTGCCGTCGATCGTCTGAGCCTGACCGAGGGCAGTACACGCATCATCGACGACGTGTCGCTGCAACTGGACGCCCAGCGCACCGTCGTCCTCGGCCCCAACGGCGCCGGCAAGAGCACGCTGCTGCGCCTGATCCACGGCCTGCTGCATCCCACGGGTGGCAGCCTGCGCTGGCCGCAGGCGCTGACCCAGGCCATGGTCTTCCAGCGCCCGGTGATGTTGCGCACCACGGCGCTGGCCAACGTGATCTACGGCCTCAAGCTCAAGGGCTACCCGGCGGCGGAATGCGAACGGCGCGCGCGCGCGGCACTGGCGCACGTCGACCTCGAAGCACTGGCGAAACGTCCGGCGCGACTCCTTTCGGGCGGCGAGCAGCAGCGCGTGGCGCTGGCCCGCGCCTGGGCTCTCGAACCCGAACTGCTGATTCTCGACGAGCCGACCGCCAGCCTCGATCCCGCCAGCAGCCGCGAAGTGGAACGCATCATCAAGGCCATCGCCGCCAGCGGCGCCCGCATCCTGATGACCACCCACAACCTCGGCCAGGCGCGGCGCATCGGCGAGGAGATCGTCTTCATCGACCGTGGCCGCATTGTCGAACAGACCCCGGTCGAGCAATTTTTCACCCAGCCGCAGACCGAAGCGGCACAACGCTTTCTAAAGGAGGAAATCCCATGATCACCCGTCGCCTGTTCTGTTCCGCCCTCGCCGCCATCGGCGTGCTGGCTGCCACGGCAAGCCATGCCGAGGAGCGCTTCATCACCGTCGCATCGACCACCTCGACCGAGCAGTCCGGACTCTTCGGCCACCTGCTGCCGATTTTCGAAAAGACCAGCGGCATCAAGGTGCGCGTCGTCGCCATGGGCACCGGCCAGGCGCTCGACATGGCGCGCCGCGGCGATGCCGATGTCGTCTTTGTCCATGACAAGGCCGCCGAAGAGAAATTCATCGGCGAAGGCTTCGGCGTCAAGCGTCAGGAAGTCATGTACAACGACTTCGTCGTCATCGGCCCCAAGGCCGACCCGGCCAAGGCCGCGGGCAAGGACATTCTCGAAGGCCTGCGCCGCATCGAGGCCGCCAAGGCGCCCTTCGTTTCGCGCGGCGACAAGAGCGGCACCCACGCCGCCGAGCTGCGCTACTGGAAGCTGGCCGGCGTCGATCTCGACAAGGCGAAGGGTGCCTGGTATCGCGACACCGGTTCCGGCATGGGCCCGGCGCTCAACACCGCCTCCTCGATGAACGCCTACATCCTCGCCGACCGCGGCACCTGGCTCAACTTCAAGAATCGTGGCGATCTGGGCATCATCGTCGAGGGCGACAAGCGGCTGTTCAACCAGTACGGCGTGATCCTGGTCAACCCGGCGAAGCATCCCCACGTCAAGGTCGCGGACGGCCAGAAGTTCATCGACTGGGTGGTTTCCGCCGACGGCCAGAAGGTGATTGCCGACTACAAGATCGGCGGCGAACAATTGTTCTTCCCCAATGCTCAGCGCTAACAAAGGAACCGCCATGCATCGTTCGCTACTCAAACTCGCGGCCGTCGCCGTGCTGGGTCTATCCCTGCCGGCGCTGGCCGCCGACGAAACCGGAGCCACCTATGGCAACGGCAAGAACCGCTTTGCGCTGGCTACCGGCAGCCCCGGCGAACTCGGGCTGCTCAAGCTGCTGGCCGAGGAATTCGCCCGGCGTGCCGATGCGCAGATGGTCTGGGTCAAGGCCGGCACCGGGCAATCGCTGAAACTGCTGGAGGCAAGGAAGGTCGACATGGCCATGGTGCACGCGCCGGCGCAGGTCGATAAAGCCGTGAAGGACGGCTGGGCCACGGGCAAGACGCTGATCGGTTCCAACGAGTTCTACATCGTCGGGCCGAAAAGCGATCCGGCCGCCATCGCCAAGGCCGCCAGCGCCGCCGACGCCTACCAGCGCATCGCCAAGACAGGCGCCCGCTTCGTTTCGCGCGGCGACAATTCCGGCACGCACCAGAAGGAAATGCAGATCTGGCAGAAGGCGAACATCCAGCCGGCCGGCGCCTGGTACATCGTGACCAAGGACTTCATGACCGCCAGCCTCAAGCGGGCCAATGCCGAGGGCGCCTATTTCATGAGCGACTCCTCGACCTGGATCATGGAAAAGAACGTCGCACCGGATCTGGTGATTCTCTATCGCGGCGACAAGTTTCTGGTCAACACCTACCACGCCCTGACCGCGCCGCCGGGTGCCACGCTGGGGCGCGATACGGCCGAGAAGTTCGTCGCCTTCGTCGCTTCGCTGGACGGGCAGAAGATCATCGGCGCCTATGGCCGCGATCGTTTCGGCGAGAGCCTGTACAACGACGAGCCCTACGCCCGCCAGTACGACAAGTAACACAACCCGACCATCATCAACACCGTTCGTGTGATGGTCGGAGTGGCCGGCGTGTGGTCAGCGCCGACTTCTATTGGCGCTCTCGCCAATACTCCGGGTGACGGCGCAGGTGCATCACAGCAAGTATGTGAATCGACGGGCCTCGTGGCGCGTAGAGAACACCATAGGGAAACCGATTGGCCAGTACCCGTCGAATCTCGCCATCGACCAGTGGCCACGCGAGCGGCATTGCCAGGGCGCGCTGGATCGCAGCATGAATTTCGGCGGCAAAGTCCGCGCCTAATCCGGTGGATCGTTCCTCATACCAATCCACGGCGGCAAGAAACTCGGTTTCCGCCTCCGGATGAAACTGAAAACTCATTGCCCGAGACGGCGGCGTACTCGCTCGAACACTTCATCGCCGGGAACGGCTTTGATTCGGCCGGAATCCAAATCGTCGAGTCGCCGGCGGGCGGTCACAAGCCATGCCGCCGCCGCCGAGTCATCTATCGGGTTCAAGGTCTGCAACAAGGAATCGACCAGCCGGGCACGTTCCTCCAGGGGCAAGGATGCGGCTTCGTTCATCAGGTCGGCGGTCTTCATGGCTCTGACTCCTTGCTAAAACAGGATGCAAGCTTATCCCATCCACCGCCCATCATCCAGACGGCGAGCGCGGCCGAGGGCTTCGAGGGCGGCGAGGATGTCGGGCAGGCGGGCTTTCCAGCGGCCCTTGCCGCTGAAGTTGGCAGCGAGTTGGGCTTCGGTTTGGGCGGCGGGCGAATCGGCTAGCACTCTGGCGACGGCGGCGAGTTGTTCGGGAAGCGTATTGGGCCAAGCTCGTGCGGCGGTCGGCGCGGGCGTGACCGGGGGACTCGCGGCTCCGTCAGATTTTTCGGGTTTGCCAACTGAGCTGCGCCCCGAGTCCCCCAGCCCCGCGATCGAGGTTTGGATGGCGCTCGGGGCTTGAAAAGCGGGACGCAGCCAGCGGATGTGGCCTTGGGCTTCCTCGGCGCGGCGCTGGGTGTTGAGCGCGACCAGGCGTTCGAGCAGGGTTTGCTCGTCCGCGCATTGGCCAATGAGGTCGTGCCAGCCGTAGGCGTCGAGCACGGCGGCGTCGAGTTCGTCGTGCAGCGACTTGAGCACGGCGACGAGGCCTTTTTCGTGGATGAGCTTTTCCTTCGCCGTCAGCGCCGTATCGCCAGCGCCGACTTTCTGCATCACGTTGTAGAGGCCGGTCAGCGTCAGTTCGTCGTGCGCCGCCAGAGCGCGCTTGCGATGGGCGTCGATCTGTTCGGCGAGGTCGCGGATGCGGGCTTGCTGTGCGGCAGTAGCGACTGGGAAAGGGAAGGTCTCGAAGCAGCGGGACTTGTTGTATCGTGGGTCGTTGCCGACGCCAAGCCGCCCGCCGGTTGCAAGCGCCCAGACGACATGGACATGACTGGAAAGAACACCAAGCGAGTAGCCATCGTCCATTGCAATAGCAGTAAGCATGTTGTCGGGCGCAATCGCGGCATCGAGAAACTGGAAAACGCGATGCTTGGCGGTTTCAACCGTGGCGATGTAACGCGATAGACCCGCCAATGCCGGGCGTAAGTCCTTGCGTGGCTCGCCAAACGTCCACCAGTTGTCGCGGTAGCTGGCGCGATTGTTGTGGTCTCGCTCAGGCTTCACGCGCTCCAGCACCCATTGATAAGTCGCCGGCCAGCGGCGGCGTACTTCATCGGCGTCGAAGCCGAACAGGTCGATCAACTTCACGCCACGTGGCCGGTCGGTCAGGTCGCGGCCGTTGCGGTAGGGCTTGATCGGTGCGTCGGCTTCGAGCCTGGCCGCTTCGTCGGACGTAACGATGAAACCCGCGCCATGCAGCTTGAAGCCCGGCGAACTGATGCCGCCGTTCGCACGCAAGGCTTGCGCCGCCGTCACGTCAGCGCCGACTTTCAAATCGGCGTGAATGCTGCCGCGCTGCTCGGCCAGTTCCACATCCAGCCCTTCGCCCTTGCCTTCGCGCTCGGCGCTCACGCTGCACAGCCGGCCCTCGCCCGCGCCGGGCGCGGCGACGGTCATCGCGATGCGTACCGCCGCGCCGTCGGCGCTGTCGACCCACGGATGATCGGGCACGGCGAAGGCCAGATGCAGGCCCTGATCGAGCGCGCCTTGCACCACGCGGCGGTTGAAGGTCTGCCGCAGCGAATTCGTGGTGATGAAGCCGAAGCGCGCCAGCCTGCCCTGCGCGACGAGTTGCGCGGCGTGGTGCCACCAGAACATGACAAAGTCGGCCGACTCGGGCACCGCCGGCCACGCGCCGCGCAGCGCATCGACATAGCCGTCGCCGAGCGCGGCGCGCATGGTCGAGGCGCCGATGAAGGGCGGATTGCCGACCACCACGTCGGCCGCCGGCCACTCGGCCGGGCGCGGATTGCGGTAGCGCTCCAGCGGCACGCGCGCGGTTTCGTCCGGCACGTCCTCGCCGGTGACGGGATGAATCTTCATCGTGCGGCCGTCCCAGCGGCTGACGGCCATTCCCTTGGCGTCCATCACGTAGTCGACGCCATCGTGGGCCAGCACGGCGTCGCGGCATTCGATGTTGCGGAAGTCCTTCAGCACCGGCTGCGGCGGCAGGCCGGCGCCGCGCGTGCGGAAGTGCCATTGCAGGTAGCCGATCCACAGCACGAGTTCGGCAATCGCGGCGGCGCGCGGATTGAGTTCGAGGCCGAGGAACTGGTGCGGGTCGACCGCGAAGCCCTCGGTTTCGAGCTGCGCCTGGCCGTGGCCGATGTCGTGCAACTGGTTGAGCACTTCGCCTTCGAGGCGCTTGAGGTGTTCCAGCGCGACGTAGAGAAAGTTGCCGCTGCCGCAGGCCGGATCGAGCACGCGCAGGCTGCACAGCTTGTGGTGGAAGGCGCGGATTTCGGCGATGGCGGCCGATTGCTTGCCTTCGGTGGCGAGCAGCACGGCGGCGCCCTGCACGTAGGCCCAGCTCTGGCGCAGCGGCTCGATCACGGTCGGCTGCACCAGGCGCTCGACGTAGGCGCGCGGCGTGTAGTGCGCGCCCAGCGCGTGGCGCTCCAGCGGGTCCAGCGCGCGTTCGAGCAGGGTGCCGAAGATGGCCGGCTCGACCAGCGTCCAGTCGGCCTTCGCGGCTTCGAGCAGCAGGGCGATCTGCGCCCTGGTCAAGGGCAATACGTCGGGCTGCTTGAACAGCTTGCCGTTGAAGCGCGGCAGGGTCTTGCGCAGCACCACCGAATAGCCGCCGACGTCCATCTCCTGCCACAGCGCGCCGATCAGCGGCACGAACTGCGCGGTGTCGTCCTTGAGGCTTTGCAGCAGCTCGCGGAAGCTGCCTTTCGGAATCAGCCCGACGTCTTCGGCGAACATGCTGAACAGGCAGCGGGTGAGGAAGCCGGCGACGGTTTCGGCGGCGTGGCCCGCGGCTTCGAGCGACTTGGCGACTTCGGCCAGGTGCGCGGCAATGTCACGAGTAACCCGCGCGGAAGCCGTGGCGGGGTCGAGGCTGAGCGGGTCGCGCCAGACCGCCGTGATGCGCCGGCGCACGGCTTCGTCGCGCAGGTCGGCGAGCCGGATGCGGTGCGAGCGCGGATCGGGAAACGGCGTGTAGGTGCCGCCGCTACGCGAAAACTCGGCATACAGCTCGATGACGTTGCCGACGTCGACCACGATCAGGAAGGGCGGGCGGCCCTCCCCGGCCGGCAGGGCGCGGGCGTAGTTCTCGGCCTGGCTGCGGGCGCGCAGCAGGGCGTCGTCGTAGGCCCTGGTCGCCGTTGCCTGCCCGCGAAGCGGAGTTCCAGGCACGCAAAGCGAGCCGGCGCCGACTCTTACTTTCTTCGCCTCCAGCACGAAGGCGCCGCGCCGGTAGCAGTCGATGCGGCCTTCCGCGCTGCCGCCATCGCCGTGGCGGAACACGATTCGGCGCTCGAAGACATAGGCGTTGTCGGCGGTATCGGCGCGCGCCGGATCGGGTGTCGGCACATCGAGCACGGCGCACAGTTCGCGCACGAAGCTCTGGGCGTTGGCCAGTTCGGTGCCGTCGGCATTTTGCCAGCGGGCGATGAAGGCGTCGATAGCGACGGTAGGTGTCATCTTTGAGGGCGCGGAATATGCCAAATACTAGCATGGCGCCATATTGGCAACAGTGCGCCAACAGCGCGCCGACGCCTTGGCGGAGTGAGGCCGGACGAGACTTTTACCCCTGCGACCAAGTAGAATACGGCCCTCGCCGAATTCCCCGGCGCCTCTTCCGGTTGCATCCCCATGCTCGTCGCATCAAACGTCACCATTCAGTTCGGCGCCAAGCCGCTTTTCGAAAACGTCTCGGTCAAGTTCGGCGAGGGCAACCGCTATGGCCTGATCGGCGCCAACGGCTCGGGCAAGACCACCTTCATGAAGATCCTGGCCGGCGTGCTGTAGTCTTCGGCCGGCAACGTCTCGCTCGATCCCGGCGAGCGCATGGCCTACCTGAAGCAGGACCAGTTCGGCTACGAGAGCGTGCGGGTGCTCGACGTGGTGATGATGGGCCACGCCGACATGTGGGCCTGCATGTCCGAGCGCGATGCGATCTACGCCAACCCGGATTCGACCGAAGACGATTACATGCGCGCCGCCAACCTGGAATCGCATTTCGCCGAGTTCGACGGCTACACGGCCGAATCGCGCGCCGGCGAGCTGCTGCTGGGCGCCGGCATCCCGATCGAAAAGCACAACGGGCCGATGAGCGAAGTGGCGCCGGGCTGGAAGCTGCGCGTGCTGCTGGTGCAGGCGCTGTTCGCCAACCCGGACATCCTGCTG
>Ga0172379_10008140_pt1 | contig 13325 bp, 11 predicted proteins | sample GrowelOW334metaG_FD_119756 | JGI IMG/M metagenome (GOLD analysis project Ga0172379, IMG submission 119756) | Groundwater microbial communities from an aquifer near a municipal landfill in Southern Ontario, Canada - Groundwater well OW334 metaG | ecosystem: Environmental > Aquatic > Deep... | reverse complement strand
TGTAATGGCTTATGGTTTAAGGCCGGGCAATCGTAATCTAAATAGCGAAAAAGCCGCCATTAAGAGCTTTAAAGCCATTTATGGCCATACCCCGGTAAGCGCCTTGGCTTGGGATATAGTCCGCGCTATTGCCTATTCGGGATCTAAAAGATAAAAAAATCAGTATAAATAACTCCGGAGACCCTGTCTGCTTGCAAACAGATAACAGGCGGAAGGGTAAATCCGACCATGGGAGCTAGCTCCAGCCGCTTTTTAATTGAGGCGGTTTTTTGGTAGAATAGAAAAATAATAAATATAAATAAATATAGCAAAAGAATTTGCCAAAAAAACTCAAATTCTCGCTTAATTTCTAGGAGAAAAAGACACAAAAAATTTAACTCGCTTGGTTAAAAGAATGTCCGATTTTCGAGGATTTACTAAATAATTATTATGCTTAAACTCTTAAAATATTTAAAACCGTACACCCTTCAACTGATAACCATGATCGTTTTGATTTTTGGCACAGTTGCGGCAACTCTTCAATTGCCTGATTATATGGCCAAGATTATTAACGAGGGCATCGTTCGGTCGGATAATAGTATTATTTTTTATAACGGACTTTTGATGCTTTTAATCGCTTTGAGCGGCGCTGTCTGTACTATCGGAGTTGGCTATTTTTCTTCAAAGATTGCCACCGGTTTTAGCCGGGATATTAGAAATAAAGTGTTTTCTCGCGTGGAAAGTTTTTCTTTGGTTGAATTCAATAAATTTTCAACTGCTTCGCTGATAACTCGTTCAACCAACGATATTCAACAGATTCAGATGGTAATGGTTCTGCTTCTTAGAATGATTTTACAGGCTCCCATTATGGGTCTTTGGGCAATTTTTAAGGCTTACCATTTGGCGTCTTCGCTTTCGTGGATTATTGCTCTGGCTGTTGCCGTTTTACTCGGTGTAATTTTTGTGATGTTCGCGGTTGCTCTGCCGAAATTTAAGATATTACAGAATCTTGTAGATCGGCTCAATTTGGTAACCAGAGAAAACTTGACCGGTCTTCACGTTATTCGCGCTTTTGATAACGAAAAACTTGAACAGGCAAAATTTGAAAAAGCCAATGTTGATTTGACGGCGGCCAATCTTTTTGTAAACAGGCTAATGGTCGTAATGCAGCCGGCGATGATGTTAATTTTAAATTTGACCTCGGTACTGATTGTCTGGATGGGATCGCGTTTAATTAACTCCGGTAGCTTAGAAATCGGCAGCATGATTGCGTTCATGCAATACGCGATGCAAGTGATTATGTCATTTCTGATGATCTCAATTGTTTTTATAATGGTGCCGCGCGCTTCGGTATCAGCCGGACGAGTCAATGAAGTAATTGATACGGAGCCGATTATTAAGAATCCTCTAAAACCCATTTTTGCCAAGAATTTTTACGGCGGAGCAGTTGAATTTAAAAATGTTACTTTTTGCTATCCCGGTGCCGATACGCCGGTATTGGAAAATATCTCTTTTAAAACAAACCCCGGTGAAACCACGGCCATTATCGGTTCAACCGGTTCCGGTAAATCCACTTTGATAAATTTAATTCCCAGATTTTATGATGTCAGCTCGGGGAAAATTCTTCTGGATAAAGTTGATGTGCGCGCGTATAAGCTCGAAGATTTATACGCTAAAATCGGCTATGTGCCGCAAAAAGGCGTTTTATTTTCCGGGACGGTGGAATCAAATATTAAATACGGCGCGCCAAGGGCGGCCGAAACGGAAGTAAAAAAATCTGCTGAGATTTCACAGGCTGAAGAATTTATCAGAAATCTTGACGGTAAATTAAAGGCGCCGATTGCTCAAGGCGGAGCTAATGTTTCCGGCGGCCAAAAGCAACGGCTTTCAATCGCCCGAGCGATAATCAAAAAACCTGAGATTTATATTTTTGATGATAGTTTTTCGGCGCTCGATTTTAAAACTGATTCAATGCTTCGCCAAGCGCTAAAGAGCGAAACCGAAAATAAAACCGTTTTGATTGTGGCGCAGAGAATTTCCACAATTCTGTCGGCAGAAAAAATTATTGTCTTAAATGACGGTAAAATTGTCGGCGAAGGAACTCATGAGCAATTACTTAAAGATTGCAATGTTTATCGCGAGATTGCTTATTCACAGCTTTCCGAAGAGGAATTAAAAGCTTACCAAATTAATGTTGATCAAAAAAAGTCTAAAATTGATAACAACCAAGCTTAATATGAGTGAAAATTTTAAATTACAATCTAAACCATCGCTGCCAATGGGTCCGGGGCGGGGCGGGCATGCCGGAATGAAGCTGGTCGAAAAGCCAAAAAATTTTTCCGCCGCGATTAAAAAGCTGGCTTCATACACGAGACCGTTTTGGATTTCAATAATTTTTGTTTTTATTTTTGCGGTAGTTAGTACGATTTTTGCCATTATTAGTCCTAAAATTCTTGGCGATATGACCAACCAAGTCGCGAGCGATCTCTTTGCCGTAAAATCGATCAATTTTGGCAATCTGCAAAATTTTGTTATTGAACTTTTGTTTTTGTATATTATCAGCGCGATTTTCAGTTATATCCAGGGCTGGATTATGACCGGTGTTTCGCAGAAGATAACTTATCGATTACGCCGCGACATCTCCGAGAAAATAAATCGTTTGCCTCTGGCATATTTTGATAAAAGAACTTTTGGAGAAGTTTTGTCGCGGGTAACAAACGATATTGATACCGTGAGCCAAACCTTAAATCAAAGTCTGACTCAAATTATCACCTCGGTCGCGATGATCATCGGAATTATAATTATGATGTTTTCAATCTCTTGGCAGATGACACTGGTTTCACTGATACTAATTCCCCTAAGTTTTATTTTGATCGGTTTGATTATTGGAAAATCGCAGTATTACTTCAAGGCGCAACAGGATTCTCTCGGCGAGATTAACGGGCATATTGAAGAAATGTATGCCGGCCACAATGTGATGAGAGTTTTTAACGGTGAACAGCAGTCGATCCGGAAATTTAAAAAGATTAATACAAAACTTTATGGCAGTGCCTGGAAATCCCAGTTTTTATCAGGGTTGATGATGCCGATTATGACTTTTGTCGGTAATTTGGGCTTTGTGGGCGTTTCGGTGCTCGGTGGTTGGCTGGCTATTAATGGTAAAATACGAATTGGCGATATTCAGGCATTTATTCAGTATGTTAATCAGTTTAACCAACCAATCGTTCAAACGGCGAACATTGCCAATGTATTGCAGTCAACCGCCGCCGCCGCAGAACGCGTTTTTGAATTTTTGGATGAGAAAGAAGAGTTGGCTGAAGACGGTAAAAAAATTATGCCTCAGGTTATTAAGGGTGAAGTTAAATTTGATAATGTGGTTTTTGGCTATGATAAAAATAAAGTCGTTATTAAAGGTTTTAACGCCGACATTAAGCCGGGTCAAAGAATTGCCATTGTCGGTCCGACCGGCGCCGGTAAAACTACGATAGTGAATTTATTGATGAGATTTTATGATGTGAACCAAGGCGCAATTAAGATCGACGGCGTTGACACTCGTGAAATTAAGCGCTCGGATGTTCGAAAATTGTTTGGTATGGTCTTACAGGACACCTGGCTGTTTAACGGAACAATCCGCGAAAATATTGCTTACGGCAAACCGGACGCGACTCAAGAAGAAATAGTTGCCGCCGCTAGTGCCGCGCATGCCGACCATTTTATTCATGCTCTTCCTCAAGGTTATGATTTAGAATTAAATGAAGAGGCGGACAATATCTCCCAAGGCGAAAAACAGTTGCTGGCAATCGCGCGAGCGATGTTAATTAAGACTCCGATGCTGATTTTAGACGAAGCGACAAGCTCGGTTGATACGCGCACCGAAGCTTTGATTCAAAAAGCCATGCAAAACTTAATGCAAGGTAAAACCAGCTTTGTTATTGCTCACCGTCTTTCGACTATTCGCGACGCCGATCTGATTTTAGTAATGAAGGATGGCAATATTGTCGAGCAAGGAAAACACGAAGAGCTGTTGGTTAAAAATGATTTTTACGCCTCGTTGTATAACAGTCAATTTGTTGCCGGTTCGGCCGTATTAGGCTAAATTTTACGGTACGCCGGCAATGCATATTGCATTATACTTCTTTGTCTAAAAGCAAAATAAAACAGCAAAGAGAAAAACTATTGAAGAGCGTCGAATGGTAATGAAATATTTTATTTTTTGTGTTATAATATAAATAGCCATATTAATCAATAAAATAAAAGATTATGAAAAAGACTTTTCTCTTAATAGCTCTTTTTATTTTTGTTTTTAGTTTCTCGGTTAATTTTAATAATAATGCAGTTGCCGCCAGCTTAACAAAGGATACTGCTTATCAAGCAATTGTAAAGATAAAACTTTTTACTTTATCAGGTGATGGTTTTTTAACAAATACTTCTTATGGCTCAGGCATAATAATTGATTCAAGCGGCACGGTTCTTACAAATTATCATGTGGTTACGGAAAAAGATGATTATGACCAAAGCAAAAAAAATGTCGCTTATCAAATATGCCTTACGGTTGATAAAAATAAAGAGCCGGAATGTAAATATACGGCAAAATTTATTGCCAGCGATGAAGATAGCGATATGGCGATATTAAAAATAAAAAATATCAGCGGTTTAAGCTCGGATACATCTTACCCGTATTTAAATATTGCTGGCAATCAAGTTGAAACAAACGATAATCTTACAGTTTTAGGCTACCCAAGTATTGGCGGAGATACTATAACTTTAACCCAAGGAGTGGTTAGCGGTAAAACAAATAAATATAATATGGATTGGATAAAAACCGACGCAGACATCTCTTTCGGTAATTCCGGCGGCGCTGGCGTTAACGAGAGCGGGGAAATTATCGGTATAACCTCAAGCAGTTATTCAGATATGCTTGGCAGTATGGGATATTTGATTAGTATTAATTCTGTAAATAGCTGGATAAATCAAAATAAAAATAAAACAGAGCAAGCGAGCGTTTTAGAAAGCCGCTTAATGGATTTTGCAAAAAAAGAAAATTCTTTGAATACGACAAATGTATTTTCTAATACTTTTCCCGGATTTAATATCACAAAACCGGATGACTGGGATTTTTCTTATGAGGGTGAGGATTCGATATATATATACGACAAAGAGGATAATGATGGCGGGAATATTGGGGCATATTTAACAAAACTTCCTTTTATTATAAAAAATAACGACATAGATGCATTATTTAAATTAGACAATATTTATTTTTTATCTAATCTTAATATTATTAAGTCGGAAGATGCCGTTTTCGGCGATATAACCGGAAAAATGTTTACTTATTCAACCTTCGGAATAATATTTAAATCTTATTATATTCCACATGGTGAATATTTAATTAATTTGCAATATGACTACGGCAAAGACGAAAAAGATAAAAGTAAAATTGAAAGTATAATTAATTCATTATCGCTTACCGGTTTTACTTCAAATATAAAAAACATTGAAAATTACAGTAATAATTTTCATAATTTTACTTTTGATTTAACTGATAGCGGTTGGCCGGCGCTGGAGTATGAATCGCTAAAAACGCCGATTAGGTTATATAATAATAATGATAAGAATGCGTTAATTACTTTAATCATTGAAAAGAGAGCTGATGATACGAGAGGTTTAACAAATAATGAAATTTATAAGAATAAAATAAGCGAAATAGAAGATCAAAAATCAATGATGGCATCTTTGGGAATTTCTTTGGCAATAGGAGAAGCAACATCTTATTCAAGCTTGGGAAATACTAATAATGCCATATCGATTGAAATAATGATAGAAAAGGGTGGCGCAAATCTTATGACGAGCGTCCAAAAATATATATATTTAGATGATGTGGTGTTTGGCGTCGAGTTTGCTTTTACCGGTAAAAAAGAAGACTATGGTAAATATAAGAGCGAGTTTAATAATATAATAAAAAAATTATCTTTAGGCAATTATTCGCAAAAAAGTATTGTAGAAGAAATTTTAGCCTATGGAGATGCTAAAGAAACCGGCCAATCATTAAATAATAACGATGAGGTTGTTAAAGAAATTGATCAATCGTTAAATAATAACGATAGCAGCGATGGAGTTGTGGCTCAGAAAAATGTATCGGCAGAAAATAATTCAACGCAAACTTTTGATATTAAAAATTTATCAATGTATAATAACTTAAAAGGAAAAATAATGCTTAAAGTAGAAGCTAACGGCGAAGCATATTATATCCATCCTTCGACTCAAAAAATGTACTATCTGGGTCGTCCTGATGATGCTTTTAAAGTTATGAGAGAACAGGGAGTGGGAATAACCAATGAAAATTTGTATAAAATTCCGATAGGCGTGGCGGCTACAAGCGAAACAGATAGTGACAACGATGGATTATCAGATTATTTAGAACGAACATTGGGTTTAAACGCTAATAATGCCGATACTGACAGCGATGGCTATAAAGATGGAATTGAATTGGCCGGAGGCTATAGCCCTTGGGGAGTAGGAAAACAAAATTTAGATAGTAAATTTGCGAAGGCGCAGTTTGGGAAAATATTAATTCAAGTAGAAAAAGCCGGTGAAGCTTGGTACGTTAATCCAACTGATGGAAAAAGATATTTTCTCGGAAGACCGGCTGATGCTTTTAATGTAATGAGAAATTTAGGTCTGGGGATATCTAATAGTAATTTTAATAGTATACAGTAAATTAACCAGATAGTTAGGGAAGTAAGATGTTTTAAGATGCCGTTTACTATGTGAAATAAAAAGTTTTAAGCAATCCGACCAATTTTAGGGCGGATTGCTTTTATATAAATTATTTTTACCGTTTAGTTGAATAATCAACCGCTCTGTGATAGATTTGGAATATGCAAGTTGTATAATTAAACTCAAATAATAAAATATGACAATTGAAAATTACAGTAAAATAATCAGTTTGCAAAATGACCGGATAAAATTGCTGGAAAAATTGACTCTAAAAAAATATCGCCGGGAATTTAAGCAATTTATAGTGGAAAATTTAGTGATTATTGTTGATGCTTTAAAAGCTGGTTATGATTTCGAGACTTTATTCATTACCGAAGAATTCGCAAGCAAACATCGAGAGCAATTAGAATATATTAAAAATAAAACTCAAGCTAAAAATTTTTATTTAATAGATGCTAAATTGAATAAGCATTATTCTAACTTGGATACTCCTTCCGGTATTACCGCTATTTATAGTATCCGCGAGCGAGTGCCGGATAAAACGTCCGTCATTTATTTAAATGGCATTAGCGATCCCGGCAATCTCGGCACGATTATGCGCAGCGCTCTGGCTTTTGATTTTATTAATTTAGTTGTTGACGAAACTTGCGTTGATATTTATAATCCTAAAGTTATCAGCGCGGCTAAAGACGCGATTTTTAAATTAAATATAGTTGAAGATAATGGCGATTGGTTAAAAAATAATAAATTACCGCTTTATATTACGCATTCTCATTTAGGGCTTGATTTAGATCAATTTAAACCGGCTAAAATTTTTTGTTTGGTTTTAGGCAATGAGAGCCATGGCATCAACCCGGGGATTATGAAGTTAGCGGAAAAAAGCTTAAAAATTAAGTGTTCTTCTAAGATAGAATCTTTAAATGTAGCCGCGGCCGCCGCAATTTTTCTTTATGAATTTAGACAGAATAATTAGGATTGAAGAAGTAACTTTAGGCCTAGACGATGATGAAGAAATATTAAAATCTAAAATTTCTCATATTTTAGGTTTGCCAGAGAGTAATATACATAGTTATGAAATAGTTAAAAAAAATGTTGATTCTCGGCAAAAAAATATATTAATAGTTTATTCGCTTGATGTTAAAATTAATAATTTTGAAGCAATTAAAAAATGGGATTTGCGCCATCGAGCGAGAATACATGAGCCCTTTATCTATGAAGAAAAAATTATTGCTAAAAAGATAAATAAAAATATAGTAATTATCGGCAGCGGTCCTTGCGGTTTATTCTCCGCCTTACTTTTAGCTCGGGCCGGATTAAAACCGTTAGTTATAGAAAGAGGCAAAGAAATTGACGAAAGACTTAAAGATGTTAATAATTTTTTTGAAAAAAGCGAGTTTAATAAAAAATCCAATATTCAATTCGGCGAAGGCGGTGCCGGAACTTTTTCTGATGGAAAATTATATACCCTTATAAACGATCCGCGCTCAAAATATATTTTTACCGAGTTGATAAAAGCCGGAGCGCCGGAAGAAATCGCTTATAGCGGAACGCCGCATATCGGTACGGATAAATTACGAGGCGTGATAAAAAATATCCGCCAAGAAATAATTAAATTGGGAGGAAAATTCAGATTTGAAACCTGTTTAACCGACCTTGAAATTAAAGACGAAAAGCTGGAAGCGATAATTTTAGATGATAAAGAAAAAATTTTGGCTGACGACCTTATTTTAGCTACCGGCCATTCGGCGCGAGATACTTATCAGATGCTTTATGATCGCGGGCTGCATATGCGCGCCAAGCCTTTTTCCATCGGACTTCGCATTGAGCATAAGGCCGAAATGATAAATAAAGCTCGTTACGGCCTTTCGTATAATCATCCGAAATTAGGCGCGGCTAAATATAAATTAGTCCAGCATCTCGACGGTAAGCGTTCGGTTTATACTTTTTGCATGTGTCCCGGCGGTTATGTAATGGCGGCGGCCTCGGAAGAGGGCGGCGTGGTCGTTAATGGAATGAGCGAATACGCGCAAGACGGTGAAAATTCCAATAGTGCTTTGCTTGTATCTGTTATGCCTAGCGATTTTAACTCGGACCATGCCTTAGCCGGAATAGAATTTCAGCGTGAATGGGAAAAGAAAGCTTTCGCGGCCGGAGGCAATAACTATTTTGCTCCGGTTCAGTTAGTTGGAGATTTTTTAGCCCGCCGTGCTTCAAGCGAAATAAGAAGCGTTAAGCCAAGTTATCGTCCGGGAGTTAAGCCGGCTTCTTTGGATTTTTGTTTGCCCGATTATGTAATAAAAAGTTTAAGGCAAGCTTTACCCCTCTTGGATAAAAAAATTAAAGGCTTTGCCCATCCGGACGCGGTTTTAACCGGAGTTGAAACCAGAAGTTCGGCGCCGGTTAGTTTTGAGCGTAATGAAAAATGCCAAGCTAATATTTCCGGCATCTATCCGGCCGGCGAAGGCTCGGGTCATGCCGGCGGCATAGTTTCCTCGGCCATTGACGGTTTAAGAGCGGCCGAAGCAATAATAGAAAAATATATAAAATAATAAATGAGCATTAAGAAAGAAACAATTTATTTGATTATTTTTATAATAATTTTAGCGATTGGCGCTTTTTATTTTTTTAGACATAATTCGCCGGCGTTGGAAGCTAATCAGGATAAGAAAAAAACCGCGGCGGTTGAGCCGCCGGACCGTTTTGAAGCGGTTGCCATCACACCCGATTCAAGCTACGGCGAGCTGATGTCTAAGTCAGGAATTTCCTCCGCTTTAGCCGATAAAATTTACCGGGCGGCTTTAGATAAATATGATTTAGCCAAGATAAAAGCCGGCCATTATTTAGAGCTGACTTTTAATGAAAATTCAGATGAATTTAAAAGGTTGGTTTATAAAATAGATTCTGAAGATGAACTAATTGTAAATTATAAAAATAATTTAAACGGCGACGCGACTGGCACCGAAGAGAGCGCCAGTCTTTTTACGGCCGAGGTCGCGCCGATAAATTATGAAGTAAAAATTGTTGCTAAAGAAGGAGAAATAAAAACTTCAATGTATGAGGATGCGCTTAAAGATAATATTGATGAACGCGCCATTATTGCTTTTGCTGACGCTTTCCAATGGACAATTGATTTTGCCATGGACCCGCGAGTCGGCGATAAGTTTAAATTTATTTATGAAGAAAGATATTTAAACGGAGTTTATCAGATGCCGGGAAAAATTTTAGCCGGGCAATATATAAACGACGGAAAAACTTATCAAGTTTATTATTTTGAAGAAAGCGCGGATAACGCCGGTTATTTTGATGAGAACGGAAATTCGGTGCAAAAAATGTTTTTAAAAGCGCCGGTGGCTTTTAAATATATTTCTTCTCCTTTTACCGCCGGTTTGAGATATATTGAAGCTTTCAATATTTCTACCGGCCATCGCGCCGTTGATTATGCGGCGATTTATGGCACGCCGATTCGAGCGGTCGGGGACGGCGCGGTAATTTTTGCCGCCTATAATGGCCCTTACGGCAATATGGTAAAAATCAGGCATAACGGCACTTATCAGACTAATTATGGCCACATGTCTAAATTCGCCGTTAAAAGAGGCGCTAAAGTGCGTCAGGGCGATGTTATCGGTTACGTCGGTTCAACCGGCCAGTCAACCGGACCGCACGTGCATTATGAAATGGAAAAAAATGGAGTTAAAATTAACCCCATAAAAGAAGTTTTACCGCCCGGCCAACCGATTAAAGCGGAAAATCAGGAGAGATTTTTTTCGGCAATAAAAATCTGGCGGGAAAAATTGATAAAATAAATTTAACAAATAATTTATAGCATTATGAAAAAAACAATCACAGGCTATTTATTTAACCGCGTGGAAAAATTGGGGAATAAGGATTTTAGCCATATCGGCTTTGAAGATAATAAAAAAATGTTCGGCGATTTAATGGCCGCCCTGGTGCCGGAAGCTGGCATGAAGAAGCGGGCCAAGCTTACTATTGAATTATTGCCGGATAAAAAATAAAATTATTTAATAAAACTCTTGACAAGTTTTTTCTTTTGGCGTATCATTCAAATATATACTTGAATGATATTGATTTTATGAATAAAAAATTGGACAAATTGGCCAGGCAGCTGCAAATATCCGGTGATCCTAATCGTTTAAAGATAATCTGTCTGCTGTTGGAAAATAAAAAAATTTGCGTTTCCAAAATTGCTGAAAAACTCGGTCTGGATATCGCCGTCACCTCTTACCATTTACAGGTTTTAAGCAAAGCCAAGTTAACCAAACCGGTCCGCGAAGGCAAAGAAGTCTGTTATTTGCTGAAGAGTTCAGCTTTCTCTAAAAATTTGAAAAATTTGATTTGCCAACATAATTAATTAATTAAATAAATAAATAAATAAACAAAAAAATATGTCAAAAGTATTGAATTTAAACGCCGGTGAATTTGAGCGGGAAGTACTAAAAAGCAATTTGCCCGTCTTAGTGGATTTTTGGGCGCCTTGGTGCGGGTCCTGCCGTATGATGGCGCCGGTTTTAGAGGAATTATCCGCGGCTATGGATGGTAAAATAAAAGTCGCTAAGGTTGACACTGAAGTTCCGGAAAACCAGAATTTGGCTATTATTTACCAAATTCAGAGTATTCCCAATATGAAATTATTTAAGGACGGAAAAATTATCGGCGAGTTTATCGGTTTGCGTGATTTGGAAACCATCAAGAGCGAGATTGAAGTAATTGTTAAAAAATAATAAAAATTTAACATTAAAAAATAATAATATGACCACCTTTGATAATAATTTAAAGCGCCTTAAGGATATTCAGGCGCTGGAAAATATCAGCGATGAAAAAATTAAAGTGCTGACCGAAGCGGATCAGATTAATTTTGCCGAGCTGGAAATTAAAGGTAAAAAATATCCGGCTTGGCGGATTATTTATAACCAGGCGCTCGGTCCGGGCAAGGGCGGCATTCGCTTCCATCCGGATGCCAATGAAGACGAAGTCAAATCATTGGCTTTTTGGATGATGTTAAAAAATTCCTTGGCCGACATACCTTATGGCGGAGCCAAGGGCGGAGTTAAATTTGATCCGAAAAAAGCCGATGCGGCCGAGCTGGAAGAAGTTAGCCGTAAATATATCGGCGCTTTTTATGAATATCTCGGACAAGACAAGGATATTCCGGCGCCCGATGTTTATACCAACGGTCAGACCATGGCTTGGATGCTTGATGAGTTTGAGAAAAAAACCGGCCGCCATGAACCGGGCATGATTACCGGTAAACCATTGGAGTTGGGCGGAATAGCTTTGCGCGCCGATTCAACCGCCGCGGGCGGCTATATTGTCGCCAAAGAAATGCTCGGCGATTTATTGCCCGATAAAAAAGATTTGCGGGTGGCCGTGCAAGGCTTCGGCAACGCCGGTTTGTATATGGCTAAGAAATTATATCAAGATGGCTTGAAAATTGTGGCTGTTTCCGACAGTCAGGGCGGAATTTATAATGAACAGGGCTTTAGCGTAGATGATTTGGCCGACTTTAAAAACAGCTGCCAGAGTGTCTGTAATTATAGTCTGGGCGCTAGAATTACTAACGCTGAATTATTGGAATTGCCGGTTGATATTTTAATTTTAGCTGCCCTGGAGAATCAGATTACCAAAGCCAATGCCGAAAAAATTCAGGCTAATTATATTATTGAATTGGCTAATGGACCGATTGATTATGACGGCGATGAAATTCTCGGTCGTCGGCAAAAAATCGTGGTGCCGGATATTTTGGCCAACTCCGGAGGAGTAATTGTCAGTTATTTCGAATGGGCGCAAAATCGTACCGGACAGATTTTGGATGAAGATTATCTGAAAAATCTGCTGACATTAAAAATGAAGAAAAATTGGCGCCGCGTTTATGATAAATATAAAGAAAAAAACGGACAAATTACCCTGCGCCAGGCGGCCTATATCATAGCAATAAATAAAATTTTATCGGCCGAGAAAATTAGAGGCAGGATAAAGTAGGCCAGACTGCCTCCAATTTGGTTTTTTGGTATGATTGCTCCGGATCCGGTTAATTATTTTTTGACAATATGCTTTTAGAAGTAAAAAATTTAAACGTGGCTTTGGACGGCGAGAAGGTTATAAAAAATCTGCTGCTATTGGATGAGCCCACGGCTTCGCTTGACCCCAGTATCGCCGAGGAAATACGGGGAAAGATAAAAGGCTATGTGAAAAAAGAGTCCGTGGCCGTGCTGTGGACGTCGCATAACATGAAAGAAATTGAAATTGTTTGCGATCGGGTTTTATTTCTATCGCACGGCAGAATTTTACTTTTCGGCGACCCCAAGCTTTTGCCGGTCCAGCACGGCAAAACAGACCTGGAAGAATTGTTTATCGCCGTGGCGCGCGAACCTTTAACTTTTAAAGAGAATTGATTTATGTCGTGCAAAAGGATTTTCGCGGTTTTTTTAAGACAAATATTTTTAATCAAGGGCAATCCGACGCGCCTGATTTCTTTTTTTATTTGGCCGCTGATAGATGTTTTTCAATGGGGTTTTATCAGCAAATATTTGAGGAGTTTCGGCCAGCCAGCTTCCGGCTTTGTCAGCGTGATTTTAGGCGCTATAATTTTGTGGGAATTCATGAGCCGCCTG
>Ga0172379_10008139_pt1 | contig 13328 bp, 14 predicted proteins | sample GrowelOW334metaG_FD_119756 | JGI IMG/M metagenome (GOLD analysis project Ga0172379, IMG submission 119756) | Groundwater microbial communities from an aquifer near a municipal landfill in Southern Ontario, Canada - Groundwater well OW334 metaG | ecosystem: Environmental > Aquatic > Deep... | reverse complement strand
TCAGTAATAACGACCAATGAATCATATTGCGGCAATACGGTTCTCAATTCTTCATAATAAAAAGCTGACTTCAACAACAACTCAAATTGATTCTGTCCGGACTCAACGATTGATACAATTTGCGTATTTTTTTTTGCGGCATCGACAAAAGCGGTTTTATTTTCCGCCTTAACCATAACCGTAATTTTGTTTTTCGCTTCAAAATCTTCAAAAACAGAATCCTTTAATTCCGGAAAATCTTTTAAAAAACCGTTGATCATTTCCAAAGTCTTATTCGCGGTCATCGCGCGAAAAGATTTTTTGAAATAAATAAAATCTTTTTCAACCGCAAACTCTTTTGGCGCAACGACGGTGTCAACCTCATCTTTTTTCACTTCCACATCAGAAATTTTATCCAACATCGCAAAATCAGGCAAAGGCAATTCAAACGCGGAATAATCAATTATTGGCGGTTCGGCTAAATTCCTGCCCTGAATCAAATTCCAAAAATATATGGCGAAACCGGCGCCAAATATTACTGCAAAAATTATAATACCAATGGTTTTTCGCATTCAATTTTTATTTTTTATCGTTGAGCGGGACAAAACTCCCGACTTCAATATCCGGCAAATAATTCGATACCACTTCAATCCAGGTCGTACCCGGTAAAAAAGAAATTTCCTTGCCGTTGTCGGCGTAAAATTTCGTCGGATCTTCAATCTTATCACGCTTCCAAGTGGCAACGCGCATTATTCCATTATGAAAAACCTGTGCCAATCCCGCGCCAATAGTCGTGGTCTTCAATCGCCCGTAATTATCGATAGTCACACTGTCCGTTTTCATGACAATGATATTTTTCGCGCGAATTTCATTTCCCTCGGCGTCTTTGTGAATTGCCTTTGATTGGTATCGCAAGTAATCATTGGTTTTGGAATCATATTGCCATTCGACAAAAGCGTTCAAGTCGCCGAATTTTATTTTTACGAAATCAGCTGAGGTTTGGTCGGTAATATTCGGTTTTTCGGTAAATTGCCAGCGTGCGGTGACCGGTGAGATCTGCCATTGTTTATCAATGGTCGCCTGCTTCAATAATTCGCCGGAGGTAAAAGTATTGTGCGGCGCGAATAATTTTTTATCTCGAAAAAAATATTCCGCATTACTCATTTCATTCAAATCGAAATTGTAACTCTTGGCCAAAAGATCCAAAGCCTGATTGCTACCTCCGACATGAGCGTACGACGCGTTGAATTCCTTTGCCCAATCTACGAAAAACGGACGAGCCGAACGAATCGGACCGATTTTATCCGGCAATTCCGACGCGTAAAAGATTGCCAAAAATCTGGTGATCGGCGCCTCGACCACTGTCTCATAAACCAACGAAGCTTTAGACAATCCGGCCTGCGGTCGCGCTGCCACATGATTATCAATCATAACAGAAAAAAGTGCCGGCTGCTCACCCTCGAAACACAGTCCGTCAATCGCCCTTCGAGTGCAATCTCCGCCGAACTTTTGCTCCAACTCTTTCAATCTATCGGATATGTTTTGCGGTGCGACTTGTTTCAATTGCAAATAATTGTATAAAAAACCAAGGCAGCAAACAACAAATAGAAAAGCCACTAACCCGAAAATCAATTTATTATGTAATTTTTCTTTTTTCATAAGTAATTATTAAGCACAAAAAAAGCGCTCTACTTTTAAATAATAGAGCACTTTTTTGTTATTCGCAATTGAGGATTACTTTTTCGCAGGTTTCTTTGCTTCTGCGGCAGGTGCGGCAGCGGCAGGCGCAGCGCCGGCAACCGGAGCGGCAACAGTTTCAGTCGCGGCTTTTACCGGAGCGACTTCTTCGGCTTCTGGTTCGGTAACAATGACGACCACTGTATCCAACTCATTCAAAACTTCGATTTGTGACGGCAATTGCAAGTCCTTGACTTTGATCTTATCACCAAACGCTTTCAAACCGGACAAATTGACATCAATGGATGAAATAATATCCTGAGGCAAACAACGGATTTTCAAGGCGTTCAAATTCTTGATGACGATAGCGCCGAGTTCTTTGACCGCAGGAGCTTCGCCGACAAAATTGATTTCCATTTCCAAATCCAATTTTTGGCCTTCTTTGAATTGATAAAAATCAACATGACGAACAAAACCTTTGAGCGGATCAAAATCAATGTCTTTGATAATCGTCCCGCGGGCTTTGGCTTCGCCTTCGATGGCTAAATTAACAATGGCACTCTCGCCGGCTTTGTCGTAAATTTTGGAAAACTCAATGGCATTTACGAAAACCATCACACCTTCCGGAGTACCCGGACCATAAATGATTCCCGGCACTTGGCCGTTTTTTCGAGCGGATTCAAGGTTTTTACCCTTCACCTTTCTCGAAATCGCTTTCATTTCGTACAGCATATTTTTTCAATTAAATAAGATTATTTTTTTCTAAACTTTCATGCAATAAGATCAAATCATCAGCGGAAACCGATGCTTTGTCGGAAAAACTTTTCACTTCTTCTGAACTCAAATCCGTCAAAAGCCCAATCATATTCATACCGGTCTCATTGATGGACACTTGCACCAAGACGCAGGAATTGCATACCTTGCACTTGATATGAAGCAGATGGCCTTCATCTCTTTCATCAATCACTTTGATCTCAGCCGGAAAATGCTTCCGCTTGCAAACCGGGCACTCTGACAACAACTTTAATGAGTTGAATTTGTTTGGGAGCATAGTTTTATGAAACTTTTAAATAGTAACAAAATGTGTAAATTATGTCAACTTAGTTATTTTTTGACCGCCACACTTTGGGCGATGCCGATCAGCGCCATGCAAATCACCAAAAAACTGCCACCGTAACTCAAAAACGGCAACGAAATTCCGGTTACCGGCATTATTCCCATATTCATACCGATATTGATGAAAATATGGAGAAAAAACAAGCAAGTGATGCCAAGCACCAAAAACATTCCGAAATCGTCTTTGGCGCGTCGCGCAATTGTAATTAAACGAAAAAACACAATTCCCCAAAAACCGAGCAAAAGCAATACGCCGAAAAGACCCAACTCCTCCGCGATCACCGCGTAAACAAAATCGGTTTGGCTTTCAGGCACAAAACGCAATTGACTCTGCGAACCAAAGCCAAGACCGCGACCGAACAAATTGCCCGAACCAATGCCGATAATCGCTTGCATCACATTGTAACCGCGACCCAAAGGATCGGATGTCGGCGATAAAAAAGTCAAAATTCTGTCTTTCTGATAATCAACCAAAAAGAATTCCCAACAAAAACCGGACAAAACCACACTGACTAAAACCAAAATTAAAATATATTTTTTATCAATGCCGGTCAACAGCAACAGCAAAAACCAAATGCCCAGCAAAATCAAAGCGGAACCGAAATCCGGCTGAAGCATGATGAAAAAAACAAATGATATCGTTGTAAATAAACTGACAATAATATGTTTGGAAACGCGAAACTGTTGCAACCGATTGCTGAAAAATTTCGCCAGCATGATGATGAGTGCGATTTTGGCAAATTCCACGGGCTGAATGCCGAGTCCGAAAAAGGAAAACCAACCGGTAGTGCCGCGAATCGTCGAGCCCAAAAATAAAACCGCCACCAACGAAATTATTGTGACAATATAAATCGTGCGACTGTAAACACGGAGTCCTGAATAATTGCTCAGCCCGAGTCCGAACATCGCCAAAAATCCGATTACGCCGAAAATGATTTGTTTTTTAAAATTTGTAAATTCTTCCGTCTCCTGACTCAAGTCCACGCTGTAAATCGCGGCCAGTCCGAGACAAAACAAAGAAAATACTGCGATAATGAGAATCCAGTCAAACTTGCGCAAGTTCGAAAACGCGTTTTTTAACATGCAAAATTTTTATTCCTATCTCTCAATGTTATGTTGTTGCGCGACAAAAGTCAAAACAAAAACGCCCCGATAAAATTAGAGCGTTCTTTCGAATTCAATTTTATTTTTCTTCGCCGCTCCCGTTCGCGAAACCCTTGAAAACATTCGGATCCAAAATATTTATATCCGGTAAAATTTCAATTCGCACGCCGGATGGCAATGGTTGAAAAATGTTAATGGTCTGCGTTTTTTTCTCACTCGTGGAAATTTCCGGCAAAATTGTCTGATTCACGCCGACAAGAGTGTCTGAGCGGTAAAACAAAATTACAAATTTCGGCTCCCAAAAACTGTAGGCGCTCAAATTCGCGACATCAAAAGTCAAACCGGTAACACTGGAACTTTTCGCATTGCCCGAAATAACCGGAGCAAGCGACTTGGTCGGAAATTCGAACTTGACTATTTTTTCTTGCAGACTTTTATATTCCGGGACTTTTTTCCATTTTACATTTTCAATCACCAATTGCGCGTCGGCGATTCGCTTGTCCACGGATATTCCCAAATTCAATAAATATTTTTGTTGGAAGGGCAAAGCGAAATCGGTTTTCACCGGTGTCTTTTCACCATCGCCGTATTGAAAATAATAATCGAACGACTCAGCGTACCAAGTCTCATTGTCATTATTCACCACACCGACAAAATCATAATCACTGTCTCTCCCCGCAAATACGACCGTATCCGCAGTATCCAGCGCGGTCGGCGCACCGAGCTCCGTAATCTTGGCAAAATTCAATTGCGTCTGCGCCAGAGATTTTTCCAATGCCGCATTTTTACCGGCGTCAACGATATAATATTTTACCAAACCAACCACGCCAAACAAAAACAAACTGCCGGAAATCGCGGCTAAAATCATAATCAAAACCTGGCGAATCAACACCTTGTGCGTCAAATACCAATACCCGAGCTCAAATTCTTTGTCAGCGCCCGGAGAAAAAATATTATTGGACATATTTTGAAGCCGAAAATTTCAAACTCATTGAAACTTCAGCTGAATTTTTGTTTGTATTTTTCTAACAAAAATATTATAACACAATTTTTTAATTGTTGCGAAATCTTTTTAACCCGAGATTGCAATTACGCAAACCTTGTAATCAAATAGGCTTTCGTGCTAAAATAATAGCGTTAATTTCAATAATTTTCTTGATTCATATGTCAAACCAAAACGAAACAACCAAAGCGGCCAGCGAATATGGCGCAGAACAAATTACCGTACTCGAAGGACTCGCGCCGGTGCGCAAACGACCCGGCATGTATATTGGAAATACCGCGGCCGAAGGCCTGCACCACATGCTATGGGAAGTGTTGGACAATTCCATCGACGAGGCCATGGCCGGACATTGCAATGAAATCATCATTAAAATTTTACCCGACAATATTATCGCGCTCACTGACAATGGCCGCGGCATTCCGGTAGATATCCACAAGACGACAAAAGTTTCCGCGCTCGAAACCGTCATGACCAAATTGCACGCCGGCGGAAAATTCGGCGACGGCGGTTATAAAGTTTCCGGCGGTTTGCACGGCGTCGGTGTCTCTGTCGTCAATGCGTTATCGGAAAATCTAAAAGTTTATGTCAGACGCGACGACAAAATTTATTACCAAGAATACAAAGAAGGCAATCCTCAAGGCAAAGTCAAAGAAATCGGCGATATCAAAAGAGTACTCAAAGCTGATCCTCTGAATCCGGAAGAAAGATTTCGCAACGGCACAACCGTAATTTTCAAACCGGACGCGAAAATTTTTACCGTGCTCGAATACAATTGGGAAAAAATCCTGACCAGATTACGCCAAGAAGCTTACCTCACCAAAGGCATTCGACTTTTGGCGTTTGATTTGCGCAATCCGGAAAAACCAAAACAATACGGCTTTTATTTCGAAGGCGGTGTGGCGTCCTATGTCAGATTTCTAAACCGCGGCCAAAAAGTCAAACACGATAACATTTTTTACATTGAAAAAAATCAAGACAATGTCAATGTGGAAATTTCCCTGAAATATACTGAAGAATACGAAGAAACATTACTTGCGTTTACCAACAATGTTTTAAATCCGGAAGGCGGCATGCATGTCGCGGGTTTCAGAACCGGACTCACCAGAACATTAAACAGTTATGCCCGCAAAGTCGGATTCCTCAAAGAAAAAGACGAGAATTTATCCGGCGACGATGTGCGCGAAGGTCTGACCGCGGTAATCAGCATCAAAATGGCTGATCCGCAATTCGAAGGCCAAACAAAAGCCAAACTCGGCAACGCGGAAATCAAACCGATTATCGACAGCGTGTTATCCGAGTATTTGGGCATATTTTTGGAAGAACATCCCAAGGACGCGGAAGCGATTATCGGCAAAGCGCTCCTAGCCGCAACCGCGAGAAGAGCGTCACGCGCCGCGAGAGAAACCGTGCTCCGAAAAGGCGCGCTCGACAGTTTGAGTTTACCTGGCAAATTAGCTGACTGCTCCACCAGAGATCCCAAGGAATCCGAATTGTACATCGTTGAGGGAGACTCCGCCGGCGGATCCGCCAAACAAGGCCGTGACCGTGATTTCCAAGCGATTCTACCGCTCCGCGGAAAAATTTTAAATGTGGAAAAATCCAGATTGGACAAAATGCTCGGCAACAATGAGGTCAAATCTTTGATTATCGCGCTCGGCACAAATATCGGCGAACAATTTGATATTGAAAAACTCAGATACGACAGAATCATTATCATGACCGATGCTGATGTCGACGGCGCGCATATCCGCACATTACTTCTCACTTTATTTTATCGCCACTTCCCTATTTTAATTTCCACCGGACATCTCTACATCGCCCAGCCGCCACTCTTCCGCGTTCAAAAAGGAAAAAGTGTTCAATATATTTTCAACGAAGAGCAGCTAGACATCACGTTAGGTGAATTTAAAAAGTTACCGGAAACAAAAAAAGAAGAACAGGTAAAAGAAAACGAAGACGAACCAGAAAATACCGACACTTCACCCGAAGAGACTCCGGAAGCGAGCCAACAAATCAAAGGCGTTTCCATTCAGCGATACAAAGGTCTTGGAGAAATGAATCCCGAACAACTTTGGGAAACAACCATGGATCCATCAAGCCGATTATTGAAAAAAGTTACAATCGAAGACGCGCAAACCGCTGACGAAGCGTTCAATATTCTAATGGGCTCGGATGTTGTCCCGCGAAAAAAATTCATTCAGACGCACGCCAAGAGCGTTAAAAATTTGGATATCTGATATTTTATCAAAAAGAAAAAGGACTTCCGCGAGACGGAAGTCCTTTTGTGTTAATTACTTTTTGGGTTTTCGGAATAGAACATATTGAATGTCGTTCAGACCGACTTCATCGGTTTCCAATTTGTACATTACGATAATGCGCCGAGCCAAGGTTCGAATCAACTCGCAGATATCTTGTTCAACTTCCGCATCTGGAAAAACAAATTGCCTATGTTCGCGCCAACGATTGATCACCTTTCGAACGAGAACTTCGGAAGTGTGCGCTTTGGCTGCGGCAAGCGCCTCCGGATATTCCTCGAAAAAGATGTAGTCGCGATCAGGCAAATCATTGGCAGCGAGGAGAATCTGCGCATTAAGCCAGTGCAAATCCACGAAAACCATATTCTGAAAAGACAGTTCTTTTTCCGCGAAAATCGCATTGAGATTCGCCGGCAACTGTCTTGCCAAACGCACGTCGCGTTCCTGTCTCGCCAGTTTTTCCGGCAGTTCGTGCAAATTCCACATACCGGAAATGAACTCATGCGCCGTTTTACTCCTTCGGCCAGAAACGAAACCGATCTCTGTATTTTCCAACAAATCGAAATACTTCAAATCCGGATTTTCTTGCAAGTGAAAATAATCCAGACCGTCTTCCGAATAATGGAAGTTGTCACCGTTAATTCGATCCAGTGTAAAAATCTGATTCAGACTTTCACGGAAATTCTCACCAAACGCATTGGCTTTCTTGATCAAATCGGAAAAAAACAACGCGACAGGTTTCTGAAAGACCAAATGAGCGGGAACATCTCGAACTACACCGGATTGTTTGCGACAAGCCAGATAGAAACGATTCATCTTTCCCGCACGCAATTCCCGCCACTCATCCATGGATATTTCCATTCCCGGCAAAAAACCGTAAATCAACGCCAGTTCGACAAGATCAACCACCTGCGATTGAAACGCATCCGCTGCCGCAGACATACCATCCGCGGTTTTGTATTCGAGTGCAAGCGCCAAATTCACAAAGTGATTGACCTTCTGCGCGACAAAGCCCACTTCCCGTTCAGTCGCAAGCGTCCGATTGAGTTTGTTCGCAAAAGAAACGATGATCAACCAAAGACCGGCGGACAAAGCGTACTCAATCGGAAACGAAGACCAACGGGCACTGCCCATCATGGTAGTGGTTTCCTGTTGACGCTTTGTCAACTCGAGCATGAACGCATGAAAAGGGTTCACCTGATCAAAATAGAACAACTGTGGCTTTTCCCAAACATTAGCTGATGCCGAACCAATCGCAGGATCATAAGGAATCAAGGCACGGGAATTCACCGACCGCTTCTTCTTTTTGTCCATGGTGCGCCTCCAATCGTACTGTTAAAATTGTAATGTACTCAAAAAAGCTTTTTCTTTTTTCAACACACTACAAAAGGAAAGAAAAGCGCCCGCACGCACACTGGCATACGGGCGCTGAAAAGAACGCCTAGAGATCCAGCTCGTCTGCCGCCTGCTTGACGGCGATGACGGCTTGCGCTTCTTCGACTTCGGTGCCCTTTCGCCAGACACCGGTGTAATTCACCTCACTCTGCTGACGGGCGACCCGCTGCTGCCGCAAACGATCGAAAACCGGCACATCACGAGACTGCAGGTAAACCTGAAGCCTACGCAAACTGGAAACAGGGTCCAATCCGTACTCATCGAACATCCCGATCAACACCGAATTCTCGTACAAATCGGACGGCTCGACCGACTCCACCTCATTTCCGAATTCATCGAGCTGACCGGCGCGAATCGGTTCATCGTCCAAAACGAGCAGTGCCGGCCGATCCGCGTCATTCCAAATCGACAGGAGAAGAAACCAACGAAACGTCCGACCTTCGTAAATCGTCGAATCGAGAATCTTGCCCCAATCTTCACGATCCTTCAGATTGCCAGCCCAGACCTTCAGGGTGAACAGGAAGTCCACCGTGGCGGGCGCGACATCCGGATCTCCGAAATCAGCGAGCATCGCCGCGATCACATCTTCGATCGAGCCGATGTGGGCCGCCACCGAGGGCAAGTCGCTCCGCGCGGCAATCAGCTCAACGCGAGCTCCAGGCGTCAGGTGGTCTTCCATCAGCTGTCGCCCCTCTTCGGGCGACACGGTGGCGAGGATCTCATCCAGCGCCGCCGCAGCCTCCGTGAGGCTGAGCCCGGACTCCTTCGATTCCTTCAGTCGGGCCATCGCTCCCGCGGGGTTCTGAGCGACGAGCGCGATCGCATCGCGCTTCGCCGCCGCTCCCCCCGCTCCGGTGAGGTTGCTCAAATCCCCCGTCGAGACAACCAACAGACTCTCATTCACGGGCATGTGGTCCCCTTTTGAGTAATTGACTTGTTCGACTACTTCGTGGACTGCTTCTGGTTCTTGTTGCGAATCTTCATGATGGTGTCGTAGAGTCGGGGGGAGATCTCGTTTTCGTAGCGGGCTTCCGCCAGATACTTGTACACCTGCGTGGCGAACTCGCTGTCCGCGAGGACGATGCCACGCATCAGCACGATGAGCTTCGGAACCCGCCTCACTACGAACTGATTCACCGCATCGATCGGGACGAGCTCCTCTTCCGGCAGGTCATCGCAGACCTGGACACCGACCGAGGCCGATGCCAAGACCGCGAAATCGCTGGGAAGGCAGAGCTCCACGATCTGCTTTGCGGTCAACTTGAGGTATTCCTGCAGGAATCGCTTGCGCTCATCCTCCACGGTACCCTCATCGGTCACCCGAACGTAGTTGTGGAACGCGTCCAAGAACTCAGCGATGTTGAACTCGTGGTGCTGCATGTGGACTCACTCCTTGCTTGTTTTGTTCCTCTTGCCAGAAATCTTGATCAAGATATCGCCTGAGATGGCGTTGTTTTTGCCTGACGCGCCAAGACCGGAGATGACACCCCATGAACAAGTCTCAAACTCCGGAGGAATGCTCACGGGAAACGAAGTCTCGCCAGTCTTCACATCAACAATATTGCCGATTTCAGACACATCACTAGCGGACACAATCGCAAAGCGAGTAAAACCAGGAACCGCCTCACGCTTCGCGTGCGGCAAATAATGAGTCATTACCTTGCGTCCGGCTTCATGATGCAGAAACAGTTCTTCAACACTGCGAACAGGCTCGAACTCACGATCGATTTTAGCTTTTTCTCTAGGGTTTGTAAGGATCTCGTACGCCAGGATTGCATCCCGGAACAGGTCTGCCGTCCGCTCATCTCCCTGATTGCGATCGGGGTGATAAAGCAGTGCCAGTGAACGGTAAGCCCGCTTGATTTCCTCAAGTGTGGCATCCCGCTGGACGCCGAGAATCTCATACGGATTTCTCATGGCGTCCTCCTATTTTTCGTACAACTAATAAAAATTACCGCATTTTAGCTATTTTGTCAAGGGTGCCAATATCCACTATTGCGTTTTTGACAAATATACATTATACTGCATTTATCGAGGCCTTAAAGGCCTTTTTAGATAGAAAAATTGTCAAAAAATAATAATTTTTCATCTTAATTTAAACACTTTATGGTAAACAAATTAATCCAATATTTGTTGGATTCAAAAGCCGAATTGAAAAAAGTCACCTGGCCGACGAAAAATGAATTGATCAAGCACACTTTGATTGTTATCGGACTTAGCTTATTTGTCGCCGCATTTCTCGGAGTATTGGACTTGGGTTTTGCCAAATTACTAACACAACTTTTATCATAATTAAGGAGGCCTTAGGCCATAAACATTATGCCTAAACAAATCGAACAACGCGGTCGCCGGTGGTTCGTGATTCACACGTATTCCGGTTATGAAGAAAATGTCTCAGACAATCTGAAACACAGAATTGAATCAATGGACATGGCTGACAAAATCTTCAACATCATGATTCCGACCGAAAAAAAGATTAAAATCAAGAACGGCAAACGCAAAGTCGTGACTGAAAAAATATTCCCCGGTTATGTTTTTGTCGAAATGGTTGTGACCGACGATTCCTGGTATGTGGTCAGAAACACACCGAATGTGACCGGATTTATCGGCACTGGTACAATTCCGACCCCAGTTTCATCAAAAGAAATCGAAGACCTGCAAAAAAGAATGGGACTTGAAGAACCGAAATACACTATCGATGTTACACTGGACGCTCCGGTAAAAATTATCGACGGACCCTTTAAAAATTTCGAAGGCAAAGTCTCGGCTGTCGATGAAGAACGCGGCAAAGTCAAAGTCATGGTTTCCATGTTTGGCAGAGAGACTCCGATTGAACTCGATTATTTACAAGTAAAAAAGATTTAATCAATACCACCAAGTTGCTCGGATTTGCGCGAGTCCATTGTTAATCAAAAGTTAATAATTGCTCGTTCGATGCCCTTGCGCTTAACAAATGTATGGCAAAAAAGATCATCACTCAGATCAAATTGCAGATTGCTGGCGGTCGCGCCACTCCTGCGCCGCCAGTCGGCCCAGCCTTGGGACAACATGGCGTAAACATTCAAACTTTTGTCACCCAATTCAATGACGCGACAAAAGACAAGGCGGGCGAAGTCGTACCTGTGATCATTTCCGTTTACGATGACCGCTCATTCACCTTTATCATGAAGACGCCGCCGGCATCTGAATTGATCAAGAAATACGCTGGCATCAAAGCCGGCGCGAAAAATCCGCTGACCGAAAAAGTCGGCAAACTCACAAAAGCCCAAGTCGCGGAAATCGCAAAAATCAAATTAGTTGATCTAAACACAACCAATTTGGAATCCGCACAACGCACAATCATGGGCACCGCCAGACAGATGGGCGTATTGATTGTTGACTAATTAATTCCAATTTAATTTATAATGTGGGAGTTTTCTTTCGGAAAACGATTGCACCACCGTCGCGCGCAAACGCTAATCAAGCGGTAAACGACGCGACAAAAACTATGGCGAAACATTCAAAAAGATTTAAAGAAGTAAAAAAAGCTGTTGATAAATTGAAAATTTTCACAGCGGCTGAAGCGATCGAATTGGTAAAGCAAACAAGCACCGCCAAATTCGATGAAACGCTTGAAGTCCATTTCCGACTCGGTATCAATGCCAGCAAAGGCGATCAACAAGTCCGAGGCACCGTCATTTTGCCACACAGTTTCGGCGCGACAAAAAAAGTCGTTGCGTTCGTCACTGAAGACAAAGCGAAAGAAGCCAAAGAAGCTGGCGCTGATGTGGTTTACACCGAATCTGACATTGCTGATTTCCAAAAAAATCCGAAAATGGATTTTGATATTGCAATCGCTGTGCCTGACATGATGAAAGTCATCGCTCCGCTCGCAAGAATTCTCGGTCCAAAAGGACTGATGCCTTCGCCAAAAAATGAAACTGTTAGCACAAACTTGAAAAAAACTTTGGACGAAGTGCGAAAAGGTAAAGTCGCGTTCAAAAACGACACGACTTCCAATGTGCATGTCTCCATCGGCAAAAAAAGCATGACCACCGAACAAATTTTGGAAAACTTCAAAGCTATTTTCGATGCGATTGCCAAAGCCAAGCCAGAAACTTCAAAAGGCATTTATCTCAAAAATATCGTTATGGCCGCCACTATGGGCCCCGGAGTAAAAGTCGAATTGAAATAATTTCTTCTATAAAAAACAGTCCCGTTAATTCGGGGCTCTTTTTTTTCACCTGTGAATAACCCCTTTGCCGTGTTGTCGCGGATTTGTTAAAATGTGGTTGATAAATCAAATTCGCTGGAGGAGGGGGCGCAAAAATATGGAAACAACCGAGCAGAAGTACCGTCGACCTTCGTGGGATGAGTACTTTTTAAATATAACGGAAATTGCCGGTACGAGAGGAACTTGCGATCGATTTCGCGGCGGTTGCGTTATTATCAAAGACAAAAGAATCGTTTCGACCGGATATGCCGGCTCTCCGGCCGGACTGCCCCACTGCGATGAAATCGGACACGAGATGCACACTGTCATCAATGAAGACGGCACAACTTCCAGACATTGCATCAGAACCACGCACGCGGAACAAAACGCAATCGTTCAGGCGGCGCGCTATGGTGTCAATTTGGACGGTGGCACGCTATATTGCAAAATGACTCCGTGTTACACCTGCGCAAAGATGATTATCAATGCCGGAATTGTTCGCGTTGTTTGCGCGAAAGACTACCACGCGAGCGCGCGAACCAAAGAAGTTTTCGCGGAAGCTGGAATCGCTTTGAAAATTATCAATCCGGAAACCACGCAATACGCT